>Ga0268246_10000921_pt1 | contig 11414 bp, 12 predicted proteins | sample AgamicOrSfe_FD_200242 | JGI IMG/M metagenome (GOLD analysis project Ga0268246, IMG submission 200242) | Agave microbial communities from Guanajuato, Mexico - Or.Sf.e (v2) (version 2) | ecosystem: Host-associated > Plants > Phyllosphere > Phylloplane/Leaf | place: Guanajuato, Mexico | collected...
GTGGAGGGGTTGTTGGCGATGCGCTCGGTGAGGGCTGTGCCGGCGAAGTAGGAACTGTAGGTGAGGAGTTCGCCGGTTAGGGAGATATCGAGGGTGGTGCAGGTGGAGGTGGAGAGGTCGGGGATGTGGCAGGTAGCGGGTGCGGGTGCGGGAGAGGCTGTGGCGCTAGCGCTGGCGGAGGACTTGGTTTTGGTGGAGGTGGCGTGGGTGGAGGTGCTGGTGGTCTTGGCTTTGGTGCTGGTGCTCTTGCTCTTGGTGCTGGTCTTCAGAGTTGATGTCGCAGATTTGATGCTAGTGGTGGTCGCCTTGACGGGCTTGCTGGTGCTGGTACTGCTAGCCTTCTTGGTGCTGGTACTCTTCACCGTCGAAGCAACAGGGGTGGTGCACTTGTTAATCCAGCAATGGTTATTATAGTACATCTCATTGGTGCTGGCATCAGCGACAAAGTCCTGGCTCTTGATGGTCTCGGAGTAGTACATGCAAGTTCCCTTCTTGCTGTTGAATGCAAAGGTCTTGCAGGTTGGAGACATGGAACGGCAGTTCTGGTAGCACTGCTCGGCAGAAATGGAGGATCCGCCCGAGGAGGTCGAGAGGTAGCCGTCGATTGCGGTGAGGCGGCCGACTTGGCCGCAGATGTATTGCTGAGTAATGTTAGTTTTCGAGTGGATCGTGTTGTTCAAGCTGAAGATCTTACCTGAGGTGTAGGCTTGGCTAAGTGCGCGCTGCAGACGGGGGTTGCGGCGCGAGCAGCTAGGGGTGATGCTATGGCAGAGGTCGCACTCAAGGCGAGGATGAGAAGAGAGTTGGAGAGCATGTTGAGCTGATGGAGATGATTTGAGTGCTGTAAGTCGCTTTAAACTGTCTGAAGCTTGCTGCTGAGAGAGGTATGAAACCAGGCGACCTGCTGGCCATTATATAGATGAGCCTCCTCAGACTCATCACCTATTGTCCTTCAACCTCGTCACCTGTCGCCCTCACACTCACATTGCAAACCATGATGGCAATCGTATTTCCTGCTGATCCTTCAGCTACAACAACAGTCGCAACAAGGGCAGACTGGCCTATCAGCACAAAGCAAGCCTACCAATCCTCCACAACATTCACATTTCCTATCTCATTACAGGCTCGGCATCACTTGCCCAGCGTCACACCCTCGCCACTGCTGATCAATATATCAAAGGCATCAAGGTATACTGCTAGATTGGTTGTGAAACCAAGCTACATCGGTGACATGCTTGTTGGCTTTTGGCATACGAGGCCAAGCATCTTCCAAGACATCGTCCAAGACCCTCACTGATTGCAGACGTAAGAACTCGAGGAGTAGACGCTGAGCCAAGCAAGGAGGATCGCGGAAAAGGCCTCCCAGTGGAGTGCCAATGAACGACAGGGCTTGGCCTAGCGAGACAGACGCCATTCAAGCTTTCGTACACGTTATGAGTAATCGAAAAGTAGTGTATCTTGTTGGGCGAATTGCGAATGTTTTGTTGATGTATGTTATCAGGTAGTATAAGCTGCTGATCATTGAGGTCCCTTGTAGGGCATCGTGCATGTCTCGCCCTGCAACTCACAGACGCTACATCACCTCATCACATCACAAGTCTCACGATGATTTCCCGTCACTCGCAGATGTGCAGTTCGAAATCGAGCAGGAACCACGCCGCCAAGTCGGACATCAGCTGCCAACGTGATCAGCTCCATAGCTCGCGTGTGATGCCTTCTGGGGCTTTGGAGCGGAGGAATACGAAAAACGGTTTCCAGTAGATGTCTTTTCTTGATGGCAAAGTCAAAATGCCACTAGCAGGCAAGGTCACTGGATATAGGGTGCGTCGAGACGATAATGCCAGGCTTCTCAGCAGCTCTTGTGACACTAGACATCATCAGGTCGTGAAGCGCAGCGAACATTGTGCACACGCTGCCGAGGAACACGAGCAGGAACGTGGCGGAGGTTTTTGAGCTCGTTGTTTATTGAGTGCATGGGTGAGGACAGACGACATGGCCCCGGCATCGTCGTCGTCCTGTGATATACTGAAGGATCAGTGAGCAAAAAGGCAGGACCGTGGATGTACGACACGATGTCTTGTCGGCGCATATAGGACCTAAGATAGTGAAATTGATGGACGAGAGGTGAAGCGAGGCGATGTCTCACACGAGTTGGAGGATCGTGGATGGACGGGTAGCCTAGTGTGCACCATCTTCCTCCTTTTGCTGCTGCACCTCCGCAGTGTGAGTCTATCGGTTTCGAAGGATCAAGGTGCAAAGCAATTCCAACTCTATGTCGACATCATGGTTTCTCTTATGCATGCTATAAGCAGTCCGGAGTACCGTAGCACTGGTGACATAACATAACATACTGCCCTAGAATCTACTATCTGCCAGTGATCCAGTCACCATCATCGACGAAACAACCTCACAAAAGAGCTCGCAAATCATGCATTTATACCATATGCCTTACTCCTGGGTATATTTCGCAGCAAACACCGTCTTCGCTCGTCAATCGTCACCTGTATAACAGCTTCAGTACTTGCCAGTATCAGCAGCACCCATGTCCTGATGCATCATTAGCATTTGGTAGACGCAAATCCAGTCCATATGTCACTTTACCTCCTCATCGTGCATTTTCATTATGCCGCACTCTCCCATCTTTTCAGGCCTTCCTGGCTCTCCTCTTCGGTGCGGGCGCAGCCACCTCGGCTTCCTCTTCATCCTCTTCTTCGACGACTTCTTCCTTCTTCTTGCGTGGAGCCGCCTGTCGCTTAGGCTTGGGCTTCTCCTCCTCCTCTTCATCTTCATCGTCGACTTCTTCATCCTTCTTCTTGCGTGCAGGTGCTTTGCGTTTCGGCGCAGGCTTCTCATCCTCCTCCTCGTCTTCGTCCTCCTCCACTTTCCTCTTGCGTGGTGCAGGCTTCGCCTTTGCCTTTGCTTTTGGCTTCACATCTTCCTCCGCATCTTCATCCCCTTCGTCTGCCACGACCTTTTCAGCACTCTTCTTCGCTCTACCCTTTGCGGGAGCCCGCTTCTTTGCCGACGTGTCTTGCTCACCCAGCTCTGCGTCATCAGCAGTCTTCTTAGCACGACCACGAGCTTTCTTTGCTGGCGGTTCCGCGTCTCCAGCATCTGCGTCGTCATCGTCATCATCCTCAGCAGCAGCCTTTTTGGCACGACCACGCTTTGCAGTCTTCTTTGGAGGCGGCGCATCAGAATCATCGGCAGCCTCAGCCTTGGCCTTGTCGGCTAGTTGCTTCTTGGTGAGATGGTAGCCCTTTTGACCTGGACGATTGACCTCAACATCCTGTGGTTGATATCAGTAATAAGTCTACTTTGAGCACAAAGTCGTTCATACTCCGCTCCAATCGGCATCGTCGACGTGTCCTTGCTTAAGAGCACGCGACACCTTTTCCTGGTCTTCCTCAGGAAGGTCCGTGTAACCCTCACAGAGCTCCATGTCACCTGCCATGAATTCGTTCCATCCTGCAATTACTGCTGGTGTCACGCAGCCCCTGTCAAAAGTCAGCCAGGTCACAGACGTCTGCAGATTAGATGGTAATACCAATGTTTCCACTTGTAACCATTGTGGTCAGGATTTGGCATTGTGACATAGCTGCCTAAGCGGAGGGTGTTTTTGGCGATCTTGACCTTGTTTTTCTTGCAATCGGTACCCTGGCACCCAGCCTGGCCGCCTTTCGCGATCTCTTAAGCAAACGCGTCAGCAACTGAAGTATTATTGGAGAAAGACTTTGCTCATCAAATTCAAGTTCAAGTATTTTGTTGACAGCGTAGCCACAAGCAATAAACAGGTTAATGGCTAGCACTGTGCATTACTTTGACATGTTGCATTTCCATGGTATTGTTGCGATATATATGTTTCAGGTCAAACGAGCAAACATACCGATACGATAAGAGCCGGGCATCTTGAGGTCAAATGAACCGTCCGGCGCTGCGATTGGCTATGGCTACGGATTAAATGCGCGAGCAAGCAAGTCGAGATTGAAGTTTGATTTGTGGTAAGTGGTGGTAACTTCAGCGAAGTGATGTGATGTGATGTTTAGACGAAGATGACCAAAGACGAGACGAGACGAAAGAAGCTGGAGATGGACGTGACGTGATGAATCAAGATCAAGGGTCCTGCCTCAAGGCAACCAACAGCAGAACTACCGCAATCTCAACACCACTCAACCTTATACCACTACGATCGATACTGATCCCGCCTTTATGTCCAGCACAGTCTCGAACCAGCAGCAATATGTGTGAGTAGTGCAGTCACAGGCCTGGAAAGACTCTGCACGACTTTATCCTCCTAGCGAACATCGAGAAAAGGAACCCGAATACAAGCTCATCTCCATTCATACCACTCTCGAATCGGCCAACGATGCTGCTCGAGCATACGCAATGGATAGCGAGGACTTGCCGGGTGGTGGTAAACGGATAGCGGAGGAAGTCGATAATATATACGATCGTGATGGACTCTATGCCTGCCAACTTGATTTCACTAGGCGTGAAGACTTCGACTTCGACTTCGACATTGCAGACGCAATTGTGCGAGTTCTTCGTAAACCTTTGCTTGGCACAACAAGGACTAGTACCCTGTCGGTCTCCAATGCTGGTGATGACAAAGGTCGTGATCATAACGCCGGCAAGCGCAAGCCAGAACCGTTCCAAAGTAATGACAAGGACGAGGAGGAGCAGTTCGAAGAGAAAGGGGACGAAGATGAGGACAGTGACAACGATGAGGAGGTGCAATTGGTGAAGGAAGTAAAGAGATAATTGCTTGAATATATAGCGCCAGATTCAGTATTAGTCCATATGCCTGCTACAATTGATTCCAAATACTTGAGTCACGTGCGTGGCGAAATTATCTAACGTATCGTTCAATGATCTCCGAGATGTCGTCAACCCAAGTTCTACTCCTTCGCTGCTTGAAGTTAAGTGCTAGATTAAGACTCCAGGCTCTCTGCGACTCGACTTGAGTTGCATGAAATCGAGGCTCAGCTCAACATGGCGTCCGCTGCCTCGTCGCGGACAGTACAGCAATAGATATCTTATCCGTCCTACTCAGCGGCTGATTTCGCCGGGGAAGCTGTTGTCGTCCAGCCTACTATCTAACCACCATATACCTCTGGTGCCAGGTCTCTCAGCATGTTCGTGGCTGTCTACTGCGTCGACACACACGGCAGCCGCACATGACCTTCCGCCACCCTCGTCAAATGTGCAGCGCCTGCTCCAACCAGCTATACAGCATATAAACAAGCGTGCAGAATGGATAAAGCTTATCGAGCCTTACCTTCCTGTCGAGTTGCGTGCTCACAGCGCTCCCGGCACGACCCTCGACATCAATGCAGACATTCAGATTTCGGATCTAGCAGATATCATACAACGCGCAGGCCACCGTAACATAGACGTGGTAGCATTTCTTGGTCTGAACGAAGGCAGATGGGAAGCAGTACAGTGGATAGTGAAAGAGCTGCTCCAGCACATAGGTAGCCCACGGTCTCCCACAGGTCTGGAGGATGTGACCTCAAACCTGACTTGGCCACTCGACATGAGAGGCACTTGGCCAGTGGCAATGAAGCTAGATGATATCACGCAAGGTTCCATAATGCCCGAGGAAGTAGATGAAGCTAAATCACAGCTTGATCAATCAGTCGATTCGCTTGTGGACACTATCATGTCCCCGCCAACATACATGGGACATGCCATCCTAGGCGAGATATGGACTATGCTCGGCAACATGATCATAGCCGCAGCAGGTCAGGAAGAGAACGGGGTGACAATGTCAAATGTTCTTCGTATCATTGCCAGCTTGCATCACCATGGCTGGATACCTGAAGCAGTATATCGTTACAACCCGAATGCAGATCCATCTGCGTTACAGCAACCGCCTTTGTTATATGATCTCTCTTCGACCATGCTCTCATCACTGTCAGAAGCTGTCTATCTTGGTGACCCAGCAGCACGGTCAGCAGTTCCAGCAAAAAGCTACATAAGCTCGAGATTATTCACACGCACAGCCAACAAGATTCCTGACCTGGGACCGGAGCTATGGCTGGAGTTCTGCCTCTGGTGCTGTGTTCATGGAGGGTGGACCAAGCAGGGAGCTAAGATCTTACTAGCAATACGTGCAGAAAGACGCCCGACGATGATGTGGTCTTTGATCTGCTGGCGAGATATACTTGAGTCACCCGAGGAGAAATGGGAGGAATATGCGCAACGGCGACTGCAAGCTTCACAAGGTGTTGACAGCGTGAAGGGTGTCAGAGGTAGAAGAGTCGTTGTCGAACGAACACTTAGCGCCGAGGTTGTTGTTGCGGTAATAGACGGGCTGATCTCTGGCATGCTCAACGCTGATGAAGCATCAACGCCCATCGATGCTACTGGGACTATCGAAAAGTTGAAAGGACTTTTAGACCGCGATCAAATGAGCCTTGGTGTTTCCAGTTGGGACTCTGTCATCCAGCGTATTGCTAATTCTTCCAATCTCAACATCGAAAGCAATCCTCGGACAATGGAGATAATACTCGGCTTTGCTGAGACTTTCGGGCATGAGATTGATTCTGCGAATGCACCTGGCAGGAATGGTATAAACACATCTGACAAATTTGCTTCTTACGTCTTCGATGCTTCAGCTACAGTCCTCGGGATATATCATCGCACGCTTCACGCTTATATCAAAGGTCGCAATGCCTCCGGAGCATTAAGAGTGCTCGGCAGACTACAAACACTTACAGATGCCAATAAGCTAAGATCTATGGAGGAGTTCTTCGGCGAGCTTCAGGCAGTGCCAGACGATGCAAAAGTTGAGACAGTGTCATCGGATGGTGATCGCTTCTTCTTACAGTCCGTCTTTCCAGGTGTACAATATCCCGGATACTTCCCAAACATACCTATAAACATCCTAGCTGATTTGCTGGACTTGCTTACAGAAGTTGGCAACACAGATGTGGCTCGTTGGTTGCTCTACTCAGAGGACGTCGATGGCCCACTCATCCCAGAAAGTGAGTACAACAATCAGCTTATAGCACCTGCCCTTGTAAGGTATGCTGCAGCCAATGCGGATTCTGCTCTACTCCAGAAAGTCACAAAGGCACAGAGCACTGACATATCGGGACCAACTTTGGTTGCCATATGTCAGAGCAGGATTCGACAAGGTGATTTCTCCGGAGCTGTGGAAGTGCTCGACTTGATACAGCAGTACACCCTACACGGATGGAGAGTTGATGAGTCGGCTAGTCTTATTCGAGCCTTGCTACCACTCGTATTTGGCGAGGCTGGCTCAGAAGTCAAACCCAGTCCGGATGCGAGGGCCAAGGCATCTCAACTCATGCGTCAGCTACTCCGCGGGGAGCATGGTATATACTGGGGAAAGTCAGTTTCAAAGCTTCGGAGAACAGAATCACAGGTGGACACCGTGCTGGCTTTACTGTCGGATATATCGCCTGAAGTGGCAGATGTCTGTGCAGGACTGCTTAGTGCAGACAATTATCTTCGAGTGGACATGAGTACTCGAACATTTAATGCTCTCCTCGCAGGCATCGTCCAGTCTTTTGGTGCTAGGGTTGCACAAAGACTGGTCGAAGAGTGGTGTCGAAGTACAGAGGAATCGCATACCATTACTTTGAGTAATGTGACAGCTTCTGAGGAAGAAGAGCCAGGAATGCGATTGTCACCTGCTGAGCGCTTCGGTACTGACACGCAAAAGGAGCCCGAAGCCGGCGTCGTAGTATTCAAGGGGTCCATTCGACATGACGTTGACAGTATACGCGCCATCATAAGTGTGGCGCTTGAGTCGAACAATAATAACACGGTAGAAAACCTATCAGAGACGACTACGACCACCACATCAGAGACTACGGAAGAGATCACCGAGGCAGAGCCTAATCAGCCAGTGCTATCGACCGAGCACGATGATCTCATGTCCTGGGCCATTGAAGTGCTCCGCGCAGACTTCAACATGACCAGCAGCGACATCGACTACGTGACCCAAGGCTACTTCTCCTCGCGCAACACCGCTGCTTCCTCCTCCTCCACCATCACGAACAGAGAGCAACCCTACAGCGCAACGACTCTTCGCCTCTGGCAAGCATTCGACGGCACGCGTCGCCGCTGGGCACAGGCGCAAGAACGGCGTCTTCGGGCGTTTGCAACAAGGACTGCTGATCGTCATATCCTCTTTTCGAAGATGGCTGCTGCGGAAAGACAGCTGATTCAGTCACTGGCTAAGGATTATGGATTGTTGGGGCAGACATTTGGAGAGGGCAATGTGAGGGATGTTAAGGTGACGAAGCCGAATGAGAGGGAAGGGAGTGTGAGGGTGCCGACGAGGCTGATTGATGAGCTATTAAGGATGACGGCGGGGAGGACGGGGTGGAGGCTTGATGGGGAGTTGGATGAGTCGAGTTTGTAATGCATTCTATTCTATTGCGAAGCGAGGTGTAGATGTAGGACGACTGTAGGTGCGATAAAGGACGCCCACGTGCTCACTCCAACCGGATCTGCCGACAAGCACCCTGATCTCCAGCTATGCCCGATTGAGCTCATGGATATCTGGATATTTGCTATTCTAGTCAAGGTGAAACAGCGGCAAGCCTCTGTCCTTCGACTACCAACGTATCGCCTCTTCCCATCATGCATCTACACACCCTCAAGGCAGCTTCGACATCGATAGCAGTGATGGCACACGCAGCACGAGCACGTCAAGGGAGAGTTCGCAGCGACATAGATCACGAGGACCAAACACTTGAGCGCCTTCCCAAACGAGACGGGGCATGAGGCTCTGCCTAGGTAGCCGAGAGCTTTGATCGACTATGCAGCGATCTTCCTCGCATCACTTTTTTTCTAGATTCTCTTCTTTTTCTCCCCCTTGATATCTGCCGCATTTAGGTCACTGTCCTTTGCTCGCCACAGCGACGTGGGCAACATCTTGTGTAACAAAGGAAACTTGTAAGCAAGGGCGTGTATTGAGGCTGTATTATTTCATTACGTAGCAGTAACAGTGAGCGTTTGGGCACGACTGACGTTTGCAGTGGAGAGTGCCGAAGCGACTCTGACTCTCCTATCAGCATCTCCAAATTCTATCATGCTTCTCATGCTTCTCTGACTGCAAACACCATTTTCCCCCACTTCTATCTTTACTTCGAGGAGAAGCGATCGGTGATGGTGATGATCATAAGAGCCGGATGTGACCGGTATAGCAGGAGCCTCTATCTATAATCTACAGTCTTTTGCGCTTGCCATCATCGTTGCGGAGGTTTGTCAAGGGGTGGAAGTGATGCGCCTCGGCGGAGTCGAGATGTGATGCTCAGATTTGTAGTACGACTGCCATCTATTTGTTGCGCTCAGATTTCTCTTGCTTTCGTCCCATATGATACTGCCCAGAATTCTTGCTACAACTACTACAACTATGACTACCACTACCACTACTAGCTATTGAACATGATGCTTCTGCTGCAATTCATAGTGGTAAGGCAGCCCGAGCCCCTCCATTACGGTCGAGTCATGGAGGATCCACCCGCCTGGCCCGCCCGCCCTTGCCTTGTCGATTGTCCCCAAACTTCTTTCCTCCCCGTCTTCTTTTCCTGCCCTTTGCAACAACAATCCCTCAACAACAACCCCCAGTAACCCATACAGAATCAGATATAACAGTACTCACAGCCAACCTACAACATCGTCGAGAACAAATGATGCAGATTATCGCTGAGCCCTAAATTCGTGCTGAGGAGCGAGTCCGCACTCGTTCCTCAGTCACGCTTTTACTCATCGAGACTTTTCACTCATCTTTGACGATCTTTCACTTTTTCCTCTTGGAAGCTGCGAACAGCTATAGCAATAGGAAATCAAAGTCAACACTTCTCTCTGGATATAGCCAGATAGGAAGACATCTGCACATTAGTTCACCGTACAGGGATCTCACCTGAGCTCTGTTGGACCCGCGAAAAGAGATCTTCTCTTTTTTTCGGCGACGATCCTTTCGCTTCGAGGTTTATAACTCAATCACTCGAGCGATATCGTTCACACAACATAACCAGCTCTCGTCGGCAGCGACGACGCACCCATCTCAACCCACGTCGACGGGTCGCACCTTCCTCGTCACGACTATTGATCCCTTGTCCTGCAACACTCAACCCTCTCACAAAATAACATCAATCAATACTACAACACAATGGCTACTCAACGAGCCCCCACCGAAGAAAGAGGCAGATCCTCAATGACTGACCTCGAGAGAAGAAATGACCATCACTTGCTGATGGAGTTACCACTACAGAAGAAGATGCAGCAGGGCAAGAAGACCCCGAGTAAGAAGAGCATGAGTCCCCTTGCGCTCACAAATACCACGAAAGATGGCGTAGAATCGGACGAGGAAAGTGTCCAGGAGGAAGCTGGTAACGATGAAGACAGCGACGACGAAGCGGATGTACATGTAGACGTGCCTGTAGACGTTTCGCAGCACGCTCAGACAGAAGAGCACGACTGGGCAGATATGCAGTCCGCAGATCTCGAAGAAGGTTCTGACGCAGAAGCTAATGTTGAAGAAGCGGATTTCGAGCGTACCGTGGATGACGACGATTATGGCGGTCTAGACGAGATGATGTCCGTCAGTTCAGCTGGGAGTCATCAGTTTGAGGAGGAAGTCGAGGAGGATATTCGCGTCAACGGCGTCGATGACATTGACTGGGATGATGAAGAAACATATCAGTACAATGAGACGTCTGTTATCGGTTCCTATGGCTTCGACTATGGCCTGCCGATGGACCCGCTCATGATGCTCGAAGTCTTCAGTCCTGCCGAGGAAGAGCATATTTATGTCGCGCAAGATGTTGACGACGCTGTCATGGGTAGTCAGCATGATGACCTTGCTCGTAGTCAAGTTGTCTTTGGCAATGTGTGGCCAGTCATGTCAGACTCTGAGAATGAGAACGACAACGAGGATGCACAGTCTGAGAAGACCATTGGTGATCCTGAACGACGTGCCTCGCATGGTAGTGACACATCAGGACTGACCAGCTTGAGTATGTGGTCACGATGTTGGATGGCCTTCAAATTGTGCTAATCTCCAACATAGATGAATCTGGCTATGAGACTGACGAGGAAGAAATGCCCGATCCTGTCATCAGTTCCCCATCCACGCATCTCGTGAAGACGCCCCGGAAACCCAAGACCAGCTCGATCAGTCGCATCATCACACCGTACACACCAAGACGTTCAGGTCTCAAGCCTACTGAGATAACACGCATGCCGTACAGATCCGGGAAGCCCATCGCCTCTACTGTTCGCACACCGTATGGTCGTGTCTTGCACATTCAGCAACCCAAAGGCTGCACGCTTGAGTGGGTCAAAATTCCGAAACGCCACCAGAGTGAATCCTCAGACGACAGTCCTGCCAGTCCCACCATGGTGAATCTGAACGAAGCACTCCTCGAGGG
>Ga0268246_10000922_pt1 | contig 11407 bp, 9 predicted proteins | sample AgamicOrSfe_FD_200242 | JGI IMG/M metagenome (GOLD analysis project Ga0268246, IMG submission 200242) | Agave microbial communities from Guanajuato, Mexico - Or.Sf.e (v2) (version 2) | ecosystem: Host-associated > Plants > Phyllosphere > Phylloplane/Leaf | place: Guanajuato, Mexico | collected...
CGAGGAAGGAGGAGTGGAAACCTTCGGGGAGGATGCGGTGGTTGGGCTTGAATTTGAGGGCCTGGGTGGTCATCGCTGCGTTAGTGGTCGATGGAGGGGGGGAGAGGGGAGGGGAGACGTACGTCGACGTTGGGTGTGTTTTCGGTTTGGATGAAAAGCGTCCGCCGTGTTATTGGTTGGTGCGTGCGCCATGGCGACTGTATTACTTGCGGTCGTCGTGATAGTGCTGTGTGGGAGTTTGCAGGCCGGGCTGCTGTTGTGGCGATTGCTCGTCTTGTGGCAGGCTTCATGCTTTGACTGACGATAGACGCTGAACAGGAGATTTTGCTGCTCCTAAAGAGCGACCTGGTCGCAACAGTCATTATAGTCATGATGTATATATGCAGGTGTCGGTGGTAGTGGTATTGAGTTGGGTTTGTAATCGAGATTGTTGTTTTGCGGCTTCCTGCCCGGGATCAAGTCCGGTCCCATTACCTCATTTGTTGTCATACAGAAAAACCATTTATCGACCTAAGCAAGCATGAGATGAGTAGTAGCGCTCTTTGCGGCGTGTGCTCGCAACAGCCACCACGATACAAATGTCCAGCATGTCAGCTACCATAGTATGTTTGAAGGTTTCAGCTTCTCGTGTAATATACTGATAATCATCGTAGCTGCTCTTTAGTATGCTACAAGGCACATAAGCCAGTGCATACTGCCGACAGCTCTGATCCTGCTGTCGTGTCCATTGTATCTGAGAGACAGCAAACTATAGTTCCACGCATTCCGCTCGAGAGCCAGGTTCCCAGGTCAAATGATGCAGTCCAGCCACAGGCTCAAGCACAACAACTTTACTACGAGAATATTGAGACTTCGACGAAGTTACAAGCCCTGCTCAGTGCTAACCCTGCGCTACTGACCCGATTGCGTGGGATATACACCTCAACTTTGCCGCCCTCGGATGCAAATTCGACCTACGATAGCAATGAAGGGCAAGACCGAACCCGATCGTATAATCCTCGAGGTCGCGGTCGAGGTCGTGGACGCGGTGGATATCGAGCACAGCCAGAGAGGAAGGCACCTTGGTCACAGGAGGGTGCGGACGAAGAGGCTCTGAAGGTGATTGCGCGGATCAGAGCCAGGGAAGGAAGGGATGGGTTGGCGATGACGGAGTTTGTGAGGATTGTCAACGAGAGTTTGGCAGGCAGTGTTTCCTCTGAGACGAATGATGTGGATAAGGAGGTGGACTCGGAGCAGCACCTCATGGCGGTACTCAATCAAGCATCGGGAAGATGAGAATTATGGCAATGAAGGGTAGCAGCGGTGTACGTGAGACATGAATGACCGATATGATGATTGGCAAAGGAATGCTCATGGTCAACTAATGCTCTCGAAGCGCTTCCGATACAGGCATGAGGACTGAAGATGCCCCATCATCGTTCATCAAGTTCGGGACTATCAATCGCAAATTACATAGATGTTGATTTGTTTCGAGCGTGGTATCGTAGTGATACAGGTAGTAGTGGTAGTAATATGAAATCGACCCATGCTTGATTGTGGAACATGAAAAGGTCATAGAAAAGGGGTAGCTGCCTAAAATTCTTGGCATTATTGGTGGCACGCCTCACGTCACTCTTCTGAACGCGGCTATGGTACATGATTTTCTGACACAGTTTGACTTCAGGTTGTCGTTCGTTCGTTCGTTTCTTGCAGATGATGTTTGAGTTTCCATAGAGTGGTTTTATCAAACGCGCGCAGGTCGCCGCTTGATTCACCTTTAATACAGCCCGACCTCTACTTTTCAAAACCACAACTTCTGCTTTCGTCGACACTTTCCTTTCATCAACACCACAATGTCAAGCTTACGAGCAGACGCTTCGCGCGAGGAGATCGAAGAGGAGATTGATTTCCTGGGCGCACTGGTGGAGTCTCTAGATGAATATGCTGAAGATGCAGCTGAAAAAAAGACGGAGTTCGATGCACAGCTGGAGGACTTACATCACAGATTGGAAGCACTGAATAGACCAGCCGGTGGTGCTCGACCAAGAACGCCAGAGCTGGATATAGGTACTGGCAATATCGATGGGGTCAACCTACCTTCTAGAGAGAGGCGTCAATCATCAACCATCGACCAATTCAGTGAGTGGAATTGTACTCGCGGATCTGCTTGATACTTTGACTAAACTAATATGTAGACGATACTGCAATCCGTCCCGGATCTCCTCTATCTCGCCCCCAAAACCAGAACAAGCGCCCCCGTGAGAACACATGGAGCTTCTCCAACCTGGATGTGGCAGACGACCCTCGCAAGATTCGTCGTACTAGCGAGCTAAGCGATGCCACGGTGCGCACGCAAAATACAGACGATCTCGACCATGCAGACAAAGCGCTTGAGAGACTAGGAGGCAGCAAGATGCTCGAGTCGCGGGATGTCATTCTACGCAAGTCTAAAGACCGACAGGCAGCATACTTTGACAGGTTGAAACGAGAAAAGGCGGACGCAGACTTTGCACGAAGCTTATCTCAGCAAGATACATTCCCGAGCGGATCATCCTCGACATCTGGCTTTGCTCGTCCTGAGGCACCTAGGACACAGGCATACTTCGGCAGCAATGGGCAAATCAGGAAGCCAGCTGTTGAGCCACCACAACCGACTCCGTACTCTTCGATCTATCAGCCACCCTACCAGTCAATGTATCAACCATCGCCTATGTCGGCGTCTGTGCCGGGACCATCAAGTCAAACCCCAAAACCAGTCATCAAGCAGGATCCAGGATCATCGAGCCGCTACGGAAATCACAAAGCTCGGCAGACGATCCCTATCCACGACAGCGATAGTAGTGACTTGGAGGAGATCACTCCAGTGCAATGGCATGCTTCTGTGTCTTCTCCGCCTACGATAAAGAACGATCCTGGCAGGATGTCTTCCTTAGATATACTTCGTGCGCGAAGTCAAGCAGCACGCGGGCATGGAAGCCCTGCACCCATTACAAATGGCATGTCGCCCTATGCAACTCCCCAGGGGTTCGGTGCGGTTAATCGAATGCAAGGTGGAACCTCTGTGTATGGAGCTGGCCCGCCTCAGCCATATTCTGTTCATAATGTCCCTGCATATGGCAATGGCCTGACCAATGGAGCCGGTCCTCTCCGTCCCCCTGGTCTTCCTCGACCTGGTTTTCCAGGCCAGCGCATGCCAGGCAACTTTCCTGGTGGCGACTTTGATGAGCTCATGAATCTGATGGGCACTCAAGGTCAAGGTGGTGCACCTCGCAACCTCCCGTATGGTATGGAGGATGAGGATATGTATGGTGGAGACCACTACGGTGGTTACACCCCAGGTGGAATGACAGAGGACGAGATTTCCGAAATGATGAAGGCAGTGCAACAGGACAAGCATTTCCCGATTGAAAAGCGCGCACCGACGCCTCCTAGCTTGGCAGTCGAGCTCTATGCACACCAGAAGATTGGTCTGACGTGGCTGATGCTCCAGGAGGAGAACAAAGCGTGCAAAGGTGGAATTCTTGCCGACGACATGGGTCTTGGTAAGACCATTCAAGCTCTTGCACTGATTGTGGCCAAGCCCTCGGACGACCCCGCCAGGAAAACGACACTGATCGTCGCCCCGGTCGCGCTGATGAGGCAGTGGGAGAAGGAAATCGACGCAAAGCTGAAGGAGCGTCATAAGCTCAAGGTGTTTGTGTATCATGGTCAAGTAGTGAAGAAGACCAACTTTGCAAAACTCAGCAACTATGATGTGGTCCTTACCACATTCGGAACGCTTGCTTCGGAGCACAAAAAGTGGGCGAAGATGTCTGAACGAATGATAGCCAATCCTGGTTCTCGTCGCCAAAAGGATGAGACATTCTCCTTGATCGACAAGGATTGTCTATGGTACCGCATCATTGTAGATGAGGCACAGTGCATCAAGAATAAGAACACGAGAGCAGCACAGGGAGCTCATGCACTCAAGGCTTTATACCGTCTTTGTATGAGCGGCACTCCGATGATGAACAACATTGGAGAATTGCATTCTTTGATCCACTTCCTGCGCATCCAGCCCTACAACAATCTGGAAAAGTTCAACCGAGAGATCAAGCGTCCTCTGAGTGGCAATTCTCAATATGGCAAAGAGAGAGCTATGCAGGCCGTCCAGGCCACTTTGAAAGTGATCATGCTTCGTCGTACGAAGAAGTCCGAGGTTGATGGCAAGCCCATCATCGAGGGTCTGCCAGAGAGGACAACAGAAATGTCCTATGCTGAATTCGATGATGCACAGCGGGAATACTATACCGCACTGGAAACTGAGACGCAACTGAAAGTCAATGCTTATCTCGAAGCAGGAAAGATAGGCAAGAACTACTCCTACATTCTGGTGCGCCTCTTGCGATTGCGGCAAGCTTGTTGTCATCCACATCTCATTCGAGACTTCGGCGAGAACGATATCACCACTGATCAAATGGAGGATCTGGCACGCAGCTTCGACGAAAAGGTAGTCGCTCGGCTCAAGGAAAGCGGTGGTGACTTTTCTTGTCCCATCTGCCTGGACGCATGCCCTGCGCCATCTCTCATCTGGTCTTGTGGTCATGGAGTATGTGCCGACTGCATGTCGAGACTTGTTGACCCGTCTAATCTCCTCGATGATGGAGACGAGACAGGGAGGGGTTCAGGAAAAGCCAAGTGTCCAGAATGTCGCGGCGTGCTCGATCCCAAGCTTGTAGTATCGTGGAAGTCTTTCCAGACTGTCCATATGCCAGAGGCCATACCAGAATCTGAGCAAAAAGCCGCAGAAGAAGAAGACTCTGACAGCGACAGCGACAGCGACAGCAGCGATGAGGACGAGGATGATGACAGCAATGACAAGGATGCCGATAAGAACGGCAATCTCCGAGACTTCATCGTTGATGACGATGAGGTTGAGGAACAGGCAGAGGAAACGGACGACGAAGAGGCTCCTGCTGCTGGCGTCAAACCGGAGGATGACGAAGAGACTGCTTCGGAGGCTGGTTCTGATGATGACTTTGCCCCCGTGCGCGCTGCTGGTTCAACAGATACCAAGTCCACATCAACTTCGAAACTCAAGAAAGGAAAGAGCGCTGCGAAGAATAGTTCGTCGACCAAGATCAAGACTAGTGCTAAGACCGAAGCCAGGCGCAAAGTTAAGGGAAAGGGCAAAAAGAAAGTGAAGAAGAACTTGGCGGAATTGAAGAAAGAAGGTTCGCGCAATGCTGCCGCAAAGAAAAAGTACATCAAGCGCCTACAGAAGACATGGATACCAAGTGCGAAGACAAACCAAACTCTTGATTTGCTGCGAACCATTCATGATCGTGGCGATGGCGAGAAAACAATTATCTTCAGTCAGTTCACCACGCTTCTGGATCTCCTGGAGGTTGCCATGGGAGATGAGTTTCAGTACAAACGCTACGATGGGAGCATGCGTCCAGTTGAGCGCAACCTTGCTGTCGAAGATTTCCAGAACCCAAAGTCACCCGTCACAGTATTGCTGGTCTCCCTCAAGGCTGGAAACGCCGGTCTCAACCTCACAGCTGCTAACCAGGTCATCATCCTCGATCCATTCTGGAACCCATTTGTTGAGGAACAAGCTATCGATCGTGCTCACCGAATCGGTCAGACCCGTCCAGTACAAGTTCACCGAGTGCTGGTTCAAAACACAGTCGAGGATCGAATTATTGCATTGCAGGAGAAGAAGAGAGAGCTCATCAACATGGCTCTGGATGAGAAGGCCGCGGACGGCATGGGAAGACTCGGTCTTGCCGAGCTGAGGTATCTCTTTGGCTTTGACACAAGACTCCCTGGTGGTCCGGGTGCCCCTGCTCCTGCGCTCAACCCTACTGGTCCGACTGCTCTTGGTGGCCCGGCTCGCCCTGCCCCTCCGGCTGACATAGATTCGACCATCAATGCATAGTTGAGGACTACAGAAGCATGAAGAGAGGGACAGGCTGAGCATTTCTGACACGATTTTGCTACGAATTCTATGGCTGCATATTTACTCGTTATCGGAATGGAGGGCTCAATGGAACGGAGGACAAGGACTGGCTACATGATACCCGGATAGATTCGGCGTTATCTTGCTTTATTATAGATCAGATATAATCGTGCCTGCAGGTATACTGCGTCTCACCTGTAGTGCTCCAAATAGCTATGAATCAATACTATAGCTGAAATTCGCCATATCAAATCCTCATACCCTGCTGGAGAAACAATTTACATGTATTGGTGTGTGTGGTGTGGTGATGCCCTCATGACATCCGATTTCCACTCTTCAGTCTTCCGCGATAGATGTCTACCGCCGAAGACAAAGACAGTGACGAAGAGGGTGAATTGTCCCTCTTCCAGGAGCCGGAAGGGTGGGAGCCAGAAGCCAAGCCATGCACGTATCAACTATACACCTTACCCGAGGAGAAGGAGAACATCACAACCAGTAGCAATGACATCAAGTTGAGATTCGTTGGAGACAGTCCTCTTTGGGTGAGTCACATTTTACATGTACTGGTGGCATCTTCGTTGCGTCGTGACTATGTTATATGGCTGGTCAACTAATAGTCCATACTATTTCCAGTCGGGCAAGATTATTCATTCTGCGAGTTGATGCAGACATCACAAGACGTATTTCCTGTCTGGAACTGCTATCTGACTTTTCACTCCACTACAGGGACATCTCCTCTGGAATGCAGCTCGAACCCTAGCCACATTCCTAATCACCAACCGTGCTCGATTGACTCATAATCGACGAGTCCTCGAGCTTGGAGCTGGCGCTGGCCTGCCATCCTTGGTGTGTGCCCTGCGCGGAAAAGCCAGCACGGTCGTAGTGACAGACTATCCAGATCCTGCGTTGGTCGAGAATCTGCGACTCAATGTCGAGGAGGCACAGAAGATGATGGCCCAGCACAAGCCAAAGTGTGATATTGTCGCTCAAGGGTATCTCTGGGGTGCAGATACAGAGCCTCTGTTGGAACATCTTGATCATGAAGGAGCAATCCCACACTCACACGAAGGAGCAACCAAGTTCGACCTGTTGATACTCGGTGACTTACTCTTTAACCATTCTGAGCATAGGAAGCTCTTACTATCTATACGACGAACGCTGGCAAGGTCAGCAGATGCAAGGGCAGTTGTGTTCTTCACACCGTATCGACCGTGGCTACTGGAGAAAGATCTTGCATTTTTTGAGCTCGTCCAAAGAGTTGGCTCACGACAATTGAATGGTTCGCCAGCCAACGTGGATCTTTCCGAACAGCAGCAAGAAGAGGAAACGAAAATGGCAGAGGACGGCTTTGGCCCGCTGAAGGTGGACAAGGTACTTGAGCATCTCATGGATGATGTTATGTTCAAGGAGGACAGGGGCGATGAGAAATTACGCCGAACGGTAAGCCCTTGCAGCAGAGGGCTAGTACTACTTACTACACTTTACTAATCTTCGATGGTTCAGGTATTCGGCTACGAGCTCATGTGGGATGACTTGCAGCTTAAAGCGGCATCAGCAGCGCATAGCACCATCTGACACACAGTACCAATGCCCTAGATTAGCTCATCTTACCACGTTCTATCGCTTGTGTATCCGACCCTAGGAGTAAGGTACTAACGTACTGACCAGGTGGATGTGGACTAATGGCAGAATGGAGACCTTCGCAACGAAATCCGACGAGCATGGGAGATCTCCCGCCGAGAACTTGAAATACACGTTGAAAAGATGACCCTGAAATAGTCTGACTGACCAGTCAGAGGAACTCAGTCTCGTGATGAGGCGTCCATCTGCCCGAACGCGAGTGGCCCCACCAGCCTCGGTCAACGTCGTCGCTCTACGACTGCAGAACCATGTCGGAGATGGTGATCGAACATACCATGTGGGAGCATATCATCGAGCGGCAAGGCTCTAGGGGCGTAGGTAGGCTCGCCTTTTCTTCGGTCTTAAGCAATGAGGATGAGATCTACTGCAGACAATCACGGCACGTTGTCTTCGCAAGAGACTCCTGGGAGTTCGCCCGACGGCAGGTACATTGTATCGCATCGGTATCATCGCCATTGTATCACTATGCCAAGACTTCACACTATCACGAAAAACTGTTGATGCCTTTTCATTTTTGTGTAACATGCTCGCTTATCCTCTGATCATGCAGGATCAAACTCACTCGGCCGATCCGATCCTATTCTGCGTAACTCTCTCTCGTTCTAATGCTCGGGAAGCTTGCCTCACGACTGTAGCCAATCGGCGCATGAAGTCGGATCAGAGACCGAAGCGGTCGAGTGATTCTCATAGCTCATTACCTTTTATCAACTTCGGACAAGCCAGCGAGCGAGCAAGCAAACGCAGTTGCGAGCTTTGAGTACAGGTCAGCATTGGTATATGGAATTGCTACCAAGTGACTTATACGATGACGTTGCAAGCTTTCGCGAGAGATCAAAGTCATCACGATCCAATGTCTTCGTTAAGGCTTGTCTACTAGGTAAAGCTCTGGACCATCGGAATGCTTCCTAATATGCGGGGTGAGACTAGTGGCGGGACCAGAGCCGAGTCGAGGGACCACGATTTACGATGAACCAATCACACTACGTCGGAGTCGCTGAGCGGCCCCGGATCCTCTGCCTTTGAGATTAGTCGATTAGCCGCTTGAGTTGGTCGTCGCTGTTGTTTTCGTGGCGAGATGCTATATGACAATGGCTGATTGCACCATAATCAGCCCGATAGCTTCTTCCCCGTCACACTACTCAAAGGATGAACAGCTCCTGCCATACTACGTTCATCGAAGCACAAACTCAGTACAACTAGCTGGATATACCTCGTCCCAATCCTGCATGTTTGAACTGTAGCTCCGCGCTTCGTGTTACAGTTCAGACATGCTGCAACTCATTGCACCATCCACGGCACAATCGATCAAAATGAATCAGGCACCCAATGGCAGTGGAGCCAAGCACAGCAGGCACATACCTGAGAAAGGGCGTAAGCGCGCTGGCATCAACATCAGTGGAGCTTGCGAAGGATGCCGACGAGGCAAGAGAAAGGTAGGTCAAACATATCAATCGCTGCCTGGACAAAAGATACCAGACTGAGACTTTCATATCGACAGTGCGACGGTTTCAGACCTGTCTGCGCCGCATGCGCAAAGCGACATGTCGGTCCCAATCCACGTCCATGCGTATACGATACCCACGAAGGCCTCTCTCGAAACGAAAACATGAAGCTCAATATCAAGAAATACAGAGACGAAGCACAAGATTTGCGCGCCTTCATTACAGAATTGATAGATCAGTCAGCACCCGAGTTGACTATACAGGACTTATGTCGACACCTGAGTGTAATGGGGACTGACAACCTGCCCGAGAGCTTGGGGCAAGAGCTGAAGCAGTCTATCCACAACCGTGGTCTTTGGCAGGACAGATCGACGACGATATCGCCAGTCATAGAGAGCTTCGGTAACAGCTCCACGAGTAACTCGGAAGCTACAACGTCAAGCAGTCACGGTGCTGGCTCCAGTGCGGCCTCATCAGTACCATATCTCGACAGTCATATGGATTCACCAGGCACCAGTCCAAGGACAGCACGATCAGATGCCCAATCCCAAGACATGCGCTGGCAAGCAGAGGTCAAACACAACATGGACCAGATCCCAAAGCGGTCTTCACGCGAACCCAGTGAAATTGACGAAGAGAAACTAAAGGCCACGCAGCACATCTGGGAGGACCGCATTGCAGCACAGAATCAGCGCAGAATCTATCAGAAAATGCAGCAGGATTCACGTCACGATGCGGAAGAGAGCAGACATCTCCATATATACTCACATCAGGCTTCTCACAACACCCTGGATGGTCTTGTAAATGCCCCTGGAGGACAGGTTATCAACTACCAAATACCGATCCATAGCATGCAGCCACTCTGGACAGACTGCGACAGTGCCTTTTCGCAAACCATCGTTCACTTCATCAGCCTGGCCCGCGAACGCATCAAGCAGGGCTGGGACCTCTCCAAACTCCTCAGCTCCAATAAGATCAACCTCGACATGGTTCTTCTAGCCGAGGCGCCCGCGTACGACCCCACCAACGTTTTCGATGTCGACACCTGGGGTTTGGCAGTGATACGCTCCTTCACCAACCATATGACGCCCGAGTTGAAGATTGCTGGCTTCATAAAACTGACAAGAACGGTGTCCTGGCTCATTGCCCCAAGTGAAGCTACTTTTGCCGCCATTCCTGCTGGTTGCCGGCCCACGCCTGCATCGCGCTTCTATGCGCATGCGCCGGAGCTCAGCTTCGCCTGCTGGCCGGACCTGGGCGATGCGCTTATTCTGAACCAGGAGGAGACGATTGATCCGAGTTGGACGCAGACGGTCATGCAGTGCGTACGGATAGACTGGCCGGCGCCAGACGCAGGTGTACGGATGACCTACGCTGATCCTGTCACGGGCGCGACGATGCTGTCGGCGCAGGGCGAGGCGTATATCACTAATCAGCAGAATTGGGTGTTTGACGAGGCAATTCGTTCCATTGCGCCGAATTTGAATTTGACAAAGGGGCGGTTTGGGCGGCCCAGAGGGGGATCTTGTCCGCTGCTGGATGGTTTGCGGGTGCCCAAGGAGGAGACGGTATAGTCGGGGTGGACGTACTGGAAGTCGTGGGTTCCCGTTGCTGTTACTGTTATGAATGTTATGATTCGGAATGATTATCGGATGGCAACGAATTGGGCTGGTTGGAGTGTGGCTGCTGCATTTCAAGCAAGGACGAACGGAAATCGGGCACGGTTGATATCCAGGATGGCGGACGAAGGGAAGGCACTACGGCCTCTTGTTCAGTCCACGCTTTATGCTCTGAGAGTGATGAGAGGACGTTATGTATGGTATGATATGTATGATCTGTAATGAGATAAGGGAACTCCGAGCGAGAAGCAGACATTTTGCACGATGGTGCATTCGACTACATCGCTTCCTGCTACGAGGTATGAGCACCATCAGCATCCTCCTCTGGGCTGAGCATGAGCATGAGCATGACCATGACCATGTCACGCCACTGCCAAGCTTTGTACGATCTGTGACACCCTCGGACATCCTTCACTTGTACAATACACATCTACCTGACTGCTTTGCAAGGTTCATGGCACCACTGACATCAGTGCTGCATATCCTCTACATAGATGCACGCGGCTTGCGTCTGTCTCAATCCCATAAAGCAGCGAAGGCCGCATTCAAGACACCGTGTGACCAGGTATATGCTGTGCTGGCACCACACAGGTGAGTGCTTCGTTGGCGGTCGAGGACCATACGTGATGGGTCTGACGTGGATTGACGACGACACGGCGTCAGTAATGCTGTGGCACGAGATCATGGATGTGTTGATGTGCAATGAATGCAAGTGCAGTGGAGGTGTTGTGTTCAGGTGAGTGCGCAAGTTTACCTGGGTATAATACCACCCGATGACAGAC
>Ga0268246_10000923_pt1 | contig 11406 bp, 14 predicted proteins | sample AgamicOrSfe_FD_200242 | JGI IMG/M metagenome (GOLD analysis project Ga0268246, IMG submission 200242) | Agave microbial communities from Guanajuato, Mexico - Or.Sf.e (v2) (version 2) | ecosystem: Host-associated > Plants > Phyllosphere > Phylloplane/Leaf | place: Guanajuato, Mexico | collected...
AAGCTTCGTCCGCATACAAGGCACAGCAGCGCAGAAAGCGCTTCATCCCTCTTGGTTAGCTCACTCTTATGTCTCGACAAATACACACTAATCGTAACCACAGAGAACAACCCCGAAGTCATGACTCCCCTCGCTCACAAGCTCGGACTCTCGCCTCAACTCAGCTTCCACGACGTTTTCAGCATCGATGATCCGGACATGCTAGCTTTCATACCACGACCTGCTCTCGCTCTACTACTCTGCTTCCCCGTAACAGCCGCAGTGGACAAATACACAGAGGCAGAGGACGCATCGACAGCAGAGTACAGTGGCTCAGGCGAGGGAGAGGAGGTAATATGGTATAGGCAGACCATTAGCAATGCATGTGGCCTGTATGGACTCCTGCACGGAGTGAGCAATGGAGAAGCAAGAAACCACATTGGTAAGATGGCAGTCCACTTCTGGAGACTTCTTGCTGACCGAGAGGTATCTATAGATCCTTCATCCGATCTGGCGAAACTCCTGCGCGAAGCCATTCCTCTCAAGCCAACTGAACGTGCCGATCTCGTCGTCGACTCTCAAGCACTGGAAGCTGCACACTCGACCGCAGCACAATCAGGCGACACCGCTGCGCCGAGCATTGACGTAGAAGTAGAGAATCACTACGTTGCCTTTGTCAAGTCGAAAAATGGACATCTATGGGAGCTGGATGGCGCGCGCAGGGGGCCACTCGACCGAGGACTGCTGGGGCCAGATGACGATGTGCTGAGTGAGAAGGCACTGGACCTAGGTGTCAAGGCGTTCCTCAAGCGAGAAGAGGCTGCTGGTGGAGGAGAACTAAGGTTCAGTCTGTTGGCGCTGGCCCCGACGATGGACTGATACTATCAAGACTAGGCCAGTCTGCCAACTTGCGCCGTCTCCCAGCATCACGAAGTCGAGCAAGCCTCTTCGGATACCAGCATCGATGCGATAGCCGCGAGGATTCGCGTAACTAGCGATCGAAGGTTACTATAGGCGAGCACTGCCGGTACAGGCTCTTTGTTGATTGCCGAGACAGGATTCTCTGATCGTTTAATGGTCTAGGGGTGCAATGAATGACTGGGGGTTGATACAGCGCCCAAAGAAGGATCAAGCCCAAGCAAGCCACAAGCTCGATAGCAAAGCTTGTTTGATGGGCCATTCCTGGGCCATTTGATGCCACGCGAGCGAGGCGGGCAAGGCTGTTGGCCATGCGGTTGGTGGACCTGATCGTATTCAGTCGACATGATCTCCGCGCGGAGTATATTGACAATATCGAACTGCACGATGTGCATAATCATGATTGGAATTCTGGACCTCGAGTATCGAGTCTCTGTAGCAACGAAACTGTCGCTTATGCTCTTGTAAAAACTGTGAACCTGCCTGGTATGGATTGATACTGTGCTATCATCTCGCGTATCTGAGGTGTTCATGCAGGTCATCGATTAAGGGAGCGAGGCGAGCGGGACGGCAGATCAGGGTCTTCAACGGCTATCTTTCTCTCTGTATGAGGCGGCTTCAACCTTCTGTTGACGTCGACCCTCCTCCGGTTGCACTTGCCCGCCTGTAGAGTGCGTTTCACCATGAAGCCGTGGACAAACATAATCCCATCACATATCAAGCTTCGTGATGACAACGGACTGCCATGAGGTCGGAGTGACCGAGTGACCCTAGAATACGGACCACATGCAGATTATGAAGCTCTAGAGCCCAGACCATCCAGCCATTACGATGATATGCAGATGAAGCATTTCTCCGCCCGTATCGCACAGGCGATCGGTCGACCTCCGCCACCGACACCCGCCAACCTCACCTTCCTCACCACCCTCACCTTCCCTACCAAGCATGTTCCATACACCGGCTGATCCTCGCGGTCCGGCGTCAGAACGGACTAAGGGGACTTTGTCGATGCTTCGTATTGATCACCAACCTACACTCCTAGCAGCGGCAACAGGATGGACTGCCGATGAGTGCCCTCGCCTCTTCTCGAGGCCGAGCACGAACCATGCTGCGCGATCATTGCTTGCATATCGAAACGCTGTATCTTATACCTAAGGAATACCTAAAACCTTACCTATACCTTCTCGATCTTCTTTCCGATCCGCTCGAACCTAAAGACGCCTTGTCTGCCGCTCACTAGTCATCTCGCACCCTCTTTCGTCATCCTCCTTCACCATAGCCTCTCCTTTCTGTTCACGGCCGTCCTATCTCAACCACTGTACCCATAACGCACCAGGCGCATCGCTGTGACATTTTCGCGCATCAGAAGCTCAAGCTCGAACACACTCTTTACAACATACACCTCGCTCGTTATGATCTTTGGCTGGCCCATTGAGAATCCGCAATAACACAACCCAACTCGCTGGGAAAGGCATATCTGCAACACAAGGCATCATTAGCACTTTTGAATAAGATCAAGGCAGCTCAAGTCATATATCGCTCGTAATTCTAGTGCAACCCTCCTCTCGATTCTTTCTCGTGCTTAGCAGGATTCGAGCTTTTCACAGGAACACATTCAATCATGGACAACGTACCAGTGGTTCATGGGTTCAGCCAGCGCATCGATCCTGCATCTCTGTACTCAATTGCACAGGTTGAGGCAATTCAGGCGGCAGCATGCGTGATTGCAGGTATAAGTCTGCTTGGGTCGTTGGTAGCAATATACTGGTTCACTAGAATGAAGAAGAAGTTTCGGCATAAGTACGACTTCCGCTCATCCTGTTACCAACGCAATCGACTGACAATCTGGCCAGTTTGATCATGATCCTAATCGTTGGCGACATACTACGCTCGATGTTTCTCTTCATCTTCCCGCTCATCTCGCTCGTCAGGGGACACATCCAAACGAATACCCCATTTTGTCAGGTCGATACTTCACAAATCCCATGTTTTGCAATGTACTGATCCCATGATAGGCTAGTGGATATCTGACACAGACGGGTATTGAGATTGCAGGTATGATTTGTCACGAGTTGTTTGTAAGAAGCTCAGCTAACAGCATGATGCAGATTTCGCAGTCTTGACAATAGCAACTCACACGCTCCTTCAAATCGTCCAGCCTACCGTAAGCGGATACGGCACGCTTGACAACGGACTCTACAGGTACAGGATAGCGGTATATGTTCTTGCGGCTATTCTACCTGCCAGCTGGACTGCTTTAGCCTTCATCGGCAAAAACGGTGGTTTCGTCTCACAAGGTCCTACCTGCTCATTACCGCTGCGACCATACTGGTATCGATTGGCAATTTCCTGGATCCCACGATATGTTATCATGCTTGTAGTGCTAGCAATGTACACTGTCATTTACGTTCGTGTTGGGCGTCAAAACGGCACGTTCAGCTTCTTCGGGCTTTTCAAGGTGAACAAGCCTTGGGAAACTGTCATAGCACCAAGCAAACTGTCCATACACGAGCAGCAACAAGATGCAGTTGACGGCACGAATAACCGGCGCAAGCTTGGCCGCCACAATTTACGGGTAGACACCGGCAACAATGGAAACCACATTGACGCGTACGGACCAAAGGATCCCGTTCACCTGAATCTACCTGCTCACGCACATACCCGGAAGGTATCTGACGGCACGACGTTGGTCTCGCAAGGCTCAATGGAATTTGGCCATACGAAACCTCTATTGATAACACCTCAATTTGAGCTCAACGATCCAATGGCGGTTGTGAATTTTGATGGTCCTACAGATAGCCCGAGTAGTCGCAAGAAGTCTGTCCTCATACGCGTCAGCGAGCGACTTCTGCGGTCTCCAATCTCACCTGGAGGCTCCACTCCTTTGCCGGTGGTGCGGCCACAGGAGCAGCAGATTATCGGCAAGAAAATCATGACCAAACACATGCGCAAACGTCAGGACGCCATCCAACGTCAACTCGGCTTGCTCTTCCTGTACCCTGTCTGCTACTTTATCACCTACGTCCCGCCCTTTGTCGCCCACGGGATGAACTACTCAAACTACTACGTCCAACATCCAGTCTTCGGTCTCAACCTCTTCTCCTTCATCTGCCTCGCCTCCCTCGGTACCGTCGATGCCATAGTATTCAGCATCCGCGAACGCCCATGGCGTCACATCGTCGGCAGCGACGGTACCTTTTGGGGCAGCTTCCGCTTCTGGGACAATGATGGGGTTCGACGAACAAGCGACGACAGCGAAGTCGGCAACGAGCTTAGTGCCACAGACCCTACACACAGCGCCGAGACACCATTACACTCAGCCGCTCCTGGACACCGCCGTGTGAGCGCTGATCGAGCTTCAAGGAATAGCAATGCCAGCGATAATCAGCGCGATAGCTGGATCACTAACATGACGTCCCCAATCGGCTTCAACCAGAACAACCAACAGAATCGGCCCAAAGCCCATCGTGTGCCCAGCTGGTCGCACTTTCGCCAAGGGTCCACTGTTGCAGCACCGATCTTCGAAGAGGGCGATGCCACCTCGTTCCCGACTTCCGCTATCCCGAACAGCCCCAATCCATTGCTGCATGGTGTCCCTGGCTCGGCTGTCAGCGTGCCGGGGGTGGTGGACGCGCAGATCAGAGGTGAACGGTGGGGGAGTACGTATAGCGGGATGAGTTTGGGTAGTGAGGATGGGGTGGATCGAGAGTTGGCGAATATGGACCGTTGGTTAGATCGTGCAATCGCGAGGGAGTTTCTTCAGAGTCAGAGGAAGGGGAGTGAGAATTGAGTGAAATGAGGATGATGAGAAAGAAACAATGTCATGTCTATACCTTGACAACTCTCGTATCAATAATTCTAAATTGTGAACAACGATGTCTTTCTGTTGAGCGTGACCATGTCCAGCAGTCTTAGTATCGTGAATCTCGGTGCTTGATATACACTTCGACACTTCATCTTTCATCAGACTACCTCACACATCACAGCCCCTCAACCATCCCACCAATCTGCCCCATCATCAACGCCTCCACATACGCTCCCCTCTCCAGCTCGCCCCCAGCAGCCGGCAACCGTATCAGCGCATTCGCACCCTTGAAACTTCCGATTCGACTCGATCTCTGTCCTCCAGTCGGTGTGGCCCACAAGCCGCCCTGGTCATCTCCGCCCCTCGCAGCAACAATCACCCGCACATACTCCTCCCTCGTCCGATCACACCTCACGCCCGTCTCCAACCTCACCCGCACCCTTGGCATAGCCACCGGACTTACCCCGGCCATCGCCCTCATGGCTGGCAGCACGAACAGCATGAACGTCACCACTGCGCTCGCGGGGTTCCCTGGGAGGGAGAATACCAGTTTATCATTACCCGCCGTCCCATCACCACCGTTCCGAGCGCCGGACGTAGGGTCTTTGAGCGAGGAGGAGGGCACAGTGGCGAAGGTGGTCGGTTTACCGGGTTTCATGGCCACGCGGCCGAAGTGGATCGTACCGGCGAGGGAACGCTCGAGGGTTGACTTGAGGAGGTCCAGCTCGCCCATGGAGACGCCGCCGGTGGTTATTAGGAGGTCGACGCGGAGGAGGGCGGAGCGGAGAGTGGAGTCGAGGGTTGATGGTCTAGGGAGGGATGGGTTAGTGAGGTGCATGTGGTTGGGGGATTGAAGACGTACTTGTCGGAAGCGATACCTAGATCGATGACTTCACAGCCTTGGGCTTGCACCGCCGTCAGAAGTGTAGGCCTATTCGTGTCGCGCACTTCACCCAACTTGAGTGTACCTGGTCTGTCGAACGGGACGATCTCATCGCCGGTGCTCAGGACGCCGATGATGGGCTTGCGGAAGACCGTGACTTCTTTCGTGCCGACAGAAGCAAGTAGTCCAAATTCACCACCTACTGCAGAAATACCTTCACCGGCTTTCATCACGACTTGGCCGGCTTGCACATCACTTCCGACTTCCCGCACATTTTCGCCATCTTTGACTTCATCCGTCAGGATCTCAACGGAGGCTTCCTCTTTGCCGTCGTCGGTGAGTGAGACGAGAGCGGTATCTTCGACCATGACCACCGCGTCAGCACCTGGCGGTAATGGCGCACCAGTTGTGATCCGTGCAATCTTGCCCTCTTGAAGCTCAGGCACGTCAGCGCCTTGGGCGTGAGAAGCAAATGCTACGACGAATGTACCCTTTGTGCTTGTAGTGCTTCCCGATGGCAGACGAATAGCATAGCCATCGACGATACTGGCACGGAATGCGGGAACGGATTCGGCGGCGTGGACGTCGGCTGCGAGGACATGGCCGACTGCTTTATGGCTGAGGGGAATAGTCTCTGTCGTGGGAGCGGGAGCATGCGTACTGATCAAGGACAAGGCGTCCTCTACAGAGAGCATTGGGTACGGGCTAGATCGATGTCGGCGAGAAGGACCGAGGGCAGGGTCATTGGATTGTGCGGTGGTAGCTTTTGGAGCAGTGTGAGCGCGTGGTCCTGCGTGTCCGCCGTGACTGTGGCCATGGCCATGATGATGGTGGTGGTGGTGTTGTTGATGTGTGTGGCCGCCTCCAACACTAGCGAGGTGTTAGCAGCGTTTCTCAATGGTCAATAAGCCAGTTCAAATTCCACAATCATACCTGGTTCCCTGTGTATTGGTCTCAGTTGAAATGCCAGCTTCCTTCTCCAACTTGTCTGTGCCACCAACATGCATTGATCTCGAATCGCCACCTTGAGCTTGCAAGCATGCATGAGGCAGCATTTTGATGATGGATTGCAGATTCTCCTTGGCACCCTTCGGAGAGCCTGGCAAAGTGAGGATCAGGCTGCCATTTCGGGTGCCTGCCACTGGTCGAGACATGACAGCGACTATTCAGAAGTAAGCTCACTGGTGGCAGGGTGTACCTCAGATGGAGAACACATACATGGGGTAACCTGGAGAGAAGATGCCAACATGCCATGTCTTGGGAGGATGTCAGTCCAGGCTGACAGTTCTTGTCGTTATTGATTCTGTTACATACACAAGTCCAGGTGCATGACGATGGATAAGAGGACTGACTGCCTATTCATTTCTCCATAAGCATCCAGTGTTGCGGGTGCGTGACAGAAGCTGATCTACCTCTGGTGTCACATCTTTCACGGCAAACCCGGTACCACCACTCGTAACGATGAGGTTGATACTAGAGTGGCTGTCCGTCCATTGTGTTACTGCTCGTTGTATGTCGAGCACATCGTCCCTCACAATCTTAGTCTCCGTGATATGCCATTGATCGTTACCATCTTTCTCAAGGACTTCATCTAAGGCTGCTACGCACTTGTCGGTTGAAGAATCACGGGAAGCGGTCTCCGAGATGACAAGTATCGCTGCCGTGAGCTTGCTTGTAGTAGACATTTTTGGCTTCCTGGTTGGGTGAGAGTGAGAGGTGAGGATGAGACCGGCCTATCTTCGGGGGGGCAAGAATGTTGGACTAGCAAGAGAATATGGCAGAAGCAGAGCAGGGTGGGCATGGCATCGGATGTCATGAAGGCAACAGGATGTGTGGACAAGGTGATCATACGGCAGTATAGCATACAACACGTTTGGTTACGCCCAACTCCTGCTTCCTGTCCCCAGCATGTCCTGCTTGCCTAATCTATGGTTTGAACACCCTCACGACCTGATTCTGGAGAGAACTTCATAAACTCGTATATACAACCACATCTACACTCAAGCGCCTATCGTAGCTGCTGCACGGGGAGCTGAGAACGCCTTCCCAATGTAAAGCCTTTTGGAGGCAGCACTTGCACATCTTTCATGCAGCCTGGAAAACCCGAGCCTATTCATCGTCGTCTATCGTGACGGACCTCCTCTGTTTTCAATTGGCACCTACGCCGATGTCATGTCCGGTGCCTTCTGGGTCAACAGTAGCCCGATGATCAGTCCGAAAAGTCCAAGTACAGAGCTGAAAATCTCGATAACCAGAATTTTGACGAAACTATCGACCAACGTGAGCATGGACATGATGAGAGACTAGACGCCAAGACATACAGTGTAGGATCCGCAGCATCTGCAAGCGCGGCACTACTACCGTTGATGCCAACAGAGACACCACAAATCAGGTTGCACATCCCCACGGTCAACCCCGCCCAGAACAAAGCGTATCCAGTGTAGAAGTTCGCCGCCGAGTATTGCGCATCACCGGTTGTGAGACTGATCTTCGATGTGAACACAATCGACATGATGACGCCGTAGATAGCCACGACTTCGCAGAAGATAATGGAGATGAGGTTCTTTGTTCTTATTCTTGGTGCTCGTACACCTCCTCCCAGAATTGATGAACCAGTGATGAAGATACCCCTAACAATAGTCGTCAAGTTATTGGTCCGATTGAGTACTCTGGTAGTTCATGCATACCAAGCTGCTCCGACGACTGAAAGTCCTATGCAGAGTGCAATTCCCAAGGTCGCCCATGTATGCGGTGATACTGTTTCTAGGAACAAACCAACCTATGATCCAATTGTCAGGAATGCTGGACCTGCGGCGGCGTCCAGAGACGTACATTAAAAGCTTCTCCCTCGCCCTGGAAGAGCATATCTTGAATGGACATTAGCTGAGTCCTCCTTATCATCTTGACGTGCACATACATAACCCGACCACCGTCAGAAAAGTCGTCGCGCCGCCCGTCGCATATAGAAGACCCATTGTTGCGGTAGTGTGAAGTGGTCGCGCTTGGGGGATTGTCTTATTGTTGCTGGAGGCGAGTCTGTTGAACATGTCCGTCTGGAGTGACGATAGCCCGGCGACCGGCTAAATCACATGCTTCTAAAGCTGGGGACTCATGGATCACTTCACCATTCTGTAACTTTAACTTATCAACAACAACATCCTCAAATTCTTCCAGATCTGTATTCCTCTAAGCCGACAAGATACGAGGTCAGAACACCCCGTCAGATAACTTGTAGTACGCTCGCACGCAGTCGAAATGACGTCCGGAGCCAACTCGTATGAGCTCTACCGCACGAGCAGGTAGGCATGATCAGTAGCTTTCCAGCTCGACATGCAAGGCTAACAGTGCCATTCAGTATTGGTGTCGCTCTCACCGATGCACTCGACGACCTCATCAGCAGCAACCAGATTGAACCTCAACTTGCCATGAAGATCATCGCGCATTTCGACAAAGCGTTCATCGACACTTTGTCAGAGAGAGTCAAGTCCAGGCTCTCTTTCAAGGTAACCTCAAATGACCTGATCTACGAAGGTGCCGCCTCTAATCTTCAATCAGGGCCATCTTGATACTTACCGTTTTTGCGACGACGTCTGGACCTTTTCCGTCAAGGATGTGAACTTCAAACTCGACAATCAAACCACAATCCAATCTGGCAAGGTCAAGATTGTGAGCTGCACAAACAAGAAGCCTGGTGAGACGTGATAAAGCTGCAAGACATCTTTATCCATGTCACTCCATACAGCAACGGCCTCCCGTGAAAATCATACTCTGAAATAAACGCCACAACACCGCTGAGTTTGCCAGTCATGTGAATATCTACACTCGTCTTTGGCGAAATTCGAGCCGCTCATCCTGGATCTCACTGACATCTCACTTACTTCTTCGACATCATATTACGACGTGTTTACGAACATTTATCAAGGACGCAAAACTCAAAGAGCGACTTATTTTGGTTGCTAACAAGGAGTCGCAAGGTACTCCTCATACACCCAAAGTACCAAAACCTGCATCTGCTCCTTCCAAAACCGATTCATCCAGGCGATGCCGTAGCTCCACGGTGGATATATGGTTCGAAAAACATGAAGTGGAGGACTACTCGCAAGAGTACTATCGGACTGGACGCCGTTTTAAAGGGTCCCAGAATAACTACAAGGGCCACAAGGATGAGTGGCGTCATGATAGCGGAGTAGATTCATCTACCGGAGGTTGATCGCGTCCGAGACATGCCACACGTTTAGCACACCTGATATCCTTGCCATGACATGCACGAGTTCAGAAGAGGTCTTGATGCTGCAAAGCCTGAAAAAAACAGGGAAGCTACAGGGGTCGGCAGAAGGCAGGGTGGGATGGTTTTTCGACAGATGCAGTACTATTGATAAGATATAATAGAGGCACGTTTCATGATCCAGTATAGAAGCCCAAAACTTGTGCTTTGAGCATGACGATTTACCGATCACCCGGTTCTTGACCATTGTTGTGAACTAATTTGCCAAGGTGTATCGTAGGAGCACTCAAGTATGCTTGTAAAGCTGGATTAGCGTGTACACCACTTCGAATGAGCATTCAAGGAATGCCGATGTTTAGTAGTCTCCGGTTCCGTAGAAAACAGTGTTGATTATGCTCATCAACCTTTATAGTCTCCAACTCAGAACTGGCAGGCTATGTACTTACGACCATCCCCAACCCATTCAGCATTTCGCCTCTCTTGCGCGACTACTTCGTCCGCACAGTCTTCAGCTTCTTTGCACTGTGCACAAACTGCGTGGCATACGCCTTCGGGATAAACCTCCGCTCATTCGGCTCCTGCACGTAGTACTCATATCCTTGCTTGTTCGCGAACAAGATAGCGTCTTCTTTCGTCTTGAACGTCAACTTTGTGCCCTGCATACTGTCTCCAGACGATTGCCAGCCCATCAGGGGGTTCTCCCATCGGTGTCCCTTCTGTAGGATATCCCAGTCCAGGCGCCACGAGTCTCCGTGCCAGCTGCCTGACTGTGTTGCTGTCTTCGCCGGCTTGAAGATACTATTCGTCGTTAGCTTCGTGGTTTGAGCGAGGCGCTATGGTCTCTTGCTGACCGAACTGTGCGAGCTTGGAGCTCTGTTGGTGCGCCAGAAAGGACGGCAGCAGGTGTGATATCAGTGGGTTCGCTGCCGTCCATCACCCGCATTGGTAGAGGTGCGAACTTGCTGTCATTGCTCGTTAGCACGCAGCTCTCCCGTTCAAGTGATCACTGGGCCATACGAAGTCCGGTAGTCGGAGGTCACGCTGTAGTCTGGCTGTCTCGACGACATCTCCATGTGCGTATATTCACCCTCTTGGTTCTTCATGAGCTCGGATTCTTGCATGTAGTCTGGTGTTTCATCGCCGGCTCGCCCTCGGTTTGTCTGCGGTGCTGCTGGAGAAGAGCCTTCGGCAGATGCGCCAGAGTGGGTGAAGGGATATGGTGATTTGGGAGCTTTGTCGGCGGCATCGCTCGCTTGAGGTGTTACAGTAGAGTCATTGGGAAAGGTAAACGGATAGGCTGCGTAGCTGCGGGCGAGTACTGGGGTAGTGAGCTGTCTGCTAGCAAGGCCTGAGGCCCTCGTCAGCGTCTTCTGAAAGAGTGACATTGTGCTATGTAGAGGTCGTGATCTTGTGATAATAGCAGATAGGTTGTCGTCGCCAATAGGCATTGGACCGTGCACGTGACTCGTGAATTCGGGAAACGCTGAACCTACAACCTTGAACTCGCTTGACTTTAGACTTCACAAGCATCGAGGTCAGTGTTCAATGAGCTGACTGAATATGCACGCGCGAAGGCTAATAGCTCTCACAGAAATC
>Ga0268246_10000924_pt1 | contig 11391 bp, 10 predicted proteins | sample AgamicOrSfe_FD_200242 | JGI IMG/M metagenome (GOLD analysis project Ga0268246, IMG submission 200242) | Agave microbial communities from Guanajuato, Mexico - Or.Sf.e (v2) (version 2) | ecosystem: Host-associated > Plants > Phyllosphere > Phylloplane/Leaf | place: Guanajuato, Mexico | collected...
ATTGTGGAGACGCACATCTCGGATGAGGATGCAGAAGGCGAGCCGGACGATGAGTGGATGTCTGGAAGTGTCGAGGAACAAGGATATGGAACACCATTTGAGGCTGATATGGGCAGCTACGCGATGCAGGGTGAAATGGGACAGTAGTCACGCAACTCGATCAGACCTCGCGCATGCAAAGTGGTGGAGGCGTTGCGGTGTTGGATAGGCGAAAGGCACTAGGTTGCGCTTTCGCCAATGAAATGAGGAGGTTATGGATGAGGATATGGATGAAGATGATCTGACCATGTGCTACAAAAGTGTTTCGACGCGATACGGTACTCCCCCTCCCGCTTCTTCCATGACCTCGCTTATCTCAGGGCATGTACAGTATCGTATCAGAGGAACAGTCACCTCGAACAGATGTGGCGATACAAAAGAGAATATAGACTTCACTAGACATCTCAAAGAGTGCCGTAGCTCCTGTGTGAATCATTCTCATTGCCCGCTGTTCTTATCTTCATTATTGACTTTGGCGTGCTCTGTTGTCTTGATTGTGCAAGATGGCGTCAGTTGAACAGCTTGTGGAGAGTGCCGTACCCCGTATGAATATAGTCAACATCATCGGAGTGCTCATGCTGAGCTGTCAGAATCTGCTTGCACGACCGGGCCCACTGAACGGCACACTAGAAATACTTGCTTCCAAAATCAACGCTTAGTTCAGCAGGGCTTGCACTGGGACGGAAGAAGTGATAGGTAAAGAGCGAGCTTGAAAGCCGAGTAGTGACGCCTCTCGCATGATGAAGGAGACATTTCTCTACATAATATTACAATTTGTCTATGATCATCTTATCATGTTTCCGTAGAAAGGTATGCCGATGGCTCGTAGCAACATTCTTGCATCTTTGTCTGTTGTTGCGGAGGTCTTGACAGAGATATCTTCAAAACACGTTAGTACCCTCTTTTTCACTCTCGCGTCATGAGAAGACTTACGACATCCAGGAATCATTTTCGGTGGGTACGAATCATAGTTGACCTCGACCTCTGGGAACAGAGCAACAACATCAGGCTTGAAGCCAAAGCTGATATTTCCGTTGTCATCACCACTGCTTCCTTTTACACCTCTCCAATCTCTTATACGCGGCATTACAACATCAATGAGTTTCCCAAGGAAGTGGTACATCTCCTCGCCTCTCAGATCCACAGACACCGCGACGTATTTTCCTGCTCTTAGACCCCAGTTCTGCACATTGCTTCTTGCCGCATGGGCTGTGCATCTCTGCCCGGTGATCGCTTGGATAACCATACTGGCCACATGTAACGCAGCACTATCTTCCGTCGCCTCTCTCACGAACGCATGCACAGTCACGCCATCGAGCTTCGGCAGATTCCGAAACGTGATTGGTTTGCGCAGGAGGTTCAACACATCGCTACCGCGAGGTGCTCGTAGTGGCCGATTCTTGTGATACGGTGAGCTCTCGTCCCATTGCCGTAGACGCGGTGCCTTTACAGCTGGTTCGAAGCCTGGAGGGTGGTGTTGATATGAAAGTGTCATAAGGTCGGAGGCGATTGTGGACTCATAGGTTTGTTGGAGACGAGGAAGACTGAATGGGCCGGGGACGAATTCGCGCGATGCGGGATCGGATGGTTTGGGAGGCTGATGAGGGTGGAGGGGACCGCGATAGTACTTCGGTGGCCGGAATTGATATCTGCTAGGCGGCAGTTGTCCTTTTCGCTTTTGTGACTGTGCTACGGGGTCAAATGATTGGTTTCCTGAGGACGAGAAGGTGGTTGCGATTGATGAGGAGCCTTCGAGGTCTTGTAGTTCAGATGTGGTTGTTGTTGCGGTTGATGCGTGGCGTGCGCAACCAGCGAGACGAGCTGGTCGACATGCTGTGGCTGTGGCGACTCGACGGGCAGCAATGCCTAGCTCACGAGTAGGCATCTTGATTCGTCGTGACTGTGATACTCTGCTTAGACGACGATGTCTTGAGAATTCAATGTAGATTGTTCGAGGTCGAATTTGAAACATTTGCCGATCAGTCTGACCCTGACTCCACACGAAGCTCCACAGTTTCGAGCCGCCCGTGGAGTAACAATACAGTGCTTGCATGCGATTTAGGCGTCGTAGGCGAGACAGGACTCAGGAGGGGCTGAGTAGCTTTCTGTTATGTTATTCTGATTCTGATCCTCCTTCCTCTGAAGACCTCACATCTTTGCCCCCTGCAAATCTTGCTCCCTCCATTGCAAGAGAACGATACTCTCCCAGGCTTCCATTTGCGGTGTCACCGTTTCATCCTTAGCGGGACACACACTGGCTCCGCGCCGGGCCTAGTTCGTTCACCTGGTTGTCTTCGAGGACCACAACGCTGGTGCTATCCGAGATATTCCACACCAAAGGCTGCACCACAACCTCATGCAAACTACGAAACACGCCCTCCATCCTGCGACAACGCTATGAGCGGCACCTCAGCCTTCTCGCGGGTGTTGAGTTTGCGCGATAGGAAGAGAAACACTAGCAAGACTCGGCTGGACGTTAACAATCTATTCACGATCGAGGAAAAGCCGAAGAAACTATCGAAAGAGGAGGAGAAGAAAGCTCAGGACATTCAACAGACACTTTCGCAACTCGGTATACCTGATGTGCCCCAGCAGAGGATCGAATATGCGCTTCGTTCGCGGGCTGTCCATGGCGATGTCAAGGAAGCACTACGGCTGCTCATGCTTTACGAAGACTCGGTCGCCGGTGTGCTAAGACCTTTTGACCCAACTATAAAGATGCTAGGTGCGGAGAACAGGGAAAAAGTGAGCAAGGAGGATACCAGGCTCGATCGGTTGCTGACTTTTTCCAGACTACATGTTTCCTGGACTCTTTACTGTTCGCAATATTTGCAAAGTCTGATGTGTTTGAGGCTATACTGTTCAACAACTTCGAGGACGAGCCGCGAAAGAAGCTGGTCATTATTATGCGGTTATGGGTCAATCTTCTGCGGACTGGACGACTGGTCACAACTGATATCGTAAGTCAAGAATGAGGCGTATGATAGAGCCCAGCTGACTTCCTGGACAGATTGCAAAGTTGCAGGAATCCTTGGCAGAGTGTGGGTGGACAGACGCGGCGAGAATACGGCAACAGGATGCCTCTGAAGCTTTTGCCTTTATCACGGATAAGCTGCAGATGCCACTTCTGACTCTCAAGACCGACATCTACCACTCTGGCGGAGACGACAAGGACGATCACAGATTCATCACGGAAAGAATGCTCGATGTTGCGATACCAGACAAAGTCCCACAGGGCGAGGTTGTAACGTTAGAGATGTGCTTAGAGGAGTACTTCAACAATCGCGTCGAGGTGAAGCGACATCTTCAGCGGAGGAGCACTATGAACTCGAGTCCGGGCATTGGCGAGCGCCACAACTCAATGGATAAAGGCGGAGCAACATTCGTCGAGACAACAGAGGTCGAATCCGACAAAGATAGTGGATACCAGCAGGAGGCTCCTGCCGCAGCCATACAAAGACCACTCCATATGCGACAAAGGGCGGAGAGCATATTTAGTGAGAGGAAAGTGGCGGTTCACAAGAAAGATGCAGACGTGAATGGTGAGAACAGCGTGACAGGACGAGTACGAGCAAATTCGACAAAGAAGGAAGTATTGATGCCAGCATGGCAATTCCTGAATCTTATACGTATGTTGCTGTCATTTTGTTACGCTGGTTGTCCTAAGCTGACAACGATCTAGCCTGGTATGCCGACAATTCCACGCCAGATAACAACGCCCAAGTCAAGCAACACTTTGAGTCAAAACGACCAATGCTTGGAATCTGTCTGAAGCGGTACAATGTCAATAATCATGGACACTCATACAGACTCGGGACACATGTCGACATCCCCCTCGAAATGGCCACGCCACACTTTGCCGAGGATGGAAAGACAGAACAGGAAGCGAAAGCCATGAGCAACGTCAAGCTGTCATTACAGTCTGTTGTGTGCCATCGTGGCCACTCGGTCGAGGCTGGACACTATATCTCGTTCGTTCGTGCTGGCAATGTTGGTTCTGCCTATGGGCTTCGGGGTAATAACCGAGATTCACAAGATGCAGCGAACGATATATGGCTGAAGTTCGACGACCTTGCCGCCGAGCGAGTGGTCCCAGTCAACATTCAGCAAGCGCTCAAGGAAGAGTCGCCATACTTGCTGTTCTATCGAGTACAGCCGCTAATAGACGAAGAGCCTGAAGCAGAAGAACTTCCTGCATACACTAACGGTCCTGACTCACTCGACCTGGTCGACCAAAAGCTGGCAAATTATAATGCCGCAGAAAACTCAAAGCGGATATCTCAAGCGATTGATACTTCCAGACGTGGCAGTGTTGAGCTAGCAAGCCCCGAGGAGTCCAGAGGTAGAATCAGCTTCACAGATACTCGTCGCACATCACTACAACCAGGAAATACAGAGTCAGTCAATGGTGGCAGTACCAATGCAAGTATTCGAACACTGGATCATATCATCACAGAGCCGGTTACACCTCTAGACACACACAAGTCTGAGTCTGTCAGTGCATCGTCCCTAAGTGCCTCTACAGCCATCTCCAGAGAGACCACAAACGGTCGACCGACAAGTCATGATAGCACCAGCCCTGGCAGTGGCAACACCGAGAAACGATTCAGCATGTCCATGTCACGCTTGACTTCAGTTTTCAGCCAGAAAACCAATCCAGACATCGTTATCAATGAGGCACAAGACGATGTGGTGGTTCAACCACAACCACGGCCGAGTACGAACGAACCTCCTGTGCCCAGTCAAGCTGCACCAGGCCCAGCTAGTGTCACTTCGAAAAGCGGCTCTGTGAAGGACAGCTCCCAGCACAGCCCGAAGCTCACGAAAGAGAAGAAGAGGAAATTCATGTCAAAGTCGCGACGAGGCTCAGGGGATAAGGGCAAGACGCCGGATCGGGAATGTGTGGTGATGTGATAGGGCAGCTCAAGCAGTTGATGGGTTCTGGGATTCTTTGGTCTTTGTGAATGCATTCATAGCGAGGCGTTGGTGGTGGGCTGTGTTGTCATGGATGGAGGGCTACCTGGTATGGATGGAACGATTGGACACGGTGTGTAAAGCATTTGGGCTTTTACATAGAGGAACGCTATTCTTCGAGCAATACTACTATCATTTCGCTGAGATCTAAGTCTGAGCAGTTACTACGGCACTCTGCGGGACATTCTGTAGTTGACTACCAGTTGTGTTTTACGACTTTCTGGTATGTCACTGCCCTGCTGGTGTGCCTGGTTGGGCTGGCCTCCTTTCTCTCCGCATTTTCACAACCTCGTCGCCTCATCTCATGTTGCACGCGCTCCAGTCTCCAGACATTTTGTTAGGGCCATCTGCCAATGATGTGGTCAAGTGATGGGCGGTGCATATCTAGTATGGCGACTATGGTCCGCCTGCTTGATTCTTGCCGTACTGGCAGCAGCACAGAGTGAAACTGCTATCAGACGGCCCGGCCTGTCCACGGCCACCTCATCTGCACCGACATGTCCTTCTGCATCTATCAACTACATCACACATAGGCTTGCGCAACAATGTCTCAAGACCGGCTACACAGCACCAACGGATCGACTGAACGCAACGAGCACGGTGACATCAGGCAGGCCTGATTCTTCCGCTCCGGCTCATCACATTGGGCCCTCGAATTCCACGTCCTATCCAGTCTCACTCAACGCTTCTACCACCACGAACGAGACAGTCACAGTAGTCCCGACATCTACGTCTAGCGAGAGTAGTCCGTCGACGAATGTGGAAGTCTCCGCCATTCCAACATCTGAGCTTGTTCTGGAAACAGTACAAGCAGACAACGAGAACGACTCCGCGCTTGATACTGCTAAGTTCCTGTCATTCGAGGACTGGAAGAATCAGAACTTGGGAAAAGCAGGACAATCTGCGGAGCATCTAGGAGCTAGAGCGAACGCTGCACCCGGGTCAGATCGTCGTCGACCGGAAAATGGCAATGCGATGGAGAGCTTTGGTGAAGAGGCGGAGATTGACATAGATTTTGGATTTGGTGGCAGTCCTTCTACTTCCCCTGCGCTGTCAACAGCTGAGCAGGGACCTGACGCAAGCGCTGCTCCGAGTGGAAGTAAGGTATCAGCACCACTCGTCCGCAGTAAAGATGCAGGGAGAACGTGCAAGGAACGCTTCAATTATGCATCCTTTGATTGTGCTGCGAACATCATCAAGACTAATGCTCGATCGAAATCCGCCAATTCAATTCTCGTCGAAAACAAGGATAGCTATATGCTCAATGAATGCTCTATCAGCAACAAATTCCTCATTGTCGAGCTCTGCGACGACATTCTCGTTGACACCATCGTCCTCGCCAACTTCGAATTCTTCAGTTCGATGTTCCGCACTTTCAAGATCAGTGTATCTGATAGATATCCCGTCAAGGCTGAGAAGTGGAAGGATCTGGGGACATTCGAGGCCAAGAACAGCAGGAGTATACAGGCATTCCTCGTTGAGAATCCACTCATTTGGGCTAGGTATCTGAGAGTGGAGTTTTTGTCGCACTATGGCAGCGAGTATTATTGTCCAGTCAGCTTGATCAGGATTCACGGAACGACCATGATGGAAGAGTTTAGACATCAGGAACAGCTGGCTCGTGGCGAACTTGATGACGAAGATGAGGAAGAGGTAGAAGTGGAAATGATGGCCAATAAGAGCTTACCCGCACAGGTCGTAGTCCCTGCGATGCCGCCTTCCGAGAAGCCTGTATCAACCCAAGACCAGGCCAGTGCCACAACAGAGACGATGAGCTCGTCCTCTACACATGCTCTTCTCAACTCTACAGCTTCGGCCTCCGGGATGGCATCGACAGATCAGGCGACAGTCTCCACTACTGCATCGATGCCTGACCAGCTTGTGGAGTCTGCTGACTTAGAAGAGCCTGAAGCTGTAACGATAACAGAGAAGACCACGACAACATTATATTACAGGACTACCCGCTCTACAGAGTCCGCAACGAGTCTCGCGCTCGACGCCACCTCTCCGGAACCCACTTCATCCGCAAAGAATGCAACCACGTCTTCGCACACCGCCGAGAATGCCACCACTTCGACTTCTTCTTTCAGCCAACCAGCTACAGTTCCTAATGTGTCCTCAATGACCAATCAGTCTTCTTCGTCAATTTCGACAGCAAGCAGCACAATCCCAGTCCCTTCGGCTCCACCTGCGACACAAGAGTCCTTCTTCAAATCTATACACAAACGTCTTGGCTCTCTCGAGTCGAATGCCACACTATCTCTCCAGTACATCGAATCTCAATCCGCACTTCTCCGCGATGCCTTTGCCTCAGCCTCGAAACGCCAGCTTGCCCGAACGACCACATTCCTCGATACGCTGAACTCGACGATCTCAACTGAACTCCTAAGATTCAAAGGAGAATACGACCAGCTATGGCAGAGCACAGTACTTGAGCTTGCAGCCCAGCGAGAGGAGGGCCGCAGAGAGCGCGAAGTCCTTGCAGAACATGTGCGACTGCTCGCAGAGGAGGTAGTAAGCCAGAAGCGGATCGTCGCTGTCCAAGCAGGACTCATGCTGGTATGTCTAGGTGTCGTACTCCTGGGCCAGTTCGGCATGGGTACAGTCTTCGGCGGATCTGCCTTTTCCCCAACTTACAGTAAGCGTGGGAGTATCAACGGACTCGGCAGACAACAGGACTATTCGAACAACAGTCGTGCAAATTCGCCGGCTGATCCTGGTAACGAGAGTGCTGGAAGTGCTTCTGCCATTGGTAGTGCTGGTAAACCACCTCGACATTGGCGGCAACGCTGGCGTTGGGACAGCCCGTTTCGATCTGGCGGCAATAGTGGGATAGGCTCGTCTGCAGTATCATCTGCTTCGAAGCTGCGCAAGCCACTGCCTTTTGAACGACGGGTTCGATCTGAGAATGACAGAACCCTACTGGATGCACGCATGCAGGCGTTAACTGTGCAGGAGGATGACGATGACGACGATTCTCCTGCAAGGGACGATAATCTCCTCAGCCCCAATAGTCCAGCGACTGCATCGCTGGCGGATGGCACAGATGGTGTGAGCGATGTTGATGTTGAGGGTGGCGACGCGGATAGCCGTGATCGAAGCATATCGGCGAGTCGCGGCAGTAGTGCCGGATCAGATGTTCGACCTACCGAGACGTCCATGGCAGGAGAGGAAGACCCCCGTACACCCATACACGACTCGAGTGCGAATCGGAATGAGAATGAGCGCTTCCCCTTCGGACTTCTGAGTGTTGATGATAATAATGATGGCAAGGAATTGATGCAGACGAGGAGCGCGCCTACGACGCCGATGGCATGATGAATGTCGGAATGAGACGATGGGGTACGGATATGCATTTCATTGGAGTATGGTAAAAAAGCAGGAAATGCTTGCAACGGCATGGGATGTCACAGGATAGCATGGCATGACACGAGCAAGATGTCAATGTAAGACTGTGTGTACGATCAGGATAGAAGCTGCGCACTTCATAGGGGATTTGTATAGTGGTATGTAACCTTTAGTACTGAGCCATTTTCATGTCCGTCCACTCCACGTCCAACCTTGATCTATCACGGTACTCTCCACGACACCTCCCTTTTTCAGCCTTGACTGTAATGGTCTCTCACCTGGATGGCCTTTGCAAACTGATATTGTGACCGCACGGTACTCTCCTAGCATAGACAGCGGCACAAAAAGACATGGAGATATAGGAAGGATTCCAAGCAATCTCATAGCAAGAATTCAGCTTATCAACACCCACAGCACAGTTTCCAGCACAATGTTCGCTAGTCCTTTACAGTCGACCTTATCGGAGCTCGATTTCCAAGAATCTACGGCACTCTTCATGGCCTTGCTTGAGCACCTACCTTATTAGCCTTCTCGATCTTTACTAGACTCTTTTTATGGCTCTCTTCCCTGATGATCCTCTTTTTATGTCAATATCCAATGGCTACGGCACTCCTCTCCGTACAAGCGAGTGGTCGAAGCTCGAGAGAAATAAGCAATTTAATCGCAAATCGGATGCTGCTGCGCAATCCATCGAAAATAGACGGCTGATCAATCTGGCACAGGCAGCCAAGTTCTATGCCACACCCGCAGAGAATACGAGAGAACCGGGCAAGCGCCTAAAAGACGATGACGATGACGACGAACCGTCCGACCGGAAAGACTCGAAGAAGCCTCACGCGCAGCCGCGGACAGAGTATCACGATAGGAGCAAGCAGCCTCCTGAACCCAATGGTAAACCACCAAAACCACCAGAATCAGGTCTACAGAAGGACAACACCATGCCGCCTCCGCCGCCTCTTGACGATTCGGACTCTGAATGGGGGTCAATTCGCAAAATGGGTCCAGCGAAGCGGTACTGTAAAGAGTACTGGACCTACAACGAGTCACACGTGGCAGCGATCTCAGACCCAACGCTGAGCAAGAGTTTCATTACCAATATGGACAAACAGCGCTCGGAGCCGAAAGTCATAAGGCGGAAAGCAGGTCTGGAGCCTGAACCTTGATCATCTGATCATGGTCCCAAGAGTCAACTCGGTTAACAAATCACATCTAGTTGCGCAAGCTCGCGAGCTTGTCTTGGAAGTGGTATGGCGGTATGGTGGTGTGTGAAGGAAGGGAAGACTTGGTGCAGCGGAAGAATCGATCGGTGCTCCTCCATTTACACCTTACAAGAAGATCACACAAGAAAAAGGAGAGAGAGAGGACAAGGCGAGTGAAGAGAGAGAAGACAGTGATATTGATAAGCAAACAGAGCCAAGAAGAGTGCCGTCGAATCATAGATATCCTTCATGTAATGTAGAAGCACCAGTGTTTCAGAATCGTCACGTTTCAGGCACGTTTGTTTCAGAAGGGCTATTCAGCCGAACACCGATATTCCGCAGCGTTGCTATGACTCAGTCGCGCTTACCCCTCATTTCGTCACGAGCTCGAGTTTTTCCTATAACCTGCCCGTCGCCCACTTCCTGGATCCTACTTTCTGCCAACTTTCATCATACTTTTTTCACCTTCTTTTCTTCTTCTTCATTTCTTGAGCTGTGTCGAGCTGATCGGCACCCTTCACAACCAGAATATGCCGGCGCGCAGGACTGCTATAGACACCGCCGCCGACATGTTCGACAACCGGAGTTTCGTTTGAGTAGCAGAAACTGCTTCTCTTGCGACACCCAACCTTGTGGTCGACCCGCGAAAGCAGGCGACTACGCAGCGGAGTTGAGCGCAAAGCGTGAGCTCCGTCTGTTAGTCACCGGCAAACCTACGGGCAGCCTGTGACCCAGTTGCCATGCGCATCTGAGAGACCAAGGAAGCCATAACGCTCCTTGAAAACACCATTCGAACATACGTGTTTGTCTGGCAATTCTGAAACTTCGTCTAAGCAGCGTCTGCTGTAATGCGAAGCTCTGAAATTTGGAAATTTGTCCGAGTAGCGTCTGCTGCCATGCGACTGTCCACCACCGACCGAGGTCGATGCGCCTGCTCTTGCGAGAGAGGTGCAACCCATACTTGGCTCGCAGAGCAAGTCTGGTAGAGTGCAAAGTTGGAGCTTTGCTTGGCTGCGTCTGCAGCCTTGCGAATCTCCATGAGCCACTGCCGAAGAGCATAACATGCCGCAGAGCATCTCTTCCCTTTCTGTTGAGGGCGGAAGGCGCAACGGCCTCCGAAGTGAGGACCTGAGCGTCACGCAGACATGACAAGATCGAGTCAGTCTGTGGAAGTGGCGGACAGACTCTGCCACTTGCAGTCTTGTCAAAAGACAGACTGATGCCTCGAGGCCAGACCAGTGCCTCGAGACAAACCAGTGCCCCGAGCCAGACCAGTGCTTCGAGGCACACCACTGCTCCATGGCAACAACTGCCTCAGAGCATACTGCCTTACCCAGCTTGAGCTTGTTTGGCATATTTGGAGCTCCGCCAAAGCGACCAAAGTTGCTTCGCGATGCTTCAACACGGCCTGACCTGGGCGATAGCACAGATCAGGCACAAGCTCTGTCTATGCTGCCCAAGCGGCGAACCCAGATGCTTCACCACAGAGCACTCGATGAGGCTCTTGTCAATAACGGCACTCGCCGACAACGCATCACAAGGGAAGCTCCGATTTGTGACAGGGCGTGCTTGTCAAAGAGGAGCTTCTCCAACCTTCGCGACTTGTGGCTTGCGTGCCGAACTCCAGTAATGGGATCACCGTACTTGACTGGAGGAGCCCGAGTTTGCGCTTGGAAGTGATGTGCATGGAAGTGGTCACTGAGAAAGTGGTCACTGAGAAAGTGGTCACTGAGAAAGTGGTCACTGAGAAAGTGGTCACTGAGAAAGTGGTCACTGAGAAAGTGGTCACTGAGAAAGTGGTCACTGAGAAAGTGGTCACTGAGAAAGTGGT
>Ga0268246_10000925_pt1 | contig 11385 bp, 10 predicted proteins | sample AgamicOrSfe_FD_200242 | JGI IMG/M metagenome (GOLD analysis project Ga0268246, IMG submission 200242) | Agave microbial communities from Guanajuato, Mexico - Or.Sf.e (v2) (version 2) | ecosystem: Host-associated > Plants > Phyllosphere > Phylloplane/Leaf | place: Guanajuato, Mexico | collected...
GCTTCTTCTCACTTCCTAGCTTTTCATTTCTGCTGCTGTACTGTTGCTTCAATGTGGTTATGAACCACTTCATGACCAGCATGGCTCGTCTGGCTGGGTCTGGCTCAGCTGCGGGAGCAACGAATACGGACGGGTGTTCAGCCCAGTAGGAGGAGAACTCGGTGAGTGATGTGGAAGAGAGGATAAAAGGAGGTGCGGTCATGCTCGACAGATCGCCGTTGAACGAGGCCATGGATTTGAGGAAGCTCGTCCATGATCCCTTCGCCTAGGCTGTGTAAGCATTTGCGCCTGCATCGAAGGAAGGGCTGCTACAAACCTGAGGAGGAACGTTTGCGGCCTCAGTCATTTTGAATGTGTTTTGGTATTGCGCTGGTCGAGAAACTCAGAGGATCGCGTCTACAGACTGTGAAAGTATTCGGCAGAATCAGAGTTTATTATGGAATGTGGTATACTGGTGTCGTGACAGTCGTGATGTGAACTTGTGATGATATTGTGGATAGCAGGTTCATGAGGACGGTGACGTAACACTGGCTACCCAGCGGACTCCCTACTACTCCTAATACTCCTACTACTCCTGATTTTCTAATCACTTCGTCGTTGCAGCTTCGGTGGCAAAGAGTGAAGTCTGAACGAGTCCTGGGAGAGTGCCGCAAGGATTCTGGTTAAATTTCTGCTCTGTGACTGTAGTACGATAATGGAACGATGTTTGAATCAAGAATCGCTTATGCTTATGATTGTGCTATACTAATATACTACAGTTGAACCTTTTTCTCATACTGCACACATCACACTCTAGGTCTTGACATCTGTGGACGTGTTAGCACGAAACGAAATGGACAGCTTTGCAGACTTCACTTACCAGGGTCAGTCCTTCCTGTGAACTCCTTCAGTTGCAGCAGCTCAACAGCCATCTTGATGTTGTCACCAAGGAAGTCTTGAGCGTCTTGTGAGTACGTGCTCTTGTCTGAAGAGTGCTTCTCCACGTATAGACGAATGGTCGCGCCAGATGAACCAGTACCGGACAGACGAACGACAATTCGACTTCCGTCATCGAACTTGACGTAGATACCTTGGTTCTTGCTGACACTGCCATCGAGATCAGTGTACGAGAAGTCATCTGCCTCTGTGACCTTCCTGCCCTTGATGGTCGAGCCAACAAACTCCGACTTCTTCGGCCCGATGAGCTCCTTCATGTGTGCAACCATCTTGTCAGCGCCGGCTGACTCGCAGCCTTCGTAGTCGTAGCGGGTGAAGAATGTGCGGCCGTATGTGTTCCAGAACTCGTGCTGTATCGAGTTGATGCTGGGTGTCTCGCTCTTGCCTTGACCGACACCAGCGATAATGTTGAGCCATGCAACGACAGCCCATAGACCGTCCTTCTCACGGATGTGATTGCTGCCAGTACCGAAAGACTCCTCACCACAGATGTTCATCTTGTCAGAGTCGAAAAGACCGCAGAAAAATTTCCATCCAGTGGGCACTTCGTAGCTTTGTAGACCCTTCGCCTTCGCGACGAGGTCGACAGCTCCGGATGTGGGCATACTCCTGGCAAGACCGTAGACACCTTGCTTCTTGAAGTATGGGATGAGGTCGGCGTAGTGTGCAATGATGGCAAGAGAGTCACCTGGTGACACGAAGCTGTTTGCGCCGTAGATCATGTTGCGGTCACCATCACCATCACTGGCAGCACCGAAGTGGATACCCTCCTTGTCAACGACCTCCACCAGAGAGTGAGCATAAACGAGGTTGGGGTCGGGGTGGTGCCCCCCGAAGTCAGGCTTGGGAATGCAATTCTGTGTGCCGCCCTTTTGTCCAAGCTCCTTCTCGAAGATGTCGATACCATATGAGCCAGTGACACCGCTGAGACCGTCGAAGAGAATCTTGAAGTCAGGGTGGTCCTTGAGGAACTTCTTGATCAGGTCAAAGTCGAAGATGTCCTTGAGCATCTCAACGTAGTCTGTGGTCGCATGCACAATCTCGACTTCGATGTCGCCAATTTGCTGCTTGCCAATCTTTGCAAGGTCGACATCTGGGACGTCGGCAATCTTGTAGGAAGTGAGTGTTTTCGAAACGTCGTAAATCTTGTTTGTGACTGATTCAGGAGCCGGTGCACCGTTGGCGAGGTTGTACTTGATACCGAAGTCCTCAGTGGGTCCTGTACGTGTGTGAGATGGTCGTTCTCGAAAGAGCATATTCTCGAGACATACCACCCGGGTTGTGACTGGCGGTAAGGAGAATACCACCAGTTGCCTTGCGTTTTCTGATCAAATGGCTGGCAGCGGGTGTGCTCATGATACCATCCTGGCCAAACAGCAGCTTCTTGACACCGTAAGCAGCACTGATCTTTGTGATCAGCTGCATAACCTCCGGGTTCCAGTAGCGTCCATCTCCTCCAATGACTAGATAGCTGTCCTTGACACCTTCTGGGATGGAAAGAAGGATGCTGGTGATGAATGCCTCGGAGTAGTGATCTTGCTGGAAGACCTTGACCTTTTTACGAAGTCCAGAACTGTGGTAAAGGGCATGTTAGCATCATATTCTCGCGTTCTCGCTGTTTGCGCTTCGTCCAGCGGAAGAGCGCCGAACGAGGGGGTGGATTTCGCAGAGGTAGACTCACGTTCCGGGCTTCTGGTCTTGGAAAGGCTTAAACTCGACAGTCTTGACGCTCATGTTTGCGGTTGAGTGTCGTATGAGGGGTTGGTGGAATGAAGTAGATGGGATAGAGTAGAGTAGAGTAAATCAAAGCCAAAACACGGCGAGTGAAGCTGAAACCCATTGAACACAAAAGGTGGGGCAGAGAAATGACGTCACTTCTTGGATGGGTTGCTTCAGCTAAGCGGGAAGTCACGACTTGCCAATGTTGCGCACATCAGCTCATAGCACATTGATTCGCGTGGTCGTCTTCATTCGATTATCTGGAATGCGATGACTTGTTGATGTCGTCGGTAATAGCAGCAGCATGTCTACTGTGGTGTGTCGTCGGTATTCAATGATGAGACCGTGACGTTGCATCCTGCTTTAACGACAACAGCCGTCCAGCTCAGTAGTCTACAATACTTCTGCAAGCGCCATCTCTGGTACGAGTACAGCGAATACCTAGACGAGAGTATCTTGCATGCCAGCCTTGGATTTGCCCTTGCTCGCGACTACCCACATAGGGTGAAAGTCGTAGCATAGTATCTTAATCTTCGGTGATGTTATGCTAGGGGAGCGCCTCACCTGTCTCATACAATCCGAAATATCCATCTCTGTTACGATATCTCACCCTTTGCAGTTCCGTTGGCTGCTCTTGCCTTTTGTTCATAGCTCATGGGCACCCTTATCTGAAAAGTTAGTGCATTAAGTTTGGTCAGTGTCAGCCATCAGCCATCATCAAGAAAAAGACTTTTTGGATGTTAGCATTTGATCTTTGCGAGTGTGACTATATTAGCTTCTTCTTTCCTGCCTCGACATTGCGCTCGTCACCCACGTTATCTTCACACCTGCAACTACCTTGCTTCTTGTCCAGATGGCTCTAAATCAGTGCAGCCCGGTGAAGCCAAAAGGTCCACGGGTCGAACCTCCTCCGGCTTATACTGCACCTATGCAGGTCAAACAGACGGCCTCAAAGACTCAAACCATGCTAGATTGGATCAAGGCGATATTCCTGCCGGCGTCTAGCAGAGATATCATCATGGTTACTCATTTGGAGCCAACCATGCCAAATCGTCCGAATGACCTCACGGAGACAACCGTAGCTTCGCAATGCATCATGCCACAAAAGCAGTCAGATGTGGCCAAGTTGAGCCTGAATCCCACATCAGCTCGTTGGTCAGATTTGACAGTAGTTTGTGGTACTCAGACTTTTGAAGCACACAAGGTGATCGTTTGTTCCCAGGTACGATACTCTCCCAGTGCAAGCCATGGACATCGCCAGCCCTCCTTCTCAACCTTCTCGCCCTCATGCCCTGCCATGTCGGCGCGTCATTCTACGAAACTGACAGCCTATCCCTGACGATACTCTCCTGGTACTAATTAAGCTGACAATCTACAGTCTGAATATTTTGAACGCGCCTGTGACAGCAGCTTCGTGGAAGGTTCTACCAATGTGATCAACCTCTCTGAGGAATCACTGCCTGTTGTACAAGCCATGATGGCCTTCTTGTACGGAGGATCATTGGCAGCAAAAGATGTCAACTCGGATAATCTCAGCCAACTCAACTTCTGGGTCGATTTGCACACACTGGCACACCGAACCATGATCAGAAAGCTCATCGCGCAAGCCGCTGAAAAGTTCCATGACCAGGCAAAAACCTGCTGGACATCCGAAGCGTTCTTTGATGTCTGTCGCGAGGTTTACTCCCGACTGCCCAATTGCACCGTGGCTCTACGCGAAGTGATTTGCACAGTCGTTGTCGAGCGCCTCGAGCCCTTGAGCAAGAGGAGAGACTTTGCGGACTTGTTACAGGACATACCGACTTTGGCAATTGAGGTCGCTTTGGCTGTAGGCAAGTCTTTGACGACGGTCAGATGCACTCACCCAGAATGTGTAAGGCATGACAAGCAGTGGGCACAAACCACGAGTGATGTTGATAAGACTTGTCCAAAATGCCACCGCTACGGTTCAGTCCAGAAGGTATTCTGAAGCGTCGAAGTTGGTTGGGTGACGGTGCTAGACCATAGGTTTGTGCAAAATTCTTGCGGCTCATTCCTTGGAAATTTCTAGACTTTTGGTTTGGCACAGTACATGGGTGGTGCATGGCTGAAGTGACGGGTGGGTGACAGTGCATGTGATTATCTAGGATCATCGGACATGCTATAGTATTCGGTTCAGAATGTAGGGGGAGGATACCGTCATTATTGCGAGGGCTGAGGGTATCTAAGCTTCTGCGCATAGAGACTTGTCCAGAAAGCTGAACATTACTGCCACTGAGAGTGACCAAAAGAGCACTGGCGGGTATCGCGATATATCATTACCAGCTTCACAATACCATGCCTGGACATATACGATCACTAACCGGCCTGGACGAATAGACTGGAGTGAGTAAAACCTCTTTCTGGAGAGTGCCGTCCCCTTTCTATGCCCCTTCAAGCGCTAGTGTGTACGATTGAAAGCAGCAGATGAGTCGATCCTCTATGCGCAGCTCGTCGTCGATTTCACCCACCTCGACACCGTGACTAAGTCCTCGTGGATCAACTCAGCTCAGTCCAGCCGTGTCCTGTCCCAACGCAGTATCCAGCATATCGATATCGCTATCAGTGCACATACTATCCTGTGCGAACCTCAGGAAAGGTGAAGAAGTGATGATATCGTCGAAGGACTTAGCTGTTCGCGGCTAATCGCTTCAAGTTGCCCTATCGCCGGCTTCAGCCAGATCGCGAAATTCTTTGCACTGACACACTCGCATACTCCATCTCCGCCCGCACTAGTGACAACACCCCAGCGCTAAGTCTTGCGCCTGTCCAGCCACGCCATCATGCAGAGCCAAGCTTCTTGATGCTCTGCGGAAAAAGCTTTCCCAGGACAAACAGAAGAAGAATCATCAAGCTTGAAAAGATTTCTTCCAACCTCGGCGTCCGCAGTACCCACTCTGCGAACGTGAAGCTACGGTAATTTCCTGCATCCACTCATCGTGGTGGACCGCATTAGGCACGGTCATGCGGACGCCTTTGCGGCATCACACCCTCCGGTGAGGGGTAACTGGAGAATATGGGGATCATGAACGTCTAGTGCCAAGCGATCATGCAGACTTGATTGAGAAGCGATCACCGTGTACAGGTATACTTCGATGCTTCTGTGCTTCTCTGCACACTTCTCTGCTGGTGATATGCTTGCTCGATCAGGGATACTTCGTGCCTGAGGCTCACCATCGCGTCTAATCTGTATTGCTGTACATGATTGCGTGCATCTAGATCTTGTCTTGTCTCAAGCTGTGCCAGCATACAGGCGCAAAGATCTTACCCTCATGCGAAGTCGGACGACGGAGGCTTTATGCCGGTAAAATCCTTCACGTCGACCTGACCAATTTTTCCAGCTGTCCGACTCGTTATCGACGACTCACCGTCTGTTTGCTGTACAAATGTGGCAGCGATATGGGCGATGGCGCTAACTAGAGATGTGACATCCTTGATACCCCTCAACTGTGACCTGCATCTAGACTGCTAGCTTGGTAGCATGGGGTCTCCAGCATTGTCAGTGGCGCCTGTCATGCGGGGTCATGGTCATGCGTTCATGCCTTTTCATCTTTGCATGGTTCCCTGCTTGAGTCTATAAGAAGGAGGTCCATCTCCCTGGTTATCTCTACCTCTTCCTCATCTCATCACAACTATTTCCCATCTTTTAATCATTATGCCTCGCTTCACTGTTGCAGCTCTCGCTGCCGCCCTTCCTCTCGCGCTTGCCCAGCAGATTGGTACAGTGCCTGAGGTTCACCCCCGTCTCAACACCCAGCAATGCTACAGCAACACTGGCTGCCATACTATGCAGACATCTGTCGTCCTCGACTCTACCATCCACGCGATTCAGACAGCGAACGGTACATCATGCCTGCTGAACGGTGGCCTCAACCCTGCCATCTGCCCGACACAGGAGAAGTGCGCGAAGAATTGCTACATTGAGGGCACCAACTATGATCAGAATGGTGTTGACACGAAGGGCAACTCGGTTCGAAGCACTTCGATACTGCTCATGTCCAATACGCTAACGTCCGTATCAGATGACACTCCACATGTACAAGAATGTTAGCGGCCAGATCAACGACCCTGTCTCCCCTCGTGTCTACCTCCTCGACGAGAGCGGGCAGAACTACGAGACATTGTACCTGCTCAACCAGGAACTCACCTTCGAGGTTGATGTGTCGAACCTTCCTTGCGGAATGAACGGTGCTTTCTACCTCACATCGATGCCTGCCGACGGTGGTCGGAACGCCAAGAACCCTGCCGGAGCTGCCTACGGTACCGGCTACTGTGATGCTCAGTGCCCAAAGTCAACCTTCATCGCAGGTGTCGCCAACGAGAAGGACCTCGGAGCATGCTGTGCCGAAATGGACATCTGGGAAGCCAACGCTGCTTCTACTCAGATGACTCCTCATCCTTGCACTAAGCAAGGCTTGTACCAGTGCAACGGCACAGACTGTCTGAACGTGCAATATGGCGGTGTCTGTGACGAGTGGGGATGCGGATACAACCCATACACCATTCAGGGCCCTGACTATTATGGTATGTTCAATACAGATATTACAGTTCGATGCATATCGTCTAACACAGACGTCATAGGTCAAGGCAAAAACTACACGATCAACACCTTGAAGCCCTTCACCGTCGTCACGCAGTTCCTCACCAAGAACAACGCCTCGTCCGGCCAACTCAACGAGATCCGCCGTCTCTACATCCAGAACGGCAAGGTCATCCAGAACGCCAAGGAGACCTTCGAGGGCGCAACTCTCGACTCTACTACCGTCGACTACTGCAATGCTACGGCTGCGACTTTCGAGGACGCTGGTGGATTCAAGCAGATGACCCAGAACTTGGCGAAGGGCATGGTTCTGATTGCATCCATCTGGAACGACCAGGGTGGCAACATGACTTGGTTGGACACGTAAGTTGCATCGATCACAAGAGTGGGTACATGTTTGAGACTGACTGTTTGTGATTTAGTGGCAAGGCTGGGCCGTGCGACGCCTACGCCAGCAACCCATCCGTCATCGTCAAGGAGGACCCGACCACCTCCGTCACCTTCAGCAACATCAGATGGGGCGACATTGGTTCCACGTACAACAACTAAACGAACATTCATTGATGAGTAATTAATTAGCTATGATCACGAGCACAAGAATAGTCTTTGTATATAGTCGCTGAAGTCAACGCACACCTAATGAAAAGATCACTCGTGCCATTCTCATACACGTGCTCTCACACCGTGAGTTGATCCGTTACCACTGGCATTGACTTGCCTGCAAACATCGACACAGAAAACCTCAACTCACAGGCACTTCAACGACTGTCACGGTTCACCACCTATTCGCCTGCCACAACACACACATCATCAAGTCCCAATTACCATCCTCATCAACGGCAAGAAGACCCTCGAAACGCAGCTGAATGCAGCTGTCACGTCTATCACAACCCGGACCTGCATTCTCTCGTTTGCTGCTGCTGGATTGGGCGATGGCAACGAAGGACGGGCATGCGGTATTGGGCGAGCGCCGCTGGGCCAGAGAAAGGCCCTTTGTCGATACCATGCCAACATGACCATCTGCGAAATATCAACGCAAAAGGAAGAACTTGCTCACTTGACAATGTTCGCTGCTGCATCATCGTGGTGGCGGATTATCTTCTTTGAATGAGTATGCTGCGTGGGTTTGTCGTTGTGAGAACGACAGTTGATTGCACTTGCTGAAGGAACTTGTTGTCTTAGCAAACCGATGAGCAGGATGATATTCTGTGCTGGTTTGTAAGTGAAAGCGGAATATCTACGGCACTCTCCCTTGGGTTTTTAGCATCAGCTCTTTCAATGTATACGATCCCTGCAGCGTGAAGAGGGTAAGTGAGTCGGAATCAGTTCACTCTTCCCATTCAGCAGGCAAGCTTCGTGCGTCTCGATGCCTGTGTATGATACTATAGAAAGCGATAGCAGCAAAGCGAAGACATGATAGATGTTTTAGGGAATGTGAATCAGCACGTAAGCTTCACGACACTCCCCCTATGATATATGTCGGGGCGTCGTTGGCAAGCTGGTTAGGCATCGCGGGATCGTGCATGTTAAAGCTTGGCTTGGCGGGAGCTCAACAAGGATAGAATTCCGAGCACGTGGGCGGTCTCGATTGGCTCAAGCTAAAGTCAACCTCACCTCTATTCTCCTGCCACTTTCAGACAACATCCTTTGCAAAAGCCTGCTGTGATTCGTCCATGCTTCCCATGCTGTCCCCAGTATACATCGGGGGTACCGTAGCTTCGATCCCTATTGCAGCACGTGTGCCCTGAAGGGATGTGATGACGTTATGAGAGAAGATCTGGGGAGAAAAAAAGTACGAAGCTTTTCCCTCCATGCCCTTCAGTTTGGGACGACGGGGCGTGTGTCTCTTTCTTGTCTCCTTCGCTCTTCAAGATCGACCGTTTGCGCCAGTCGTCATGCCTGCTCATCGCAGGTTAGCCTTTGTGGATTACCGCTGCACATGGCAGTACGACTGCGCTTGATTGGCCTGGCATGTTACAACTTGGGCTTCATGTTCCTCGCGACTTTCGCTTGGCGAGCGACTTTCTCAGTATATAGATGCTGAGCATAGCCAAACACCAAGAAAGTGCTTCATCCTCATCACATCCTTCCGTCCAGTAATCTCATCTTATCTCCTCCTCCCATCTCAAGATGAAGGCCACTTTCACTAACGCTGCCATCTTGGCCCTCCTTGCTGAGGTCGCCGTGGCTGCTCCCACAAACACCACCACCTACTCCGACTCTCCCCGTGCTGGCAGCACCACTACTGACTCTTTCCCTCCCGCTGGCACCACTGTCAACTCTCAGCTCTTCCCTCCTGAGTCTGTTGTCGGTTTCCCCCAGCCGACACCCACCGGTGCCGAGCCTGCTGCTGCTCAGACCGCTGCCCTCTACCCTTACAACAACGGTGATGCCGCCAGCTTCCCTTTGACTGTTGAGCAACCTCACGGCGCAGCCACATTCGGTGACAAGGTCGATATTACCAAATACTGGGGCAATCTTTCCCCATGGTACTCAGTTGACTCTGCCGACTATGGTCTTCCTAACGCCAGCCCTCTCATCCCCTCGGGCTGCACAATCACCCAGATGCACCTTCTTTACCGTCACGGTGCCAGGTACCCTACCACCGGTGCTGGTCCTTCTACCTTCAGCCAGAAGGTCAACAACGCCACTCAGGCTGCGGGTGGCTTCAAGGTCACTGGCGAGGTTTGTTATTTTGTTCACGATGACTTCTTGGGTATCTTTGCTGAGTCACACTAGCTTGCTTTCCTCTCCAACTGGACATACAAGCTCGGTGCTGAGCTTCTTACTCCTTTCGGTCGTCTGCAGAACTTCGAGCTCGGTGTTGAGTACCGCCAGCTTTACGGAGAGTTGCTCAACAACTTGCGAGTTCTTCGTCACATTCTACGTGTTCATAGATTGCTAATACATTTTTCAGCACCGCCCAGAAGGCTCTCCCTGTGTTCCGCACTCAGTCCCAGGACCGCATGGTCAAGACTGCCGAGAACTTCGCCGCTGGTTTCTTCGGTGTCCCAGAGTACCTCGACCAGGTCAACATTGAGATCCTCGTCGAGAACGCCAACGTGAACAACTCTGGCGCTCCCTACTCCACCTGCCCCAACTCCAACATTGCCAGCCGTGGTTCCATCGGAAGCACTGTCGCCACTGCTTTCGCCAACAACGCTTTCAACGGTACTCTCGCCCGCCTTAACTCTGAGGTCTCTGGCGCTCTCAACTTCACCTCTGCCGACATCATCGACATGATGCAACTTTGTGCTTACGAGACTGACGCTCTTGGATTCTCTTCCTTCTGTGCTCTGTTCTCCGAGCAAGACTTCATCAACTTCGAGTACTACTACGATCTGGTGAGTCACGTGACGGTTGCCTCTGAGAACCTTTTCTAACATCTCTCAGTCTTTCTACTACAACCAAGGTCCTGGTTCTCCAGTTTCCGCCGCTCAAGGCAAGGGTTTCCTCCAGGAATGGGTCGCCCGTCTCACCCACACCTTCCCCACCGCCATGTCCGCCCTGAACGAGACCTTCGACAACTCCTCCACATACTTCCCTCTCAACCAGTCCATCTACGCCGACGCCACCCACGAAGTCGTCGTCCTCGACACCCTCACCGCCTTCAACTTGACCGCTCTCTTCAACGGCCCAGCTCTATCACTCACCTCCAACCAGGGCAGCAACTCATTTGTCGCCTCCAAGCAGGTTCCCTTCGCCACCCACTTTACCACTCAGGTCCTCAACTGCCCGGCCCGCAACGTCACCCAGCAGATCCGCTTCATTGTCAACGACGCTGTTGTCCCTGTCTCTGACTCGCACCCGGGCTGCCCTGTTGATGCCGATGGTCTCTGCCCCTTGCCTACCATGATTAAGGTACTTCAGGCCCGTATCAACGAGATTGACTTCAACTACGACTGCTACGCCAACTACACTGCCAAGGCTGGTGTCAACTACAACGGTCGTGCTCCCCGCAACTCCACTTCTTAGAGAGTTTCAGAGGAAGGGAGGGTGTCTGCATTGGTAATTTTGGACTGAACAAAAGAGCAGTCAACAATATAAGTAGAATGTAATCTTAGTATATACGCAATTCATGCATTTGCATACATGAATGACTTCCGCACACTGAGCCCGAGTGAACTTTTCGAACTCGATACTCGCAGTGTCCCATCGTGCATCGTACAGGC
>Ga0268246_10000926_pt1 | contig 11384 bp, 11 predicted proteins | sample AgamicOrSfe_FD_200242 | JGI IMG/M metagenome (GOLD analysis project Ga0268246, IMG submission 200242) | Agave microbial communities from Guanajuato, Mexico - Or.Sf.e (v2) (version 2) | ecosystem: Host-associated > Plants > Phyllosphere > Phylloplane/Leaf | place: Guanajuato, Mexico | collected...
CCACCTCACTATCCGGATCGCCCTTCCCCCTCTCCCTCAAATCCAACTCCCCCTGCAATTTCCTCATCAGCTGATCCAACACCCACTCCGGTTCGCTCTTCGCGCTCAACAGCGGACTTCGTAGACTAAGCCAACTCCACTCCCTCCTCTCCCCATCATGTCCCCAGATCCGCCCCACTTGTGTCCCGGGCTCATTGTCCTTCTTGGGTCGATTATACTGCTTCGTATGCAACTCCGTCGTTTCCTCGTCGTGGCCCAACAGACGCAGGAAGTATGCCCATTCGTCATAGGTGTATGTTTTGTTCTTGTGGGTTTGCGAGTCGCGCAGGATGGCGCGTGTTTCCTTAGCTAGCAAGAAGCGATAGAACCATTTGTCGCGGATGGCGGCGGGTTCGGTGCAGGTGCGGGCATAGCTGTCGATGGCATCGCGGTCGGCGGAGGAGAGGCGGGCGTAGAGGAGGTCGGGCCAGCGGCCGAGGCGGGAGGAGTCGGATTGTTGGCTTTGACGGAGGATGGCGAGTTGTTTTTTGGCGGCGGCGGTGCGCGAGGGAGTGAGGTTGTTGTCTTGATTTTTGCTGGCGCTGGAGGAGGATGCTGCGTCAGTGTCTTCGTCTGTTTTGTCCTTCTTGTCCTTGACGACGTGACGATTCTGTCCGAAGACGATGTCGATGTTACGGCGGACACGGCGCCAGAACTCTTTGTCGGTGGGTGCGACAGTCAAGGAGCCGACCAAGGCAGTCGCATCAGCAGCGAGCTTGACGATGGTGCCACCAAGATCGCTAACCAGGACAGTGAGTGTTGGAATAGCAAGTAATGACCAAAGCACAAAGAAAGCCTTTCCAGAATTGCTGTATGGCTCCAGATCACCATATCCCAGCGTCGTCAAACTGACGAAGGAAAAGTACAACGACTCAAAATAGGTCCAACCTTGTGCGTACTCTGCCTTCCAGAAGACCACAGCTCCAATGCCCCACATGCCTGCGGCGATAGTACTAGAGATGCCCAACGCCATCCATTTACGCTCACTCTCGGCATTCGCCTGTATCTTGCGCATAGCCAGGAACTCTTGTCGTCGACGATCTCTTTCCGACTTGTATTGCGTATCTGCGCGTTGGCTCGGCTGCTTCTTGGACTTGCGGAAACGGCTGAAGCGGTGCTTCTGCTCTTCGGCATCATCTTGCGTGACGAGCTTTTGACGCTTTTTCTCTGTCGTCCTTGCATGCATCTTGACTGAGCCAGCCTCCAACAGCATTGCCCGAATAGAGCCGATGACCAGACCTACTGCGATCAAGCCTCCAAAGACGTAGGGAATGAGCAAAGATCTTCCAGCATGCGTGATAGGCACCAATGGCGTTCCAAAACCTATCGTCAATAATGTCACGTCAGCCCAAAACACGGCGTCAGGATATGACCAGTGCTCGAGCCTAGTATACACGGCAGCGCCTCCCACCAGGTAGACCATGAAAGCAGTAGTTTGCAACATGAGTGTCCTCTGACTACCATTGAGGTCGAACTGCTTTGGGTATTTGCCCATAACAGCTCCATACACTGTGATCGTCATGAGAATCGTAATAATAAGATACAATCCCGCAGCCCAACAAGCATAATACCAAGCTTGCGTCAACGCATATGCCGAGGCTGGAGACGGTCGAAAGTCCTCCTTGCTCGCAATGCCGACCAAAATGATGAGAAGAATGGAGGCGACGAAGAAACCAATGCAAGTGATGGGTTGTGCCCAAGCGAATCGCATACGGCCGACCATATTCAAGCAGAGCGCTGTATTTGCCACCACGGCGAAGACCAGAGAGACTCCGTTGACACCGAGTAACCTGTAATGCATGAGCTGAGACAATCTTGGCTATCTAGCATATTCGCCACTGCAACTCACCAGCCAGGATCCGGTATCGTAGGTGAGTTATCTTCACCAGCGCCAGGCAAAATATGCTCGCGCCAATACTGCGCAATCGCGATGATATTAAACGCACTCGCCATGGGCCCTACAGTGCCAGCAATGAGCGGACTCGCAGTCGAAGCGAACCACCATCGACTTGGCGCCAGGAGGAGATCCTCCTCTTCCTCCTCTTCCTGCCTCGCATCATCTTCGCCTGCATGCTGCTTCTCCGTGTCCGCAATTTCGGTCTCCAACCCGGGATCGTTCATGTTGGCGATGTGATGTTCTGTTAGCTATACTCTAGCTCTGCTTTTGATATAAGCTTATTCACGACGAGATGAGCTCGGTGATGTGGAGATGTAGACGGCAGATTGCGGAGCGCAGACTCATATTTGCCACGCACGCACGCAGGTATGTCAGGAGGAAGCGACTTTGATAGCGCAAAAGATTTGACACAGAGGAGGTAAGCGCAAAGATGACGAAATTCAATGGTGTCGATGTTGATGTCGACCAGGCACGATTGAACAACAAGGTGGGACGAAAGACCAAGCCACGCGTGTGGCGTAAGCCAATGAGAGAGAGTTTCCGGCCATTAATCCTATCTGCAATCAAGCTTTTCCCCGACGATCGTCCGGCTGAGTCTCCACCTCCACCTTCCACCTCTTGGATCCACAACCTCATTCATCACCACAACCTTGTGCACTACCTAAAGGCTACTCTTCGCGCTACTCTATTGCCACCCTTCTTGCCATCGCCATCGCCACTGCTACCACTTCACTCAATCGCCCGCAGCATACTTCGACTTATGCCGCAAGGAAGGACCCCACTTCCACAGTGCAAATGGTGCTGGAATGCCCAAACATATTGCCACAAAAGCCAGGACCGAGTTGCCCCAGCCATAGCTGAGAAAGTAGTCAGCTCGGAGCCCGGTAGCACTGCTTACGATAGAATACAGACCCAAGTTTGTCGTACATGCTGTTCGCAAAAAGAGGAAAGCCAAACCCGCAGAAACTTCGCAGTAGCACAGCAGCCGCAATCGCACTGGCAGCATATCGTGTGTAGCAGTCAATCAGGTAGGCTGTCGTGCATTGGAAGCCAATATCGACACCAACCGCAAAGATTGCAATGCCAATGTCGGGCATGAGCCAGAAGAGCCTACATCGTGTCAATCAAAGGTAACAAACTGTACCAGATCAGTGTAAAAGAGTTCTGAGGAGTATGCCCCCAGGTTCTGCTTTTTCTGTACTCACTTTGCTTGCGCTGACCATCCTGAGGGCAATGTAAGTAGCTCCTCAGCAGAATCAAGACGAATCAAACATACCATACCAAAACAATCCAGAAATCAAAATGATCGCTCCCGGCAACATTGTAGGAGCCCGAAATCTGTATCTAATCAGTCTTAGCCCCTCTCTTTGTGACTGACAACACTGACTCTGGCTTTCCAACGCCCTGATTCCTCTGCTTCAATCTGTGATACACGCGATCATTCAGTGGCGCAATCAGCTGAGTGCCCAATGCATATCCAACACTAAGAGAGATATAGTGAAGTCCACTCGTTCCCATCGATTGACCATATCGCTCCGTCCACAATGTCGGAAAAGTGGCATACACTATAAATGTAAGTCCGTAAATATATGCTTGGAAGAGTGCCATGGCTTGGATGATGGGCTGGGTGGCAATGAGTCGAAAGGGTCGAACCATTGACGTGGCAAGCTTGTTCGGTAAAGTATCGTTCGACAGCTCGTATCCTGATCGATACATCTGGTTGCCTGTGCTTTTGCGAAGCCGCTTCGCCTTGGTGTGAAGCAGTTTAGGACCATATGTCTCCTGGAGGAAGAATACGCCGACAAGCTGAATCACGGCATCGGCGATAGAGCTTGCCCAGAAGACCCATCGCCAGGAAACATTCGATGCAATGTAGCCTCCTGCTATAGGACCTGGAGACTGTCAGTGGATGAATTCGTCATCTCATGTTCAGAATCTACCTATCGCGGGCCCGATAAGTGGTGCCAAGCTGTACGCAGCCACAGCTTTTCCACGTTGTTCAGTTTTCCAGCAGTCACTAGAAGTAATTAGCATCAAGCTTGAAACACGCGTCTTGCCACACTACCCGAGCACGCCACCGCCAACAGCAGAAGGTGCACTTCCGCCCAAGCCGCTGAGGAACCGAAAGATCATCATCTGTGTCCCATTCTGAGCGAAGCCACAAGCCAAGTTGAACACCAAATAGAATGCATTTGTGGCTTGCAATACAGGCACACGACCGAAGATCTCAGACAACGGCCCAAACAACAGTGGCCCAAACGCGAATGCGAGGATGAAAAGCGACAACATAAGCGTCTGATCAATCTCCTTCGTAACCCCGAGATCCTTACTCATCACCGCAAGACAAGGTGCAATCATCGACGACGTGACCGGCGCCATCAGCGTAAACAGCGAGACCAAGACCGTAGCAATCCACTTCTTCCGCAGTGGCCAATTCGTAGGTCGCTCAGGATCGTCCGGACCACTCCAGCAGACGATATGATCGTCCTTGACCGAGCGAACTGTCGATTTGCGTCTGAGTGTGGCGACATGTTCTGGTGGTGGCGGCGTGGGCTCGGTAAACAGCTCCATGATCGTGCTTTTCCTCCGTGGTCGAGCCTCAACAGATATAAACGCCTCTTGCATACCACGACTAATACCGTGTGCTTCATCCGAAGAGGCTGTATCTTCCATCTCGTATTCCTCATTTTCGCTCTGCGACATGGGCTGGAAGGTAGGTTCATCGTGGAGATGGTAGGACGAGGCGATCTTATAGGGGGATGCGGAGCTGGGCGCTTGAAGGGTATTCAGTCGAGGTCGCGGTGGTTTGGAGGTTGTGCGACGGCGATTGAGCGCATTTTGAGGTGCTGAATAGCTTTGTTCGAGGGAGTTGCCGCGCTCTAGTGTATCTCGGTACGTGGGGAAGGATATCTTTTCTGTCATACTTTCGGGGAATGATGATATATAAACCTCAGAGGGGCATCAGTTGATGATGTCTGGTAAGCTCTCGAAGGATATTAGGTAGGGATATAGAATTTAGGATATTAGGAGACGAGAGTAGAGTCTAGGATGAGCAGAGGAAGGCGAGAGTGCGTCTTAGGATGAGGGTAAATGCAGTAGAAGCTTAGAAAATATTGGTCGCAATGACAAAATCGTGAGAAACATGGCACGAAGTGTTCTGTGCAGCCTTGGCGTCATGCACTTGACAAAGAAGGAAAGTACGATCGGTGTCTGGTCAAAATCCTAACCTTCAGACAATGGAAGAGCTGCAACAGCACGAATCGAGCGAAGAGCGAGATGTTTCTTCCCAATTTCCGATGGTGCTCTAATACTTGACCAATGCTGGAACTTCTGCGCGCCCAGGAACGCACCCTGTCAGCAAGGTCATCCTAATCCTCATGCATCATTGTATCTCTCCTCATACTTTCGATCTAGTCAACAACCTCATCTCGGACCCCGTCTTTCACCTGCACGGCCTCCACCTTCTTCTTCTTCCTCCTCATGTCAGGCCATCCCATGCCCCACGCCACAATACCACACATAGCACTGATCGCTGTCACCAGATAGAACACCCTTCCCAAGCTCTTGGCGTACGCCTCCAGCACCTCACTAAGTTGCGCTCCCTGCAAGTCTCCGCGGAAGCCATACGCGCCTGCAGCGATAATGGCATCTGCATCAACCGTTGGTGCATACACCGGGATCAGGCGGTGCAGACTGTTTGTCAGGATCGTGGCTGAGAAGGAGAGATTCAGTGCCGCAAAGAGGGTGGAAATGAATTGAACGAGTCCCATGGCGAGAGGGACCTGCGCTGGCGTGACTGTGGCTTGCGCCGCGAGGATGGGCATCTGGATTCCGAGGCCAGAGCCAACACCGATGAGCACGAGATAGCCGACCCAGTGACCGGTAGAGGTGGATGGAGCGATGGTGGTGAGCAGACCGGAGCCGATACTGGTGAAGATGGCGGAAGCGAGCATGAAGGGGATGTAGTACCCGACGATGGAGACGAGGATACCTGAGATGATGACGGCAAAGATCTGCGTGATGATCATAGGCAGGAGGGAAACTCCGCTGAGAGTCGGGGAGAATCCTTTGACACTTTGGAAGTAGATTGGCAGGTAGTAGCTTGTTGTGATGAGACGAGCCACAAAGAAGCCGAAGACTAGGGAACTGCAGAGGATGGTTGGCTTGCGAAGCAGCGTTATCGGGATGAGCGCGTCATCCTTTTTGTACCAGAACCAGGTTAGAAGTACAAGGAACGTGCCGCCAAATCCGCAGAAGAGCCCGATGATCATGGAGCTGTTCCAGCTGTATTGATTTCCGCCGTATTGTAGGGCTATCAGGAGCTGGACAGTGGCGCCGGCCAACAGGGTGAAACCAATCAGATCAAGCTTTTTGGGTAAATCGCGTAGGACGGCGAGAGCTTTCGGCTTCTCTACACGCTCGGGGATATTGATGAACAGCAAGACCGCGGCTACTACAGCACCGATCGGGAGTGAAAGATAGAAACACCTGGTAATGGTCAGCCGTGAAAGTGGATCTCGGCGGAATTCAGCACATACCAACGCCAGGTACTATACTGTGTCAAGGCCTGGAAGATCGTGTCAGCTAGATTGTCACAGGCTCGTTGAGGCTCATAACATACACCACCAACAAGTGGTCCACACACAAGACCGAGTTGCGCCAATCCTGTAAGCAAGCCAGTGAAAAACGCACGTTTATGCATAGGAGCGACAAGAGCCATGATGGTAAATGCTCCGACATAGATGCCACCGCCGCCTAGACCAGCTACTGCCCTTCCGACGATGAGCATTGCCGAAGACGTTGCAACACCACAAAGCAAAGAACCAAACTCGAAGACAAAGATGAACCCCATGAATGTCCACTTTGTGTTGAGATTGGCGTAGAGCTTTCCAGCAAGAGGCTGCATCACTGCTGAGGCAAGGTTGTATGCTGCACCGTACCTAGGGTTCTCATGTCAGAAGTGCCGGAGAAAGGTTGATGGTTTGACATACCAGCCCACGTCCTCAAGAGACTTGAATTGAGAGGTGATCTTGGGCACAGCCTTGTACAGTGTTAGAAGAGGTGAATATTAGACAGACAGGATAGCACTAGACTCACAGTAGCGACAATTGATGTGTCTAGCATGATCAAGAAGCTTGCCAAAGTGATAGCAGCCATGATTGAAGCAAGCGGTAGCCCAGTAACCCATTGGGTCTCTTCTTCTCCATCGTGAGAAGTGTCGACGTTTGTTTTGGTGATAGCGCTTTGCTTCTCGGGATTGGTAGCTGTGAGTTCCACCTCTTGCTTCGTGAATGTGGACATTGTCCGAAATGTATTGGATAACTGGCAAAGACCTTGAAAAGCTACCTCAACGCGAAGGTCACTTGCCGGGTCTGTAGTGCCAGGTCATTCAGACGATTGGCAGGAGACGCTTTATATGAGCGCGGAAAGACTGGACACTCATGTTGTGACGGATTCGACAAACCCGGAGTGTCCGTCGTGATCGAGTGCATGGTGCCATCTTCGCCTGCTGCGCTTACTGTCACGGTCCACGGTCACTACAGATCAGGTTGTTTGTGGTTCGTTACGAGCCGCCAGAGGCAAAAGTCGTCACGTGCCGTCCCGGGCGGGATTGGGCAAACCCGTACCCGGCGCCCGACATCAATCCATCCTCTTGTCGTCTCTTTACGTTTGGGATCAAGAGCTTCTCGACTGACGGAGGAGGTGGTAAGGCACTCTCGATATGTCGAGTAATCACCCGGATGAAACAATATCGAACCCGGCCGGTTACGGCAAGGCCTGTGTTGCTTGCGTAAAGGGGAAGACTAAGTGTCTATTCAAGGAAGGATGCCGCGTCTGCACGAGGTGTGAGCATTTAGGTCGAGAGTGCCGGCAGCCAAGCCCAAGCAGTGCAAGGAAAACAGTCAAGCGGAAGGCTTCTGATCACGGGCATGATGCGGAATCGAGCAGTCGCATAGCAAGGCTAGAGTCAAAGCTGGATGGTTTAGTGTCGATACTGTCTTCTGGAATAAAGTCTGGCGCGGTTGCGATGGCTAGCGATACGGGAGACGCTATCTCCCAACTGATGCGTGCAGAGGAGCCACCTGCAAATGACGAAGCCACAGAAACATCATACTCGGGGACGCGAGATTCACATTCACACGGTACCTCTGGGGCGCCAGATCCTAGCAGCCCAGACTCCGAGCAGATGCTTGGTGACTTCAGAGAAGCGATGACAGGTCAATTCCCGTTCATCAATCTGACAGAGGGCTCTATCCAACTACACCAACAACAACCTTTTCTCTGGCTTTCCGCTATGGCCATTGGCTCAAAAGCCATACGACAGAAGCAAGAGCTGAGTATCAAAATCAGAAACACCCTGATGGAGGAGGTACTCTCCAATCAAAGTAGGAGTCGGGAACGAGCATTAGATCTTCTGCTTGGTCTCCTAGCACACGCTATCTGGTAAGCCAGTGGTTTTGCTGCTAGCCACGGTACTCCCTTCTTCGAGGCACTCTCCCTGAACACACCGGGGCCTTGTCCAGCACGTCTTTTCACTTCTTTCACCTTGTTTCCCAATGCTGGGGTGGGTTCGAGACTCCTAACGGCACGCTTCAGCATCGGACCAAGATCTAGAGCCGCGTCATATCTCAACGTTGAAGTCAGTCAGATGTTCTGGTGCTGGCGGTATCTCCTACGGTATTCTCTCCGTGTAAATCGAAAGCGAGACCAACAGGCCATCCTCCTTTCTTCTACCATGTACTTTTCCTGCTGAACTGCAACCTCTTCTACGACGGCACTCTTCAGTCGCCTCTCAACACTTGGAAGAGACACAGATCCTGACTTTAAACAGGTCGCCACAACTTGGCTCGAAGGCTTTGTTGAGCAAACTTACCCAACTGGCCCTTAGTCTCGTATTCGAGCTGGGACTGAACAGGGCACCGGAGTATACACCATTGATCCCCATTGGTTGGCCACAGCTAACAGCACCCTCAACTACTCCAATAAGATCAATGGCAGAACGACGAGCAGTCCTTGCCTGTTTTTTCATAACTTCTCAGTGCGTCATATCACTGCAATGAAACACAAAAAGATTGACACTTACTACAACGCACAGCATTTCCTATCATTCTGCAAAGGTCGACACACTTCGCTGGACACCACATCTTGGCGAGTGCCTAGAAGTGTTATCTACACAGTCAGAATGGGCTGGTGACAGAACTCTCGTACAGCTTGTTCGAATGCAACTTGTCATCGAGCGTATGATGGTGACTGTCTTGTATCATGACACCATGGATGTAGCCAGCCCCTTGCTTCCACCATCAGCTTATCTGCATGCGTTGCATGCAGACCTTGCGAAAGTTCGAGCACAATACACACCTGATAATGATGCCGCCGGTTTGTCGTTCGAATATCGTGCCACTGAGTGACCGCATAGGCTAACGTCACGGTAGACATCATCATGATGGGATATCACGCAACTGAGTTGGGTATCAATGAGGCCACTGCACTTAGCATCATGGCTGCACCATCGGCAATCACGCTGCCGCAAGTCGACTGCCTCCACGTCTGCTTGAAGAGTGCACGATCGTGGTTCGATATCCTCTTCAGGTTACCACTGCGTGTGTATACAGACTTCGCCTTCTTCACAATGGGTCGTGGTCTGAAGTGTCTGAACATGTTGCTGAGATTGTCCACTTTCGAAAATGCTGGTTGGGACAGGAAAGAGGCTGCATTGTCGTGCGCTCCACTGGACATACTCGACAAACTCATCGCCAATATGGAGCAGGCAGTGTTTGTTGCGGGGTTCGATGATACAGCAGCACAGGAACCGAACGTGTTCGAAACATGCATCAAGACCTTTCGGACGTATCGTGCGGGTTATGTTGCACAACTAGGCGGCGCAGGTACTGCTGATGCGAGAACTGGTGGTGCTGCCGCCGGAGAGGGTCTGCCAACCCCACAGATGTCCGTTGATGACAATGTCGCAGGTATCTGGGACGATCTGGCTACTAACGACTGGTGGCTCAGTCTTCTAGATCAGCAATATGCGTAGCATGGTCATTTCCGATTCTTCTACGCCGCCCAGGTCTATGTTCTGATTGTGCATATGGCATCGTCTTCGATAATGTCCCAGGGAGAGCGCCTTAGCAGACTGTCTCGAATTTGCTTCAGGATTGACCTTCACCAGCGGTACTAGGTGTAAGTCTCCAAAGTCTGCTGCAGAGTGCCGAAGGTAGTGATATCATATTTCCTCTTTCGTCTATCACAAACAAAGCGGACTACAGAATCCGACTCCACAATTCAGGTACAGTACCAGGTCTCAGAAGATAAGGTTTTCCGTCAACGAATCAGCGTTCTTCGACTTCGTCTTGATCTCTCCCAAGCAAAAGTGGTCAACAAAGTCCATCTTGGGCATCAGAGGCAGAAGCTGAATCGGTTAAAGTGACTATACTGTCGACCTTGAAGAGCAAGAGCATATTGTTTTTGTGTACTGTGAAGTGTGCTTCAGAAAGATGCGCCTCGAGGGATGCCATGTGAATCCTCCATCAGCAAAGCCACCGTCTCGCATCTCCATCCAGGCTTTCCGCTGACTGCTTATCTACCTCCTACTCATCTCACATGCCATGTGCTGTAAATCGCTCATATACTGCAGTCGAAAATGCCTCATTGTTTGCTGGCTGAATGCGAGCTTTACAAGGGACATGCAGACCGGGTCGTCCAAGGTCCCACTCGTGCTGGCTTCTAGCTGCTCGGAATGTTCTGTCGGTGTGAGCTGCTGCTGTATTTATCAGGATCAGTTGAGCCTCTTAAGCTAGTCGTGCCTTAAAGATATCTTTCGACGCACGCGCTGTTGTCTCGTCTGCCTTTCCAGTGCTTTCGCAGTTCCTTCGTTCGCATCGTCCACATCGCCTGCTCTTCTTGCCATCGCTTCCTCTGAGACCATTCCTGATCACATCCACCAAGTCCGCAACCTTCGAGACCACCGACAGCGCCTGAACAGACTCGCGCTCAAACTCTGCCAACAAGAACACCTTCCCCGCCCACACTCTATCCTAGCTGCTGCAGGGTATGTCAACAATCCGATGGGAAGAGAGTGATCCAGCAAAGGGCTTCGTGCCCCAAAACCACTCCGGCGCAAATGCAGTCTTTCCGATGCGTCGCCTTTCGAAGGCGCAATCTTTTGACAAGAAGAGCTTGACGAGTTCCTATGATGCCGACGATGATGAAGATCCTGGTGAGCACTATAGAGCAAGAATCAAGAGAAAGATGACTGACCCAGGCTAGATGTCCGTCGTACTCAGGACTTTCCTCACAAGCAGGTAGGTTATCTCTTCTGGTTTCTCTGGAACGGTATGCTGACTCTATTTAGATCTTTTCCGGCAAGCTTCTGTTCTGGCTCGCATACCAATCAACTGGTGTCATCTACGGCGACATTGGAACCAGTCCTCTATATGTATACTCTGGT
>Ga0268246_10000927_pt1 | contig 11381 bp, 7 predicted proteins | sample AgamicOrSfe_FD_200242 | JGI IMG/M metagenome (GOLD analysis project Ga0268246, IMG submission 200242) | Agave microbial communities from Guanajuato, Mexico - Or.Sf.e (v2) (version 2) | ecosystem: Host-associated > Plants > Phyllosphere > Phylloplane/Leaf | place: Guanajuato, Mexico | collected...
GGTTGATATGTCCCTCCATACCACCGACACCATCGAAGTTCACGTTCTGATCAACACCAAGTGGATCTGCGTCAGCAAGAGCTTTCCTGTCTTTGACTTTGCCAAAATTGGCAGGACCTCCAGCCTGCTGTGCGTCCGTATTCGTAGTCTGACCGAAAAGATTAGGTGGTCCAGCTCCAGCTGTAGGTGTCATCCCCATCGCGCTGCCCAATGTCTTGTTGATCCTAGCGTCATCGTCACTACTATCACTGTCGGCTCCTCCAACCGCTCCTGGTGCGCCAAACATTGGTGTAGGGCCACCTGTGCCACCAAATGGCCCATGTGTTGAGAACAGACTGCGGTATGCACCACCAGTTCTTTTCGATCGAGGTCCGATAGCAGCCATCACAGGCGCATCCTCGTCATCAACGAGCAGCGCTTCCGGCCTGAACACGCGATAATCTACCTGCTTCGCTCGTTCGCGAAGCTTAGGCTGGTCGTATGCGATAGAGTCTCGCTTGCGTCTTCTGCCACCTCTTCCACGCGACGCCCTGAGTTCGGCAGCTTCTTCTGCTAGCTCATCGGCATCAAGCTCGTCCTCGTCGAGAGAGACACGCCTCGACGCACGCTTTGACGCAAGTCGGCCAGATCTCCGACCGCCCTGGCTGCTTTGGTCTGCTTGACTGTCCTTGGTTGGTGATGCATCTGTGGCAGACATTTGATCATCATCTGGAGGTTCTTCTCCTGCCTCGCCTTCGGGGTCGAAGTCACTAGTCGGAGTTTCACCAAATCGACGGCTGCGGGTTGTTCTTCGCGTGCTTTGCTTAGGTGCAGGTGCTACAAAGACTGATTTTTTTGGAGCCTGGCATATTGATCAGCTTTCGACGCGGTTGACGATATCGCGACACGAATCAGGCGTACCTTGGAGGACCGTGTACGGCGTTGCGGAGCTTCATCTTCCTCTTCATCAGCATCGGCAACGGACTCTGGCACAGTGTTCTGATCTTCTGGCGGATGTGCTTCCTCGGCTTCCTCATCCTAAGTTGGGGTCAGTGCATTTCCTCAATGTTCCCGACCACACGACCACTCACAGGTTCGCCCGATGCATCCCTCTCCTTCACGTCGCTCACTAGCAGCTCTGCCTGATCCTCTGGTTCCTGTCGAATCGCTGGCAATCGTTCCATTTCAGGGCTAGCTGTACTGCCAAGTCGCTTGCTCGCACGGGATAGTCGTCGCATAACCTCGTCCGAAACACTTCCTCCTCGACCCGTTTCTGACCCACGTTCGTCCCGAGACGTCCTACTGCTTCGTCGCAAGCCATAGCTAGACTCCATCGGTATCGCCTTGCTTGAAGTCCTTGACCGTGTTGCCAGACGAGGTGCAGTGTTTTCAGCAGGCCCTCGTGGTAGTCTCAACTTAATGATTAGTGATTCTTTCTCCTCGCTGAAACGCGATTGAACTGGCTGCTCGTCCTCTTCTTCTTCTTCTTCTTCTTCTTCATCCTTGAGAGTCGTTAGTCTACGCGCGCCTCGCTGTACTGTCCTTGCCTTTGCTTTCGGCTTCACATCGGACACTTCGTCCACGTCGCTAGGAGGTTCTTGATATTTCCCTCGCCCTGCCGCAACTCTCCGACCAGGACGGCCAGATTCGTAGAGCACAGGCTCTTCGTCATCGTCGTCTGTGACCCTATCTTCTTCTAGATCGTCACTATCTTCTTCCGAGATATCCTCGTCGTCGTCAGAAATGTCTGAGCCACGATGCGCGGCGCGTCTTCTGGCCTTTGGACGAGCTGGTCTCGAGACTCGTTGTTTCTGCCTCTTTCTGGGTGAAGGCCTGGACCCAAAGTCTTCGTCATCAGAGTCGTCCATGTTGCCAAACTCGTCGGGTATTCGTCGCTTGCCAACCATTTTGGAAGAGATCTGCGAATGATCTGCTTCAGCAGGCTACAAAGTTGCGATGTGGTATGCCGAATCAAAATGGAATCTCTGCTCGAGAGAAGTTGGGCCTATCTTGAAGTATTGCGATCCATCGAAGTGGAAGGGAGTATTTGCGAAGTGAGGTCGCAATGATGGTGGACCTGATGTGCGTGTGTTGACGCCAAGATCAGAGCACCAGGTAAGAGACGTCGGCGCCTGAGCAATCGAAGTTTAGACAAGTACAGTACAGACCACGAGCGGTAAGCGACTCGCTCAGTGTCATACAGTTGGACAATCTGATTGCATCTTTGAAAGAGATGAAGGATGAAAGATGAAATACAAGGAAGACAGGAGGGTTAGAGATGACAGAAAGGTGTTGTAAAGGGCAGGGTGTCCCCACTTATTCTTCAACGGTCAGTTTTTGTATCACCCAAACTTATATGCTTCGATTGCCGCATCGTCAGAACTTCAATCCATGCTGCTTCAACTCGACTATATAACAAGCTGGATATACACGGTCATACTCGAGAGAATAAGGTGGCGCAAATGCGCGATAGATCACGAAAACTCGCTGGATCACCATCGACAGACTTCGACATTTGCGCTCCCAATGACCGCCGCTTCTCAGGCTCTTCTGATCATGTCTATACTATAGCTTGCCGTCTCTTCTCAAAGCAATCACATGCAGCCCTGCCAGGTACGATACGCCTCATATCAGCCACGTGGAGAGACCCAGGCAGCCGGTAGATCTGGGGAAGGGAGGAGAGCAAGTCACGAAATAAGGGACGACGAGCACTAAACCTAACCATCCTTAATAAGTTCATGCTAATTGAGGCATGGAGATGAGGAGTGAAGACCGGCTTTTGCTATACATCTCCGGACGTATCGTACACATTAACTATTCGTATATTCCACAATTGCCTAGCCATTTGGAAGACTCCAGATCCCACTGCTTTTGTAGTTGGCGCAATCCGGCGTCAACCCCAATCCAATTGGCTTTGTCTACCTGTTAGACTGTCATCCTCCCCATCCTTATCAACGCCAACGCTAATCTGTCAAAGCATATCATAACACAAATTCTTCGAGCCGCAGATTCATGTCTCAAGTCATATCAACGTCATCCTTTTGGGTCTCTTTCTGAGTTGGTGGAGGCATTGCCGATGCAGGAGATGATACCGGCTGCTGTTGATCACTGCCAACACCGGACTGTTGTTGATCACTGCCAACACCGGACTGTTGCTGATCACTGCCAACACCGGACTGTTGTTGATCACTGCCAACACCGACTGGTGGTTCTCTCCGAGACTCCTGCGGCGATCCTGCACTCTCGTCCATTGTCGATGTCTGCTCGGAGCCTGGCGTTTTGGCCTTGAGCTTCGCAGCAGTATATGCGCTCAGGCTCATCTTTTTCTTGATAGGACTTGGCTGCGCAAATGCAGTTCCACTCAAAGGAGTCAGCAAGGGGGGGCCTGATGACGCCGAGGGAAGTGCTGCTGGAAGATAAGATGAGTGAGTGGAGTGAGACGACAGAACGCCTGGAGTGGCAGTCATCGATGTGTCCATAGAGTTGAAGGACGATCCAAGCCGCGGAGGTGGTGGAAGGTCGACATGAAGATTCACTGAACGATGGAGAGCTCGAGATTGCTGATGTGCTATGTGTTCATTCTGCCCATTAGGTGCCTCGCTCGGCCATGGCGGTGGAGGAGGTATTCGGGTTCCTGGTTGCGTGACTTTTGTCGTTGACATGCTGTAATGACCACCAGACTTGGTTTCGACCTCAGCATCCTTCATCTCCACGTCGACCCCTGATCCTGTTGCAATTGTCAAAGACCCTCGTGGCTGTGGAACCTGTAACCTCGGCTTGACCCCAGGCTTCGACCTCATAGACCTAGCTATAAGGCGATGTGCTAGGGAAAATGGTTCCTGTTCAGAATAAGCTGCAGGGGTAGCCGAAAGAAGCTCTTTGGTGGCATCAGTTTGCGTCGATGCATGGACGAATATCGACTTTTGTGTATTCGCACGCACTGTCGATCTCCCACGTCCGCCAGGAGATCGCGAGCCTGAGCTATCTGTAGCGCGTTCGTTCTGATGCACCGCTCGACCATTTGGAAAGTAGGAAGACACCCCATTGTTTTCCACGTTCGACCCTTTCGCAGCGCTAGCTGCTGGAGTAGCAGGCATTGATGCTTGAGAGTAGTTACGCCCTGGTTGCTTCGTAGGATTGATCGCCGATGGCATATTTGTACCACTTGCGCGCTTCTTCTTCTTCTGCCCATTCTGCTCGTCGTGCTCCATCTTGTTGAACAATCGCTCTTGTTGCATGAGCTTCTTCCGCTCGCGTTCAGAAAGGCCAATGATCTCGGCGGTACCATCATTTGCAAGACCTTCGCTGGGCGAAGCCTCTCGAGTCTTGCTGCGGCTAGACCTAGACGTCGAACGTGTCTCTTCGTGCTCATCGTCGTGGATGACCGCCTCGCTGCCTGAACGGCTGGCGTATTGGATTTGAACGCCATGTGCACCCTTCTTCGGCTTCCGACCTTTCTTCGGTAGATTGGTAGTGTTGGCATAAGCTCGCACTATCCCTGGAGCACGCTTGTCGAAGCGAGCAATTAAACATTCATTCTGTAAGCTTTCGCAAGCGCAACCACCGAAGTGTGCCAGTACGGTGTTGACACGATTTGATAGATATTGAAGGTGCTCTGGTGTCGTTTGTTGTGTGCCCAGTGCTTGGAGACATTCAAGCCACTGTTCGTCAAAACGGAACTCCCACGGAAGCGTCAGCTCGGTTCCCCTTGGTATGTTATTGACAGCTGTGTAGCAATAACGCAATTCCCGTTCACCAGTGATGATTGTTTTCAGGTCCATGTTGGGTCTGCAACTGTGGCGCGCATGGCGTAGCAATGTGCCTTCGGCGCGACAGTCGATGTATAGTGGCAATGCAGGGTGGAAGAAGACGAAGTGTTCGGGATGGCGCAGTTTGTCCCAATTATTCCGAGGATCCGCCTTGTAGTTGTCGAGCAGACCAATGCCGCCACGTAATTCGCCGAGCATCTCGCCTACGAGTACATCGTTCTCGACAGTCAAGTATGGCCACACGGGATGGCTACCATGAAACGTGACGCTCTTGTCCTCGTAGTATTGCTTGATGATAGGCTGCTCCAGGTCCTCGATTGACTGCACAGCTTGTATAAGTACCTGATCCTGAGTCTTACCATCTGCGACTTGAGAGAAAGCCTCCTTATCGTCGAGCCAATGAGAAATGAGGTTGGCCATACTCAAGTTCACGTGCGTATTGGCTGTTGCAGGCACAAAGTCTGGTCGTTGGTGGATGTGGATGAACTCTGGTGATAAAAAGTCCGGCGGGCATTCAGCAAGTGGGAACTTCGTCGCATCGGTAAATGGCCCCTGGGGTACGTGACCTGCAGATATCGATCGTCCGATGGTAGTTGACGGGGTATGCCGGTGACTCAGTTTAGGCTTCTTATTTGGTGGTTGTTGATCGCGCAAGGCACTCTTCGAACGGTCCAATGCAGGCGGGTCGTGACCCGTGACGCCATTTTGCTCTGGCACTAGATCACGAGAGTCTTTTGTGCGCTTTTTCGAAGGTCTCGCTTGTGCACGCCGTTGTCGACCGTTCTCCGACGAGTTATTTGGCTCTTGACGTCTTCGTCTTTGCTGGCGCAGTGAGGCAGCTTCCGCATCCAGTTCGCGACTGCGACAGTCCACACATAGGTGCAGATCTGGCACGTCGTAGTCCGGATAGTAGTAGCAGAGAACGTGCTGCCAGGTGTTACAATGCTCGTCCAAGACTGTTTCTCCATCGTCATCATCAAATCCGCATATACATTTGATTGTGTACGGCTCTTCCTCTTCCGCAGTCACATCCGTATCAGGCTGCGGATCTGGTGGTCCTGGTGAAAGATGTGACAGAGCGTTCAGCTGGTTTCCAGCATATATCGGACGGTGAAGGTTCTCTCCCATAATAGGGTTGATTGATGATCTGCTGGAACTGATTTGGTAGTCAGTATTTCAATTCTTGTCGTCTTTTGTAGTGATTGCATGACGGCCAAGCAGCAGCAAGCAGTTCTTGAGGGTGGTCGGTGGCCTCAACGGCCTGCGCTCGTCTACACAAGGCCACGGTCTGTGCAAGCAGTAAAGGCGTGCCAAGTCCAAGTAAGATAGGTCGCTCTTCAGGAGGATTTTGCATCAGTTGAAGACCATTTCGTGCTGTCCGAAGTCTGTGAATGAAGGCTGTATAGGAACACCCAGATTTGGCAAGAGACGCGCAAGAGCTAGAATCAATCTGCGCTCGAAGTCTGAAGCAGCGCAAATCTGGATGATATGATGAGGATGAAGGGTCGAGGTGATGGGTTCAATGCGCAGCTGTGTGAGAAGTGGGAGCACGAAAATGAGTAGCAAGGAAGGGGTGCGAGCGAAGAGAGGAGACTCTCAAAGAGATGGACGAGAGTGGGTCCGCAAAAAGCCGCTAGAGCCGGATTCGACGACGGTGCCAGGAAATCCTTGGGAAAAAGCCCCGTTCGTCTTCAATTATTAGTGTTCCCCCTCCCCTTCCCTCTTCCCTCCTCCTTAAACACCCATGACACTCTCCTCTGTTCGCAGACCTCGCTTCACCTGATCTTATACAGACAGGGCTTTAGTACGGAGGCTTCATCCACATCCTCCTCCTCCTCCTCCGCACGATCAACAAAGCCTGGCTTCTGTCGACTGGGTTCTGTATGGGCACCGTCGCGCTCCTTTACGTTCTTTCCTTTTGACGGCGCAAGCGCTTTCAAGAAGCGCATCTTGACGAACATCTTGTTACTCATGTCCACTGCCTTCTCTGCCTGTAGTACGAATCCACGCTTACGCAGTACTTCCACAAACGCTGTCACGTCCGTCTGCACTTTGCCGTCTGCGCCGTCGACCTCCACCAGTAGCTGCTCGTTGGCGTTGTGATCGTCATCCTCCTTTGCCTTCTGCGTTTCCGCTTTGCTCGGCTTCTTCCTCCTGTTGCCTACGCTATGCTCAACGCGCTTCTGCACGGGCTTCCCAAATCTGCTTTTGATCTCCGCTATCCAAAGTTCTCCTTTCCAGTGCAATACGCGCCACGCTTCTTCGACAAAGTCAATCCAGTTAGTGCCCATGAGTGCTAGACAGAAAATCGCAATGTCAACAGCCCCGTCCTCTAGTGGGAGATTCGAGATATCGGCTTTGGTCACCAAACTGTTTGGACTCTGCAAATCATAACTCAAAATCTTGATATTCGACTTCTTCCCGATTTTGCCCTTGATCTGGTTTGCGAGTTTCGCATCGCCACAGCCAAGATCGGCCACAATGCAGGTACCACTAGTACGTGGAAGCGCGGGTAGGGCACCTTGCGCTTGAGGTGCATCCGCTAGGTGTGCTTTGCCGTGGACCTGCTTTCCACCGCGCGTGGGTGCTCTGATGTCGCCGCGCTGCTTTAGATCCTCTACGAAGCCATCCACTGGGTTCTGCGGCCAAGCTTGTACTTGTTGTCGAAACCCGGAATGGTATTCATCAAAGAATGTAGGATTTGCTTCGAGTAGAGCTTGCGCCTTTCCTGATTCGGTCGTATATAGTGTTTCATTGAGATGACGAAACCTTGCTGAGACGAGCTTCTGGCGCATTGCTGCCTGTAGCGGAGTAAGCTTTATTTCAGGCTTTACTGGTGGCGGTGGCGGTGGCGGTAGCAGTGGCAGAGATGCAGCTTCAGACCGTGATGTCGGTTTGTCTGGCTTGGCTGGCTTGGCTGGCTTCCTCGTTGGTGGTGCGGATTCGTCATTTTTTTGTGTCTTTTCCTGCTTCTGCTTTTTCTTCTTGTGGTCACCACTAGCATCATCCTCATCTATCACATTCAGCGCCCCAGAGTTTGCCCCAGTTCCGTGCGATTTCTCTGGCACGGGAGGCGCAATGCCCTCGACATGCTGCCGCCATAGTTGTGCGACATTATCAGCAGACACTTCCTCTTTACCAGACTTGTTCTTTCTCTTCCTCTTCTTCGATGTTGCGCTTGAAGGATCTGGAGCTGGGTTTGATGCCTGCGTCTTCAGCAGTCCCGGCGACAGCGTCCATCCAGGCGTCTCGAACAATGGCATGGTTGCAGGATCGCTGTTGTAGGTTGTGAGATCATCGAGAACTTTTGAAAGCCAATGACGCTTGCGGAGTACTCCGGGCACTCTCCCGCTCTTCTTCATCCGCAAGGGTTATGCAGGTTGCATGCAGCAGACACCACTATGTAATATCATACAAATCTTCTCAGAATCCAAGAGCTCCTTAGAACTTCATATCCAATACTCCAACCTCTTCACAGCTCTTCAAATCCAGCTTCCCTCGATTCTCCTCTGATCGCCTGTATATATTTACCTCGAACATGGCGCGCAATCGTGCAGCAAATGATGACAAGAACGATACTGCCAATGGCAAAGAGAAAGGAGGCAACAGCAATGGAAAAGGCAGAAAAGTAGCTGTAACAACCAAGCCTGATACAAAGACCGAAGCTGCTGCCTCTGCCAGCGACCCAAGCACGTCTCAGACAGGAAATCCCAATGTAAGCTTGCCCATCGCACACCTCAGATCCCGCTGACTCGGCAATTAAATAGCTAGACTGGCAAAGAGAGGACGTGGATATACTATTGGCTTATCGCGCCCAGAACATGCTCGACACACCGACCTCTTTCCGGTCGACAGAAACACAAGCCGTACTCAACAATCCTGGTATCGGCCGACATTCACCATCAATGATACGGAAACGACCGAAAAGATACGTCTCGAAAGATCTACTGGCAACAGCCGTGCGAAAACATTTCAACGCTGTAGCTGTCAATGAGCAAGAGGTGGTACTCGACTTCCTCTACACCGTGAAGAACCAGGATAAATCTGTTAAACATCCTGGGTTGGCGGGAATGGCTGAAGGGGCGCCACAACGGAACTTTCTCAAGAGGTTTGGAATAGTACTCAAAAATCCGGAAGATCGGGAATAGAGTACAGAGTGTATGGAGTCCTGGGCTGTTCAGGGTTGTTTTGTTGATGAAACTTGTTTGGGATATCATCTGAGGGCTGATCTTCTTTAATGCTCCTGATCAGGATCGGGCTGGAAGCTACGAACTGATATAGAGGTCAGGATAGACTATAATAGCAGGCTATGAGGAAAGCAATTGTATTGTTCAATGGACATATGACTATTTACAAGCTCTGCCATAATCTTTCGGATCTGCCATCACGTCATTATTTTTTGCTGAGCTAGATTTGGGGAGGCATCTCCGACGACCCTGATTGATTTTCTGCCGATAATTAAAAGGTACAATCGCATACAGACGCTCGTCGCCAATCCTCTGTAACCTTGCATATAAGTCAAAGGTGTACACCTGTAATTGCAGTAACATGAGTGTCGTCGGGTCGAGTCTCCCCATTCTCACAGGCGGGCCACTTCGGCTCGCTGTTGCGACATCATTGCCATGTCAGAGACGAATTGATCGGTCGAAGAAATTACAAAACACTAGGACATTAACCACGACGGCAAGGACTGGCACGAACCGAAGTCGACAACACCCGATAGCATCTACGTCGCAAAGAAGAGTAAGCTCAGTCTTCTGTAGGTTGGTTGAGCTTCATTGCTGACTATTCCCAGTCCTTCCACGCCACTTGCGCAAGACACGCTACTAAAGATCCATATCAAGTGCTTGGAGTACAAAAGACTGCCTCCGCTGCAGAAATAAAGAAAGCTTATTATGGCCTGGCGAAGAAATACCATCCGGACACTAACAAGGAAGCCAACGCAAAAGACAAATTCGCAGATGCTCAAACTGCATATGAAACACTAAGCGATCCTGAGAAGAGGAAACTATACGATCAATATGGCGCCGCAGCATTCGACCAAGGCTTCGACCCGTCAGGAGGTGGAGGTGGATTTGGTGGAGGACCTGGAGGATTTGGAGGTGGACAAGGTGGCTTTGGTGGAGGATTTGGCGGGCAAGGAGGATTTGGGTCGGACTTTGGATTCGAGGACTTTATCAACAGCGCGTTTGGCCAAGGAGGACGGAGAGGACGTCAGCAACGAGGATCCGCATTCCACGACGAAATCATGGTAGGCGAAAACATCGAAGTACAGGCCAACATCTCTTTCATGGACGCCGCAAAAGGTGTAAGCAAGGATATATTCGTGACGCCACTGGTACAGTGTAAAACCTGTTCAGGCAACGGACTCAAGAAGAATGCGAGACGAGATACGTGTAAGAAATGTGGCGGTACAGGACAAAGGGTGCACTTCATGCAAGCCGGATTCCAGATGGCGAGCACTTGTGACGCTTGTGGTGGAAATGGTGTCACTGTGAACAAGGGCGACGAGTGTAGAACGTGTACAGGAAATGGTGTCGTCCGGGAGAAGCGGACCGTCAATGTGGATATTCCAGGAGGTGTTGAGGATGGTATGCGACTGAGAGTCAAGGCCGAAGGAGATGCACCACCGACTGGCCTTTCCACGAATCCGGATGGACGTTCACAACGTGGAGATCTCTACGTATTCATCAGAGTGGCATCAGATCCCAAGTTCAGTCGATCAGGTGCGGATGTCTTATACACATCTTCGATACCGTTCACGACTGCCATTCTCGGCGGTGAAATGAAGATACCGACATTGGACGGAGACGTCAAGATCAAGGTCGCTACTGGCACTGGGACAGGCGATCGTATTACATTGAGCGGCATGGGCATGAAGAAGATTGGTGGCCGAACACGAGGAAATGGCGATATGAAGGTTGAGTTCAAAGTGACAATGCCAAAATATCTTACGACGAATCAACGAGCCATCATGGAAATGATGGCCAATGAGATGGGCGACAATTCAGCAAAACGTGTTATGGACTTCAGCAATGCTACCAAAGCTTCGGCGGAGAAAACGGCAGGGGGTGTACCACCTGCTGGAAGCCTTGGTGATGATCATGACAATGAACCTTGGTATAAGAAGGCATGGCATGAAGTTACTGGACAGCATGATCACAAGAAGACAGATCCCTCTTCAACAGCTCCTTCAGCATCGCCAGAGCAAGAGAAGGATGAGCCGAAGAAGGCATCAGGATCTGGTGGTTCATAAATTATGAAAAGGTGGTTCCCAGCATGGCGATGGTGTTCAGGTCGGCATTGGGAGGGAACATACTCAACTCCATGTAATATTGGCCCAATATAGATGAGCCTGTTACTATCATTTTGTATCACTTTATGTAGACCATTAGAAGAGCCGTCTCTTAATTTCTTACCAAATCACGATTGTCACGTGACCCCGAAATCCATACAATTTTCCAGGGTCTCCCACCATCGATCAAATTAAGGTGACGACTTGCGCTTCCCGACGACGACAACGATATCTCGACAACCTCAGCGACGATGCAGATTTTCGTAAAGACCCTGACGGGCAAGACTATCACCCTCGAGGTGGAGTCGTCCGACACCATCGACAATGTCAAGAGCAAG
>Ga0268246_10000930_pt1 | contig 11373 bp, 8 predicted proteins | sample AgamicOrSfe_FD_200242 | JGI IMG/M metagenome (GOLD analysis project Ga0268246, IMG submission 200242) | Agave microbial communities from Guanajuato, Mexico - Or.Sf.e (v2) (version 2) | ecosystem: Host-associated > Plants > Phyllosphere > Phylloplane/Leaf | place: Guanajuato, Mexico | collected...
GAGGTCGTCCATGCCGCCGGCGATGAGCTTGGCTTTTAGGGCGGGGTCGGTGATGAGATCTGGGTCGTGGTATTCGGGGCGGAGTCGGGCGTCGGGGGAGATGTAGGTGGAGTTGGAGGCGTAGCGGGATTTGGGGATGCGCCAGCGGTCGTTTTGGAGTGGCTGTTGGGGTTAGCGATGGCGAAGGCAACGAGAGGAAGATTGTTCGTACCTTGTTACCCAGTTCTTCGTCTGTTCGATCGTCAACTGCCCGACTGATTTGGTTCCACCTGACGTCCGTTTCTGCTAGAAAGCCTTTGTATATCGGTGTTGCTGCAGTCAAAGCGAGCATGATCGGACCAAGTGGACTCAACTGATCATACATCTTCCGCCCTTCTTCAACGTTCTTTGCTTGAAAGGTTATCTGCAGACAGCAGCTACCCATGCCAAAAGCCATGGCATCCATGTAAATGTGGTCCTGTTTAGCTGCTCCATTCCGCACATCGTCATCTTCGGGCCATTGATGTAGGTCGTAGTTGACTGTCGGATCACTGAACGGAGAAGGTGTCTTCTCATCCTTGAACACAGGGACGTTGATTTCCACCTTTTTACCTCGCCGTGCACGAATATTGGCAGCGAGTGTCGGAAATCGAATGTGCGGGTTTGCAATTTCATCTGGCAGGAACTGCGAGCGCAATCTTTCTCCCGATGAAGGCAGCTCTTCCGAAAGTGTGTTTTTCTGCCCGAGGCGAGGAAACGTCGTTAGTGTTATTGGAAACTCATCTGCTTTCATATGTTCCTTGGCGATGATTCGTCTCCATTTCATGTCATCTTCGACTTCGAGTAGATCCGTCAATTTGATACCCCATGGCTTTCCCGGCGTCGCCTCAAGCATGAAGCGCCCGAATTCAGGGTGGAATGTTGGTGCGCACTTTGCAGCAGTCTTGCCAGAATTACTGACGCCACTGTTAATATCAGGGACACCGCCACCCTGCTTCAGGAGTTTCTCGTCCTCTGCAAGCGCTCTCAAAATATCTGCCTGCCGTAACGATAATTTGACTTTTCGATCTGCGTCGTCGAAGTTCACCACAAGATATTCAATCTCGTCGCCCCATAGAAGGGAGTCATTCTCCTTGCCCTTGGCGCGATTCCAGATGGCCAGCAGTTGCTCGATACCCCATTCTCGAACCTGTGAAGCTGCTTTCTTCGCTTCCGGCCATTCGAGCGGCGTGCCGAGCGCGAGAAGACCCATGTCGTGGTGATGCTATTGAAGATGCCCTGGACCTGCAATTGACTAAGATCCCACGCCGAAGATGTCTGTCTGTCTGTGCAATGGCCACACCTCGGAAGGATGCGGAAGGAAGTCCTGAAGCGAGTGTTTTGCAGATTTGTAAGCAAGTGCAAGATATGATTCTGATTTTCCTGTGCTCTTGCTTTCTTACACGATCACGCAGAGGATCTTGCTGCAGACGTAGAGTCGTCACACTGCACGATGCACGTTTCTCAACATTCACTTGTATATTCGGCAACAATATTCACGAAGCAAGCACAAAAGTAATTCCAATGGCGTTATTGTCGTCATTGGCCTATCGGCTTATTCTCGGCCTCATGGCATTGGAGAGGCACTCTTCACAACTTGACAACCTGACATGTAAAACTCGATAGCGAATTGGACTACTCGTACATGGCCACAATATAGACTTGAAGCTTCTTCATCCTGTCTTGGGTGTCTAAGGTAGCTACTTAGCTTTACCAGAGAATCCCTTCCTTTGCACTCCCATCCTCCTCTTCCCGTCCCCCTCCCCCTCTAACTCATCCGACATACGCCAAACGCCGACTTCCGGGCTCATGCGAGCAATCCGATTCACACAAAATCCCAAAATTTCACGCATCTGCGCCTCCGCCTCATCCTTCCCTTCCCTTCCCTCCCATCCTCAAAGTCAAAGGCACAACTCTCTCAATCCACATCCAAACGGTCCGGACAACTCTTCTTCCCAGATTCATATTAAATCACAGACCCAACGCCTCCAACGCCAAGCGCCACGCCACAACAAGCCCACCCTAGTCGCTGCAAAGTCTATCTGCAGATCTCGGACAGCGGTCAACGGTGAGCTGCTTTGGACGACTTCAGGTGGGCATGAATTGAGGCTGAGCAAGTAAGTGGGATATCGGAGTGTGAAATAGGAGCGGGAAGGGTTGTGTTGTGCGCTGTCGATGGAAGGAAGTGGACGATTCTTCAACATTACTGTGCGAGACAAGACGCCAGTGACTCTGACTCCGACTACGAGTGCGTGCATCGCCATGTGTTCACTCCGGGTGGCCGTGAGCCCTGCAGAATTATTGGTATGATGCATATGATGCTTGCTCTAGACCGGCACGCAAGCAAGCGGAGTCAAGTTTCAAGACTGCTGGAAGTTGCCGGCGGAGCTGATGCAGGTATCATGGAGCGCAAGTCCACTGCTCTACTACACCATGGGCATGAGCTTGTAGCGAGATGATATCAGACATGCAATCCCCAGAAAGGCTTGGGACACTCAAAAGTATAGTGTGCAATGCGCATGACATTTGTCGCCTATATACATCTCGCGCTCATCATCTTCACATCACCTCATCTCATCCACATCATCTCATCTCATCCACATCATCTCATCTCATCCACATCATCTCATCTCATCCACATCATTTCATCTACAACATCATCATCATATCTGTCCGCGTATCCATTGCTGTCCCATAGCTACCCATGCACTGCATCGTGTGTACAAGCCGTACGATCATCCCGATACCATGAAACCCATTGCCACCCCTTTCATATCGTCGTTAAAGTGTTTCTCTTAACGATGACAAGAATCACCTTCAGATATGAACCATTTCTACCCAATCATGCTCGTTTGGGTTCAAATGCGTAAAGGCAGCATCGCCATGCTCGGGGAATCTCAATCTCCATATCCATGCCCCATAATCAGAAATCAGGAAAGTAGGAGAACAGCTATGTCTCAGTAGACCAAGCCTGTTGTGGTGAAGTCGTCTGATGATTGATTGCCTGATCGTAACATGACCGGTGTGACACCATTGTATCGTTGATGCTTTTGGTGTTGCAGCTTCCTCCAGTATTGTGCTGTCCTGCTTCGTTCCCATCTTGTGCTGCTACCTCCTGCCATACGCCGAGAAAGTGGAAAAGAAAAAGGAAACATGCCTACCAGTTTGAAAAGGTCCTCCAACGCCTCACATGACAGGACTGGCGATGTCGAGAGATCTGCGAAGAGCAGATAGAGGGATCGGAACTTTGGTACCCATCTTGCGAGTGAGCTTTGCGTAATCTGAGACGACATGATTAGCCGAGAAGTCAAAAGAATCGGAAACATAAACTTACGGAGACCACAAGCGTTACACAATGTCCTTGCTCCATCTGGTCCACGGCGCCATTCGGGAGTCTCAGATCGGGCACAAGAGTGGCATCGTCCAGGAGGAGCAGCACGACCTCTACGCTTTTTGGTATCGGGTCCAGTCATAGCGTCTTTGTTCTGGTCCTGTGGGTAAGCTTCATCGGCAGTGGACTGCATGGCAGCCTTGTGGATCTGCTCTTTAGAACGTTCGGCGAGGGCGGCCTGTTGAAGCACCATGACTTCGCGCATTCGACTCAAATTGTGATGGATGTCAGCACCGTTGTTGAGCATCTTATCAATCTCATTGAGATCTGGTGTCGATCCAGGGAGTGGACCCGAGCGCTGGGTTTGGTGAGCACGCTGGCAGTAGTGGTTGGAGAATTCGAACATCTGCTTGCTGAAGTCGGCAATTCGGGCGAGGGCAGCTTCCAAGTCGAAGCTTTCAATCTGAGAGCTAACATTCTCGCCGTAGGCTACCTGACGAGCTCTTGCTTCGTGCTCACTCAATTCAGGCTGGTAAGGAGGACGACCATATCCAGGTTGAGGAGGATATGCAGCTGCATTGTGATGAGGTTGTGCAACATATGGGCCGTAGCTGTGGACAGAAGGTTGGACTGGTGCCATGGGTTGAGCCGTGAAGGTATAGTTCTGTGGGATAGGAGCGGGCCATGCTTGAGTAGACGTGCGTGCAAACGACGTGCGACGAGGCGACTGAGGTGTCGGGTATGAAGTGGAGTCGGTCCGCTGATATTTCTGTGCCTCATGTGAGGAGATCGAGTACCGTTGGTGAGAGTGGCTGGGAGGTCCGACAGGAGAGACACTGGATTGTTGCGTCATATAGACAGGTCTGCTTTGTTGCGACGGTGCGGCGCCAGATCTCGGTGTTGGAACATTGTAGACATTGTGAGGCGATCTTGGGGAAGGATCCTGATGCTGGTATGTCGCAATGCTGAGTGGTCTGGGACTGTACGGTCTGGGAGGATGAGAGATGAGCGCGTCAATGGATGGAAGGGTCTGGGTCTGCGCTGAATGAGCTGGAGGCGCGCTGTGAAGTTGTTGAACTTGTTGAGGTGCTTCTCCGAAGCTGGTCATGGCTGAGATGGGCGGCAGAGTGCTTGAAGATTATTAGACTTGTTTCGATGACTTCTGACTGGATCTTTTACCTGTTGTGGTTGTTTGCCATTGTGGATTGCGAGGACGTAGCCATCGAGATAGATCAGATGAGAAGTGTCACGTAGGCGTCTATTCTGATATGCAGTATCTTGGATCAAAACGCAGTGCACTCGGTGTTGGCGCAGTGTGCAGTAGGTTGTAAGATCACAGAGGGGTTGAAGGTTACTGGTGTGGTTGATGTTGATGTTGATGGATGAGAGTGATGACCTGATGACTTGGAATGAAAAGTCGGAGGATCGGAGGCGTGCTTGTCGATTCGGACGAGATCGTCAGATGAGGGAGTAGCGTATCAGGGAGGGTCGTTCTGTTGGTGGAAACCAAGAAGTTTGCTGTCGCCTGAAATTCAAGCAGTAGGTAGTTTATCTTGCATAAGGCGGTCGAAAAGGTCAAAAGGCTAGAATTGGGTGGCGACTGATGATCATAAGTAGCAGATGGCAGATGCGAGAGAGAGCAGATGAGATGGGATGGCAGATGGCAGATGCAGATCTGATCGTTTTTGCAGATGTGGGACACACACCCACGGCACGGAGTTTTGCCAGCGCTATCCATGGCTCATTATCCATCGCTGTTTCTGCCTGACTCGGTCCAAATCCCCACGCTCCACGCGCTTCAGCCGTTTGATCTTTTCTGTTAAGCGTCTGTGACTTGTGAGCTGCAGCTGCAGATACTGATACTGGTGGTATCAGGTAAAGAAATCTCACAGCGGTTAGCAAGAATAGCAGCCTCCTCAGCAGCTCACAATACAGCCTGCTGCAGGTGATACATGCCGCTTTAAAGGATGAAATGGTCTTCTATGCTGACAGTCAGGCTGAATGAACTGAAAGGCTTGGTCATTGGCTAAGATTTATTGGTTGCGTGCATGCATACACATCCATGACTTCCATCAGAGGCAGAAGAGGCGACGGGACTAATGCACTGACTGATCTACATCGAAGCCGATGATCACACTTACAGTCTTCAATAGTGCGGAGATAGCTCAACAAGGTCTCGTGCGATGTTACACTTCACTTTCTACCTTGACTTCGCAAGTGAGTAATTATCGTTCAGTGGCGGCAGAGGTATCGAGGACAGGGGGACGTGGTCGTCTGAGCCTCGCCTGTGGGATGTCGTGAAACATGATGGAAATTATGTGTGCAACTGCTGCTCGGACGAATTACCATCTAAAGCATGATGGACTGTGGTTTAAAGGATAACGTCTTCGACTCGCTACCGGATAGCATGGTTTTGGAGTACGAGAAGCATAATCTGTCCAACGTTGAAGTTATGCTGTTTCATGCTATGTAGTCTGCACAAATCAGCATGCATGCATGGACAACATGGATCCCTGGCAAAAGCAGTAGTTCGTGCAAGGTCTCGCGCATCCCTGTCGAATTGTATCGGATATTGCCGTCGGCTGTCTCGTGACAGAAGGTTCTATCAGCCCACACCTTCAATCTCAGCGTTAGACCCTTGGGGCATTGCAAAGTTGAAAGCCCTTCGCAGTGGCGTGGGGTCCAACAGTAGAGAAGTAGAGCAACGGTGCACAGACAACTCCAGTTGTGCTGGATGGCAATTGTGTTATCATGTCCATCGCGCCGACGAGATCTTGTCTGTACATGTACTTCATTGTCTTGCCTCGTGCTTCGAGCGCGTATGCACAGATAGATGCATGCATATATGGATCAGCATCGGTCATGTGTCCTACCAGGAATATGTACGGTATAAAGATACAAGGACGATCGACCGATGTTTCATCTCTGTCACATCGACCAATACTTGTCGTGACTTGCTATAGGCTGTCTCAGGTTTTTTGTCTTTCGTACCTGCGACAGAACAACAAGGCTCGGCCCGATGTGCTGAAAGCGCGTGGATCTCCGGGCTACTGTCATCCACTCTTCCTATTGGCTGTGATGTTCTAGTCTTTCGACCTGAGTCTTGAGTCTGAGCTTCAGCTGAGTCTGTTAGCGACAAGTTCTAGACAACGCAGAGCCACACAGTAGGGTCAAGAAAGTTGTGAGCTGACAAGTGTCAAGGAGGAGGGGATGCCGAAATTGCTCACGAGCGAGCGGGGTATTTTTGTTGTGAGTAGTAATCGCCAACGGAAAAGGGGTCAACCTTCAAGTTCAGCCTCTCGTTGCGATGCACCTCATCTATCGAATCTCAACTGCCAGTGACAGGCGAGATACAAGATGCCATCTCGATCATCGGCTGATTCTTCTACTTCTCACGCGCAAGTCTTAAATATAGCAAGAAGCTTCTGTGGTTAGTAAACGAATACCTGCACTTGGCCTTGTCGCAGACACATCATACACCATGCTACGATACTACTAATCATCTCCATGTATCAGCCTTCACCCCGCATAGCCACCCTCTCTTCAGAGCCGCGCACGATGCGTGTGCCCTAGACCCAGTCACTCCGGATCGAACGGTCAAAGAATGAAACATCACGCTATCGAAACGCTAGCCTTGGTGCTTTACATCGGCATAGCCGAGCAGTTTTGCCCGTTCCAAGATACGTCACTTTTTCCATCACCCTGCATAATTGGTTCGCTCATCGATATCTGTAGCCGAGAGCAGGCACACGGGACTTCCCTGCTAGACTGCTTCCAAGTGATTTCGTATCGATTCTTATACAGCCCTACAAGGACGTCTTCGATCGCGGCACGGCAAAGATATACTTGGTCGAGTTTCTCATGGTTGCTTCGATCCTTGCGACATTCAACCAGCTGACCACACTCAACAGCGTGAAGCTGAGTGTGTCACTCGCCGAGAGATATGCACAACATCCGCACTATACCGAGACATCTCAGATTGCCGATGCACCTGCTAAAAGGCTACAGCATTCACCTTCAACCCGGTCACCTTCAACCCGGTTGCAACTTTTGGCAGTATCCAGAGCTGGCTAAACGTCACAAATCTCAATGGTGAATGTGTAGAAGTGGTGAATCGGGTGGAACCTGGGACCTGAGGTGCCGGCGTACGTGCTTCATGACGGAGATGCTGTATGAGGTGTGTTGGAGCACATGACGGCTCACAAATGTGATACGCGATGTCAGCACCACTGTCGACTCCACATATCGAGGTTGGGCAAGCAACATGCGCTGGAAGAAAGATATGATCTTGTCCAAAGGGAAGCCCACAGCAATACAGACTTTGATCTAAGCCCAACACGTCACACTTATACCAGAGCTTGGCTTCATCCGTCATGTGTTCATCATGTGTCTTGTGGTGATGCAGTATGCTCTCTGGACAAGCTCAACTTCTTGTAGTGTAAACAGCGTGACAGTCACCTCGACACGCCTTATTCAACGATCAATGACCACACACTGCTGCTGATTACGCTGCTGATAAGGGACCCTACCCAGCAGGACTGACAGTGCGACAACGACCGCTAGGCTTATGATGTTCGGTCAAATAGCTGAGGCTACGAATGACATGAACAATTTGCCCTAGACGTGTTAATCGTGCGCAGTGTTCGAGACACTCTCCACTGGGGTTAGGCTTACCGCAGGTAGTCGAGCAGTGATGCTGCCCTGCCACTGCAGCTTGCATTATATCGTAACATGTAAGCACCATCATGACGATGGTGACCAGTCCGATGGTACCACGAGATCATCTACTTCGTAGCAGTGCGTGGATGAAGCACTTAGAGCTCTATTCTTTTTATAGCATGTATTAGACCTGAGCACCACAAGCCACCAGCACTGGCAGACGCAACTTACCCATTGATGCTGTTCATCGAAGCAAAACTTTCCTGATGGTGGTTCCTGGGACACTGCTAAGGTTGAGTTGTTCCCGTCCTCTACTGACGACACCACCAAGTTCATCACGTACCTGAGCAGTGCTGGACTGCGCGCACATCCTTAAACTGAGACATGGCTCAGCATGCTCGACAAGCCAAAACCTGATTATGGAGTACTCGGCAAGAATATTGCGCCCTACCGCAGCGTGCACGTCCATGCGATTGTCGATTACGTTCCCGACACCGGAACGAAGGCAAGATACAACGTGTATGAGATTGGTCCGCCTGGCACTTCAGGTTACACACCTGGACGTCCGAAGACGTCTGGCGCTGATTTGACCCTTTCTTCGGAACCAAAAGCAAAACCGAAGCTCAAGCGCGTTGGTCCTGCTCAGCGTGCGAAGAATGCACTTGAATGGACTTCCAGCAAACAGACTGCCTCGGATTTGGAGGCCACGGCTGGTTCAAGCTCATCGGCGTCAGCACAGCAGGAAAAGGGCAAGAAGCGTGGACGTGAGGGCGATGATCCTGAGGAAGGTGGAGATGGGTCAAGGAAGATTAACAAGACTTGAAGTACATGACATGGTCTTTGTCGAATGGGTATGGAGGTGTTTGGGATGCGTGAGTTTATGATCAGTGAAGAGGGTTTCCGCGCTTCAGTGGAGGGCAGAAAATATGAGCATGTTGAGACAGGCAGTTGGAGGCAGGTATGGGGTTTGTTGTTGTGCGGTTCGTCTTGCTTTTGAGCGCGACTTTCATGGTTGCCGTCCACTCCTTTAGTTACTGCTTTTGGCAGATTACTGTATGCTACCTCTTTGCATGGTCAAGCATGAGTCGAAGCGGGCCACTCATGCTTGTATTTGGTAGTGACCGTATCCACGTTTGAAGAATTGCTGTGCGTGATTGGTGTGGCAATTGTGTCCGTTGAATCCTGATTGGCTCGTACCAAAAAACAAAGAATATATGTCATCTAGTCTTTCTAGTAGTTCAACCAATCAGAAAAAGGCGTGCGTGGGGTAGTGGGTGAGTAATTTCTACTTACCTTTCTAATCCGATCAATCAACTGATCAATTCCCACAGTAACCTTGGTGCTTGCCATTCAATTCTGTCTGCACTAGCCTCGAGTGAGTAGATACTACACGTGAAGAGCTATCCGCCGTCTCTAATCATGTTCAGGTTCGATTCTCGACGCACGCAATAGCTTTGGCTCCCTGAGCCATACCTTTTGCTACCTATGAGTCCTGTGGCAAGAGGGCATGCTTTTAGCTCTTGATTTGATCTTTTTGAGCATGTTCAGTGCGTGTTACTAAAGTGGCGATTATCTGGTGAAACTGTGGAGAAGTTGCACAGATGGCGAAGTTCGGCCGGCGGTTGCATGCAGATCACAACATCGATGCTTCAGTCATCAACCATACATCAGAGTCTCGCTTTTGATCAGAGAGCTTAGCTGATCTCAATTTCGAGCTCAGGAAGTACTCTTTGCCTGATCGCGCGAGAGGTTTGGCCAAGAACCGTCAAGAGGGCGTTTCGCCACGATTCTTCTGCCTCGAATCCAGGCAAACACACTTTTCTTGGAAACTCTGGTGCCACTGCACGAACAGCATCCACGCCTTGCGCGAGGCATACACACTCTCGAATCTGAGAGGGGTTGCCGTTCCTAACACATAGACTTGTGATCAATATCGTGGACTCGAGCATTGCCACCACTTCGCTGAGGTGATTACGACGCCGCCACTCTCGCCAAGCAACACAAGACTCTGGTCGTCTGGGCACTTGGTATTCTTGTCATGCGTCGTTTTTTGCCTTATACCTCGCCATACATCACCCTTGCCCCTCTCTGTGATGTGCTGAAGACTTGCTATCGCCAGTCAATATGATATACAGAGTGACTTCTGCTCTAGTGCTTCTCCTCGAGATCATAGCGCATACGGTGACTGCGCATTCCGTGGCAAGAAATCCACTGCAATACCTGGAAATACTGAAAAGCTCTCGAATACAATCGCCGAAGGGCAGAGTGCATGCATACTCATATTTCGATATTGAATTGGAAACACGATTAGGCCAGGAGATCAAGCTAAGGCTAGAACCGAATCACGACGTTATCAAAGAAGGTGCTACAGTATCGTACCTCGGGACAGATGGGTTAGTTGCTCATACAGAGATCATCGATCGTATAGATCATCGTGTCTTCAAGGGCACTGCACATCAGAAAAATGTAGCAGGCGCATGGGAAGAGGTTGGGTGGTCGCGGATAACAGTTCTCAGAGATGGAATACGTCCTCTTTACGAGGGGGCTTTCTCTGTCCGGCATGATAATCATCACATTAAACTCAGTTCGAGCTACACTCGCACGAAACATGAGCTGGATCCTGAGCTCGAGCAAGACGAGGACGAGTTTATGGTTCTCTACAGAGACTCTGATGTTGTACCTTCACTTTCCGCGCGCAGTCTGGGGAAAGATCAATGTCTATCACGCGAACTCAGCTTCAACTCACGACCTGATCACCCTGTATACAGAGGCACAATCAGCAGGGAAGATGGTCAGTGGGGAGAGATGTCAATGGGCAGGCTCTTTGGTAAGAGACAGATTGACACGCAGAGTACTGGTAACTCCGCTGGAGTGAACTTGACCAGCTCCATTGGACAGAGTTCTGGCTGTCCATCGACGAGAAGAGTGGCTCTTGTGGGTGTTGCAACCGATTGTGGTTACACTGCGTCTTTCAACTCCACACAATCCGCCAGAGCAAATATCATCAGCGTCATGAACGCTGCATCAAGCTCGTGGGAGGCATCTTTCAACATCAGCCTAGGTTTGCAGAATCTGACGATAATGGATGCGAATTGTCCTGGGACATCTCAAGCAGCAACTCCGTGGAATAGAGACTGCGGAAGTAATCTTGATATTACCGCGAGGCTAAACTTGTTCTCTGCATGGCGTGGTACACTTTCGGATACGAACTCGCATTGGACGCTCTTTACACAATGCCCCACGGGTGATGCGGTAGGCTTAGCTTGGCTTGGGCAAGCCTGTGTGCACGATGCCATGACTTCCAACTCGACTAGTGGCCTTTCGGAGACAGTCTCAGGCGCGAATGTTGTGGCACCAGTAGCATC
>Ga0268246_10000933_pt1 | contig 11349 bp, 11 predicted proteins | sample AgamicOrSfe_FD_200242 | JGI IMG/M metagenome (GOLD analysis project Ga0268246, IMG submission 200242) | Agave microbial communities from Guanajuato, Mexico - Or.Sf.e (v2) (version 2) | ecosystem: Host-associated > Plants > Phyllosphere > Phylloplane/Leaf | place: Guanajuato, Mexico | collected...
AATTGGGAGACCCTTCGAGGAGTGACGAGAACGTGGAAGAGGCTGCTGGCAACGAAAAATGTGGGGGTAAGCTGAAAATCGTCATTCGACCGAATTCGATTCGTTTCGAACGAGCACGCCTGGGTTTTGTTTTATATCAGAGCTCGTCTCCAGATTCAACTTTGCACATCAAATTCACAACACACAACACTAAACCCGCCTCTCCTTCCTTCGATATAACACCTTACGAATACAACTAATACTCTTAACACATCACACAACATGGCTTCAAGTGGCCCGGCAGGCTAGTGAATTCCATACCGCAATATCCTTCATCTGCTAACATTTTCACAGTCGGTATTGATCTCGGAACCACATACTCATGTGTCGGTATCTTCAGAGATGACAGAATTGAAATCAGTAAGCTTCACCGCTACCACGCACCCCCCAACAATTTGCTAACAATTCAACAGTTGCCAATGACCAGGGTAACCGCACAACACCGTCCTTCGTTGCATTCACAGACAGCGAGCGTCTCATCGGAGATGCCGCAAAGAACCAAGTCGCCATGAACCCTCACAACACTGTCTTCGACGCAAAGCGCCTCATCGGTCGCAAGTTCGCCGACGCAGAGGTCCAGGCCGACATGAAGCACTTCCCCTTCAAGTGTATCGAGAAGGCTGGCAAGCCTGTCGTCCAGGTCGAGTTCAAGGGCGAGGAGAAGACATTCACACCTGAGGAGATCTCAGCCATGATCTTGGTCAAGATGCGCGAGACCGCTGAGGCATACCTCGGTGGCACCGTCAACAACGCCGTCGTCACTGTTCCCGCCTACTTCAACGACTCGCAACGTCAAGCTACCAAGGATGCTGGTCTCATTGCTGGCTTGAACGTCCTCCGTATCATCAACGAACCCACAGCCGCTGCCATTGCCTACGGTCTTGACAAGAAGACCGAGGGTGAGCGCAACGTCCTCATCTTCGACTTGGGTGGTGGTACCTTCGATGTTTCCCTGCTCACCATCGAGGAGGGTATCTTCGAGGTCAAGTCCACTGCCGGTGACACTCACTTGGGTGGTGAGGACTTTGACAACCGTCTCGTCAACCACTTCCTTGCTGAGTTCAAGCGCAAGCACAAGAAGGGTAAGTCGGCACTCTCCCCACCAGCACCACAAAACATCCCACAGCATTTTCAAGACTACTTCCCTAGTATCACAGTCTTGACACTTGCTTTTGTGCCACTACGGCACTCTCCGCCGCCTCATCCCTATCATCCATTTCTTTGAACTACTGCTAACGTGTTATCATAGATCTCGCTGGAAACGCCCGTGCCCAGCGTCGTCTCCGCACCGCTTGCGAGCGTGCCAAGCGCACTCTCTCTTCTTCCGCCCAGACCTCCATTGAGATCGACTCTCTCTTCGAGGGTATCGACTTCTACACTTCCATCACCCGTGCTCGTTTCGAGGAGCTCTGCCAGGACCTCTTCCGCTCCACCATGGACCCCGTCGAGCGTGTCCTCCGTGATGCTAAGATTGACAAGTCCTCCGTCCACGAGATCGTCCTTGTCGGTGGTTCCACCCGTATCCCCAAGGTCCAGAAGTTGGTTTCCGACTTCTTCAACGGCAAGGAGCCCAACAAGTCCATCAACCCTGACGAGGCCGTCGCTTACGGTGCCGCCGTCCAGGCTGCCATTCTCTCTGGTGACACCTCTTCCAAGTCCACCAACGAGATCCTCCTGCTCGACGTCACCCCGTTGTCCGTCGGTATCGAGACTGCTGGTGGTGTCATGACTGCCCTCATCAAGCGCAACACCACTATCCCAACCAAGAAGTCCGAGACCTTCTCCACATTCGCCGACAACCAGCCCGGTGTGCTGATCCAGGTCTTCGAGGGTGAGCGTACCCGCACCAAGGACAACAACTTGCTCGGAAAGTTCGAACTTACTGGTATCCCACCTGCGCCCCGTGGTGTTCCTCAGATCGAGGTCACCTTCGACATGGATGCCAACGGTATCATGAACGTCTCCGCTCTCGAGAAGGGTACCGGAAAGTCCAACAAGATTGTCATCACCAACGACAAGGGTCGTCTGTCCAAGGAGGACATCGAGCGCATGTTGTCCGAGGCCGAGAAGTACAAGGCTGAGGATGAGGCTGAGGCTTCCCGCATTGGTGCCAAGAACGCTCTTGAGTCATACGCATACTCGCTCAAGAACACTCTCGGAGACTCCAAGGTTGACGAGAAGCTCGACGCTGGTGACAAGGAGAAGCTCAAGGCTGAGATTGACAAGACCGTCGCATGGCTCGACGAGAACCAGACCGCTACCAAGGACGAGTACGAGAGCATGCAGAAGGAGCTCGAGGGTGTTGCCAACCCTATTATGATGAAGTTCTACGGTGCTGGCGGTGAGGGTGGTGCTGGTGGTATGCCTGACATGGGCGGCATGGGTGGTGGTATGCCTGGTGGGATGCCTGGTGGCGCAGGTGGGGACGATGGTCCTACTGTCGAGGAGGTCGACTGATCGCGTTCGCCCACACCTTCACGCCCGTAGAAAGGCATTTCAGCATGTTGAGCATGGCGTTCGGGAGGAAAAAGGACACAGGCTGTTTACGAATTGGTCATGATGTGAATTGATAAGTATACTATGAGATGTAGCTTCAGAAATAGAGAATGAAGCACCTTAATCAAACTATCCTGTCCCACTGACTTTTATGTCGTGATTCTGTTGACCTTTGACTCGCACATTGGTGAAATCTCCTCATACTGCGTGTGTGGACGTTCATTCTTAGTGACCCTCGGCCACACTCCCCCAAGACAACTCGAACGCCGCGATTACGGCGCAAGGTGCTGGAAAACACCTGGGCCTCTATAGTGTTCTGATACTGTGTGAACACATAGACGTGCACTAAATTGAACTCTTCAGGAGAGCGCCGTGAGTATACCAGGAAGATGAAAAAGCAGGTTGCTTAAGCGAATACTCAACGATAGCGTTCGTGATTGATAATCTTCTGTACGGTCGTGACCACCACGGTACTCTCCAAACAGATTACTGTAACCACAACCTCGTCACTTGGCTAGAGCGTATGCGACCTGCGCTGTGTTGAAACTTTGACGACGAAAGCGGTACAAGTACGTTAAAACAGCTCTTACTTCTCTCACTTCCTAATCTTCAGACACGACTATGCAAGAGGGCAGACTTCCTCGGGAGAGTGCCGTGAATATGTCAGATACATCGAAATGCAGGTCACTCTCGTAATGCTTCGAGAGCAGATAAGTAAGTTTATCTGATAGAAAAAGCTAGATTGACTATGGAGAGTGCCGTAGATGGGAAAAAGCACTCCATTTCGACTAGAAATCTTGTTTCTTTTCAGTGTAGAAATGGTCGGGAGAGCCTTTCCACTAGAGAATTATGGTGTAAAAAGCTCTCGCCACCATTTTGTAGTCTCGGTAGCCGTGATACTGATCTCCTCTTACACCCATTCCTCAGCACATAATCACGGCAGCGAGGAGGATCAGGTTTACAACATAGCACACTTCTCTCATCTCTGTTAACTATCACTGCAACTCATGGATCAACTACCAAAGGACGCCGAGTCGCTTCATGAGCTTGTAGAGGCTCTAAGGCACACAGTCACTGGGCTTCGAGGCCTAGATGCAGGTGATGAAGACTTCTTACGCACGACCCAAGAGAATGAGAAGGCCGAGTTCCTCGAGAAGCAGGCTGCAGACTTGCAGGCCTTTGAGCGTACACAAGAGACCGAGACTAGGGACTTCCAGATGAAGGCTCGACTACATTAGGATTAATACTTGCACGGACTCGGCGATGGCAGCACTTGCCTACAGCGCTAATACGCTAAGATATACGAACAGTAGGGGAAGTGGCTCGAGAATGCAGAAATATAGAAGAAACGTTAGATGACCCAAGAGCACATTCTCCTTTCCAGACGGCATCACCAATGCTCCATACACTCGACACCACAAGCAAGCCCGCGACTACCACGACTGGCATCGACGCCACCAAGCTCAAGCTCAAGCTCAAGAACGCTCCAAACGCAGCGAACACGAGCAAGACCACAACAGCGCCGAAGATCACCGTGGCGCCGAAGGTCAAAGCAGTACCGAAGACCACAGTGCCAGTAAAGCTATGCCGCCACATAGGACCACAGCAGAATCCGTACTCAGGACGAGCGTAGCACTCAAGGCATCTAGGACTGCTACAGTATCGGAGACTGCTGTAGTGCATGAGACCGCAACTACCCCGAAGCCCCGGCTAGCTCGGAAAAGGCCAACTCGACCAAGCCCTCGACGACCACAGCTGCAGCGACGCCAACAAACTCTCGACGACCATAGACGCCGGCAAGCCCTCTACGACCACAGCCGCTAGCAAGCCGTCCGAGACCACAGCTGCCAGCAAGCCCTCCACGACCACAGCTGCCAGCAAGCCCTCCACAACCTCAGCCGCGAACAAGCCCTCCACAACTACAGCCGCAAGCAAGCGCCCCACAAGCACAGCCGCGAGCAAGCTCTCCAAGACTACATCCCACAGCGATGTCGGTAAGCCCGCCACGACCACAGCCGGCAGCAAGCCCATCAAGACCAAGTCCTCGATGACTGCAGTTGGCAGCAACGCTATCAAGACCAGGGGTTCGACGGCCACAGCTGGTAGTGACATCGTCAAACCAAAGTTTAAGGCAGTGACTATAGAAACCACAGCGAGTACTGGCAAGATCGCACCATCACAGAAGGCTCCAACGACACAGAAAGCTAAACGGCCATAGAATGTCGCACAGCAGGAGATCCAACAGCAGAAAGTCATTCAGCAGTAGATCACCCCGCAGAAGAGTGCACAGAAGGGCATTACACAGTAGAAAGTTGTACAACAGAAGGCTGTATCGTCAACGCCCGCTAATGCCTCTAAACCCCAACAACAAAGCCTGTTCGCCAATCCACAGGTCAAGTCGCTATACGAAGCAGCCACCTCTTGTCTGTTTGAACTTGCATCGTGATGTTGTGTATCCAGAGTGTGAAGTATGCAGGGAAACGATAGAGTGCGAATATCTGCTGATACTCTGTTGCCACAGGGAGAGTGCCGTAATACCTAGGGATGATTAAACCAGGGTGCCTATCACCTTGATGTTATCTCGTCTATATATGGACATATCCAAAACGAGCACTCAAAATAGTCTGGGAGAGTGCTTGAAGCGTTAGATATCCAGGTGGCTGCTGCCTCACAGTGCTCTCGGAGTATGGGTACTCTGCATGTAATGCAAGCATTCTCAGAATCTCAAAGATGCTGGAAAGTGCCACGGGCATTGGGAAACGAGACAAGAGGATGCCTAGAGGTCGAAGTGCTCCCTTATAATTGAGTCTGTATACTGCGGCGGTCGCGCCGAGTTACTCTTGGGAGAGTACCGTGAGTCACTGAAAGACTGCAGTGACGATAAGCACAACTTACAAGCAAACGAAGATCTTGCATGATATTGGCGCTTCTGCTGAGACTAGAGCCTTCATTACGGCACTCTCCTCGAAGACTTCGCTTTGATCATTTGTGAAGGCGAATCAAAGTCAAAGTCAGCCTGGATGCCTGCATGTTCGATGTATGATAAGCTGAGGTTGAAAATCCGAGTTTCCTGTTGCGGCATAGACTGAATTTTAAGCGAGATTTATGCCTTCTCTATGTTCCAAATTATACACAACTCCCAACTCCCCACTTAGTGCCAAGACGAGATTCAGTACGGCTGGTCTTGTCTCCGGGATGATGATGGCTGGCGCAACACAGCTGGGTCTCAGCGCATACACCTTCGTCCTCGCCACTACCGTAACATAGCCTTCGATCAGTCGGCGTCCCTTCGTTTCATCTTGTACATATTTGGGCCCGCCGCCTCCTTTGGTCGATCGATATACCCCACAAAACACCACCACCAACATCATGAACGACGGAGCTGGTGTGATCACCGAGAAGCAGGCCTTCGACTCCGGTCTCGACCAGGACAAGTTACCCGATACCTCTTCTTCCACACCATCCACATCCGATGCGCGGATACCGACAGCACCTGCCACGAATGGCGCGCCGCAAAGTGAAAAGCTCCCAGCCATCGAGCCACAGAACGAGAAGAAGCCAAAGCGGCGACTGTTTGCTAGCAAGAAGGACAAGAAGGGCAAGGAGGTAGCGGTGGAAGAGGAGCAGGATCCGTTGGCGCACCTGCCGCAACATGAGCAGGAAATACTAAGAGCCCAATTGATTATACCGCCGGTCAATGTAGGGTATAAGACTTTGTTCAGATATGCGACGAGAAATGATATCCTCCTGATGTGTCTTGGAGCGATATGTGCGATTGCTGGTGGAGTACGTTTTGATCATACACCCCCACGAGGTGTGCACAGGGAGACTAACATCTCAATAGGCAGTCAACCCTCTGATGACCGTAGTTTTTGGTAATTTGACAGGAATCTTTCAAGGGTATTTTCTAGGCACGATAGACAGGAGCAGTTTCGACTCCCAGCTGGGACATTTCACACTATACTTTGTATACATTGCTATCGCTGAGTTCGTGGCCATCTATGTTGCGACAGTCACATTTATCTACACCGGTGAACATATGTCGCGGAAGATCCGGGAGCAGTATCTTGCTGCTATTCTGCGACAGAACATTGGCTTCTTCGACAAGCTTGGCGCAGGTGAAATCACGACGAGAATCACAGCGGACACGAACCTCATCCAGGAGGCGTTATCCGAGAAGATCGCCCTGACGCTGACTGGACTCGCTACGTTCTTTACAGCATTCATTATCGGATTCGTGGAAAGCTGGAGGCTCACGCTGATTCTAGTGTCTGTTGTCTTTGCCATTGTCTTCAGCATGGGATTCTTCTCAAGTTTCATTGTGAAATGGAACAAGAAGGCGCTGGATGCCTACGCCGAAGGTGGTACTGTTGCGGAGGAGGTTCTATCTTCAGTCCGAAACGCTACGGCATTCAGCACTCAGGACAAGCTTGCGAAACAATATGATGTCTATCTTTCGAGCGCAGAATACTGGGGAGTGCGGTATAAGTCCATCCTGGGTATCATGATCGGTATTATGATGTTCATTGTCTACTGCAACTACGCTTTGGCTTTCTGGCAGGGAAGTCGCTACTTGGTTGCTGGAACAGATGGTATCACTCTAGGCAAGATCACAACTATCATTCTGGCTATCCTCATCGGTTCCTTTCAACTCGGAAACGTTGCACCTCACATGCAAGCTTTCACGACAGGAGCCGCTGCTGGTAACAAGATCTTTGGTACTATCGATCGTGTATCTCCACTTGATCCGGAATCAACTGCTGGCCTCAAGCCAGAGAACATCCAAGGCAATGTTGAACTCAAGAATGTCAAGCACATCTACCCCAGTCGACCAGAAGTCGTTGTAATGGAAGACGTCACATTGTCGATACCTGCCGGAAAGACCACAGCATTAGTAGGTGCTTCTGGAAGTGGAAAGAGTACTATCGTCGGACTGGTTGAGGCTTTCTACATACCTGTCAGTGGCAATGTCTATCTCGACGGCATCGACATACGCGATATCAACCTCCACTATCTGAGGCAGAATATTTCCCTTGTTAGTCAGGAGCCAACTCTATTCGGCACAACGATTCGAGGAAACATTGCACACGGCCTGATCGGTACTGCGCACGAATTCAAGAGTGCAGACGAGAAGGACGTCCTGATCATCGAAGCTGCTAAGATGGCGAACGCGCACGATTTCATCACAGCACTTCCCGAGGGTTATGACACAAACGTCGGTGAACGCGGTTTCCTCCTTTCTGGTGGACAGAAACAGCGTATCGCTATTGCTCGTGCCGTGGTTTCTGATCCCAAGATCCTTCTACTCGACGAGGCTACGAGTGCGCTCGACACAAAATCCGAAGGTGTGGTCCAAGCTGCACTTGATCGTGCTGCAGAAGGACGAACAACTATTGTCATTGCCCACAGACTCTCCACGATTAAGCACAGTCACAACATTGTCGTCATGAGTGCAGGACGGATCGTGGAGCAAGGTACTCACGATGCATTGCTATCGTCAAGAGGTACTTACTTCGCGCTGGTTGAGGCCCAACAAATCGCCGCCGCAAACAAGAGCAAAGATGTCGAGGAGGTTGACCTCGCAGAGGATCGTGATCCAATGCAGCGGATGCCGACTGAAAAAGACTTGAAGCTTACAAAGACAACGACCAATAAGTCTGTGTCCAGTCAGGTGCTCAAAAGCAGACCCACACTTGGTGATGCACACTACTCACTCTGGGAACTAATCAAAGTCATTGCTAGCTTCAACAAGAAAGAAAAGTCGGCTATGCTCATCGGTCTTATTGCCAGTATCATTGCTGGAGCAGGCCAACCTATCCAGGCTGTTTTCTTTGCGAAAAGTATTGTGGCTTTGTCAAGACCACCAGCTCAATATGGACAGCTACGTAGTGATATCAACTTCTGGGTATGTAGCCTGCTAATGTGTGATCTGTGATGACGTGATGAGCTAACAAAGGGCCAGTCTGGCATGTTCTTCATGCTCGCTTGGGCACAGCTGTTGTCATATTCTATCCAGGGTATCGCATTCGCCTTCTGCTCCGAACGCTTGATCCATAGAGCACGTGACCAGGCTTTCAGGACGATGCTACGCCAAGACATTGGCTTCTTTGACTACGAGGAAAACAGCGCTGGTGCACTCACTAGCTTCCTGTCTACAGAGACAACGCATGCCGCTGGTCTGTCCGGAGCTACTCTTGGCACCATTCTCAATGTTCTGACAACGCTCATTGCTGGCTTCGTTCTCTCCCTGGCTCTTGGCTGGAAGCTTGCGCTAGTTTGTATCTCAACAGTTCCAATCCTACTTGCTTGTGGTACGTCTCTCGTTCCCTTTTCCTTTTCGACAGCAGCTGACATGAAACAGGCTTCTTTCGCTTTTGGATGCTGGCACGATTCGAAGCTCGCTCCAAAAAGGCGTATGAGAAATCTGCGTCTTATGCTTGCGAAGCTACCTCGGCCATCCGGACTGTTGCCTCCTTGACAAGAGAGAAAGATGTTTGGGAGAACTACCATCAACAGCTGTGTGATCAGGGACTTCGGAGTCTCAAGTCGATCTTGAAGTCCAGCTTCTTGTACGCAAGCTCTCAGTCTTTCATCTTCTTGTGTATTGCTCTTGGCTTCTGGTACGGCGGTACCTTGCTTGCTTCGCTGGAGTACAACGAACTGCAATTCTTTATCGTGAGTCTTCCGCGGCCCTCAATTGTGATGAATAAGCTAACACCCTCTAGGTCTTCTCAGCCATTGTAAGTCCATGCAGCTCACAATTGCTTGACAAGAAGCTAATATCCTCCAGATTTTCGGCTCGCAAAGTGCCGGCACTGTAAGTCTTATTCACAGCTCAGATAGCCACAACTACTGACACTCTCCAGATCTTCTCGTTCGCCCCCGACATGGGCAAAGCGAAACACGCCGCTGCTCAACTGAAGAAGCTCTTCGACCGCAAGCCCGCCATTGACATCTGGTCCACCGAAGGCATGCGCATCGGCGAAGGTACCGACGCCCCAGTCAAGGGCGATCTTGTCTTCAAAGACGTGCACTTCCGCTACCCAACCCGCCCCGAACAGCCCGTCCTCCGTGGCCTCGACCTCCACATCAAGCCCGGCCAATACGTCGCCCTAGTCGGCGCCTCCGGCTGCGGCAAATCCACCACCATCGGCCTCCTCGAACGATTTTACGCTCCTCTCTCCGGCGGCATATTCCTCGACGGCCACGATATCAGCACATTGAACCTCTCTTCCTACCGCTCTCACCTCGCTCTGGTGTCCCAGGAACCGACGTTGTATCAGGGCACGATCCGCGAGAATATCCTCCTCGGCGCCGATCACTCCGAGGATATCCCCGCTGACGTCCTCGACCGCCGCATCACACAAGCCTGCGCCGACGCCAATATCCTAACATTCATCACCTCCCTGCCCGACGGCTTCGCGACGAAAGTCGGAAACAAGGGCGTCATGCTGAGTGGTGGTCAAAAACAGCGCATCGCCATCGCGCGCGCCTTACTGCGTAATCCCACTGTGCTGCTCCTTGATGAAGCTACGTCGGCGCTAGATAGCGAGAGTGAGAAAGTGGTGCAGGCGGCGTTGGATAATGCGGCAAAGGGACGTACGACGGTGGCGGTGGCGCATCGGTTGAGTACGGTGCAGGGTGCGGATATGATCTTTTGCTTTGAGGCGGGACGGATTGTGGAGAGGGGGACGCATCAGGAATTGATGAGGAAGGGGGGGTTGTATGCGGAGTTGGCGGCGATGCAGAATTTGACGGAGCCGGTGTGAGGAGCGTGAGGAGAGAATGGACATGCATGTGGATGTGCACGCATTATGATTTATGAAGTGATGGGTTCGGTGATTAGATATTGACACTTTGCAGTACATAAACAGCATTTGGCATTCCTCTCTGAACAGCCCTGAAACAGTTCCGTCATCAATCATATGAGCTTCTCATGTCATCTGCAAGGATACCGTGAATAAGTAGGTTATTAGAAAAGTCCTTTTTGAGGATTTCTTTGAACTGCTGGAGCCTAGCGCCTCCATTGTCCATAGCGTATTACAACTCGGCGTCCACCGTCATTCATGCCGTATGTTTCAGAATCCCCCTGAATTCTGTCTCAGCATTACAGCAGCCATTTTCACTTCCATCATGATTATACCCGCCGCCGTCATCACTTCTACCATCATCGTCATCATCATCATCATCATCATCATCATCATCATCATCAAAACGAGTCTCTCGTACAGTAACAGGGACATTATCGTCACTGAAGAGTAGATCGCCGTCTTCGGAGAAATATTCCGTGTGCGTGTCTTTTGGAGGCGACGACATGCCGTACAGCTCTTCTAGGGAGGGAATGTCGAAGTCTGCAGATCCTCCATTGGCTTCGTGGGATTGTGGCCGCAGCCGTGCTGCAAAAGTGCTTTCTTCCCGCGTCCTCTGATTGGTCACTAGCAGGCGATCGAGCGCTTTCGGACTCGTTGATGTCTATCGTGTTGCTGGGAGTGTGAATCGAGTCGTGATCGGAGAACAGAATGTCGTAGTCTTCAAAATCTTCGCCAGCGAGAGTCGGGGTTGTGTCTTCGGTCGTGCTAGGAAAGTGCTTTCTTCTAGATCCCTCTAACTGGGTACTGTGAGGCAAGTGCGCACCTTCGAACTCGTTGATGTCTTTCTCATTGCTGGTAGTTTGATCTGAGTCTCTTTCTGAGAATAGGATGTCGTAGTCTTCGAACTCATCCCATTCGGCAGTTGGCATCTCCTTAGTCGTGTTGGCAAAGTGCTTTTCTGTTACATTTCCAGACTGGACATCGTGCGAATGTGTGTCTACAA
>Ga0268246_10000935_pt1 | contig 11345 bp, 9 predicted proteins | sample AgamicOrSfe_FD_200242 | JGI IMG/M metagenome (GOLD analysis project Ga0268246, IMG submission 200242) | Agave microbial communities from Guanajuato, Mexico - Or.Sf.e (v2) (version 2) | ecosystem: Host-associated > Plants > Phyllosphere > Phylloplane/Leaf | place: Guanajuato, Mexico | collected...
GTTGATAGGCCCCCTGGCTCTGTTGCCACAAAGCGACATAGTTGGCATAGCCTCCATAGGCAGCATACGGGTCAACTGCTTCAGGCATAGGCGGTGGTGCTGCATGAACCGGAGGCATTGCGGTTTGGGGCGGGTATCCGTACGCTGGCTGCTGAGGTCGATGTTGTGCGTACGGGTCATGAGCATGCTGGTGTTGTTGAGGCATATTGTCAGCACGTAGCCCGCCTTGCTTTTCACGCTATATATTGTTAGCTGGGTATTCTGTTTGTGCTGAGGCAACACTTACCACGGTGTGCACTTTGTCCCAGATCGCGCGCTTAGCACCTTCGATGGCAGGTCTCGAACCGATGAGGCCAATCTCACGCTGGATATCTGAACCGGAAGGCTGAGACACGTTGATCTTGCAGCCATGCGTGGTCTGCATGTCCTTGATCGTCTCCCCACCTTTGCCGATGACCATGCCAACAGCTTCTGATGGAATGTAGATCGTTTCGCTGATCTTGTCGTTTGGGTCAGGGCCAGGGCGTCCATAATGTGGGATTTGTTGAGGTGCGTAAGGGTCGTACGACATTTGGGGTGGTGCGCCATACGCCGAGTGCATGAGAGGTGGAGCACTACCACCGCCTCCCTGCTGGCCAGAGCGAGTGTCACTCTCCACAACCTCGGCGATCAGGACTTGTGCTTTGTCGGAAGCTTCACGCGTGCCAATGAGGTTGACTGGTCGTAAGCCGTTTATGCTTTTGTTCTCTCCGAGAATGTTGATGTGACAGCCACTGCGCTCCTGCAAGTCTTGAATAGTTTCACCTCGGCGACCGATGATGAGGCCAACAGTCTTGTCTGGCACCATGATCTGCAGACTCCTTTCACCTTCGCGTAGAGGAGGGTCATTATCAGAATTGTTGTTGTTGTTGTTGTTGTTGTTGTTATAATGGGCAGGAGCAGGGTTGGTGTTGCGTTTGGGATTCTCCAAGGCGGTTTTGTAGATGTCCTGAATTGCAGCCGCTCTTTGACCTGGATCGCCGGTGATCTTGCATTTTCTGTAAGGACCTTCCGTCTGCGTCATGAACTGCACACGCGCTCCAGAATCGCCCTCCACACGTTTAAGGTTCTCGCCAGCACGTCCAATGATGAGGCCAACAGAAGAGCTCTCGACCGTGATCACTTCAGTTCTCTCGTCTAGCATTTCGCTCGTTGGCATTCCAGGGGCATAGCTTCGTCCGATGTAGCCGGGGAAATTCCCACCAGGAGAAGAAGGAGTGCCACGGCCTGGCGACCTGCGACGATTATCGTTGCGACGTTCATCGCGGAATGGGTTGTTGTTGTAGGGGTCGTCGCGACGAGGTGAGCGCGAACGCGACCGACGCCCGTTGTAGCGATCATTACGACCACCACCTCCTCCGCTTGTACGCGCTTTCGCGATGGCATCTGCTAGACTGACATTGCCGGAGCTGACTGGCTTAATCGAGCTGAGGTCAAGGCTGCCAGAATTGGTAGGTTGCGGTAAAGCCAAGCCAGCGAGAGGATCCGAAGGAGTAGCTGCGGACACGACGCCAGGATAGCCAGCCGGCAGAGGTGCCTGCATTGGAGGTGGTTGCATTGGAGTTGCACTAGGGGGTACACCGGGAGCTGCACCGGGGGCTGGCGTTGAAGCAGATTGCTGGCCAGCTGCAGTGACTTGTGGTTAGAACTTGATCGCGTATTGCGGCTGTCGCACGAATTGTCGTCACTTACCAAGGGCAGCGAGTATCGCCGTGATGTCTGGCGTCGGGGCTGCCATGACTGTGCGTGGTTAGTTACGATTGATCAGAAAGCACCAATAGAAGTGAGCTATTGTTTCGTGCAAGCAGTAGATCGGAGCAATGGGAAATGAAAGGTGTATTTAGATTTGCGGTGTTGCAAGGTTGTCATGCGATCATATTTCACGGACTGCTCTTTGTGGCTAGCGTGCATGTGATCGTCGATGACATAGTCAATCCAATGGCTTCTTCACGACAATCAACATTCGACGAGACTCTTCACCAATCAATCACTCAATTAAACCTCCATACCAGACCACATCTTTGCACCCCGACAGCCCTTTCTACTATACTATCACATACTACCATCAACCGAAACATCAACATGTCTACAGGAGCAGGAGACCAGGCCGCCCACGCCTCCGCTGGCAAGGAGGTCTGTCACCGGACAAAAGCATCCATCGATGACATTACTAAAGCTCCCAGTTTCCCAACGCAATGGACCAGTCCCACGAGGCATCATGCACAGTCACTTCCCTCGACCACATTGTCCTCACTGTCGCCAACATCGAGGCCACAATCGCTTGGTACGAGAAATTCCTCGGCATGAAGCACGAAGAGTTCTCGTCCAAGGGCTCATCCCGCCACGCACTCAAATTTGGCAGTCAAAAGATCAACCTACACAAGAGCGATGCAGAGTTCGAGCCCAAGGCACACGTTCCCACGCCAGGAAGCGCCGATCTTTGCTTTTTGACCAAGACCAGCGTGGACGAGCTTCTGACGAAGTTTCACGATGCGAGAATACATGTAGAGGAGGATGGAAAGGTTGTCGAGAGGACCGGTGCCACCGGCACATTGAAGAGCATCTACCTCAGAGATCCTGACGCCAACCTTATTGAGTAAGTTGAAAAATGGTCAAATTAGAACCGAAATTATGCTTATACCCATGCAGGATCTCGAACTCTTCTTGAGTCTGCTGATATATACCTACAAACTCGTATATAGCCAGGAGCCTACAGCATAATGACACCAGAGCTTCATTGAATGACGATAATGAGGAGAAAATAGATTTCCAATACGAGAGGTTTTCAATACAAGCGAACTCGTCTCTATCTAGACCCTGACCTGCACCCACCTCAACTCATCCTCGCGCTCTGCACACTGCCACAACCCATTCCTCTTCATCTCCTGAGCGATCCTCCCCGGTTCCCATAACCCCAGCAGTAGCTAACCTTCATCGCATGCGTCACAACCGGCAGCAACAACAGCGTCCGTATCTCCGGTGTCCATTCTCCTCTCATCACTGCATTGATGCCCTCCCCAAAGTCCCACTGCCTATGACCCACAACATGCCCAACCAGAACGGTGGGTCCACGACTGCTAGCGTCGCTACAGTGGCATGCACGAGTCGTGGGGATTCATTGCCGTATAATATCACAGCGAGTAGCATCAGAGCGGACAGGAAGGAGTCGGTGCTTAATTGAAGGATCAGGAGCTGTTCGAGGGGTATTACGGCATGAGGTGGCGAGCTAGAGGCGGAGAGATTACGACATGAGGTGGCGAGATAGAGGCGGGGAGAAAGGTCGATGGCATGGAGAGCGCGGGAGGGAGGAGGAAGAACGAGCCGTAGGTGCTAAGGGTGTTGGGTTAGTGTCAATACCCGAAGGGTATCGTGGGAGCGAAAGGCATAAACAGAGTGGAGTGAGAAGGTGGTAAGGCTGGAAGCATACTGCGGCGGGACATACATGAGGAAGGGCTCGACGACCAGGAAGAACTAGCGTGGAACTGGAGGCATTATGTTCGCCATAGCTTGCTGCTGTAAGGTCGTTGCGTGACCTATGCTTGCATATAGTAACACGTCAAAATACTTGAAGCCGTCTGGAGAGTATCGTACTGACTCTGCACGCGCTACTCTAGCAGGAAGTATAGACGGCGCTGAACAGATCACTAGGCAGATACAGTAAGGTCTATACACTTAATCCGCCACGTCCCTAGGCCCTATTAATCGTCTTTCGTCCTCGTTCCTCGTTCCGCCTTTAGTCCCGTACAACTTTGATCAAGTCAACGATATAGGGCTCCCAGTGCGTCACAAAAATGTAGTTATAGTCCTCCACTTCAGATCATGACCCGATGTCAATGATACACGATCCCGATTCACCAAAAAGACAGAAACCAAATGACATACAGCAGCTGAACTCCGTTTGCGGTTACCCACCAAAGTATTACGCAGCCAGTACAGTGAATTGCTTAAGTACGTCAGAGCGAACGTGATGGCCTGATTCCAATTTTCTGTGTTCGTATGTGCTGGGCAGCTCATCAGAATCGAATAGTGTAATAGCTTGTGCTCTGCGTGCGTTGGGGTGAGTTTGAGGTTTCGTATGCCCAGATGGGAAATTCCCAACAACACACCAGAAGAAAAAAAGTCCCAATCTGCTAAGGCGACAGTGACCGACTTCTTCTCTGTCTCGAAACGACTTCTTGACTTCGAGTAGACAAAAGCCTTTACAGCATGCCGCCCACAGAGCGCGAACCCCTGCTCCCACTTCCGTCCACCCCTCCACCTCGCGGCGACCACCCCATCACCTGGTCTCGCGCCTACAAATACTTCGTCGTCCTCCTCCTCGCCTTCCAAGCCTTCACCGTCACCTTCACCTGCATCTCCGTCGTGCCTGTGGCCAACACCATCATCGCAGACCTCTCCCCCTCTGTCCCCGCCGGCAAACTAAAAGCCAGCAGCGTCCTCCTCGTCACAATCTGGGAACTTGGCGAGGCCGCCGGTCCGCTTTTGATTGCCCCACTATCAGAACTCTACGGCCGCCGCCCAGTGTACAATGTGGCGAATCTGCTGTTCATTGCCAGCGTGGCAGGGAGTGCGTTTGCGCCCAGCGCCGAGGTCCTGATCGCGGCACGCTTCATGACGGGTGTTGCGGTGGCGGGAAATGTGCTCAATCCCGCGATCGTGGGGGACGTGTTTGGGCCGGAGAGCAGGGGCTCGGCGATGTCGATCTTGATGCTGGCGCCGCTGCTGGGAGGTGCCGTGGGGCCTGCAATTGCGGGCGCTATCGCACAATCAGCTGGGTGGAGGGAGATTATGTATATGGCGCTTGCGTTGGCGGTGGGGTGTGAGCTTCTGTTTTTGACGCTTTTCAAGGAGACTTATGGGGTGGTGATTGAGCGGGAGAGACGAAGAGCTGAAGGCAATGTGGAGGAGGAGGAGGAGCGTGGTGCAACTGGAGATGAGGAAGTGGCGGTGGCGAAGAAGGTGGCCAGGGGTGGGTCGGCCTTGTGGTTGTCTGTGCTGCGCCCGGCACGCGTGTTTTACAGCTCTGCGGTGTTGCAGATTATGTCTTTATATGGCGGCTTGTCGTTCACGTTCTTTTATACCATGTCCACCACGCTGCCGGACATCCTTGCCACACGGTATTCACTATCGCCGGCACTCGTTGGTGTCTCGTTTCTTTCATTCAGTAGGTCGAAGTCACTCGAGCAAAACACTCTTTACACAACACTCACACAAGCAGGCGTCGGCTCTTTCATCGCCATAATAGTGACTAACCAGATCCTCGATCGTATACACCTCAAGTTGAAGAGTTCAGAAGACGCCACCTCCGCGCCTGCGAACCGCCTTCCACTCATGATCTTCGGCGCTATCATACTCCCTCTTGTTGTCGCCCTCTACGGTTGGGCGGCTGAGCTCATTCTTCCACTACCAGTTATGCTAATCTCAGTCTCTATTCTGGGCTTTGCGGTCCTGACGACCATTGTCTCACTGATGGCTTACATAGTCGATGCTTTTGGTATCTACTCAGCATCAGCGCTGACCTCGCAGCTCGTCATAAGGTGTCTACTGGGCACTTTCCTGCCACTTCTGACGCCTTTGTTAACGGATGCGGTGGGTTGGGGTTGGGGCTTCACGATTCTGGCAGCGGTATGTCTGGTGCTGGCGCCAGTTCCGGTTTTGGTCTTCTGGTATGGCAGACAGTGGAGGCAGGGATCTGAATATACAAAGGATGCCTAGAAGACTACAGAAAGGCGATTGACGGGCTCTGATATCACATTGGTCACTCTCGATAACTCTTCTACTCTTCTACAGAATCTTCCGAAATAGATTATGACATCAATTCAGGAGAGTGCGGTGGAGCGAACGCCTATGCATGAACAGAGAGGAAGTTACCAGAAGTAACGCCTTAGGAGAGGCGTCTCATAGAGATCGCTTGCTGATAGCCTTGGCCGGGTGTGGTGCTCTGGAGAGTACCGTGGTCAAGCAACACACGAGGTCCAGTGTTCGGATCTTAGGAGCCTATTGGTGATCAAGATCGGGTATTTCCTGACCGTCGCAAAGGCGATGAGGACTAAGAGGTTCTGAAGAGTGCCGTACAGGGAAGCAGAAATATATTGTCGAGCTACTGGTAGTGAGGCATCAAAGGCCGTGGGGAGTGCCGTAGACTTCTGGACGGAAATGCGCTCCCTGACATCAAACCAAACGTCAGCCCACAGTTTAGAGAAAAGTCTTCTGGTACAGTGCATCGACCTGGAATGGCTGCCCGGAGAAGACACAACTCTTATTCGACCTCAGTTTTGAGCCTGCACGACAGAGGCTCGATGTGCATGGAAAAAGTGAGAAAGTAGTTCCGTTCGGTCAGAGCTCAGGTAAAAGTTCAAGGTTGAGAGACCATAGCTAGTGGGGTCGTTCGCGATAGGATCAAATCCGCAGATTCAAACCTTCCAAACGCACAGACCGTTGCAGCATGCATATGAAGTCACACCCTCTGCCGAAGTGGCTGACATGCATGCATACATACTTGATACCCACAGAATGCAAGTACAATTGTCAGTTTCGCAATGCAAAGCATCAATGCCTGACGGAGCTCATGCCCTTCTTGATTAGATGAGCCTGTTGCCTTGTAGGCAGGAGATACTACGTGATATATTCACTGCCACAGAGCATCTCATCCGTGGCCAGGCTTTAGCGCCAGGAGTCAGCATGCATGGTCGATATGAGGCGTGTTTGTCAAATTTGATGCCCTTTTTCCTGAAGCTCGACACCTCTTCAACTCAGTTCTATTGACAAGTGATCTGACTGGACGTCGTTGATACGGACTTGTGGTGAGTCAAGACTGTACTGCGCTGTCCTCTCGAAACGTTTCACATGAAAGCTGACTTGTTTCAGCATAGTCACATCTGCCACTTGGGATCGGAGTCACTCCATCGTGCCTGAACTCCCAATTCTCCATCACTTCTTCACCTTCACCTTGCATCTTCACATCTCCACTCAATAATCAAATAACTTGACACAAAGCTTCACTTGCTTCGTCGCAGCAATCTTCCTGTCACCCTCAATTACACAACCATAAGCTGCAGTTCCCAGACATCACACTTTCAAGACAGCAATTGTCTCAGAATTGTGCTACGAAAGCAAGAACGACTGACTCCGGTCCACGACGCTATTTCACGTGCCGTTATCGGCAAGCACTACCTCGCGTCTTGTGTTCGTATCGAAAGGTGAAGGAACCTGCTCGAAGATTAGGTGCGAAGTTTGACACAGATTCTTGAAAGCTTGACTGACAAATCTTCCCAGATGGCTACATCAAGTTCAGAATCTTCGCGTCTGGCACAAACACTCGGTCATCTGCCTCTACAGACAAGCCATCACGCAAGTCAATTGACGCGTTCGGACATCCTCGGGCTGTCGATCTTCACCTCATCGTATTTTCCCCCTCTGGATGAAATGAGCCTCCTGCCGAGGCCGTTCCGAGTGAAGCTCAATCTCAGCATCCATGACGCCTTGGTGCTGGAGGCGCTCGCAGATTCACTTCTTCAGAGAGAGATCAAAAGTCTCGAGTTGCAACCGGGTCGTCCACTGGCAGGCTTAAAAGCATCCACAATATGGTGGATGTCCTGAAGATAGTACTGCCAAAGCTTTCACAACTTGAGCATCTACACTATGTCGAAGAACTAACCGCAAATCAAATCTTGCAGATTGACGACGGTCTGATTCGTGCGCTTTTTGGTGCTCAGCGACTCCGCCATTTAGCCATTAGTCGTTCCACAGTTGACAACAATCTTTACTTGTCCAAGGTCATTCAAGTAAACTGCATATGGAGGCTGTCAACAATCAATCTTGTACAGCTTCGCACTGGGGCCGACAATTTTCAGATGAAGACTTTTCTCACAGATCTTCTCGCTGCAGCACGACAGAACGTGCGCGCGGTAACGCTGGATGTGGAGGAGTTGGATGTTCGCCCGATGGCAGAAGACGCAAGCTCGAAGCAACCGATGTTTCCGTCGCTGGAGCATGTTGTTATCAAAAACGCCAAGATGAGTGCCGAGACTGCACGCGCCATCTACACATCCAACAAGCTTCGAAGCATGGCTTTGTCATTCCACCATTACAGCTTCCAGGACGACAGTTTCCATCTAAACAATGCTGTGCCGGCCACCTGTCTCAACATATCAAATTGGGGCTCGACTCGCGCTTCAAGGAGTCGGAATCGTCTACATGGTTTCATCAAGGGAAATCCCACTATCACGCATGTGAACATACGCCCAGTTCCTGGCTCAAACATCAGAGATTCGATCGTTCAGGACTGGATCTTGCTTCCCTTGTCGTCTTACAACAAAGCTTGCATGTCTCTATCCGTCCAAGGGGGACCTGATTTGGTGAGCCCTGCGACCTTTCTGTTACTGTCTGACGTGAAGATGCTGGAGCAGATACGTCTGGAGATACAAACGCAGGCCTCACCTCGAGTGCGCATCGTACACAACGATCTCAAGACTCAACTCAGGTCACTTAAACACTTGAAGTGTCTGATCATCGACGGACATGTGGAGGGTCGCCTAGCATCGAAGACATGGCAAGACGAAGACCTTGACAAAGTTCACGAAGAGCACCGGCCGGCAACAATCAAGAATGATCTTCTGGCGTTGGCAGCGAGCTACGTCATGACATTTCCCAGTTTGCAAGTGCTCGGCATCGAGAACGCTTGGTTTGAGTTCGATACCGTCGCAAGCCAGTCTACCATTACCGAGGCATTATTCGAGCCGGCCGCTGTGAAGAAAGCGCCTTACGCGCTCAAAGCATCGTTTCGAGTTGATGAGCATTTGACGATATGATGTGGTGGAACCCGATAAGTATCGATTTGTGTGGCGAGAAGATGTTGAATGTCAGGCAGGAGATTTAGTTGACGATTGAAGAAGTTGTTGCAAAGGACAACAGGGAACGCACGATCTGTCGCATGTCTGCCGTAGTTTGGCCTGAGCATGGATAGTTGCTGTCCGTGGACCTAGCATATCACATATCGCTAGAATCAGGTAGTCGCGGATACATACTGAATGTCTCGGAACATGCTGTCATGAAAGCCTTTGTCAATGTGTACGTCTTGCTTGTTCTCTGCCAAGATGGTTTTCCATGTCTGCGGCACTCTCCCAACGCACTCTCACTCATCTAGTTAAATGCTCGGTATCGGGAGATTTGCCCCCCATGACCTCACTTTTTGATTTCCAATGCAATGCGGGGTGTTTCTCGAACATTTCATCGAACCATTAAACTAGTATATATTTGCCACCTACATCTCTCAGTAAAATCGCCAATACCTTTACGATCTCCAATACTATCCACAATGTCTCCTCGCTACGACTCCAAAGATACTTCAGCCAAGGCCCTCGGCGAGCCTCTCAAATTCCATGTCTCCGGCCGCTCCGCACCCAACCGCTTCCTCAAGGGTGCCATGACCGAGAGATTATCATCATGGGACCCCAAGAACTTCGAGAAGCGCGGTATCCCCTCAGACAACCTCATCAATGCCTACCGCAGATGGGGCGAGGGTGCTATTGGCTTGATCCTTACCGGTAACTTGATGATCGACTACGACCAGCTCGAGGCAATGGGCAACCCCATCATTCCCCGCACAGACGACTCCTTCTCCGACTCCAGCGAGCGCTTCCGGCAATTCAAGCGTATGGCTGAGGCCAGCAAAGCGCATGGATCGCTTGTCGTTGGCCAGGTATCGCATCCTGGTCGTCAATGCGAAAACCGCATCCAGCCAAACCCGGTCTCTGCTTCCGATGTCCAGCTCGAGGGCGACGTCATGGGCATGAACTTCAACAAGCCCCATGCCGCCACTCAGGAGGAGATCGACCGCATCGTCGACGGATTCGCCCACGCCGCAGAGTATCTTCACAAAGCCGGCTATGACGGTATCGAGTTGCACGGCGCCCACGGCTACCTCATCGCCCAGTTCCTCTCCGAGACAACCAACCAGCGCACGGACAAGTACGGCGGCAGTCTCGAGAACCGCTCGCGCATCATCATCGAGATGGCCCAGGCTATCCGCAAGCGCGTGCCCAAGGACTTCATCCTCGGAATCAAGCTGAACAGTGTCGAGTTTCAGGCGAAGGGCTTCCAGCCCGAGGAAGCAAAGGAGCTTTGCCAGCTGTTGGAGAAGAGCGAGTTTGACTTCGTCGAGCTGTCCGGTGGAACGTATGAGTCACTGGCGTTCGAGCACAAGCGTGAAAGCACGAAGGCGAGGGAGAGCTTCTTCTTGGATTTCGCCGAGCAGATCACTGCTGGTCTGAAGAAGGGCGGTCTTGCCACGTACGTGACTGGAGGTTTCAAGACTGTCGGCGCCATGGTCGACGCGTTAAAGACCGTCGACGGTGTCGGTCTGGCACGCCCGCTTACCCAGGAACCCCGTCTTTGCAAGGACATCCTGGATGGCAAGGTTACTGGTGCCATCAAGCAACACTTCGACGACAGCAACTTTGGATTGACCAATGTCGTCGCTGGTACACAGATCCGACAGCTTGGAAAGGACCAGGAGCCGCTGGATGGCTCGAGCGATAAGGTCGTCGAGGGCTTCATGAAGGACATGGGTGTGTGGAGTGAGGGCATGAGTAAGGACAAGAACTTGGAGAAGTTTGGATATATCGATCTGGACAATGTGCCCAGCGCGCCGTATGGTACTGCGGCTGCTTCTTGAGGAATGATGGAATGATTGAAATGATGGCAATGATAACAAACAGAAGGAATGTAAGATAGACAGATACTAGAATCAGAATATTAGAACACATGGAAGCACAGTCGACCGTCGATGGCACACGCCACGACATTGCTCGGTGCACTGTACGCAAGCATGATACCTCTGTCCTCGGAACCCACATCGTCGTGGACGGAAAATCCGTCTAGTGCTTTCGTAGCCCGTGATATCTTCGCCACTCTTCACGAGTTTCTAGGCTTGGGTGTCTTCTTACCAACATCCTAGTCATGGCAACGACATTAGAAACCAAACCCGTGTCAGCCCCTGAGCTTCCACTTCACAAACAATAGCCAGCTCAGAATTGCGATGCGCGAAGCGGCAGCACAAGAAAAAGGTTCGTCGTAGTTGCGCCGCGACAGTTGCAGGATTCGCACTCTCTATATTGTGACGAAAAAGCTCTTTTCTCCCTCCTGCGGTGCCACTTTCGCCCTTTCACTGATCGGATCACCAACACTCGTCCTGATCCTCTCCACCGTCGCCGGACTCCACAATCTTAGCACTTCCTCCTCATCTCCCTCCTTCTTCCACTGCTTCCTCGCCGCTTTTAATGCCTCTCGAATTGCAAAGAAGACTG
>Ga0268246_10000936_pt1 | contig 11344 bp, 13 predicted proteins | sample AgamicOrSfe_FD_200242 | JGI IMG/M metagenome (GOLD analysis project Ga0268246, IMG submission 200242) | Agave microbial communities from Guanajuato, Mexico - Or.Sf.e (v2) (version 2) | ecosystem: Host-associated > Plants > Phyllosphere > Phylloplane/Leaf | place: Guanajuato, Mexico | collected...
TATACTTCAAATTGGGTTCCTTCTCCTCGTCCTCTTCTTCATCTTCCTCATCGTCGGTCTCCGCCGGTCGAGCTGGCGAGCTCTCGGCGCCGCTAGGAGGCTCTGTGGCGGACACGTCGTTGCCATTTCCAGCGTTGGCTGGGGCATCTTCAGCTGGCTGAACATGGACGTCCGACATGCTCCGCGCATTGTTGAGGCTTGTCAAGCTAGACGTGATGGGTGGTGTGCCGTCGTAGAGACGGGAGCTAATCCGACTCAGACGATCGGCGCTCGCGTGAAGCGCTTCATCTGCAGATTAGCCAGTCAGTTTGGCTCCTAACAATCTATTCACACGACACAACCCGTCAGAGACGAGAGACAAGCAAGACGTTCAACGTGATTTGTGTGCAAGTGACCAATGTGAATAGTGCTGATCGCTACTCGCACCAAGAAAAAAGGCTACACTTGTCGTAGAACGCGCGTTAGATTTTAGACGAGGAAAATATGTCAGCAACGAATCCACAAGCAGTGCTGCAGGCGCTCTCAGACGAATACCAGAAACTCCAGACAGGTAGGTCGCGTCAACATCAAGTGACCGCTCCGCAGGCGTACGCGACACTAAGTACGGCACTCTCAGATCTTAGCACAGCAGTACAGAATCGAGAACGACTAGAAGCACAACAGCAGGAGAACTTAGGCGTGAAGAAAGTCAGTCCAAACTTGCTCGCACCTTTCGCAAGCTAGGCCGACGCTGATAATCACAGGAATTCGACGTCTTGACAGATAGTTCCACGATCTACAAGCTTGTAGGTCCGGTACTGTTGAAGCAAGATCAGACAGAGGCTGTGGCAACTGTGAACGGACGTCTCGAGTATATCGGGGGCGAGATGTACGTGATGATGTGGTTGGTTTGACATGGGGAGCAAGTGTCTAATATCAAACAGAAAATCATTAGAGCAGCAACTTCAGAGTCTGCAGGAGAAGAGTGACGACAAGAAGATGCAGGTAGGATACTGTAAACCCCATAGAAAACAGCTTTGGAGCTTTCATTGATAGCAGTCAGATCTACCAGCTCCAGAATCAAATGCAAGCGCAGCAGGAACAGACGGCAGCATGAAAGCACGGAGATTATACGAGAATGGCCAAAGGCCAGGAGCGATGGAAAGTGATAGTCATCACTCCGAATGCCTGAAGACTAGGATCGACTGATATAAGCCTGCCGCCCGCCCCATCAAACACCAGCCATAGTGCATGAGCACACGACCTATGGGTCAAGTCAAGCCAGGACGATTGAGAAGGAGGATGACCATAGGCGTCTGTCGTTGGATGAAGGTCCATCGCTCGCGCAGGGGAGAGGAGCTTCACATCGTGGTTTTGACTGTCATGATTCCACTACCTATTCAGGGGATGTCATGGGCGCAGTAAGCGTGATCAGGTCGGTGCCGGCATTAGAGGACGTGCTTTTAGATCTAAACATCTAGCTAATAGCCCTCAACGTCATCTCCGCCACTGCAAACGTCGCGGCACTCACTGGCAACGCCCTAAACAGCGTCGGTCCCAGCCCCTTCCAAAACCCAGCCATGCCCTGCTCCCTATACGTCTGCGCCACGCAATCCCGCATATTCTTGTACCTCTGCGTCTCAAACTGCTCTTTTGCCGCATTCTTCACCGCCCCGGCCGCTCCTCCAGAATTCACTACTTCCTTCGCCGCTCCCGCCACACCCAGTCCGTCCGTCTGCATCTTACTCTTGATGACATCGAATGGATAACTAGCTAGCCACAGTGTCTCTCCTGCCAATCCACCGTACGCCGCTAATCGCCACGCCTCGACTTCACTCCTGTCCTTGAGCCCGCGCCGCTTGACATCCGCTTGCATGAGGTACTCGTACGTCAGAAACCACACACCGTATGCCTGTGCTTCACGCAACAACGTCACAGCTTGACCTCTATATAATCCATTGGCGACGCCTGCGCGACCGACAAGTGTTTGTATACAGTGCAGAGGACCTCGGTAGAGACGGTCGGCTGGATTCGAGACGTGAGGCTGCGTTTGGAGACGAATGCGGACGTGCTCGATGGGGCCGGAGAGGACGGAGTTGGCGAGACCGGCGAAGGCACCGGCGGCGTAGTATTGCCCGTAGCTTAGAGGGCCGGTGGAATTGTTGCGGCTTTCGAATGTGCGGCGGGCGTAGTGGAAGGCTGCGAATTGGATGGATACCTGAGATGTATTAGCTTGAGAAAGGGAGTGAAATGGCAATATATAATATAGATCTGAGCTCGAGATGTAGTGGGGGCCTTACGCATGCACCTATCCCGACGAGCGGTGTCAAAGTGCCTTTGTAGAACGCAGCTGGTCCTTCTTTGCGGAAGATCTGCGTCCCGGCATCGAGGGCACCACTGTATTGTGAAGTAGTCTGTAATCTGACTTTGATTATGTCTGACATGAAACATCAGTATCGTCATAGTTCTACAAATGAGAAGGATACTTACCGAATGGCTGGCCTGATCACATTGGGCGAGTACACAGTCAGTGATGAGTTTTACACGGAATTTCTCCCACGACTCTTGAGCAACAAACCTATCAGAACTTGTGCAATGCCTCCTGTCGCGCCGGCGAAAAGCTCTTTCGCCAGACTCCCCTCCTTTGGCGTTTCTTTCGCGTCTGACATGGTCACAATCTCACCAGTTCACAGTATTGTTCCAGTCACGTCACGCTCAATAAGCTCAAGCTTATTCGAGAGATCAAGGGTATCTGTTCGTCTCAAACCTGTTAGAAAGTCTGTGATAGCCGTTTTGAGGCGCAAGCGCTACCGGGCCGCGCTCCGTCGATGACCTTTGATCGGCGCGAAAAAGTTGGTAGGTTTCAGACATCGATAACTTAATGCACAAAGCGCTCTCGCTCTCGATTCTACGCACGTCTGCAAGCGCCGCTGGCCGGTGTGTGCCTGTCCTTTCACGATATTGTCCACTACCTGCGCGACATCATCTGCGTCCTTCCTTGTACGTCACACCTGCAAGAAGTTTTGCCACTACGCGCAAATGTTATGATACAGCAGATGCCAGCAATCTGGCATCGGAGAAGCTAGAACCAGCTCACGGAGCGGTGAAGCGCAAAGCAGCAAGAGCATCCTCCTTGAGACGAGTCGCAGTCGAAGCAGAAAGATCACGAGATGCATCAAAAGGCGGAATGACGACGCGGCCTTCCGAGCACGAGACAGAGACAAGACTTGTGACAGCATACTGCGCAGCTGAGCAGTACGATATCGCAAAGGTCGCGAAGATACTGGACGGCGTTGGCTACAACCTAGATCCATACAAGACAGGGTTATATCCACAAGTCGTACACTTTCAACACAAACCCGGCGCGGGTGATATTCTGGTATTTCCTTCTGGCACTGTGGTTGCATGGGATGTGGCAGAGGAGACGGTGATGGCGTTGGTGACGAAGGGGCTTCTATCGGCAGCAGTGAACCCACATCTCTCCGTTTTGGAAACCGAGGATTTGGAGTATACGGAAGACCCGACTACGGATAAGAGCACAATCGTGAATGAACGGATCAAGCTGGGTACAGGCATTGATGAGGCCAGCACATCCGAGAATGGCAATAACGCCGCAACGAACAGCAATCCTCAGGATCAGGCCGACCTCACCCTCGCGAAGATCGCTTTCTCGTCTGGTCTAGCACGCTCCGCAAAGCTCGCCGTGCTGGAAACTGCTCTCGACCGCTACTTCGAGTCAACCCGGACGATCCCATCCCTCCTGTCGGCAGGTAGCAAGCTTCCCTTCACGCGCTCCTTCATTCTGCGCAAGACTGGCGAGCTATTACATGTGCGCGCACAGCTCAACCTCTACTCCGAACTGACAGATTCCTTGCCTGATCTCTTCTGGGAGAGCAAGCACGAACTGGGTCTGGAAGGTTACTTTGATCGAGTCGGTCGTGTCTTGGATGTGACCATACGCATACGTACGCTCAACGATAAGATCGACTACGCGAACGAGATTGCTAGCGTTCTCCGGGAGAAGCTGAGTGAAAAGCATGGGCTGTTTCTGGAGTGGTTGATCATCGCACTCATTGCCATTGAGGTGGTGTATGGATCTATCCATGTATACAAGGACTTTGCGCAGAAGGATGATAGGGAGAGTATTGAGAAGCTGTTAAAATTGTATCTCGAAAAGCAGCTCAAGGAGGATTCGTGAGGAGGATGTCTTGGTAAGGCTTTTCTATCACATTTACGACATAACGATGATTCTTGTAATATTAGATTTCACATAGACAATCTCTTCTTTGCCCTTAGCAATTACTCGCACGGCGAACTATCGTGGTGCTCAACATGTTCAGCCTTCCTACCTCCTGGCCGTATGTGATGTGAACGCTCTTGCTCACTCGGTGACGATGCTAAAAACGGCACATTCTTCGCTTGCTACCCCACCTGCCAAGCCCGGCTGAAGTCTGCTCGCTGCCAAGTCTCTTGGTCACTCGCAAAGGCAAGTGCGTTATGCGTGGCGAGGCTACCTCTTTAACTTGATGCTCAGGACGAACATCGCAGTGAGTATCGCTTGAAGGCATTCAAATATCGACATAAGAATGCAGGCATCGATATCTTAAGTCGACGGTCCCACTATCGCCGCCTTACTGGGCAGCCCTCCCACGTGTCTCCTCGGCGTTAGGGGCGTCGTCATGCCGGCTGTACGCGTACGCAAAGGACGAGTCGCATTGACCTTAGCGAGCATCTCGGTTTTCCTCCTTCTATTGATTAGTTCTGGACATGTCTGGAACACGTCCACCGACAAGAACTTCACAGGTCTCAAGGCATACGGCAGTTCACTAAGAAATGCTGGATCGAGATTTACATCCAAAGACAGAGATATATCGAGTTCGACACCCGACTATCCACAGGAGCAGCTCACAGGATCTGGCACCGACCGCGGACCAGATGGGTATATAGATACGGAAGAGGAGGATGAGGAAGACTTTAGTGCCAGATATCCAAATGGGAAGCTAGAACCTGCGCCGCAGTTATCAGGCGACAAACTATCAGACAGTCATGCCGCTGGACTTCCTGGTCATCATGTCGGACTTCCAACGAACAAAGGCTCTAATGAGGCTGGAATAGCGCATGCCTCAGACGAAAAGCCCGACAGCATTGCGAATGATGCTTCTATGAACGTGCCCACTCAAACCCAAGACAACGCCGAGCAGACCAGCACGATATTGACTTCCACGACCTCGACGTCTACGACTACATCTACGACTTCCAAGATCCACTGGACGCAATTCCCAGAGCATTATCCAGTTCCCACTGAATCCCTGATCGCACTTCCCACTGGCACTCCCAAGAAGATCCCCAAGATACAGCATACATTCGGCGCGGAGTCTGCGGCAGACAGGCTAGATAGGGAGAATAAGTTGACTATCATCAAGGCGGCTTTCAATCGGACCTGGAGTGCATATAGGTAAGACTATTGTCTTTTTATATTGAGATCAGTATTTCAGCTGCCTTTGCCCTTGCCCGATGGAGATAAGCAGCAACCGCCAAGAGGAGCATCACAGGATACATAATTATATGCTGACACTTCACAATAGGGAGTATGCATGGACTCATGACGAGCTAGACCCAGTTCAGGCAGCTATGAACCACAGCCAACACGCCTTTCGAGACCCATTCGGTGGCTGGGGAGCCACACTTGTTGACAGCCTGGACACACTATGGCTCATGGGTATGACAGAAGAGTTTGATGAGGCAGTCAATGCGACTATGTCGATTGATTTCACGACTGTGGCGAGAGAGGATATACCAATTTTTGAGACGACCATTCGTTATGTCGGTGGACTCATTGGAGCTTATGATCTTAGTGGCCGTAAAGAGCTGATCACCAAGGTCAAGGAGCTTGCTGAGATCATCATGGCCGCCTTTGACACACCTAATCGTATGCCTAACTTGTACTATCATTGGAAGCCTCAGTTTGCGTCAGTGTCTAGGCGTGCGTCGACTGATGTTTGCCTGGCTGAGATGGGGTCGCTGTCGCTGGAGTTTACACGTTTAGCACAGATCACAGGCGATCAGAAGTACTACGACGCAATCGCTCGCATAACTAACAACTTCGAGGATTTCCAAAATCGCACTACTGTTCCTGGTCTATGGCCGTTATCGTTTGATGCCTCGGGATGTGCCAACCCTTGGACCCAGCAGGAGATGCAGAAGAATGGTCTCGTGGATCCGAGGAAAGACGAGTCATCATTTGGTGATGATTCGGAGACCAATATGAAGTCGAATTCAGCCTCAGCAACCGGTCCCGATGCGCGTAAGGATCAGTCATCCTTTGGGGACGATTCGGACTCGAGCGTTTCGACTATCGAGAGAAGGCAAGTGCGTCAAGAGGGAGCTAAAGTTACTGCTGCCGATTCCGTTGGTGCGGACGAAGAGTCGAGTGATCGCGCGACATTCGTGGCACAAGTCTCAGAAAAGATGGCCGCAATGCCTACAAAGAAGTATCAAAGCGTATCCTCGTGCCTGCCGTATGAAGGCTTCCAGTCTGTTCACAGAGATGAGTATGCGCTCGGTGGTAGAGCTGATTCGACCTACGAGTATCTACCCAAGGTATGTGTAGAACTGAGATATGTGGCAAGCTCATGCCTAACTAGTCTACAGGAGTGGCTATTGCTTGGTGGCCTCAATGACCAGTACAAATCAATGTACGAGGACGCATTGGCTGCTAGTAAAGAGTATCTGCTCTTCCAGCCTATGATCAACGATACCGCGAATGTAACCTTTTCCGGTACTTTCGACGTCAAGCTCGGAGGCACTATCGACGAGAGCGGCCGACCAGAGGGTTACCTCAACGCCAAGACTGGACATCTCAACTGCTTCGTGGGTGGCATGATAGGTTTAGGCGCAAGGGCCTTTGGTCATGAAGAGGACATGGAACTTGCTGAACAGCTTGCCGAATCATGCGCATGGGCGTACAGAATAACCGCGTCTGGTGTTATGCCAGAAGAGTTCACCCTGCTCCCGTGTCCGGAGTCAGGAAGCTGCGAATGGAATGAGACGTATTGGACCCATCATCTGGATCCAGTGTGGGCATCGAGAGAGGGCATGATCGCAAAATGGGAAATCGATGAGGCCGAGCGTGCTATGAAGCAGGAGGAAGCTGAACAATTGGCTGCTGCTGCGGAGTTGGAAGCGGATAACGACAATGACCACGCTGAGAAACAGGAGGAAGCCGAGATGTTGGCTGTTGCTGCCGGGCTGGAAGACGATGCCTCGAAGATTGAGGATGACGTCTCTGACACTGCATCAAAGACTGCCGCCGGCGACCTTATTAGACGCCACCCACCTGGCCCTCGCCCAGACACGGCTCGCGTACCTGGTGCCACACATGGGCAGCAACCGAACAGCAATATTGGTGGTGTATCGAATAACGTCCTCGGTACTGCTCCAGCGAACGGATTCAAGATCTCGTTCCCGAAACCGCTCACCCACGAAGAGTTTGTGCAAGGGAAGATCACGAGAGAGAAGCTATACCCAGGCGTGACCAACATGAACGATAAACGATATCTCCTTCGGTATGTCTGACTGACCTCCCACTTCCACATCCCTTACCACATCAGCCGCCCCCCACCTCTCTTCATTTCTCCCCATTCCTCCCACCGACTAATCCTTCCCTCACAGCCCCGAAGCAATCGAATCAATCTTCTATCTGCACCGCCTAACCGGCAACCCCATCTGGCGGCGCCACGGCTGGGACATGTTCCTCGCCGTCGAGCGCCTTTCACGCACTGAGCTCGCCTATTCTGCCGTCCACGACGTCACGGCACCGGACACGCCGTATCACAGTGGCACGATGGAAAGCTTTTGGACGGCGGAGACGCTGAAGTACTTTTGGTTGCTGTTTGAGACCGAGGACGTGCTGGACTTGGGGGAGTGGGTGTTGAATACGGAGGCTCATGGGTTTAGGCTGCCGAGGTAGGGGGAGGTAGGGTGGAGCGGGAGTGGACGGCGTGGCTAGGAAGCTGTTCGACTTGAGACTAGCTACTGACCAATTCTTGTCCCTATGAATGCCGATCTAATGGCCCACTGTGACTAGCTTGACCAGCAGATTCCCGCCTTCATAGCAAGCGTAATTAGTAGTGTCTGTCTGTACAATCCCAGCACCCAGTATAACCCCCTAGAGAGCACCATGACTACTCATACTCCTCCCTATCATACTCTCGCTGCAAGTTCTCGTCCTCTAACACCTCCTGGCCATAAAGCCTCCACTGCCTTTCCAGGTGGTCGTCCACATCCACGGCACTCCCCCGATACCTCTCCCCTTCCGGCTCACGACGCTCTAGCTCATATCGCCGCATACTAGCCGGCTCCGCGATAGGTATGATAGTCGTCGCTACCGAGAAGGTCGACTCTATGTCTGTCGAGTGCCGTAAGCTTCCAGACTGATACCATGCAGTACGTTCAAACATACCTGGCTCCGCTGGAAGTGGGGATTGAACCATCTTAATAGCCCAAGGATAGTCGCGATTGGCAGACGGCACTAGCTCTGGGGCAGACGAACAGGCTGCGATCGGACTGGCGTTCCAAGCTGTGCGGATGGCGATATTGAACCAGTCTTCGAGCTGATCTGTAAGCCATTGGCGTCGGAAGAGGACTAGATGGTGGTTCGTTGGAGCGGCGTCGAGGAGACGCGTGAAGGCGGCGGAGATGACAGTGCGCATAATAAGTTGGAAGGTTGGAAAGTGGAGGTTCTGTTGTAGTAACTGCGACATCGTGAGTTTGTGCCGTGAGCGTATGTTTGAGCAAGTCAAGTGAGATAGCGAAGCAAAGCAGAGCAGCAAGGTGGCAAGGCAAGGCAGTAGGCGCGTGAGCAGTTGGCGTGGGTTCGTGGTGTTGGATCTGGAGTGAAGAGATGGCAAGCTTAGAGAAAAGAGACACTTGGAGGAAAGAAGAACTGACGAGTCAGAGATGAGACTGCAAGGATAAGCGATAGCAAGTAGCTCTCGGCGTTTGAGCATTGTTTCAGAGATACTTGTTCCTGAAACAGCGGCGACAATAATCTGACAATCAACGAACGCTCAAAGGTCATGCTCCACCCCTTGGAACGCAAAGCAATGATACCATGGCCACCGCTCATGCGTACTTTTGTTGCCATTCATTCACACAACGACTGAAGCAAGGATGACGGACTTACTAAAAGAATGTCGTCCGGCATGAGTCATGAGAAACCTGAAACTTGGATCCGGACGCTTTTCCGATAGCCCTGCATATTGCGTCTGCGAACAGTATTGCGCAAGTCCGGTCCCGTCCTCCAGACACGCATTTGCTCTTGCATCAAACACCACCAAGCAATGCTAATACCTCGATGACCTCCGTCGTCCAAGTATGGGACGATGCTGATGTCGCTCCTCTACTCTCCTGCTCCTTCGGCGATACGCCCAAGTTCGACATCCATACCGCCCCGATCCCTGCCAATCTCGACGCTAAGATTCGACGCGCTGCGCTGGATAGTGGCATAGAGCGTCCGAAAGGTTACAATGTCTCTTTTCACTACAATCCTGAGGTGGAATTTCACCACTTCGGCCGATCACATCCAATGAAGCCCTGGCGGCTGCAGTTGACGAAACAGCTGGTGCTGAGTTATGGTTTACAATATGCGATGGACTTATATGAGACGAAAGAAGCGACATACGATGAGATGGCGGAGTTCCATGCAGAGGATTACTTGGACTATCTTTCTAGGTAACGGCCGCACGCTATGTGTCGCTGCGATCTCATTGTGCTAACATATTATGCTTGTAGTGTGACGCCGGAGAACTTCGACCTTTCAGACTCTACACCATTCAACTTTGGTGATGACTGTCCAGTCTTCGATGGTCTCTTTCGCTATTGCTCTCTTTACACGGGCGCGACCATGTCTGCTGCACGTAACCTCACATCTGGTCTGTCCGACATTGCCATAAACTGGTCAGGAGGCCTGCATCATGCTCAGAAAGGTTGGGCATCTGGATTCTGCTACGTCAACGATATTGTGATTGCGATTCTGGAACTCCTGCGCATACATCCACGAGTTTTGTACATCGACATTGACGTACACCACGGCGACGGGGTGCAGGCGGCCTTTGCATCTACAGATCGCGTGATGACACTAAGCTACCACAAGTATGACCCCGAGACTTTCTTTCCTGGTACTGGCGGACTCAAAGAGACTGGACCTGACAGTACGCGAAATCCAGGCGCACATCACAGTCTGAACGTGCCTTTGAAAGATGGAATTGACGACGCCCAGTACACTTCGCTGTTTCGCAAAGTCACAGGAAGCGTAGTCGAGGCTTTCAAACCAACTGCTATCGTCCTGCAGTGTGGTGCCGACAGTCTGGGAGGCGATCGTCTTGGCAAGTTCAATCTCAACATCAAGGCACATGGCGAATGTCTCTCGTTTGTCAAGAACATGGGTCTACCGCTTCTCGTGCTCGGTGGAGGAGGCTACACAGCACGGAATGTTGCGCGACTCTGGTGTCACGAGACATCCCTATGTGTAGGCGCCGATCTGAGAGAGACTATCCCCGAGCACGTACCGTATAGGCAAGCATTCGAAGGTACTGAAAACGGCAGTGGAGAGCTCTACCCGGAACTTCACAACACGGACAAAAGACACAAGAACGAGCACGATCAGGCGTATCTCGATCTCATTGTGGAGAAGATCTCGGAGCAGCTGAGGTACCTGCAGGGCGCGCCCAGTGTGGCGATGCGCTGTATACCTAGAGATATATGGGGTCTGCGCGAAGGAGTCGAACGAGATGTCGAGGATGAGGGCGCTGCTGCGGAAGAGTATGAACGATCGCGCCGGATGAAAGAAAGGCGCATCGGCGGCAGGGGTGAGCTCGTAGGTTGAGCGAAGTGAAGTCTAAGATGAAGCTAGAACAAAATATAGACAAGATCCAAAACAAGCATGAAACGTCGTCACATGCCAATGACGTTTGCCGATCGTTGCTTTCTCAGATAATTGTTGCCTCAGCTATTCCTAGTCTACATACTATCTCCGCTCAAATATTGCTTCCACAGCGGCGCGGTGCTTAGCCACCATGTCTAGGAGTATCAGCTCGTCGTCACAGCACAGGGTCTGGGATCTGTCCGTGTGTTTAGAATGCCATCTGCGACAGCTCCGCCACTCCAGTACAACTCTGCGTACACGTCGCCCCGCGCCGGCCTCACCTGCTGTCAGGAATGTTGAGCCTGGTAATGGGAATGTGCGCCGGTCATTCATGTCACGTCCGAGTTTGGCTCGCGCAACAGGGACGAGAAATGTGTGGACATCACCTTCTAGGACCGGCTCGAGATCCTTAACCACATCGACATCGGTAAGCAACAATCA
>Ga0268246_10000938_pt1 | contig 11333 bp, 11 predicted proteins | sample AgamicOrSfe_FD_200242 | JGI IMG/M metagenome (GOLD analysis project Ga0268246, IMG submission 200242) | Agave microbial communities from Guanajuato, Mexico - Or.Sf.e (v2) (version 2) | ecosystem: Host-associated > Plants > Phyllosphere > Phylloplane/Leaf | place: Guanajuato, Mexico | collected...
ATGGCACTCACTCTAATGCATCACCCATGCTCTCGCCTTCAGTATCGATTCTCGACGTCGTCGACTCCGCTGGCCCTAGCACTTTTGCCAATCAGATCCATCAGCTCGCTCTGCTGCTGGGCCTCACCAGTCCGGAGTACAGACTGATCGCGGCGCCAAATACAGCCTTGTATAGCGGTGCACTGTACTTCAAGGATGGGACGGGTGTGCTAGTCGGCGCGTTGGGGCAGATCAGCGGGGTTTATGGGAAGAAAGCAGCAAAGGAGGAGTGTGCGAGGGGTGTCGTAGAGGTGCTGAGGGATGAGGTGAAGAGGAGGAGAAGTTTGTCGGGAATGGTGTTATGAGGTGGTGGTTTTGAGTGTGGTGGGATGTTCGTTGAGATGTGCGATTGGGCTTATGTGAGGATGAATTTCATGAACTGGTCCGGGATATTGGTCAACTTGAATACGGATGTTCAAATGGACGAGGACAGGAACTTCAAATGATGTCCATAGCATGTGTCGTTCATGCAGGATACCTTAAGCATTTGTCATCCTGTATACACGGCCCCACATCGTAAGCACAACCTCAAGAGCACAACCTCAACTAGCGGAGGTGCTGGTGCAACAAACCCTGCAATGTGCTCGGGTCAATAAGACGAACAACAGACCTGCCTAAGATCTAGTGCTACTGTATACTAGCGAAAACGCAAAGAGCAACAAGCATGATTGCTAAGCGAAAGTCAGATCGGACGTGCGGGGCATCTTTGAGGTGGGGTCGTCTGCGCTAAAGCAACCTCATGCCTTAGCCTACTCGCCACTATCTAAAGCAGCATCCATCCGCTGCCCTAGACTCTACTCCTCCTCATCCATTTTCGTAGTACAAGATGTCTCCCTCAAAGACGTCCACCATTGACTTCTCCACCTTCCACAACATCGTCGATGGCAAACAACGTGGGGCAAAGGAGTCCCACCACGGTATAAACCCTACCACCGGAGAGGACCTCTGGGCCGTCCCCATCGCCACAGAGGCCGATGTGAACGACGCTGTCAGCTCAGCGCGTGCAGCGTTCAAAACATGGCGCAATGTGCCCGTTGAGGAGCGCCGACAAGCTCTTTACAAATGGAGCGAATGCCTTGTTTCATACAAGGACGAGTTGACGGAGATTCTCTGCAAAGAGGTTGGCAGACCGAAGCAGTTCTCTGCTATGGAGGTGGATATCATTAAGGGGACGATTGATACGCTGGCGGCGTTGGAGCTGCCGATCGAGAGGATCGAGGACGACACGAAGGTGTTGACTACGAGATACCTCCCAGTGGGTGTATGCTGTGGGATTTCGCCTTGGGTAAGTGGATTGTGAACCATATAGATGACCATGCTGACCCAGTACCAGAACTTCCCGCTGTGAGTGAACAATTTCATGCACTGATCTTGGGTTCATCAAAGAACTCCCACTAACCGCCTCCTCATCAGCATCCTCTCCCTCAACAAAGTCGCCTCGGCCCTGATCACCGGCTGCACAATCATCATCAAGCCCTCCCCCTTCACCCCCTACAGCGCTCTCAAATGCATCGAAATCGCCCAAGAATTCTTCCCCGCCGGCGTTGTCCAAGTCCTCGGCGGCGACGACAAGCTCGGGCCCATGCTGACCGCGCATCCTGGTATTGACAAGATCGCCTTTACCGGGTCGATTGCGACGGGAAAGAAGATCATGGAGGCGTGCTCGAAGACGCTCAAGCGTGTTACCCTGGAGCTCGGCGGTAATGACGTTTCAATTGTGCTACCGGATGTGAACATTCAGCAAGTTGCGCCGGAAGTGGTACTGGGTGCGCTGCAGAACAGCGGGCAAGTCTGTATCGCCACCAAGCGCGTTTTGATTCACCAAGATATTTACCGGCCTTTCGTCGACGCCATGGTCGCTTTTACTAAGTACCTGAAGCCTGGAAGTCCGGAAGATCCTCAGACCGGGCTGGGGCCAGTCCAGAACAAGATGCAGTATGACCGCGTGATGGGCTTCGTCGACGATTGCAGAAACAACGGCTACACATTCGCCACGGGAGACCAGACTGTCAAGCAGGGCAAGGGCTACTTCATCCAGCCTACCATCATCGACAATCCGCCCACAGAGTCTCGAATTGTTCAAGAAGAGCCATTTGGTATGATTTTCACCCACTATCTGTAGATATAGCTTGCTGATCACAGCCACACAGGTCCCATCTTCCCCGTCCAGCCATTCTCCAGCGAAGAAGAGGCAATTGAGCGTGCGAATGCCACAAACTGTGGTCTTGGTGCTAGTGTGTGGGGCAAGGACGTCGAACGTGCAGAGCGGGTAGGGCAGCAGATCGAGGCAGGCACCGTGTGGATCAATTCATGGGGTAAGCCGGATCCGAGAGGTTTCATGGGAGGCTTCAAGGAGTCTGGAATGGGAGGCGAGTACTCTGTGCAAGGTCTCATTGCGTACACGAACCCGCAATGTATGCACACGTGGAAGACGGAGATGAAGTAGATGGGCAGGAGGGAGGAGGAAGGGAGAGGAGGAGGGAGAGGAGGAGGAAGGGAGGAGGGAGGAGGGAAGAGGGATGGGGAAAGGAAAGCGAAATTGGATATAGTCATAGGACAAGAATTTGGAAGTATCCCCGGGAGAGTGCCGTAGATTCGCGTCCCGGTATAGTGCACGGTAAGGAAGCGATCCTTCAATCTCTATCGTATGACCTTTCTATACATCCCAACTTGTGTCACGTGACAGTATCTGAATATACTTGGATCAGGTAGTATGGTAGATATGATCTCGAAGCATTTTGCATACGAAGTACATATGCTGCGCTAGTAGTCCTACTGTAGTCCTACTGTAGTCCTGTATGCCATCTCTATATGATACATACCGTACCAAAATCATCGACAACCGACGATAGCCCCTATCATTATCGGGGGTGTCCCTTTTGAGCAGGCAGAAAATGGCGCAATCCCTCGTCCAACCACGTGCATCTGATGCGCGGCACGCCGGGCCGTCATCCGGCCCAGAACCCTGGCTCTTCACTCTGCCTGACTGCTGACCTTTCATCCCGTCGCCATCGCCGAACAGCTTGTCTCTATCAACGCCACCTGCTCCATACTCCATACAGCGCAACACGCTCCGGCTTGGGTGCCGCGTGGCCGACGATCTCAGGAGATGCTACCGACGTGAGAAGAGAAGGGACGGACAAGCAACTTGTGCAGGGAATTGTGCAGGAAGGAGATGGCACCGATCACATCACATCCATGCGGACTCTTGAACTCGTGGATCTGGTGGCAGGCAGGAGCCGCACGAGCCATGAGCCCATGTCATGTCATCCATGACACAACCTTCAAGAAGAGGAAGAGGAGGGACCGCTCGGATGCCCAACCGATGCGTGACAAATAACGAATAACGAGTTGTATAACTTGTCTTGGAAGCACTGAATGAGGCGGGCACGGACACGACGGCAAACTTGACAGCGGAAGGACGGTACGGTAGGCAGTAGGCGCAAGAGCCTGGATATGGATCTTCTGGTCTATGGTCTTTGCGTTTTGCTGTTTGCTGTATATGCCCATGCTTCCTGGGCCGTCTATTCGGAGGCTGCTGTCATGCTCATGCTCATGCTTGTGTTTCATCACCTCATACCTCATACCCGGTATACCTGAATTGTCCGCCATTGTCTCTTTTCCATGGAAGCCGACCCGACCGAGATGCACACCCATCCTGATCTTACAGCCATGACACCATACCGCCATATCACCATACAAACCAGACCAGACCATTCTTTTCGACCCACCGTCCATCCTTTCCGCCATTACACTCCTTGTCCATGCGGTCGTTTCATATCGTCAAGCAAACAAGTCGTAACGGGCATGTTCTCGTCGGCCTACTTCGGCATCGCCAGATTGACCACACCCATCTGATCGAGCACGGAATCCAGATTCTGCACATACGTGCCCACCTCCCTAGCATCTGGAAAGGGAAAGAGTCCCGAGTCCTGCGCTCTGTACTCTGCCGGGATCGTCACAGCTAGAAGTAAAGGTGTCAGCCCGGATTCTCTCACCTCGCCTCGCCTCGGCGACAAGCCCATTTTCGGATGGCAGAACTTACGAATCATCACATCAGTCGCATCCGGCCCCCTCCTCGGCGCCTCAAACTCCAAATCCTTGAAATACTTCTCACTCCTTGGGGGCAGCGCAATATCAAACTTCTGCGCCAACCCCTTGATACTCTGCAACATCCAAATCGCCACATTCCACTTCTGGCCAATCTCCCTCAACCCGCGCACCGCACCCGTGAACGTATCCGTGCTGGCCTCGCCCTGGCGCAGGTAGAACAATAACGCGAAGGCAGGCAACCAGTGGCATTGCGAGGTGTAGCAGTGGCGGTAGAAGGTCCAGCGGGTGCGGAAGTTGTTCATGATGCCGAGGATGTTCATGGAGTGTGTGACGACGTAGGTGCGGGGGTGCAGGACTTCGCGGTGTTTGTGGCCACGGGATTGGGTGATGAAGGCGGCGGGGTCGGGGGTCATTTGTTGGAGGGGGCGGAAGAGGGTGATTATGGCGATGTCGTAGCTAGCTCTGTGAGGTTTGTCAGTTTTGCTATCTCCATTTCACGCTGCGTGGAAACTAGGCTAACGTACTGCAGTAACAGAACATGAGGCAGGTAGCTCCCACCAGGCGCAAAGGCATCCGGGATGCTCTCTTTCCAGTGGACAAACTCATCGTACAGGTCATACGCTTCCCAGAAGACGTCCATGCCAAGCTCGTTACCTCTGACTTTTTCCTGGATCGAGTTGACAAACTCCAGCATCTTACGCGTGATGTCGGTCAGGTCGCACTTGTAGTCCAGCGTCTCCTCAATGAGGCTGTCTTCGGTACGCTGCGGGTCAGGACATGGCCACCAGAGGTCGGCAATTTTGATGGCACCTCTGCTGTGACGGCCGAATGTCTTCTCGATGAGTGGTCGTTTCATCCTGGCTGGACCACCGTTGGCGATGGAGTGTAGACTGGATAGTGCATGATTAGTATGAGGAAGAGTCAGGACTGAGCAAGGATGACCTACCAATCTTGGCAATAGAAACCCCATATTGCTTCCGAGAGGGCGTCCCAGTAGAGTTTGGCACGAGGATTGTAGTCATATTCTTTCGGTCGAGTGAACGCTTTCCCCAATTGGAGCTGATCGTACATCCAGTAAAACCGCTCGGAAAACTCGCTCGTCAAGAATCGCTGGCCTGCAGCACCACGGAACCACATCACCATCCAGATTGCCTAAGGAAGTCACTGTCAGTACAAAGATCATACACCGGGGAAGTCATGACAAACCTGCATAGTCGTCAGACGTGGCGTGCCCTGCTCCTCATTGCGGATGATACGCTCGGCTTCCTCGATGAAATGATGTCCTCTGCTACGTAGGTCTCCTGGATATTTGAAAGCGCCGGGATGTCGCGAGCTCATGCAGCCAAGTGCGCAAATTGCATTGACAAGCGCCGGCGAGCAGAACTCTCTGGTCCAGGTCGCGGCCTCTGCATCAGGTCCGGGCCCGACACTGCACATGTCCTCGAGAAATGCCGACCTGTTGATGTAGTTGTAGAAGGGTTGCTCCCACATGAAGAATTGTGTACACAGGCCTGCAACAAGCTCTGCATCATCTGTGACAGTTGTCCACGGATGAGCTGGTGTGTTGCAGTTCCATAGGTACAGGACTGCGTTCTCTGGCGGTACAGAAGTGGCGGGGTTGATGAAAGGAAAGCCGTCACATCTTTGGGTCTGCTGTCAGTATGTGGATGTCTTGTTAAGACATGACGACACTCACAATTGATTTAATCTATCTGCAATGCCGAGAGGATTCGCAGTACCAGCAGCTGAACGGCTATTCGCAGAAGGTGGCCACGGTGTCCAACGCATCGTCGGTCTCGTACTTGTCAGACTTGCACTTGACGAGGAAGATCTGCGGTCGTGCGACTGCCGATGTATGAAGTCTGACAACGGCCTTGTACTGCTACGTCCTCCGAGCGGTTCCGTCGACGATGCTGCTGTGTCTTTCAAGCCACGACCACGAGCCGTAGTAGGACTCGTTGAATCCGCCGTCAAAGCAGAACTTGGCCCGTTCGAAGTCGATGGTCTTGCATCAGATCGTGATCTTGCGAGTCCTGACGACGACGAGAGAATCTCTGAAGAACTGTGCGGTAAAGTCTGTCCTGGCTGAAGAGGCCCAAATGCTGGCAGGTCGACCCAGGATGGCTTGACGAGCAACGACGCTTCGCTGATGGCGATGACGGCTTCTTCGGCATTCTGAGTGCTGCGGATGCGTCGGAGAATCTCTGTTGCCTCTTCTGCAGTGCCATATCTTAGTCCTTGGACGATGTACTTGAGCTGGCTATTGTCTTCATGTAGGGCTTCGTTCTTGCGCTTCAGCGCTTGTGTTCGTGGCACGCCGACGTCGGATTCATATACGCAGGTCTGGGATGCTGATGCACAGCGACCACATGGTTGAGAGCCGTCGCACTACACCAAGTCGAGTCAGCTCAGCTCATGTCTAGGCAGAACTGGATATCAAGCCATCAAACCTTGCTCTTCCTTTTCTGACAATCTTGAAGAACCTGTTAGGTTCTGAGATCTTTACTCGACTCCGGAAACACTGGACTCACTTGCGCAAGCCACCCGCTGCCGACTCGTCTGCTTCTTTGACTCGGATTGCGGTAGATGCGAATTCTCTACTCGCACACCTCGTTGCGTCTCATCCGAGAGCTTACGCGGGAGGATCTGTCGGTGTGATGAAGAAGTCGATCCACTGCGTCCTAGACCTTGACCTTGACTTCTGTCTTGATCAGACATGCTCTAGCGGGAAGTGGAGGGATATCGAATGCGGTTTTCTCTTGTCCGGACGATTATCGAAAGATCCAGGAAAAAGTTGCAAGAATCTGGAGCGCCAGTTTCTCAAACTGGTGTGAGAGGGAGGTGCTGGGACTGAAAGAAACTCAGGGCAATAGAATGACGAGCCAGACGACTCAGGGAGGCATATCGTTAGGCTCAGGCTCCTCGGAACGGCATCCGGGTTGTCGTAGATCAGGAATCTAATCCGCAGGTCTCGTGGTATCGGGTATTGCTGATGCAGGATATCGCACTCACGGGACGGATGCCTGAAATGCGCAGCCGGGAGCCTGAAGCTGAAATGCACTTTTGCGTCTTTTGCACCTTGTGCCAAGCGTAATTGAGCGGCATGTTTCCTGGTACCCGGAACTGCCTCCTCTTCGGTCTGATTGGTCACCTGATCTGCTCCGGCTCCGATATTGTGATCCTCGATTCGGTCATGATCTGCCTTGCTAGGAGTACCTTTCCGGTCACGTTACGCAGCCTTTATTCATGCTCATGTGGCGGTTGCGAATTGCTCGAATCTTACCTTATATCTACGTTTCAAGGAGGAAGAGCAGCTGGCAATGGCCATGAGGCATGGCATTGTGGTCAGAATATCTAGAATCAAAAAAATAAAATGTCATTCTCCTCCTGCCTGTATCAACAGATCAGTGTGTATATCTATATCTATATCTATCTCTAATATACGACTGTCATACCAGTCTCTCAGTCCGGCCGCCCGACAGCCGCAAAACAACAACGCCAAATCCCAATGCCATCTTATCCCTTGTCCGTGTATCTCGTGAAAACTCTGGGTACCAGCCACTAAGCCTTTCCATTCGTACCATTGCCATTCGTCTCCCCGTTCTCCTTACCGCCAGGGCCGGTCACACCGAGCTCGGCGTGGATTTCAGCCATCGGTGATCCCTCGGCAATGGCATCGTCGGCAATAGCAGACTCGGAGGCCTTGGGTGGGCCGGCCTTCTTAGCTTGCATCTCTTTCTTGTACTCACGCTCCATACCGTGTCGTACGGCGTCGAGCACGGTGTCGACGGTGACCTTGGGGACGTATTTTGGTGTCGTGCCTGCCTCGTAGACACCAGTACGGACGAGGATGGAGTACCAGGTGTTTTGCGACTGTTCATCCATCTCGTTTGTGCCACGGATGTCAGATTCAGGGGTGTCTCCTACGAAGTAGATGGTGTCGGGGACTGCATCAATGCCGTGTGTGTCTTTACGCCATTGCCGGAGAAGTCTGGTTGCGTACTCAAAGGTGCCAACCTGGGGCTTACCGAATGCGGTGGCCTTCAAAGGCTTGCCGGTCACGGCTTCGAACATGGCCTCGATGGACTTACGCAGGGCACCCATTCCAAGGCGCACTGAAGAGTGAGAAGTCGCCCAAACGAGGTCGTTGTGGGCGAAGAAAAGTGGTGGGCCATCCTCGTATGTCTTCGATCGGGATCCAAGTACTCCGTTGCTGGAGCACAGGAAGTCGAGGATAATCTGTGTGTCACTGCCCCAGTCCTTGCTGTCGGCGAAGACGAAGATGGCTTGCACCTTTATCTTGGAAAAGTCACGGACGTGCGAGTTCTTCTCTTCCTCCTCGGTAAGCTTGCGGAATGGCGTAATGTCAGGCTTTGTCTTGATAACATCTCCCGGTGTGACTACGTCCTTGAAACCATATCCTAGTGCGACTTCACGGCACTTCTCGCCCTCTCCACCAATGACGAGAACAGTATCGTAGATCTCAGCCATCTCCCGCATAGGTGTGTGGCCGCAAATGAATTGACCAGGTGAGACTTCCAGCTCGAGCTGGCTGCTCAGCTGCAAGCAGCGCTCTTTCTCTGATTTGCCGCCTCCGTTTGTGACGAAAATGTATGGTCTGGAATTTCCGTATCAGCTCAGATGCACTTATCAGACGGTATCTCGTCTAAAACTTACACTTTGATACCACGGCTGTTCTGACCGTTCAACATCTTCATTGCGTGAACTGCCTCCGGGATGACTTTACCACCCTTGATTAAGACACCATCGATATCGAATGCATAGGCGTACTTGTCGGTGACCTTTGTGGGTGTAAAGTCCAGTGAAAAGTCGTCATCGCTCACTTTCAGACCTTGCATTTGACGACGAGCCAGCTCGAAGCCTCCAGCAACCTCTGAAGCATCAGTCTCCTCCTCAGCCACACCCTCGGGTACGACGATGATGGGAGCATCACGGTCGCGGTCCTGAGTTTTGCTGTAGTCGAAGGAGCTCATTCGGCGAAAGCGGCCACGAGAGGGGCGTCTGAGGGCGGTGGGGGAGGCCCCAGTTGGAGCGAGGGTAGCTGAAGGTGCCATAGTTGGAGATTGTGTCACCAGTGAGGTTGTACAAAGATTGATGACGAGCTGCTAGTGTGGTAGTGAAGGTGTAGCTTAGGTGACACAAGGGGCAGGCAAGATGTAATGAATGATGGCAGCCTGGAAAGATAGCGAGAGAAGTCAAGGGAAAGATCGACTCGAACAGAAGAACTTTTGGCTATCAACGATGTGGCAGCCTTATAATAACTCGGAGTCACGGCGTGGGCGAGCTCGTCCTACGAAATTACTACCGCACTTTTCGTCGTATAGCATCACAGGACTGGGCACAGTGGCTATCTGAAACGATTGGACTACCCGTGGGAACGTGGAAACAGCTAAACATCCTCGTCTGCAGTTGAGACGCCATGACAAAGGCGTTGAGCACTGGTTAGGAACAAATCGCGCGAAGAAGCAATAAGCAGATCATCAGATCTGAATCGTCCAAGATCAGGTCGGAGGTGGCCCGAGATGTGCCGGTACCGATTCTTCACAAACGAGGCAAGTTGAAGCCTTAGACACAGGTCGAGTATCACAAGACATTTAAGATAACAGATAGCAGAGTCCGCGATACCTTGTTACCTTGAGGGGAGTGCCTTGATATCTAAAATGCCTCGATACACCTCTTACACACCGCGCCGGCCGTCAACCGCGCGCTTGGGGAAATCCAGTTAGCCTCAACGAAACTGTTCCGTGACCGTCCCACTTGCCGCTTGCCATGTGCTTGTCAACGTCTGATCGACGTCACTTTCTAGATAAATTTTTTCGCGTCACGTCTTCACGTCTTTTTCTTGTCTTAGGTTGATACGTTTGTATTGTGACTAGTGCCGAGTTTGTTGGCTATACTATCCTGCGAGTGAAGAGATCTGAGAAAAACTCTCGTTGTGGTCGCATAGAACCACAAGGCCCAAAAGAGCACGGGGAGGGTGCCGTGGGGATTCTTCCTCAAACTTGTCGTTGCGTTTCACTACTGTTCCACAATAATGATCTGCTGGGAACACTTTGCCGTCTAGACCCCTGACAAACCCTGCGGTAGTGCGGCAGTCCCTGACAGTTGTCCACTGGTCCACTGAATTAGCTTGCAACAGTCGGCAAGTTAAGTGATAATTGGTTAGCATTTTCTTAAAAATTCTGACAACTGGACTCTCGCAGGACTAAGCCAAGCAGTGACAAATCAGATGACAATGTGATTTGATTCTTCTACCAGATGCTAATGCTAAACCAAACTTCCCAGACAAAGACAAATTAATGAAAGTAAGAAATATGCGACTGCATAATAGGGCAGCACATCCTCATGTCATGTTGGGTGACATGGTCGACGAACTCATTCATCTGATGGTCAAGTCCTTGACCATTGATGCCTTGGCGCTTGAGGCACCGAGAGCAGCAACACCAGCAGAGCCAGCCTTCTTCTCAAATAGCTTCCAGAACTTCAAGCTCTCGTCGGCAGCTGTAGAATGTTAGCAATGGCACACGAGGTAATTCGCAACAAGATGTAAGACTTACCAGCAGTGGCCATCATCTGACCGTCAGGGCTCAAGCAGCTGTGGAGAACTCTGCTCTCGTGGGCAGGGATCTCAATGTTCTTAACAAGGGTTGGGTAGCTCCAAAGGCTGATGGAGTTGTCGGGGAAGCCACTGGTGCTGGCAATCTCCTTGTATTGGCTGCTCCATCTGAGGGAGGTAACCTGAGAACCAGTGTCGATGCTGTTGACACGAGCACCAGTAGTGGTGTTCCAGAAGTGGATGTGCCTGTCGTGAGATCCACCACCAGTGGCGAGGAGGTTTGGTTGCCATGGGCACCAGCTAAGAGCCTTGACAGCGGCGCGGTGGTTGGTCTTCGAGAACTTCGGAGCATCGAGAGAGCGGGCATCCCAAATCGAGACGAGGTTGTCGTTACCACCTGTAGCAAGCTGAGCGCCATCTGCGCGCCATTCGAGACCACATACTTCACCCACGTGGTTGTTGAGCTCAGCAATCTTGTGCTGAGCAATACGAACGTCATGGTTGAAGACGAGACCTGAACGTGCACCAGTAGAGAGAATGTGCTTGTTCCAGCCCATGACACCAACGCGGGTGTCGTGTCCATGCATGCTGCGAAGCTTCTTGCCCTCTTCGACATCCCAGACCTGGACCTCACCAGTTCCGAGACCAACGCCAACGTAGGCAC
>Ga0268246_10000939_pt1 | contig 11317 bp, 13 predicted proteins | sample AgamicOrSfe_FD_200242 | JGI IMG/M metagenome (GOLD analysis project Ga0268246, IMG submission 200242) | Agave microbial communities from Guanajuato, Mexico - Or.Sf.e (v2) (version 2) | ecosystem: Host-associated > Plants > Phyllosphere > Phylloplane/Leaf | place: Guanajuato, Mexico | collected...
TCATCTCCAGCTTACACGCCACATCCTCTCCCTCCACCCTCGTCGTCACACTGACTTCCCCCGCAATCTCACACGCACTCGCCAACGCCTCGCCTCTAAACCCCAAGCTCGTGCCTCCCACACTTTTTAGATCCCCATAGTCGCGTATCTTACTCGTGCAGTAGCGGCGACAGAGGAGGTCTCGGTCTCCGGGACCGACGCCGTGGCCGTTGTCGCGGGCTTGGAAGGTGGAGAGGGTGTCGAGGGAGAGTTCGATGCTGATGGAGGTGGCGCGCGCGTCGAGGGCGTTGTCGATGAGTTCTTTTATCAGGGAGGAGGAATCAGTTATTACTTGGGTGGCGCCGATTAGGCGGACGGCAGCGGCCGGAAGAGGGGCGATGCTCATGGTGGTGTTGGCCGGCGTGCCTGGCGGAGTGGTGAAGAATGATTAGCACATATGAAAAAGATGTTGTTGGTGATAATGACGAAGGTCGAACGCGACTGGAGATGTCGCGAGGTCACGTGGTGACATAATCCTGGTGAATTGTATCACACACATATGCTGATCTGTACTGCTGCACATCTCTTTCTCATTTATACACCTTGCTCTGGCTGCACTCAAAATGGTATGTATAGTGAGCAGTGGTGATTATTATTCTTTCCGTGTCGATAGTGCAAGCAATCAAATCCATCCCTACTATAAACACCATGCTGCTATGCAATCTAAGTCATTCAATCATAACGACCTCCTCATCCCACAATCCCTGGGTATACCCAACCAACCAACCATCCACAACACATTCTCCTCCTCTTCTCTCTCCCTACCTCATCTCAATATCCTTACTCTTCCTTCCCGCCGCCTTCTCCGCCGCAACTCTCTTCCTATTCTCCTCCTCGGCCGCCAACCCCGTCTTAGTCTCCTCATGAGACTTATTGAGCGTTTGTTTCGTGATGAAGAAGCCACACACCAACCCAACAGCCGAGAAGCAGACGTACATGACCCAGACATACTTCAGACTGTCCGTCAGAATACCCTGAATGCCAATTCTCTCAGCAGTGGGAAGTCCTCGGATGGTTTGGGCGTTGGCGCCGGCGTTGGCACCAGAGAGAAGAGGTGCGAGTTGTGGACCAACAATCTGTTGGATTGCGGCTCGGTGCGAGTTTACTTTGTTTTGGAAGACGACTTGGCCGACGACGACTGAGATGGAGGTGCCTAGGTTACGGATGAAGCCGAATGTAGCTGTTGCAGTTCCGATATCTCTTGGGTTGATCTTGGACTGAAGTGCGACTATCATATCATATTAGTAATAGTAAAAGAGCGCGTAAAGACGTCTACTGACTGAGTGGTGCTTGGAAAAGGGGACCGATTCCCAAGCCTGCAATTCCTTGGAATAAAATAAGTCGAGGCCAGCTTCTGTTGGCTGGGAAGTTGATGAAGAGACCGTATCCCAGTGTCATCATAATCAGACCAAAGTAAATAGCTGGAACGATTGCCGTTAGTCCACAATGTTGCTATCCCACAGTGTGGATAGTGAACTTACCTGGAAGGTACATTCCCGTCTTCCGAATGAAGATTCCCGTTGCAATCGAGCCAATGGACAAAGCGACACTTGTGGGGAGAACGTAGACACCTGAAAGAATCGGTGTGCAGTCGAGAATAGTCTGGAAGTAGAGGGGCAGGTAGTAAGATCCTCCGATGAAGACATAACCGTGGAAAAAGCAAACAAGTAAAGCAGCCAAGTTCGAGTGGTGCTTGAAGATGCGCAGAGGAATGATCGGATATTTTGCGACTTTCCATTCGACAAGCCCGAACAGGATGAACGAGACGAATCCGAAAATGAGTAAGCAAATGATGGTCGCAGACTTCCAGGGGTACTCCACGCCGCCATCCTCGAGACCGAAAAGGATCATGAGAGTGCCACCAATGACGAAGAATGCTCCAACCCAGTCAATAGCCTTCAGACCAGCCATGATAGGTGTCCTTGGGGTCTTCAAGTCCAGGAAGAAGAAAATGATGATAAATGCAAGGCCGTCAAGAGGAAGGTTAAGATAGAAGCACCTATTCCGATGATTAGCAAAACAGCGCGTTGCAGATTCGTACTGCAAATGACTGACCATCTCCACGAAACCTTCTCAGAGAACGCTCCACCAACGATCGGCCCAAGAGAACTGGCTATGGCCCATGTTCCTCCAATGATGCCATAGTATGCTCCGCGCTCTCTAGGACTGAAAAGATCTCCAATCGTAATGTTAACCAACACAACCAGACCTCCTCCCGCAATACCCTGGATGGCTCTTGCCGTGATCAACATTCCAATATTGATCGAAAGTGCCGCAATCAAACTACCGATGAAGAACCAGAAGTTCGCGATCAGCAGAACCGGTTTTCGTCCGTAGATGTCACTCAGTTTGCCCCATACTGGCGTCGAAGCGGCGTTTCCAAGTAGATATGCAGATCCAATCCACGTGTATCCGGCAGCACTGTGGAAGTGTTCTGAGATAGTGGGGAGAGCGGTCGTGATGATTGTGACGTCGAGGGCGGCGAGGAAGACGGCCATCTGGGAGATACATTAGCCGCGTGAACCCAAACGTGACATCCAGCGCAGCGTACACAAAGCGCAAACATGATAAGCGCAATCTTCCCCTTCGATCTCTGCACTCTTTCTTGCCCCGGTGGCCCTCCCGGTCCTCCTGTTTCCCCCGGTGGTCCCCCTCCACTCTGCGGTCCGCCCGCCGCTCCTGATGGTGCAGCTCCATCGACCGGTGCATCTTTCCCCGCACCAGAGCCCGACGATTGTCCATCTAACGTGTCTGAATCTCGTGATGTCGTCTGTGGCGGCACATATTGTGCATCCGCTGGCATGTATGTAGGGTCATATCTGACGAATGAGGTATCGGTGGCGCTGGGGCCTGCTTCCTTCTCTGCTGCGAAGTCGTCTGCTGATGCTAGCTGAGTGTTGAACGTGGACTGCGAGACTGCAGCCATAGTGAAGAATGGGGCGATATCAGCCGCGCACTGGTTGTGAGGGTCTCTTGTGTCCAAATGTGTTCTGTAGTGTCAAACAAAGCAGCGCAAGCAAAAGCGACTGAGTATAAGTCTGTTTGGAGTGGCGATGTGCAGTGAACGAGAGGACAAGAGCCAGCGACAAATACTTGAATACTTTTACTCCTCAGTCGGAGAAGGAGCAATGATGTTGCTCTGACAAAGTCCTCAAAAGCCTCCTAACAAAAGCCGAGACAGCGACGATCACGTGGAAACTGGACCCTCAATTGAGGGGGTGGAAATGCTTGTTCTTTTGCTTAGCAACACGCGACATGGAGTTGATTAGTTCAATATATATCACAACCGCTACCCATGATAGTGATACTCATGGAATTGCTCGATGGGATGGCTCCTCTGGTTCCTCTTCATCATCGAACTGAGCACTACTGTCACGAAAAAGTTCGCGGAGCAATACAATTTCTCGATCGATACGTCATTTTTTAGGTGCTGAGATCGCCAACGGCCGCTGCCTTCCACATTCCTGATGATCGGAATTGCCGAGGCATCGTGAAGGATAAAGAGACACACATCGGACGAAATAAGTCCTCGAAGCGATAGCGGAAGAGGTTGTTGTTGTATTCAGAAAATTTGTCGAGAGTATTGCATAAGAATATATACTAGACTATGAACATCCCATCATCTCCCAAACAAAGCAACGCCGATATGTCAAATATGGCAGCAATGTACAAGCTTTAGGAGCGTACAAAAGAGAGTGTAGAATCGAAATGTAAAAGTGTATAGACAAATAGCAAACAACCCAGTCTTTTGTGATGATCGAGGGTTGCCTTGTGAAGAGAGTGTGGTTGAAAATGTACTGTGGCACAGCCAGAAGTGAATGGTAAAAGCTTGTGTAGATCGACGACATCGAAGCTGGTGAAAGATAAAAAAGTATGAATGAGTGAATGGCTTTTCGTATTTCAAGTCGGATAGACATGGTCTCGTTGCTTTGGTCGTGAGAAGGTTCGTGGCGGAAATTGAGCGGGTCGTGAAGATAATTTTGGGTCGTGATCATAGTGAAGCTTAGGCGAAGAGGGCAGTGGTGAGCGGCTGAATGTCAGCCAGGTACTCGTCGATGCTGCAATTCGCTAGGCCTTTGTCTGCCATGTACACGACATCTTCGTGTACGGAGGCGGCAGCAAGCTCAATCTCTTCATCACGAGCAGCAGCACTGCTAGCAAATTCCTCGACAGCCTCGCTGAGCTGTTCAAGCTCGGAGCTGAATGGCTGAGACGAGGATTGCGAAAGAATGACGGAGGCAGGTGCCATCAATCCCATGGTAGGGTCGACGATGCCTCCTGCATTCATGCCCTCAAGCTTCATCGACGCAGCGCGCAGCGAGGACCTGACTGATCGGTGACGAGCAAGACGAACGTGCTCACGCTTGCTGTGAGATGCAGCGCGTTGAGGAATGGCTGGTGCCGAGGCATCGAATTCAACACGCTTTCGCTCGGGAGATGAGCAAGGAGTTGACTCGCATGACGTAGCAGGAGTCTCAAGGTCAAAGTAGTCGCCACGACGACTGGTGTCAGTAGGCGACACGGGCTCGTCCTGAGATGAGGACCGAGATGAAATAGATGAAGCGTCAGTCAGACTTGGCTCGGACATGTTCGAGACACTCCGCTGAGAGCCGGAGGATGACACTGGTCGATCAACGGTGGAAGTCTCGGATAGAGGAGAGCTGGGGACATCAGCAGCTTGCTGACGAGCCATAGCGCGCATGTCGTGGACACTAGGAGCATTGTAGGACGACATGTTGGTGGTGGAAAGCAACTGTGTAGGGAGTGAGATCTTGGGCCGGCCCTTGATCTTGACGGCTTGGATGTGCTCGAGAGGAGTCTCGGGACGCTTGCGGGTGAGAGAACGCATGATGCTAGGCTCTTCACCTTCAACACGCTTCATGCGGTTGGTAAGAGATCGCATTAAACCCATGTCTTCGTCGAGTTCTGTGTCGCTGCAAAGTGATCTAGTGTCTTCTTCTTGAGTTCTTGAGCTGTCGAAACCGAAGTCGAAAGCGCTAAGTGCAGAAGTACTGAGTGATGCTAGCTTGTTGAGACCGACAGGAGAACCTTTATCTTGACGTTTCTTGGGTCGGAAGATGTTTTCGACTCGAGCGAGGAACTTTGGACGACTGGCAGGTAGCGTAGACTGGGATGGTAAAGCGGTGACTGTGGGGTGCGAAAAGTCGAGGTAATGTTCGAGGTCTTTTGACTTGCGTCGGGAGCGGATATCAAATGCGCGAGGTTGGCTGGAATAGCTTTGTGCTGTGGTAGAGAGTGATTGATCCTCTGGAGGACACAGTCCTAGGGAGTCAAGTGTGTAATGAGTGAAAAGAGATTGTTCAGAGAATGAGTTGTCAGTGGCTAGCGCTGACACTTGGTTAGATGATGAAGACTGCTGGAAGGCAGAAATCGTCGATGGCGATGATGCTGAAGGAGAGAATGAAGGAGGGAACGTGGGAGAGGTTAAAGCCGGCGAGTCGAAAGGATCGTCGAGGTCGACGATAGGGGTAAGATTTTGCCAATCGAAGCTGGAGGCATGATTGGCCATGGCGTTGTAAAAAAGGTGGAGAAGCGGCGCCTAAGCAGCACGTGATGGACCAGTTGAGACGAAAATGCTTCGAGCGTGCTCTCGAATTCTACGTGCACTGCGGAAACTCCTTCTTTCTCTTGAAACAGCGCAGAGGTCTCGTGGTATATATCATGTCGTGATCTCTGATCGTGACCCTTGTTGCCAGGGCATAATCCCCAGTACACGCCATCCTCCCCTCAGTCCGCAGTCCGCATCGTGACCAGTTTTACTCAGCTGTGAAGTCCGTAGCGTGAACGTACTTCTGTAGACACTTGCAGACAAAGGACCCCATTTTCGCCATTTTCGAGTGTGCCCCAAGGATTCGAAGGGCTAGATGGTGCGAACGTGGGGCTCAGCGTTCAGCGGGCCCGGGCACTACCAGCGCTAGCTGTCATCGGCTAAACTTGTTTCAGCTAATCGCTGACCCTCCCTTTGTGCCTTGAGCGAATCGCAAAAGGCGCCTGTAAGAGCAGTATCACCTGTATGGACTACTCTGCTGACGAACGATGCAGCCTTGACGCTGAGCTGGACTGAGCTGGGCTGAGCTGAGCATGTATCACACACCTGAAACATGCCTGTCTATGCACTGTAAGACTGTCGCATTACCACATACACAGTATGATTCGTCTGACCTTGCCGTATACCCCTTATGACAAACGAGCTGAAACGTGCACCTGACGAATTGTGCACTAAGCTGTTCTCGGCATCCTGATATGTGTCACCGACTCGACTCTCGCGTCTTCTAGCGTGTACTTCACTTTCCCATTTGGGTGATCGGTGGTCGGTATCGAGCATTGAAGCGAGACCTCAGACGTGAAAAGGTAAATGGAGATTATTCATACCACCAATTAGTAAGGTAGTGAGCTCAACATGTAGCGGACTCTTTACGTTCGCTCGTTGGACAGTATAGAGCGATGTTGACGAAGAGTTCTCGCAAAGCATACGCAGTGTTCGGTCGATTTTGGTATATGTAGCACAGTTCAGTATCCTAAAGATGCACTTTTGCACTTGTTTCTCGTTTGTTTCATGTCGCTTCCACGTTTACACCTCGAATCGACTAAGGTGCCTCTTCTGCCACACCCGAGGCGAAGTTGAAGAGCATAGCCACTACTAACGATCATCGTGTCTGTATCGTGGCCATCTCAAGGGTTGTGCGCCGCACCGGCTCCTCCGTGGAGTTCGTGGGGTTCGTGGCGTTCGTGGGACGTCCCGAAACCTTCGAGAAGCCGGAAACCTGATTTTGATCAACGTCCTTCCACGCGAAGTCGCCATACAGACGTAATGTTAACTCGTCCATCTACACGTTGCGACTCTTCTGATCCTCGTGGAGAAAAGTCGAGCCTTTACACCATGTGCCCAAAATCTTGCGCCATGGTCTTGGCGAGATGGACGAACATCGCGAGCTTGCTGAGGCCATATCTTCGACGACTGGAAGTTTCACATCGTCTAGACAGCAGTGTCCAGTGTACGTACAGTCATAGGACAAAAGTTTGGAAGTATCGCAGGAAGAGTGCCGCGGGGATTCTGCTCAGACTTGTGGCCTAGTGAAGCAGCATCTGTGAGTCGATCGTGGCAAGGACGAGTTGGTTATGTGGAGGCGTGAGTTCAGCAACGTTCCGTATGAAGCGTAGCACGGTCGAGGGATATGAAGCACAAGATCCAGAACCTCGAGCGTCAATCCGTATTGCTTAGCTCATCTCGTCGTGCGGTAGTTGCGCGATAGTCTCCTCGACCAACAACAACAATTGGCCGACGTCTGGCCTGTCGTTAGGTTCGAGCTGCAAGCATTGTCGTACCACTTCTTTCACTCCTTCACTGATATCTGCTTCATCACTGCTCTGCTTAGAAGTCCCCCTCTTGCTAGTCACATCTCCCGGAAAGCGCCAGTCTCCATTGAGCACGCACATAGCTAAACTTCCACCTGTCTCATCACTCCGTGCTTCGAAAGGACTCTTGCCAGTGAGACAGGCATAGATGGTACAACCTACAGACCAAATATCAACCTTCGTGTCTATTGTCTTGCCAGTCTGCACATCGAACAGTTCCGGAGCACGATATGGCATTGTACAATGCTCGGCAGCGTCTTCTTGTACGGCAATGGCTTGAGACCGGGAGGTGATCGGAGTCGGTGCAGGCGCAAGAGATCCGAGGTCCATCAGTATTGGTGTTACACCATCATCGGCCAGCATTATATTTCCTGGTTTGATGTCGCGATGGGCATATGCTCTGATTTGCCCAGGTGCTACACCGGCTTGACTAGCAGTGACCTCGTCATCCATCAGAGGCTCTTGCTCCGTGTCCATGTCGTTGTTTCTTCGTTTCCGCCTCGGTGCACGATGAGCTTCCTCGTCGACCTCTTCTGCCGCGTCCATATCAGCGTTCACTGCTTGCATTCTGACAGACTTTGCGCCCTTAAGACCGCCATTTCGTCCGACCTTATACTGATGCAATGCCTTTAGTGCTTTGCAGAGCCCTTTGACAAGTACCATAAGTTGTCTTTCCGGCCACTTCGTATTATTGACCAGGTTCGCATTGATGACATCTTGTAGATTTCCTCGTCGATAGTAGGGTAGCAGGATATACACAGTCTTCGCGCCTGGATCTGACTTGTCGCTTATGACGCTATGATCGATGCTATGAATGATGTTTGGATGTGGTGAGAAGAGGCTGTATGCTTCCACCTCTTTCAATGCCTGGCTCACTGATTCTTGGCCGAATGGACATCGTATCTTTTTAGCAGCGTAGAATTGGTCGTCGGCAGTGTCTTGAACAAGGTAGACGTAGGAGAAACCGCCCTAGTCAATGATGAGTGTAAGCACCCTTCACGACGAACTGCAGTTATACTTACTTCTCCGAGAAGTCGTATGATCTTGAAGTCTCGGCCATTGATCTGTAGACCAGACGATCGACCTAGACATGAGCCGAAGCAGTCGCCAAAGAGTTCAAGCAGGAATGCCATTGTTGCTTCGATGTTGCGTTGTTGTTATGCCACAACAGACCATGACGATGGTCCAATGCATGGGCTAACTCGGACCGACTTCATGACCTTGAGTCATGGGCAATATTACTCGTTTCATTAAGGTATTATTCAACTAAAGATTCTACTTTCATCATAGTCAACTTGGTGATACTGTGGAGAGTACCGTGCTGACTGATATCGCTGCAACATCTAGCCAGAATGGCGACTTCAGCAGCAGATGAAGAAGATGACTACTTAAATATGTCCTTCGCAGAGCCAGTGGAGCAAAAACATGAGACATCCTTCCAACGCCGCGAGCGCAAGAAGCGTGAAGCCGAGGAAAAAGCACGGCCGAAGTCGAAAGCGGTCCTCAAAGCTGAAGCAGATGCAGCGCGAGAGCTTGCATTGGCAACAGCATTAGACAGCTCGAACAAAGGTTTCAAAATGATGGCGAAGATGGGCTTCAAGGGTGGCGCTCTCGGTGCAGGTGAATCTGCTGCTCGTACGGAACCTATAGAAGTCACGATGAAAGAAGACAGGAGTGGTATTGGGCTTGAGAATGAGAAGAAACGCAAGTTCAGAAACGCTGCAGAGAAAGCTGAAATCGACACGAAAAAAGCAAAGGTGGACGAAGGTGACTATCGCGAAAGGATGAGGTTAGAGAGGGAGCAGAAGAGACTTGAGAGTCAGATTATCGGTGCTATGAAGGTGGCAGAGCGATTCGATGAGGGGCAAGAAGTGACAGCAAATTCGACGAGCGACCAAGCGCAAGGAGTGGAGGAGAACGCCGAGCCTGAGCAGAAAACGACTGAGCAACCTCCAAGTGCGGACGACGATCAATCCGATGAGCCAGTACCACCAAAGGTCGTACCAAAACGACCATACAGCAGTATCAATGTTCTGTGGCGAGGGCTCGTACGGCATCGACTGATAAAGGAGCGGGAGCGACGAATGCGATATGACCTACACCAGAGCCTGTCACGACTACCTACCTACAACGACCCAGACGAAGACGAGCAATACAAGCAGGCCCTTGGCAAGGAAGAAGAAGAGATTGAAGAGGAAGATACTGAACTTGATGAGTTTACCGCACTTGAGCCTGCAGAACGGTTGGCTAAGCTTCTGGACTATTTACGTACGAAGTATCACTACTGTTTCTGGTGTAAGTTTCAGTATCGCGATGAGACGATGGAGGACGATGGGGCGAAATGTCCTGGTCTCACAGAGGATGATCACGATTGAAGGACACGCATTGAACTTTGCAAAGCGTTTACAGGCAGGGCGTGAGAATGACTCAGCAACGTGGCCAGCCGCCAATCGCAGGGTAAGGCCGGAGACCATGCCGCCATGTGCTGCATGGTATTGCGCTGGATCAGCAATGCATGCAACCCTGCAGAAGCGGTGTACTATAGCCAATGTGCCAGTCTCAGCTGGAGGGGAGCTTCCGCTACCTGGTATATTCATCTAGCTAGAGATTGAAGGGAGACTCACCGTATAAAACAAACCCTAATTGCTTAGTAGAGCATTGAAATTTAGTGCTGGATGAGGTGATGATTGATAATCGCATCCCGGGCTTTTTCCGCTCAACTACCGATCGCCGCATTTGGTCGCTAAGATATCAGAGCTAGTAGTCCCGCCTCTTCTCGTCTTCTTCATCAACAACAACAACATCCAACCCAATCTCTCACTCATCAACACCATCATCATGTCTGGTCCTAGAATCGCCATCGTCTACGTTAGTACAGCCTCTATTCCCACGCCCTGAGGTCTCGGCGCGTCGTCCAACAAGTTATCAAACAGTTTCAGCTGACATTAACATGCTTAGTACTCCATGTATGGACACATCAAGCAGCTTGCCGAGGCTGAGGCTGCTGGTGTCAGGGCCGCTGGCGGTCATGCCGACATCTATCAGATTGAGGAGACTCTCCCCAAGGAGGTCCTCCAGAAGATGTACGCTCCCACTGAGCAGACCGGACACACTGTATGAAGAAGAACTTCAACCTCTCTGCGCGCAAATGCAGCTGACTCGAAATCAGGTCCTCAGCGACCCCTCCGTCCTTGAGCAGTACGACGGATTCCTCTTCGGTATCCCAACTCGTTACGGAAACTTCCCCGCCCAGTAGGTCTTGTCGCAGCAGTCTCTTCAAGATCTATTGCGTATCTAACCCCAAGTCAATCAGGTTCAAGATCTTCTGGGACAAGACTGGTGGCCAATGGCAAAAGGGTTCTTTCGCCAACAAGTACGCTGGAGTTTTCATCTCCACTTCCGGCCTCGGTGGTGGACAGGAATCGACTGCCATCGCTGCTCTGAGCACGCTCGCTCACCACGGCATCATCTACGTTCCTCTCGGATACTCTCGCGTCTTCGGCCAGCTCACTGACCTCTCTGCTGTCCACGGTGGTTCTCCTTGGGGTGCTGGTACTCTTGCTGTAAGAATATGATGGGATGCAAGACCTGATAACACGGACACTAATTCATTATCCAGGGTGGTGACGGTTCTCGTCAGCCCAGCGCCAGCGAGCTCGAGGTTGCCGAGATTCAAGGCAAGAGCTTCTTCGAGATTGTCCGTGGCAAGAACTATTAGACCCGTACGTTTTTTACCACTTGTTGAAATTATCGCGCTCTATACTAATATAGCATATAGGTACGGCTGCCTCCGCGGGGTCGCAGAAGTTCGCCCAAGAACCCACCGCAGGAGCAGGAGCAGGAACGGCAGCTGCAGCGACAACCACTGCCGCCACATCGCAATATGAACCCGCTACCACTT
>Ga0268246_10000940_pt1 | contig 11315 bp, 11 predicted proteins | sample AgamicOrSfe_FD_200242 | JGI IMG/M metagenome (GOLD analysis project Ga0268246, IMG submission 200242) | Agave microbial communities from Guanajuato, Mexico - Or.Sf.e (v2) (version 2) | ecosystem: Host-associated > Plants > Phyllosphere > Phylloplane/Leaf | place: Guanajuato, Mexico | collected...
TTCAAGTGGGCCAGTGGTGACATCAAAGAAGCCCACGATGCTTACCAACGCTTCTTCGACTGGTGGTCCTATGCGATCACCGTGAGGGAGGACATCTCATCCACAGTCGATGACACGAATTTGGTTCAGAGCTGGTGGGCGCTGATGGGCTTTGCAGCCATGCATCAGCTGAGCACAGGTCTCTTGCTGGCTTTGGAAGAGACTGACAACGCCAAGCGCAAACGTCTTTTGGCAGCTCTTGCGGACCAGTGTATCCATAGAGACATGGTACATGGTGCCTACTTTCATGCTCAAGAGTACTCGATCAACCAGTATCTGCACGGCCTCATCTTCTACGCCGTTGGCAAAGACGCAGATGCAAAACAAATGCTTGCAGCGGCTCACGAAGCACATCCACAACCAGATTTCAAGACTGCACTCGATGCATGGAAACCTGAAACTGCACCTCTCGCCAGACATGCCAAGGTCAAAACCCTTCTGTCACTCCTTCCCAGTTCGCTCCAACCAATGCGTTTCTATCGCGCCCACATGCACACCATTCCCATTCACAGTCTCGACATGGAGCTCTACATTCTGCGTGAATTGGGATACTCTGGACCATGTCTTCACGACCGACTGGAGCAGACAGAGCATCATTGCATTGTGCCTGCACAATTTGAGGGCGTGGAAACCCTTCCGCGCACATTCGACAAGTCATTGGCAGACAAGCTCGTGGAGTACAACCGAGCCAGGCTGGAGAAACATGAGAAGCTTGCTGGCAGGAAGATGCACATGCGGCTCAACCCTTTCGAGTTCGAGGAGACTCCGAAGTTCAGGCTGCCGGGCATGCTCGTCCTGGACAGCCATGGTCATCTCATCATGGACATGTATCCCGATCGAGTGCAACGAGACGGTGAGAGGGGCCACGCAGCAGGTGGTGCAGTGTCTGAGGTGACGATGGCAGCCATGGCACAGATGACGGAGCACTTTCGCCGATCTGGCAGGAGTTGGATTAGGTGAATGGTGAGCTGGTCGAGGGAACCATGATTGCGAGGATGTTCAGGTTCAAGGCTGAGCTTCATTACATGACGGATGTATAGACGTGATATGATAGACGTGCCTGCTGTATGCAAGCCAATAGTATAGGCATCTCAAGAGGCAGTGGCGACTCAAGGAGACATGTCCGAAACTGCTCCACAAAACACGTCCCACGTCCATCTCTCGCGCGATTGCTAGACCATCTTCCTCAATCACTCGTGAACTGCTGCGCGTGACACAGTCATGGGAGCTAATACTTCAGCCATGAAGTTGATCCCAGACGGCCAAGAAGCTGCCCAGGAGTTCAGCAAAGGTCTTACTGCCGCCGTCGAGGAGTTCAATCGAGGTCTTCCTGCTGCCGTCGCAACAATCGCGATCACGGCTCTAATCTGCGCGCTCTGCATCACCATTGTAGCCGTGCTCGCTGCCTCGAGTTATGCCCGCTCGAGTCGTGAACATGCCAAAGCACGCAACGAATCCCAGACTTTGTCACAGCAGACACGCCAGCAGACTCTCCAGCAGGAAGCTGATGCCAAGAGTCTCACGGCGAACTTGCAATATCTGCGGATGTGGTACGGCAACGACAAAGAAACGATGGCTCATTACTGGAAGCAGAAGATCTTGAGTGCTGCGGCAATCTGGCAAGCGAAGAACCCGGAGAAGGACGTGAAGGTCATTATCATTGACCACGAGATGCTTTGGCCAGTCTGGGACATCGTGCTCGATCACGCACGGGCTGACAAGAAACTTTACGACTTGCTCGTCAGTCCTTACCAAAAGCAGTTCACAGCAGGAGAGCCCATAAACCCAATCACACGGAATGACGAACGCCGCTTCGTGGCGAAGGACCTCAAGGACGCCATTCGTAACGCCGATATGATCGTCATACCGCGATATGCATATAGCAAGAAAGAGGTCTTCACCATCTTCATCTACGCTGATCTTCGTGGCCCCATTGGTCCACCATCAGTTGAGCCAAAAGTCGAGATGTTGAATTCGATGTGGATTTGTGGCTTTCATATCATCGGCAGTGTTTGTGGTGGAAAGCCTCGGTACGCGGTTCCAAGTGATAGTACAGTTACACTGCAAGCGAGGACCTACCTCCTGCATGACAAAGTCTCCGAAGAACACATTGAGGATATGGCATGGCATACTGTCAGGCCTGAGCAGAATCTTGTCGAAAGCAAGTCCGCCATGCTGATGTGGCCATGGGTTTGCCTCTTCACTTTTACCACGGTGGCTATTCTGGCGGGGCTGACCGTCGATCCATGAGTTAGGAGCATCCTCGCCATTGCTTCTAGACACTCATGGTACTCTTGCTGACAAAAGGTAAGTTCAAGAGGTTATTGAAAACGGGTAACAATGTTTGGAGGCAACACGCAGTCCCGAATCTCAGACGTGTTACAGATCTAGTCTCGGACAAACCTGCTGAACCCGGCCCACGCTTGCCCACGTGCTAAAACGCTCACATCCTTCTTCTCTAGGCCTCTCACTCGATGCAGACTCTGACTACTTGTCACTTTGATCACAGCGACAACAGTGTAGCTCGACCTGCGACTTCGATGCCCCTCTGTCCGAGGACGTTGTTTCTTTCACTTCTTAGTGTCTGATCAAGCTGCACGCCCAACATTTTGGATCGAAGAAAAGGTTCAGCACTCCCATTCACTTTAATTCTTCACTTCTTCGTCGCTAGTGGTTCTCACTTCCGATTGCTAGTGCTCCACCAAGCTGCACCCACGCCTACTTAAAGGAAGCAATACCCGCCACAACTTTGTCTATACACCGTTCTCGATCAAGTCCTCTCTCCACAACACACTGCCTTCACACTTTGCACTGCAATACAGCTTTGATCTTGTCCCATCATGGACCACCACGAGATTCAAACCAAAGCTGGCCGACTCTGCCCCTGGACAGCGGAAGGCGATGGCAACGACCGGGTCTATGTTGGTGTTTATGTTGACGATGGTGCATCGGTCCTTGATGAGTCCACTTCGATCTCTTGGTCTAGATGCAAGCGCGACAGTCGAGCAGCCATTGTTGTAGACTCGTTTCGACAACGCCGTCCGAAAGCTGCAGACTATCCCATTCTCTACGACAATTTGGAAATATCCAAGGACTCACAGGTCACGTTCAGCACTCTCAGCACCGTACTTCCCGCCGATCAGATCCATGCCATACTGCTTCGGGCAGTGTCACCGGTCAAAGCCTGTGCGCATGCGCCTGCCTCAGCACCGGGACAATCAAATTGCACAACTCAAGCGACCGTGCAGCAATTCAGTCTCGCACAGGCATCTGTGGATGTAGACACGGGTTCTCTCGATTCGTTTTGCTTGCAGGCTGATTTCCGCGACGCTTCTCCAGACTCGTCCAAAACCGCTGTGCAAGAAGGGGTTAGCTTTCTCAATGATTTGCAGCGATTCTTCAAGCAAAGGTCACGTGAGTTGCCAAACGCGCAGAGCTGGCTCGATCAGATAGACCAGGTTCTAGCAAAGGCCATCGAAACTAGGACGGTGATTGGCATGGTTGCTATTACAGGTGCCGGTAAATCTTCCGCAGCCAATGCCCTTCTCGATGAGGAACGCCTCGTGCCGACGTCGTGCATGAGAGCATGTACGGCCGTTATTACTGAGATATCATACAACCATGGCTCAGAGCCGTATCGAGCGGAGATTGATTTTATTGATGCTGAAGACTGGCGCTACGAGCTTAATATCCTGTTCGAGGAGATCCTTGAGAGTAAGGAGGATGTAGCAGACAACAATGAGTCTACGTATGCAAGACACAGCACCCTTTCATCAAGCGTACTAATTGGAGCAGGTCTTCCAGCAAGAGCGTGCCTTACTCAAAACTCAAAGCTGTCTACCCGAACATCACGAAAGCGACACTCAAAAAGTACACCGTCGATGATCTTATGGCCGATAGAAAGATCTCTCCTCTTCTTGGCACTCGACGGACTATCCAAGGACAAACGGCTACAGCGTTTTACAGGGAGCTACAGGAGCTGATTGATAGCAGAGAGAAAATCGACCCCACAGAGATAAGAAAGCGGCGTACTGCTGATGAAGGAGCTCGTGCGGCGTATTGGCCTCTGATCAAAGTTGTGCGCATCTACGTTAAGCATCACATTCTGAAGGATGGCCTCATGCTGGTTGACATGCCTGGAGTACATGATTCCAATCCTGGCCGAGCTAAAGCCGCAGAAAACTATATGAAGACTTGTAGCGGGCTCTTCATCGTATCGCCAATCAGTCGCGCAGTAGATGACAAAAGCGCAACATCACTGCTTGGTGATAGGTTTCGTCGGCAGCTGAAGATGGACGGTGGCTATCTACGCAACATGGTCACTTTCATTTGCTCAAAGACCGACGACATCTCGATTGCTGAGACCACCGAAGCGCTTGGTCTTGCGAAAATCTTCAAGGAGATCGATGACGAGCTGGATCCCTTACTTGCCAGAATTCGCGTCCTGGAAAAGGACCTCAAGGAGCATAATACTAAGCTCATTGACCTCAGCCATACATCATATACTGTCGAACAAGATCTGGACATCTGGCAAGATCTGTCTCGTCGTGCTGCAGCTGGCGAACAAGTGTATGAGCCTACGCCACGTCTGAAACGCCTACGGCCACGCCCTGCTCATGACCGCCTGCGCAAACGAGCTCGTACGGCGATCGGTATGTACGCTGAGTCTGATGACGCTGACGCTGACGCTGGTGATCGTCACGATATCAAGGTGGAACTTGATGAGCTTGATGAGCGACTACCGCTCCACCAGGAACAGATCTCCACTCGCCTAGAGGCGCTCAGTGCACAAAGGAAAGACATGCGCCAGCAAGATACCGAGATTCGAGAAGCTTTGAGAAGCGCCGAACTAGAACTGCCAGATCTACATGAAGACGTCAATGAGCTTACTTTCATCAAACGTGGACGTTGCATTCGCGCACGCAACGAGTACTCCACCACAGCTATAAAGCGTGACTTTGCCGCTGGTGTGCGAGAGCTGGACCAAGAAATAGCAGAGGCCGAAGACGAGGACAACTTCGATCCCGAAGCAGACATCCGGGACTATGATCAGGTAGCCCGGGACTTACCAGTGTTTTGCGTGTCAACCCGTGGCTATCAGAAGCTATGCGGAAGGCTGCAGCAAGAAATGGATGTTGACTTCTTCGAAACCATCGAGGAGACACAAATTCCTGCTCTGCAAGAGCACTGCAAAGCTCTTACAACGACGGATCGGGCGATTTCTCGTGAGATGTTCTTGGCAGCTCTATCACAACTTCTCACATCCTTGGTGCTTTGGATATCCCGAGGCAAGCAGAAGATCTTTCTTGAGGGAGATATCGTGCGGCAGAAGGTCCTTGTCCAAGAGGGACTCACTCAGATGATCATGGTAAGACGACCTGCACTGAACGAGACGGTGTGCTGACTGGTAGTGCAGAAATTTGATGAATCAGTCGCATCACTCACCACGCGTCTCGAAACCGTCTTCAGTGATTTCATTTACAGTCGCTTTGGTAAGTGTCGCGAGGCATAAGTCTTTGATCACGCATTGACATAGCTACAGAGTCGGCTGTGGACAGAGCCAAACTGAAGGCCCCAGAGGCTCTCCACAGCCTGCATGCACCTGTCAAGCGCCGACGTGCTGAAGAAGCGGAGCAAGGAGGAGTTCGCTGGAATACATACAAAGCAATCTGCCGTCGAGATGGAGACTTCAAGGACTACGAACTCAACGCACAACTCACGCAGCCACTCATTAGTAGACTCTCTTCGAACTGGGAGAGCTGCTTCGGCAAGGGCTGGCAAACAGTCATTGATGAGATGGTTTTGCAGTGCACTTCATACATTGATGTGTTTCACGCGCACTTCAAAGAGCATGCAGAAGAACTGCATGTTCCGTTGGACATCGTCACACTCCTTGACAATCAGCAAAGCAACTTCCACGCTTCATTGAGAGGTGTTGCGACTACGTCAACCGCTCAGCTAGTTATCAAGCAGCGTGAGGTCAATCGCGAGTTCATTCCTGTGATTGCTGCAGCAATGAAACATGTCTACAGTCTAATTGTTGACGAACGTGGTGACGGATGTTTCAAGCGCATGAAACAGCACATGCTAGGGCATGTCGAGAAAGAGAAAGAAATGTAAGTCCATCTCCTCATCACGCGCTGGAAACTGATGACCATGACCAACTAATAACTCAACGCCGCCAGTATGTTTCAAGCTAGTGTGGACAAAGTGCAAAGTTTGCTCCAGGCTCTCATCGAAGAGTCCAAGGAGCTCATCACTTGTCTTCTCCACGAGCTGCATGCTGTTATTGAGACAAACTACTTGCACTCTATCGAGGTGGTGACGCAGGGACAGCTGGAGATCCAGAGACAGGTCTTGGTCATGGTTCAGGATTCGAAGCACGTCTTCCGTGGCATCCTTGCTGGCCATGATGTGGCAAGCCTGCGCGAGCACTCGTGAAGAAAGGAAGATCTGCGTGAGTGACGTGAAGAAGGAATATGGAATGATGGTACTGGAGCATGATGAGGCCAATGGATCAAGATCGGGTGAAGTAGCTGGACAGTGGAGCAGTGATGACAAATGATAACGACTTAGATAATGGACAGATCTCCACAGCAAATGAACACTATTCCCATAGCCCTCGCCACTCGCAGCTTTCAAGTATCGTCAACGTCAGCCAATCAACATGTAGTCCAGAGACATCCTGAAGAACGTTAATGAAGACAAATCACCAAATCGACCGCAAAACCATGATCGCAGCCGGCTTGCTGAGGTTTTTGACCGCGGATATAACGACAGCGACAGCGACAATGACTACAAGACTGTGTCTAAAAGTGGAGCCGTTATGTCGATGCGAACTTCAGATGCCGATTGTCCTCTTTCCACGCCGTCTCTGGGCACTGCGAGCTTCTATGTCGATTGCGCCGTGTGGGATGACACGTCTCTAGCATTCATTTTTGGGTCAGACAGGGAGACCTTCTTCGACACTCAGGGCAAATGGTACGATGATACTGATGACGATGAGTTTCCAAATGTTCGCAATCGGCATCTATATGTGCTGATTGGCACGCACGATTGAGACGCAACTGTTCGCGAAACTGGCGAAGACCTTGTCAGACGATATCATAGACAAAATAGAATGTGGAGGCCGAAATACCACCCACGTGGCGAGGTCAATGCTGTGTGTTATGGATGGAAGAGTCCCTGGCTCAAAGGAGACGTTCGCCCAGTCCTTCCTACTAAACAAGTATCTGCAGTTGAGCATCAGGAAGAAGCAGGGGAAGCTTCGACGCAACTTGCGGGAGTCACTGGCCTGATTCTGCCAACTCAGCCAACATCGACAGCCGAGCATGTTCCCATGGAACACGCAACGCCGATCGGGTCAATTAAGATTGTCCACTCGGTCGTCCCTTCTGAGCACACGTCTGAGGACGAGCATGATACGGTCGGAGGAGCAATACCAGCGCAGAGTGCTGAAGATGTGCTGCCTGTTGGAGACCGTCGCAAGGAGCTCTCTACTCAGCATACGTCTGAAGATGAGCATGAGATAGAGGATGAGCCAACAGCGGTACAGGATGCTCATGGTGTGTCACGTTGGAAAAGGCTCCGGGACTACTTTTGTTTCTAGAAGTGATCACAATCATTCTTTTACTGCCGAAAGTAGCCCGTAAAGGGACTTGGTCGAGCAATTCTGGGCCCCGTACACTACTTGTATGACCTCTCACAACACCTGACGTAGTTCTAAAGCTGGAAGCGGGTTGTTTAGCTTGTGTTGCAAGCCTATGGCCAAGGCTCGGCGATGTCTCACATAATTCCGATTTGATTGCTCATGGCACCTATCATTTCACTTGACTCATCTCGACAATACGTCTTCACGCCTGTTTCTGGAAGCAAGATAGCTGAAACTTGGAATCTCGCGCTCGATGAACGACTTCAGCGGAAAGCTGGCACGACTGACAGCAATCAAAGACAGTGTACAGGCATACCATCTGAACTTTGATGTACGAGCAGTCGAAACCCTAGCGGTCAAATTCTATCGATCTGAAGGTCCACCGTACTGGAGATTGTTCGACTCCCTCCCGTTTGAGGCCTGGCCTTTCGTGAACGTGATTGATTGTCAAAGCTTGGACATCGCCGAGCGAAAATCTGTTTGGAAGAACTTCGGCGATCAGTATCTTGCACGACTGATGGTTGTTCATTCCGATGTTGACGACAGTGGCGACTACGAGGGATACCTTACAAATTTAGCAAACGATCTTGGAGAGGAAGTCCCCGAGAGAGTCCCGAAGAGTGTTGATCGCCCTTTGTCAACGCCGTGCCTGGGATTTATAACTGTCTGGGTAACCCACGTCGTGTGGGATGAGGCTTCAATGATGTTTGCGGTTGAATATGGTGGAAGCATTCAGGGAATCGGCGGTCAACGGATTGTTGTTTCGAAGAAACGTGAAAGAAACCTTCATGTGCTTGTAGGTTCTTGTGATAGCAGCAAATCTTCAGACGATATTGTTACAGATCTTCTGAGACGATGGAAAGCAGGAGATGAATCCAAGGGCAAGATCTGGGTCAGGCAGTTCTTCGGTCTCGACGTGAAACTTAGCGGAGAGATTCGGCCGGTGCTCCCTCAATGTAAGTCTGAAACTCAGCATGACATGGTAAAAGGGAATCTGAATTTTGGTGATACTGCTAGGTCTTCAGACACAACTGCGAGGGAGTCCAGTTCCAAAGACGCCGCCGGCAAAAGTCTACAATCCTCTACCAGCCAAGACCAGCGACATCTAACCAACAGAACCACAAAGTACTACAATGTTTTCGAGCGTTGATCGACTCAAGACAGTCCAGTCTGCACGGCCACCCTTCACCGATAAGATCACTGAACGGCACTGGACCTAACGAAACGCGAACAAACAGCCAACTACTGAGTGCAGTGACTATTTTCGCTAATAGACAAAAATAGCGGTGACTCCTCGCGTTTACAGCCATCGCAATCTATCTCGAACGTAGGAGATGCTACGATCAGACCCGGATCCCCAGTAGGACGCAATCAGGAGGGTTTCTACAATATCCCCATTTTCAGCAATGACAGTGATCGGAGACGAAGTCGCCGAGAGCTGGGCGCTTACTTGTATGGCCTCTCACAAACTTCGGGTACTTGAAAAGCCTGGAAACATGTTATGCAGTTTATGTAGCGTGTGTCACGTAATCTTGCTGTCAAATTGGATCTTGTTCTCGAGAAAACCAGTCATAAACTCGGTGCCCCGTCTACTCCAAGGCAGTATGCTAGGCTTTGAGCAAGAACTCGACCACCTCAGAGCCATCGTCGAAAGCACAGAGTCGTTCCAATTGAAGCTCGATGTAGAGAAAGTCGAGGATATGGCGATGCAGCTCTATTATCACAACCCAGATTCTGCGCGCGTTGTTGAGCACCTCTCTTTTGAGAACCCGCCTTTCGTGAACTTGATCGATCGCCGAAAGAAAGATGTCAAGGATCGTAAAGCTATCTGGGAGAACATGTCCGACGTGTACCTTGGCCGAATTGTTGCTGTCAATATCCCGAGCAGCGATAGTGATTATGACTATGATAACCACCTCGCAAGTCTGTCTACAGATGCTCGAACAAAGGCTTCATCAGTACCACCATCGACCATGAACCGCCCCGACCTCACGCCATCTCTGGGTAGCATCACTGTCTGGGTGACTTACGTAGTATGGGATGATGTGTCTCTAGCATTCTCGGTGGAGTATGATGGGAGCATTGAAGGAAAAGCTGAGACGTCTTGAGGCTCTTGCGACGAATGTTGACGTTTTTTGCCTGCAGCTCAAAGTAGAAGAAATGCAGAAAATCGCTGCAAATATGTACACGATCCACGGTCGAAGCCTGGCGCGTCTCGTTGAAGACCTCCCATACGCACAGCCTCCCTCCGTCAACCTGATTGACCGGCGTAGCATTGTCGGCCGCGAGCATATTTGGACTGCTTTGAGCGACCTATTCCATAAGCGACTGGTCGCAGTGAACAGCAGTCCCAGTAGCAGCAAAGACTACGACGATTATCTAGCGATACTATCTGCAAGCAACACCTTGCCACCCGAGCCAAAACCGCCGCTGGGTGCAGATCGTCCGTTGACGACTCCATCCCTCGGAACTATTGCCTTCTCCATCAAACATGTAGTATGGGACGACGTCTCAATGGCTCTCTCAATCAACTATAGTGGCTATTTGACTGGAGTAAACGGAGCCCTGTTTGATTTCGCTGGAGCAACACAATATGATCTACATGCACTCATTGGTACGCACGATCGGAGTAGATCAGCAGTAGAAGTTCTCGATGATTTGATTAAGCGTTGGAAGGCGAAGGACGATTCCAGGGGCGAGATTGGGGTTTGGACAGCGCGATACCGCACGAAGAAGATTGAGGGAGACGTCCGGCCGGTTCTGCCGGCTCAGCCAATACAGGGTATGTTTCAAATGATGTATCAGCTTAGAAGAAACACTGATATCACAACGTCTTCTTAGATGCTTTCCCACAAAAGTCTAGTATGCAACGTCACGGCATTCCATTGACCAAGCCGGCTCTCCCAAGCACTGCCGGCTCCGAGGAATTTTCACTGCAGAGCTTACCCGTAAACGTCTCGAGCAAACCTCACAGTACAACAGAACGATCCCAGCTCGCGGATCATGCGGTAGCAAACCTACTATCAACAATATATCGTGGATGGTTTGCAGAAGACAAGGAACGAACTTCCCGACTTAGCCGGCCTGCAAAATCAGATCCTTCGATCGGACCATCGACTCTGCCTGACTCCTTCACCAAACAGCCACTCACACAAGCGTCGCATTCTTCTGCACCTCGATCTGCTGAACCAAAACATATTCCCAAGAAACTACAGAAACGGGCGAAGCCAGTCCAATATCCTTCGACAAAAAAGAGGTTCCTTGATTGTCTGTATTTTTAAGAATGGACATTTTCTCTCTCCTAGTATACATGCATTCAAGAGTGCGAACAACATGTAGGTCAGTATTCTGGCAGCTCAAAGCGGTTTAAGCATGGTTCGACAGTGTGTATAAGAAACAGCATTGGTGTGCTTGGCTATGGAAATGCATTGCTTAAAATGTACATTATGATGAGACTAGTCCAGAAGCCTTGGGATTCTATTCAGCTCCGTGCCATAGCCGTATTGTATGCCAGTCCGACGTAGCGCTTCACCGAATCCACTGCGCAATACAATTTTGTATAGCACTTTCGAGCTTGATTCATTCAATAACGGTCTCCTTCTTCCATTGCTTGGTCAAAAGTAGG
>Ga0268246_10000941_pt1 | contig 11312 bp, 13 predicted proteins | sample AgamicOrSfe_FD_200242 | JGI IMG/M metagenome (GOLD analysis project Ga0268246, IMG submission 200242) | Agave microbial communities from Guanajuato, Mexico - Or.Sf.e (v2) (version 2) | ecosystem: Host-associated > Plants > Phyllosphere > Phylloplane/Leaf | place: Guanajuato, Mexico | collected...
GTGAGCACATTTGCAGAGATCTTATCTTTACGAGGCCGATGTGGAGGTCAATCTCAAGCACGCTAGCAAAGCAAGGACTCACTGGAAATCACACGCAGCTTATACCATCATGTTGGTAGTCGAGGGTCAAGTCGACTTCGTCAAGCTAGCTGTAAAGTATTGATCCTACGGCTCGTCCTTTGGCGCAGGTACAGCAGGTACAATGGCAAATGCTCGGAGTGACTGGCACGGCGACCACTATTCGCGGCATGAGACGAGCACTTTGGTCACCAGTACGTTGACGACTACTCCGCCTCATCAGCAGCACGCCCGGCTTGCAGGGAGTGAAAGATTGGGAACGAATGCAGGATGTGAAGGCGGTATACTGATCACCAAAGATTCTGCGCTTGGGTCGTGGGAGAGTATATGTTGCAGCACAGCGCGTGCTGATATTGGCAGGAATGGCGGCCGTGGGGTGGGTAGGAGAGAGGCGGGGGCGTACCGGAAGGACGACAGCGCAGGAGACAATGGTTGTGTTCAATACCAAAACAGAGGCCGTAATAAATACATGAGTAAACAGCCCTGACGAGATACACCTACCCGGACACCAGACATTACCATGATCGTGAAGTCATTGGCCGTTTCCCTGTCTTCCTCCTCTTCCTCTCTAACCATCACTATTGCAAAGGATTCTGCTTTGCGAACATCCCGTCCTGAGGTCGTACCACAGGCACATCGTCCTCTTCCCACTCCAATCCAAACCCTGCTGCGCCAAACTTCTGTCCCAATTGCCTGCCAAAGTACTCCACAGCCTTCGTCATCTCCAAGCCCGTCGGTATGATTTCTTCCTTCGGTAGCAAAAACCCATACGAGCCCTTGTCACGCAGTTTCACCTGGAAAGCGTGGTGCACATGCATCTCGTGATAGAAAAAGTCGAGCATAGAGCCACCCGCCGCGCTACCTGCTCTCCTGGTGGATAACGTCACATCTGTGCCACATGCAGAGAGCGTCCTGTAGTTCTCGTGGTCTCGTGTACGGATGGCTTTCGCTATCCCAGACGCCATTTCGGCAAGGTCCTCGAAGTTGGGAGGTGCCATGTCGCAACTATAGCTGTAGGGGAACAGGATCTGTTGAGAATAAGAATGAAGATCTAGGAGTCCGACAAAATCGACGTTGTTCAATAGTGTCTCGTTCCGTGCCCAGTCTATCACCGCACGAGTCTCCACTGCCTCAAGCGGTTCGCTACCGGCATAACCTTCGGAACAAGGATTGTCACCAGTGGCTGTGACGTTGCCATCCCACATATAGGGGTATGTCCTGTCCAGATCGAGACCGCGACAGAAGCGAAGGCTGGTAGGCTGCCTATTCTTGCGGAATAAGCGATCTGTTGTCCAGGTGTATTCGTACCCATCTGGGTTCAAGGTTGGAACAAAGACAAAGTCAAACTCCTCGAGAAGGCGTGTGATGGACTTCCGTCGGCCGTACGAGGTGATAAGACTGTAGGCGACGTAATTGACAGTGGAGGTAGATACCCATTCTCGTGCATGTAAGCCACCCGTTATCAATATGGTCTTTCGTTTGCTCGGGTTTGCATTATTGGTTGGGTGAACGCCAACACGAAGCGCTGGTATGTCTCTTCCTTCAAACGATTTTCCAATGCTGAGAATGCTGACATGCGAGGAGAATAGTGATTGTAGTAAGCGCATCCACGGGACTATAACAGAGAGGCTTCGATACTCGTCAAAAAAGACATCTGAATTTGGGCGGCGGGTGATTCGTTCATTATGCGTTGTGGCACGTTGCCTATACGATAGTTCGAAAGGAATGGACGTGGAAGAGGGATATGATCTATGTATTGCACGAGCTAGCTCGTCTCCTGTGTACAGGGCGGTGTGGGAGTTGCGGAGAGTCGACGGTAACAGGCCAAGCAGGAGGGAGACGTCGTCATTTGCGAGTCGGATGTCTATCCGGTCTTCAGACTGATCCCAGACATCAAGGAACAGGGTATTGGCTGCTTCTAGTATTGCCTTTGCATCGACATCTGTTGTGATATTGAATCGGAGTACCAGTTGATCTGCACGGAAAGTGGTCGCGTGACGTGTATGTTCTGAGGACTGAGGTCGACTGGAAGGCCAAAACGACTTCACAGAGTCTGTAACACGTTGCCTGATGGTGCTGAGGGACGGGTGAGACCTGTACCAGATTGGTTGAATGAGTTCGCAGGTTGTGCTATCGAAGGAGGATGGACGATCTGTCAACGTAGCTGGAGACGGGACAGCTAGAACGAGTTGGAATATGGCTGTCAAGAGTAGGGCTCTAGTAGCGACCATCGCAGCTGAGTTCCTGAACCGGATGAGATTGTGTAGCTGCACACCCAGCGAAGCTACGTATGGTCTAGCAGTGTCCTTGAGAGAAGCTACTGTAATCGGTAAGAAAGAAGCTGCCTGTCATAATCGGACGACTCCAGCTCTCAGGTTCCAAGGCTGAAGTGGAGACTGGGATCAGGTCTGTGCGCGTGCGTCGCCAAGAGCCTCATAGCCCAGCTGAGTTGTACATTAGCTCGGTCACATCACACTATTCTCCTGATGAGGTTTCCTACAAATCCTCATGCAATGTTGACGAAAGCTGGCTCAATCTCCCTTCTCATGCTCTGATCTTGCCGCCTGCCTTCCTTGTTTCTCTGCGCGAATTTCAGTACCGAGACCGCCAATGCTGCTCGAAATTGGCATCCCCCAACATTGCTGACAAGTCTCTGGTTGACAGTGTGACCACCTTGCCTGGCACTCCTCCAGCCCAATCCTTTGCGATCTGCAGATGAGCTGGGTGGAACAATAGCGAAATGGCACCAGGTCTGGCAAGCCTTAGGAAGAAGACCAGCATTCTCGATATATTCACGCAATCCACCGATTTCCCTTTACCAGATGAGGAACCGACTCAAGAACCGCCGCGCAAGCCAACTGCACCCACTAGCTTCCAGCAAAACATCAAGGTTGCACGGAGGACATCCTTTGCGCCTGCTACAGTTCTGGACTCTCGACGGACATCTGTGCAGAGCCTCGCATCTCGGCCGCAATCACAGCAAGGGCCAACACCACGTGTACGACCTGAGTTCGCGCGCCTTCGTATGCGACATGCCTCAGATCCGCAGCTTTCCACAAGATTTCGTGACGAACAGAATAACGAGCAAGATGGCTCAAGGCCACCATCACCGTCAGGTGCACCAGGTATGGCAAGCATGAGTGCAAGCTTGACGTATCCAAGAACAAGGCTGACGCATGTGGGCTTCGAAGCTCCCATCGTAGCATATTCCAGTGTCAAGGATGTGTCGGAGAGACGAAGTTTCAATCCCTTCTCGAGCCGCTCGAAATCGTATAATAAGAAGTTGAGGGAAAGCACATCTAGCAATGTCTCAAATGGAGATCGGAAGTCATTCAGCACTTGGAGTGCAGGGCAGTCACGACCGACCTCCGCAAGCTTAGAGCGTGCTCCTTCTCGTGTACAGGGTGAACGTCCGATGGACACTTTGCCGGTGCCTCAACCGTCACCCTCGATACGTTCAGAGCGTCCCACATCAAGACCATCCACATCATCATTCTTCAGGCGAAAAAAGAAAGCAGACGAACCATTATTTCCACTACCACCTAAACTCGGTCCACCTCCTGTGCAATACAACCAACCTTCCTCAAGTTCTCCCGCAAAATCACCTACACCATCGCATTACGGCAGTCCCTCGAAAGCGAGTTCTGTACGCTCAACACCACACCGTACATGGACCAGCGAGGGGCCAGCCCTCAGCCTGACTTCCACGAATGGCGCCCTTGTGGCTACGTCCATGAACCTGGCTGCCCCGGCGACCGGACTCTTCCGTCAAGATTCCACATCTTCAGCTCCTACCTCTCCAGCTGCAATAGCTCCAGGAGTAGGTCGAAGACTACGTGAGCGATCGGGAACATCAACCTCTATCGGCAGTCGTCTGGAAGAGGATCCCAATGCTAACACATTACCATCGGGCCGGAACTCTACTACCTCGATATCTGTTGGACGAAATAGCATCGCAGGTCTACGAAGCTTGACTTCACGATTACGACACGGCTCTGAGCCAATGACGCCACGGTATGGGACACCGGCTGGATTCTCATCACATACTAGTTCATTCGCCATAAGTCGGGACAACCTCGTACTCCCGGAGCGGGAGGAAGGCGAGTCTGCTGGAAAATACTATAGTCGTGTTGAGGAAGTCATCCCAAAAAGAGCAATCGCTTTGCTACTGAGCAAGAGCGCAGACGCATTCAACGTCGACGTTCTACGAAGTCTACTGCGCACATTCAAATTTTATGAAGAGCCGCTGGACATCTCATTACGCAAATTCCTATGGGAAATGGATATCAGTGGCGAAGCACAACAAATCGAGCGAATCATTGACGCCTTCGCTGAACGTTATCAGGAGTGCAATCCGCATATCTTTGACAACTTTGAGCAGGTCTCCTTCATATCCTTCTCCCTGGTAATCCTGCATTCAGATTTATATAACAAGAACAATAAACATAAGATGCAACGACACGAGTATCAGAAGAATTCAGGTGGTCATGGTATTGAAGACGAAATCCTGGGATACTTATACGATAACATCCAGTATACTGAGTTCATCCAGCAGGAGGTCAATGAGGAGGATTCAGACGGCAAAGGTCGGCCGAAGTTGCGGCGGTTTCGTAGTCGTGCTCATACTGGAGCCACTGATTCGCGATCAGATCCTTATGAGTTTATCATTGATCCGGAACTCAAGCTAGATGTACTTCGACCGTCTTTAAAAAATGTCCTCAGCCTCGAAGACACATACAATTACATGGGACCGCATGGACGAATCGACATTGCCAAGATCAGGGAAGCCTTTGCCAGACCAGGTATCTTGCACCTCATATCCGCCAGGTCACGACCGGAAGCATATGCCTCGACAAGTACAACATCGAATCCTCTTGAGGCAAGCCAGGGGCAAGGTGTTGTTGAGATTAGTGTGGTGAAAATTGGCATCATCTGGCGCAAAGATCCTAAGAAGAGGAAGACACAACGACCTTGGCAACCTTGGATCGCGCTGCTCACGCAGTCTCAGCTCTACATCTTCCGAAATAGTGGCTGGATTCGCAACTTGCTGGAGAAGTGGGAAGCCCATCAGAAGCACCCTGAACGACGTCTTGTATTGACCCCGTATATCGAGGATTTCAAGCCAGACTTGTCTGTACGGACTGTGAACGCTGTAGCTCTATTTGATAGCTCATATGATAGGCACAAGAATGCCTTTGTGCTCAGCCGACGAGACGACTCGTTTGAGGAGATCCTTCTGGCTGACAACGAACCCGATCTGCATGACTGGCTCGGCAAAATCAACTGTGCATCGACATTCACTACAGCAAATATTTCATTGCTGCCTGTTCAGCATTCGATCAGCATGTCTCAGCGACGACAGTCGCAAGATCCCTTCTACGACCTGGACTCGACACTGAATACAGAATCCGCTAGCGCGTTAAACGATGCAAGGGCGGCAGCCATGTCAACTCGGAAGAGCGCAATAGAAGAAGAGCTAGTCCATGCGAAAGAGAAGTTGGAAGATCAACTGCGCAACGCACGACATCTGCAAATACTAGCGCCCTTTCCGTCGAAGTCAAGAAGCGAGCTGCTAGCCTTTGGCGCCCGAATTTCACATAGGATCAGATGGGCTCGTTACGAAATATGGCGGCTGCAGTGTTACAAGGACATCATTGTTCTTGTTGCCAACTTCGAAGCTCTCGGCCAGCTAGAAAACAGTACTGCTGTGCCTGCAGTCAGAGACTCGCCGCGCCTGTCAACGAAAGCTTTTGGTCTCAGCAGACTGAATTCAAAGGGGAGTATGTTCTCCAACTCACCCAAGACTGCAAAAACGGTAAAGGACTCTCCACGTGTGTCCGTTCAGTCTTCCCTTGGCAAGAACAACTCGGAACATCTCACTACTGAAGCACCATCACAACGGCCTATATCGACGGCAGGATCGACAAATACGAGCGTGGCCAGTCAGCTACCCTCGCTGCGACTCGAATCAGCATCGATGAACTGGGAACGAAGAATGTCTGGCAGGTTGAGTGATCGACCTATGAGTTCCGGAGGTGAAAGTCTTGCACGGAAAGTATCGACGATCAGTACAGCGTCAGGACTTGAGCGGTCAGATATTGACTCGACGAAAGAGTTGCCTGCTACGCCCACACATGGTCCGTCTGTAGATGACGAGAGTAAAGACGCTGTCACTGCAATGAGGTTCTCGGTTCAAGATGCGGATCATGCAAGAGACCATTCCGCAACTCGGAGAGACCAGCATCCCTTCGGAAGTCCAGATAGTGGGCGCACGAGTGCTCGCCGAAGTCTTCGCGAGACATTACGAGACGCGAAAGATCTACCAGGCATACACCATCATCGTGGTCGAATAGGGCTAGGATCGAGTTCAGCATCGCACGACGATATGCATACGCCCAAGGCAGACAAGTCGGCCATCACCAGAGGCGAAGGAAGCTTCCGAGTGCATGGCAAGAAGGCATCTGTCATCACGCTGCCGAGCGAGTTCATGCACATGAGCCCTGAAGATCGGTTGCGATCAAGGAGGCCAGTACAAGAGGATGACGCACGTTCATATGCCCCCAGTCTGCTTGATGGTGAGCAGACGGCGTCTCGAAGCTCGATGTCTGACTTTGACAGTAGTGCTACGTTTGGAACTGCTGGGACATCATTTTATCGGGATACCTCTGTGGACAGCCATGGATCTGCCAAACATCTGAAGCGTCCTGATGGTCCAATGCCAAGAGCGGACTTTGACAGCAATGTGGATGCACTACCACTTGATCTGGCGGTCTCAAAGGTTGCGCCAACGACAGCAGCAGGAAAGAGACTTTATGACGCCATCAATCGTGAAAGTGACAAAGAGAACGGAAGTCTCTTTGATGACAGCAGCACGACGGCAACGCCGAAGGCGAAGCGGGCTAGTCGGCTAGATCATGGCGGACTCGATGGGGTGGACGAAACTGGTACATTCCTGGAGAGTGCCAGTGATGCGAGCCGAGAGGAATGAGCGAGCATCGACGAAGGTTGAGCAGGTCTCGCCACATGACAACGAGGTTCCGACCTTTATGGTAGACATGAACAGGCGTACTGGATTGATACCATGATATACCATATCTGGGAGGTATGGAAGAAAAGAACAATGAAGCGAGGGAATGAGGTATTCCCGGGCCTGAGAGAGGAAATAGTCCTATATACTGAAACTTTGACCTCAAACCGACAATTATGCAGACACGATCACGTCGAGCCAAGTTTTGGCAGACCAATATACACTGTGACAACATCAGGGAAGTCACTTGACAGGCGACAGCCTAGCCTACCTGAGGTAGTCTGACCAAAAGCGAAAGTGCCGGACAGGCGGATCGGATCACCTTCGTGAAAGAAAGCCTCGGCATATGTCTGCCAAGCTCCTGTATGCTGTCCACTGAATATCACAACATGAAGCTGCCCAAGACGATGTTGTATGTAGACTCCCTATATATCCTTGACTATCGTGATCTTGATATCACCTCGGATTATGCTAGCCATTCGTGCTATGCTGAGGTGTATTGTAGTCGGACTTCATCCCGTGACAGGGCCGAACAGGGGGAAAGCCTTATGCAAGCCGTCGATCATTTTAGTGTGCCGAGCTTTAGAACACAAAAAGTGACCGTAACCACACACGCTATAATCACTATGCTGATGAAGCCGAAGCCGAATATCACCTCCGAGACGACCGCGACAGACGTCCGAGACTGATCACGAGTCTGCAGTAGGGCTACCCAGCACAGGCCAATCATCGTCATACCAGATGTCGTCCCATGGCCCACTGGGACGGTCCAGGCACAGGGAAAGAGCATGATCAAACATGCTTAAAGTATGGCCCCTCCTCTACGTGTACTCAGTATGAGCCACTCATACAATACCTTCCATCTCTCCATGCTACTTGTGCCATATACATAGCTGGTCGAACCCCAAATCGATCCTGAATCTCGAATCCTCAGCCGCAAGATCAGAATATCTCTTACGTTATAGACCGAGGATATCATCATCTTGAAAAAGAATATCATTGCCAAGAGCTTGGGAACATATCTTCATACTTCAGGATAGAGACAACTCAGTGATACCTTAGGTTGACATACTGCTGTCGAGGAATTCGTACTTGCATTGTACAAAGAGTCAAAACCACAAACATATCCAATGGTGACCAAGGCCAGCAATGGCGAGGTCGCTGCGCCGAAGCGAACCTCGGCAGCTACGAATCTTGTTGGTATGTTTGCAGAAGGGAGATGGAGGACGTAAATTCCGACGGAGACTGACCTCGTCGTGGTTAATAGCTGGTGGTGGTGCTGGTATGATGGAGGCTCTTATATGTCATCCACTTGGTATGTGATCGATGTCGAGCACCTCATTCCCTCGGCTTCATTTCCCTCCATGTAATCACGCTAACATACCCTCATAGACACAATAAAAGTACGAATGCAGCTTTCGCGGCGAGCCCAGCGTCCAGGCGTGAGTCACCCTCCTATCCCTTCCCACCACCCTACCACTTACCCCCCATCTAACACCACTTTCCCATCCACAGACCACCAAACGCGGCTTCCTCGCAACCGGCCTCCAGATAGTAAACCGCGAAACCCCTCTCGCCCTCTACAAAGGCATCGGCGCCGTCACCGTCGGCATCATTCCCAAAATGGCCATCCGCTTCACCTCCTACGAATACTACAAAGAGCTGCTCACCTCCCCGGACGGCACACTACAAAGTCGGGGCACATTCATGGCTGGTCTAGCTGCAGGTGTGACTGAGGCGGTGGCAGTGGTCACGCCGATGGAGGTGGTGAAGATAAGGCTTCAGGCGCAGTATCACAGTATGAGCGATCCGTTGGATGTGCCTAAGTATAGGAATGCGGCACATGCTTGTTATACGGTGGTGAGGGAGGAGGGGGTCGCGGCGCTGTATAGGGGTGTTACGTTGACGGGTATGTTGTGTTGCCTTCTCTCCTAGGTTGTCCATCAACCCGCCACTGCTAACACTCCTATCTCTCCAGCCCTCCGCCAAGGCTCCAACCAAGCCGTAAACTTCACCGTCTACAACGCCTTAAAGTCCCGTCTTCAAGCCTACCAATCCCCGTCCCTCGCCTCCTCCAATGCCACGGCCGGCTCCAACCTCCCCGGCTACCAAACTGGTGAGTCCGCGTCCCACTCACTCACCCACCCCATCTCCCACACCAATCACCAAACTAACTCCTTCCAGCCCTCATCGGTCTCATCTCCGGGGCCTGCGGTCCCCTCTCCAACGCGCCCATCGACACCATAAAAACCCGTCTCCAGCGCCAACCCGCCGCACCCGGACAAAGCGCACTCAGTAGGATCAGGGAGATTGTGCAGGGCATGATCAAGCAAGAGGGAGTGCGGGCGCTGTACAAGGGCATTACGCCGCGTATCATGAGAGTGGCGCCGGGCCAGGCGGTCACGTTTGCGGTGTATGAGCAATTGAAGACGTGGATTGAGAGGACGAAGGAGGTGGGAAAGGAGGGGAGGGGGGACTATGAGGCGTGAGTGGAAGTGGATTGAGGCGGGGTTTGTGCTCGATCCCGCGACCACACTCGAAGCGCGGAGGTACCCAGATGGGCTCACGACGCCGTATCGGCTCTGTGCTGTTCAGGCTATTTGCGCCTTGCCAAGGCAGCAGGCATGTCTCCCGCGCCGGGTCTGTGGCGAAAAGGCTCGATCGAACTCGGACAGCCACTGTCACTGTCGTTATACCCCAGATCGCTACACCTACACCTACACCTACAGATCTTCGCTTGAGCTCACCGGAGGGTCTTCGAGGAGTCGGCTTGAGCCCGGACGCGCCCGCATCTGCTGCGTCGCCTTGCGAATGGATTGTCTTCACGACTGTACTCTGCATGCTCTGCACACTCGGCACACTCTGTGTCGCTGTACTTGGTCGGTTCTGGTTTGGCATCGCGGCGGCAAGGCGGATCGACAGATAGACAGACGTGCGCGTGTGCGGGCTGGAGGGAGGCGTGAACGTACGTGGCGGAGTGCGATGAGGATGACCACGTCAAGCCCAGTTCGAGATGTCCAGCCTGGCTTTCTGATCACGACTCAGGGCTCTATCCTACTATGTGTAGCAGGAAAAGTCTGACGCAATGCCTGCCAAGTTGGAAGTGGGATTGGCAGCGGGACACGAAGAACAACATAACCGTCCTGTGCCCAAAGAGGTGCGGCCGGCAGTCGCATATGGGAACAAAGCTCATGTCTGGCGCTCACGCGCATGCTCAGGACGACGAGGACGGATGGACGTTCGAGTCGTTATGAGATATGTGGAAGCTGGAACTGAACGGTATATACCACGTCGAGTACATTGGCACGATATATATCCTGAATCTGCTGCATACCCACCCACCATATCTCCATCCGTATCCTATAATCGTTCGCCCCATTCCAGTGCCAAGTCCCGTCGTGCGCCGCTGTGCTTCACGCCGCAGCGTTTCCTCTGTAGCACCCAATCCAGCTTGAGTTCCGTGCATCGGGTATGCCAATCAATGCCTCTACACCAGGATCCCGGCGCATCCAATGCTCGAATATCCAAGTCTCTCAACCTCAAATCCTCGGTCGGTTCCAATGTCCGCCGTCATCGTGTCTAATGAGACGGACGCGGCGTTACTCACTCCGTGGCGTTTATCCAATATACCACATGCGCAGGTATGCACCAAGAGACGCACCCCGTCCATCTCCCTCGTTATCCAATCCGAGGAGACCTACCATTGTCCTGTCCCGCTTCAACCCGTATCCCCTCCCTAACCCACTGCACCTCCTTCAATCTCCCCACATCCCACCGCCCTCTACTAACCTTCTTCAACAGCCCCTCCACACATTCCCGTCCCCCCTCCAACGCCTCTCCCTTGCCCTCACCACCAGCAGCGCCTTTATCTCCAACCCACACCCCCTCATCATCTCCCCACTCACACCACAGCCAATTACACCTCGCAATCCTATGTTTCACACTCCCGCCCACGCCCCTCCGCTTGAGCTCCGCAGCCGTCATGCCCGGCCGCACAGGGAGCGGATCGAATGGTAATCGGCCTTCCATCAGGGCGTAGAGGAGGACGCCGAGGGCCCAGGCGTCGGTGAGGCGTCCGTCGTAGGGTTGGCCGAGGAGGAGCTCGGGAGCGACGTAGTCGGGGGAGCCGCAGGCGTGGGTTAGAAGCGGGGAGGAGGGCGGTGGGGGAATGTGTTTGGAGAGGCCGAGGTCGGTGAGGGTTATTAGG
>Ga0268246_10000942_pt1 | contig 11309 bp, 7 predicted proteins | sample AgamicOrSfe_FD_200242 | JGI IMG/M metagenome (GOLD analysis project Ga0268246, IMG submission 200242) | Agave microbial communities from Guanajuato, Mexico - Or.Sf.e (v2) (version 2) | ecosystem: Host-associated > Plants > Phyllosphere > Phylloplane/Leaf | place: Guanajuato, Mexico | collected...
GGAACGACCGAGACGTGCATGTGTGGTTATGGCAGCGGGATAAGCTGAAAGAAGCGAAGGAAATGAAGCAAGCTCAGAAACGTGTTATTCGAGATACGGAAGATCTGGAAAGGCTGCTTACTCGAGCTACGGAGCATAAGTGAGTCTAGAAGCAGCTTGGATAATGCAGAATGCGAAGCTCTCTTAACATCACGATAGGGAGGCTGTAGGCTGGGCAATTTTGAACAAACATGGCCCGATGAGTGATCTAGTCGCCAAACACGACGCTTTGTCCGCCAAGGTCGTTGAGGCCGAACTCGCGATTGATCGCAAGATTGAAGAGATTAATGAGATGGTGGAGGAATTCATCGACCTACTCCCACCATCAATGGATGAAGTGCACAAATTCAATGCCGAGAACAAGGCGGCGATGGTGCCATACGTGGACGAGCTGAACCGCCTTGTAGATGAGAGGGACGCGGTCGTTCAGAAGGTCTATGATTATGAGGTTGCGAGACGGAAGTTTTATAGGCTGCCGAGTGTAGGGAGTGAGATTGAGCGGCGGCTTGGGATGGAAGCTACCGTGTTAACGACTTAGATCTGCCTAGATGTCTCAGATATTTCTATGTTCCGTTCTCATGTGCATACGGGACATGTCTGCCAAATGCATTGACACTTGATGCGTGCTGTTATGTATCGCTTGGGTTCGGAGGTGACCTTGAAAAGGACGAGAAATCAAGGTTCTAGTGCCACTCGTTAGGAGTTCTCGGTGCGCTCGTGCGGTAGGGTTGACTGGATCCATAGCTCGGTGCTTGTTATGTTCCGTTTGCTGGATGACGACCGTTCCAGCAGCACCTGAGAGAGCAACGACATGATATCCTCTTGTTGCGGGTAGAATGGCTGTTATCATGCCTTGCGCATCCAGTAGCCCGAAGTTACAGTAGATAGAGTCGGCTGAGGAGTTGTAGGAGCGAGACTTAGAGACCTGGAATCGTGATCTGGAAACTCGGCCCGTAGGACGGAGACCTAGGAGCGGGACTTAGAGACCTGTTTGTGAAATATGGAGGAGGTTGGTAGCCCTCAGATATAGTTGATAGCGTCCGAGATCCTGTGGCGTACGCAGGTGATCCGGAACTATATGCCAGCGAGCCAGAACGGTTTGCTGGTGTTGGAGTAGAGTGCTCTGGAGACCGTATGCGGTACGATGGAGATATTGGAGAGTATGCTGGCTGTATGCTCTTATAGCTTTCCAAAAGTACCGGCGACGGTTCGAAGCAGCTTGGCCAGCTGACAACGGTCTTGCTGGTGGCTCCGAGTAGTTGTCCACGAGACTTTGCTCTATCCGGTCTGGGCTTGGCTCGGCTGAGGCAGTCAAGGCCCGGCTCGATCCACGTGACCCTACGCTGGTGGTGGGGTCGGCTTCTTGCGTATATATATAGTGTTGAGGGATGTAGTCTGACACGACAAACTCACGCCCTGAATTGTGTTTGACTGGTGATCCTTGCACATTTGTGCTGCCAAGTTGTGATACGTGCTATCAGTTTGGCACATTCTGCTCTGGATCTTTACATGGACTGCATACTCGGCGATTGTCTCAACGAGCCTTGTCAGGAAATAACATGGTATGTTGCAGCTCTGTAGGGAGCTGGGGTTGGATTTGGCGAATGCATCAGATGTGTCAATCGTCGCCATTTCACGGCCGTTGTAGTGTGCGGCCCAGTGCAACGGGACTGTAAAGGTATTGTTGCTTGCAGCATTGATATTGGTTCCAAGTCCGATATCCAGCAAGAGGAAAGGCATCATGTTCGTCATCTCTGAGTCAAGAGGTGCTGCTTGAGCAGCGAATGTCAATGCTGTGTCGGCCGCAGCACAATGGTCAATGTCAAGATCCGGCTCATCCCCAATGATCCGGGTGACTTTTGTTACATGGTATGCGTGCACCGCTCTCCAAAAGCTGCGCCGCTTCTGGGACGATTCTTGACCTGTTTAGTATGCCGGCGAGGGTGAGTAGCGTATGCTCGGAAATGAACCGACGTCTTTGGTATGTATATTTCGAAGCATGTTTATCGCAGCTCGCTTTCAGCCTCGTCATCTCCTTGTTCTCGGTGGATTCGTCCATAAATTGCGAGACGTGCGCTACTTACTGTGCTGCAGCGCGGACCATATGCTGTGTAGGATTTGGAGAATTTATGAGCCGTACGACGGGGTGTCCACTCCAAATGCTTTGTAGACCCTTTAGTGACTCATAATTACTCTCCAGGCGTGCATGCACTCTGTACTGCGTCACAGGCACCCCTGTACTCCTGTCTCTTTTGCGGCATGAAACGTTGTCATCTGCGTTGCCGCAGCTCCAAGATGTGCTTGCGACGAGCTTGCTGTGGGTTCTGAAAGTGCATGAGCCATGATAAAAAAAAAACAGAACAAGCATGTACGCCACAAGATGTCTTGCCAGCCAGCAGAGGATGCAGATTAGTCGTCAGGCATCATCATGGGGTATTGTCCGAAGGAGGTGTAAAAGTGTATATATATGCAGATTGAGAGAAGAGATGTATGGCAGAGGAGGACTCATGGTGTTTTATAACATTTTTGTGCACCTGGGTGCAGCGCGAGCGAGGGTGTCACAAAATCACGAATCGATACTTGTGATACGGTACGTAGAACAATGATGGTAATGTTACACTGCATACAATTGAGGGAATACTTGGAATGCTGCATCAGCTAGAAACCTGACGAGGTTCATACTTCGTGTGACGGCGGCACATGAGATGCTGCGCTGCAGTCAGCATGCGTCTCCTCGGGTTCAGGTCGCACAAAGTCTGCCACAGTCCGGCTCAAGCGGCAGAGCACAGAAAGAGCTGTGCATATTGCTTGCGAGTACATCACACAACATCCCCCTAGGTACTGCCGATCCTCGATCACGTTACACCAGACAGCACAGCCTACAGGACTTGATTCCCGTGTCGCACGCACAGTCACAGGATACGCAGAAATGAAGACGTGAGGTCAAGTTGGGCGACTTGAAGATGCCTGATATGTCGTCACACGAGTCATGCAGTCACTTCTCATTCGCTACCTCTCTTTAGTCATTCGAGTGCTCGCAGAAGTAGGCCATGACATCGTAATATTCGTGCGTAAAGCCTACGAATTGGTGACTGTCATCACTTGTCCGCTCGTGATGCTATACAGTTTCTCAATATCTCACAATGCCCCAAACCTGAACCCTCTCCTTCCTCACTCCTGTACACTTCACATCCAGCTCAAACACCTCTCACAACATCCCCCCCAGCACCGCCTCCGTCGCACTCCCAATATACGCCCTCCTCGCATTCAGCGCACCCGGCTGCAATCCAAACCTTGCTTCCAAGTTACTCTTAACGCTCTTCTTCGTCACCGTCATCAGATCCGCCGTCGCCACAATCTCCTTGATTGCAGACAACAGCGCATCGTCTGAGGGCTGACGTGCATGGCCCATGCCAGTACCGGAAGCGAGCATCGTTGAGACAGGTCGGCTGGCTGAGTGCATATCTGACATTTCGAACGTGGATAGGGGACGGCCAGCGGGGAGGTAGGAGGGCGTGTTTGTGTTTGTGTTTGTGTTGTTGTTGTAGGCAGGTGGTGTGTATGGGTAATCAGCAGGTTGTGGGCTGGTTCCCGCCGGACGCAGAAGGCTGAGCGTGCTTGAGAATCTGTTCGCCGCCGGTGTCTGCTGGCCCACGTACGTCGTGGTGTCGTAGTACGGCGCGACATTGACGTTATACTCGCTCTTCGCAGCCTGTGCCGCATACCCACCACCCAGGCCAAACCCGTTCTTCGTGGCGTATGTCACTCCGCTGACTTGGCTGCGCATGTCGTCGGGCATGTTTCCGGTCTCGGTCATGTGGTCGCTGTAAGCCTGCGATTGTGCTTCCAGGAGCTCGGCCTGGTATTCCTCCCATCGCTTCTTGGGGATGCTGGCTGGATCGAACTTGCCTTCGTCGCTGACTACGACTTGGCGACCGCTTTCTCCGGTCACGACACGCGTATTGCCCCAACTGAAGTCGTCCATTTCCCAGAAGGACATCATGGGCATGATGCAAGCGAAGATGGGGGTAGCGAGGATGTAAATGATCATCCAGAGGCACATTTCCCATCGTCTCCGAAGGATGAAGATGATTGCTTGGAGACCGTAAATGGCACCGATTAAGATAAAAGCCGTCACTGGGACTGAGCTCGGATTGCTGATGATGAGATAGATGAGATACGCAATATAGCCCACGATCACTGGTTGCACGATCGTCGACAACAAGTCGAGGAAGACGACGAATCGCATACTGAAGCAGAAAAAGCCGCAGAGTTGCTGCAGTGGGATGAGCTCAATCAGGTTGTGTACGGTCGAGTTGATCCAGCGTCGTCGTTGTGAAAAGAAGACTTTCCACGATTCCGGAGCGATTGTCCAAGCGTGAGCGCGGAAGATGTACTTCGTCTTGTACTTTGGGTGGAATTTGAGGAGTAGAGTCGTGAGATAGCGATCTTCGCCTAGATGCAACAAGTTCTTCATATGCAGTGTGTCGACTCTGATCTCAGAGTATGCTTCGACGATCTCCTTGGACACGAAGAGAGGTTTGCCAGTATCTGCTGCACGGATGCGGACCATGGTGAAACAGCCTGGGAGACAGGTGACAGAGCCAAAGAGTGACTCGAAAGCTTTGGTCAGATTGTGCTGTGTATATGTCAGCATTGAGCAAGACTTGAGCGAAAGCATTTCCAGCACTTACGGAGATGTAGTACTCGTATACTTGCATCATGGTGACTATGGAGGACTTAGCATTAGATAGTGCCGTCTCTCCACAGACTCCAATGAGACGAGTATCGTGCATGAATGCTCCCACGAATCGCGTAGCCGAGTCAGGCGCCACAACAGTATCTGCGTCAATCTGAAGGAGGAAGTCATAGAATATTGGATTGATTCCAATGATGTTGCGAATCTGATGATGCATCTCAAGCTCAAGCGGGCTCATAGGTAGATTGTAGTGAACGCGGTTGAGGAAGCGCATGAGGATCATCTGAGAGTCTCGCTTGCCACGATTACCAGGTCTTGATACCTCAGAAGGTTTTCCGATCTTCACAATGACCACTATGGTTTGTTAGCACTCCATGTGAAGAGCAAAGCTGATGGAGCAGACTTACTGAATGGGACCACATGACCCGCTACCTCGTACAAGCCAGAGTATACCTTGCCCATGTTGTGCTGCTTTTGACCCTCGCCTAAGCTCTCAAAGCTCAAAGGTTGCGGATCAACGTCTTCTGGCACGCCTAGAATGTCGAGTACAATCCGAGGAGTAGGTCTGTCGTTGCCTTGGCCGATAATCATGCCATCACAGACGATAATCAGGAGCTTCCTCTTGTCATCGTATTGCATTCTCGCCGCAGAGTCGATAGCACGACGTAAACTGTCTTCATCTTCAGTATAAGCAGGGACAGTACATATAATGAACTTGTCGAGGTTCTCTGGCATATTGTTACTGCCGAATTGCAAGGCCGCCAAGAACTTGAAACCAATAACACTGGCGAGTAGGACAGAGACTGCTAACATGACGTATTCGGCGAATTGGCACTTTGCAGAACTTCGTGTGTCCAGCTTGCCGACGAAGAAGATGTTGTCAAGGCATAATTGCATCCGGCTGCGAAGATCAGCGTCCATGTCAAGCGCCAGCCACTGTTGTGTCAGATCACCACCGGCTTGCTGTGTAAAAAGATTCACCACATCAGCGTCCATGAAGAGTGAGTTCGGCAGCGTTGTTGCATTTTGCCCCGGAGGATACTGCGGTGGTGCTGCACCTCTGACATAAGAGGTGAAATCATAGACCCTTCCGTTGATGTAGCCGATGTAGCTGTCCGTACTAGCTAGTGTTTTCAGGTACGATGGCGGGAAGCCTATAAAGCCTTTATAGTAGCTCTTCTCCAGCCCGAGCATCTGCTCCGTAAACCATGTCGGTCGATAGTTGTTTGCCCCTGTAGCCCATCGGAAATCGTGGTATCTTGCATTTGGATCGGAAGAGCTTGTTACCGTCTTTTGAAGTGTATAGTTCGCTGTTTGGTACGAAATCTGAACTGCCGGGTCAATCGTACCACTGACACCTTGACACATAGCTGACACCTGAATGGGAAAGAGGTTTGTAGCATCTGCGGCACGTTAGCTTCGTCCATAACCCACCACACTCTTAAAATTTACCTTTGCCGGCGTACTTTTCCAAAGCAGAGTCCGGGATAATACTGGGGTAATGTGCTTGCATGAAATTGCTCAAGTCGAAGACGACACCTCGAATGGCAACATATGCATCTTTTCCGCTCTTCCCGTCAAATGATGAGAGTTCTTCATCAGAAAAGACATGCTGGGTAGGGCAGATCAACTTCGGAAAGAGTACGATGAAGAAGATGACAAATGCGCACAGTGCCCAGATCAGTATATTGATAGCCAGCTTTTCTCGCCATGCCATCCTGATGTCCTTCCTTTTGATTCTGCCCAGACTCTTGATAAGAAAGTCGGGGACGAAGAATGTCAAAGCCCACACAAGGAAGACCCATCGCTTGCGAGAACCGGACACCACAACATCATCGACCTCTTCCAGTTTCTTTTCGTTGCCTTTTACCGCGAGTTCTTGGCGAGTGTCGAAATTCCGGAACATATCACCTGAAACAAATGCTGTTCCGGCATCCGATCGAGTGTCAAGATCTCGACCAAAGTAGCCTGCAGCCTTGTCGTCGTGGTACCCTGGAGATGGTGTGCCAAGCAGGTGTAACCGCGAATCATTACCTGGTAGTCGAGGCACCGGGGTAACTGCACCACTGCGATCATCGTCCAGGCTGTTGTCTCTATAGCGACTTTCTGGGAATGCTCCTTTATTGACATCAGCAATCTCTGCCCAGCATCTCTCACTCAGCAGCACTCCGGTACTGCCAACCCGAGCCTCATTTTCCGGCCACCGCTTATCAGCAAGGAATCGTTCTGCCTTTTCACGTTCGCTTCCAACAAAGAAGTCGTCCTGGGCAGTTTGACCTAAGAATTCACCAAATGGCATAAAGACGCTGAAGTCTATACTCTTCAATCGTTGGCTCATCTCCGCAATGCCAAAAGTTTGAAGCTGACTCCGTACGCAGTTGCTGTCAAACTGTTTGGCTATCCTTCGATCATTCGGCTTGAGACAGAAGACAAAGTAGGCATTTGTATTAGGGTTCGAAAGAGCATCAGCCATTGTTGACAACGATGAGAGAAATTCTCCTGCAGCTCCTTGGGACATGCTCTGAGGACCAGTGCTACGATCTCGGAATGGGTTGGTCTTCTTCTTGCCATCATCGGAGTCATCAACAAATGCCTTCGATGGACGTGGCCGCACTGGTTTGACTGACCCACGACGTCTCGCGACACTAGGTTTTCGTGACGGTTTCGAGCTCAATGTCGCTTGAAGGACTGAGGTCTTTTCCTGAGGGTGTGCAACGGTGTGGAGCGCCTCTTGCCCGAAAATAGATCTGACAAATTCACTCCTAGAGGATTGGATGAGATTCACAAGATCACCAGATACCACATCCGCATTGTCTTCAAGAAGGCCGTTGATAGGATACTCTACCTCACCAGCAAAGTGCTTCACAGTAAACGAAGCCTGACTGTTTGGACTTGTGAAGTTACTCCCGGGAAGCTTCGAATAGGCCTCGCTGACCTCGATGGCCATGTTCTTGGTCTCGAAACGTTTGCGTAGCGCTTCTAGACATTGAAGATCTGTCTTGCCTCGCTTCATCTGATCATCCACGATGCTCAGAAGACCATTACCTCTTTTGAGGAGTCCCGTTACCGCATCTGAATTGTCAAAGTAGCTTGTTGGTGGAACAGGAATGTCTTCAGCTTCCAGAATCTCCGCTTGTTGTTCGTAGAACGATTTCAAGGTATACTGATAGATCGATTCTGTTGCTGAGTTGTTGAGCAGTTGATCTAGTGTTGAACCAGTGGTCGAGGACGACTGTGCAAACCCCGGAAAGTCGACAACGGAGACAGTATTACCTATACCATCCTCAAACGCGCACACCTTCTGATTCACTTGTTCGATAATGTAAGAAACCAAAAGCGAGTATAGTGTCTGTGCAAGCTCATCCGCATTTCTTCGTGCACCTGCTGGGTCCAACATGATCGTGACCCTCTCACGATGCAAAGTCTGAGTCTTGTAGCTGAGTGATGTCTCCAGATCGTTCACGCTGACCCCAAGAAAAGCTGCGATTGTTGACAGAGTGTCGCGGTTCTTGACAACAGTGACTTGCTCCCCACCTTCGTGAGAATAACCGCCACTCTCATCTGGCGCTGGCGCTGTGGACTCCACAGTGGCAAACTCCAGCTGTCCAATATGCATAACCGTCGCGAGGACCTGACATATCTCTGCAATGTCGCTTCGTGGGATCTCAAGGCTGCGAAGTGCACTCTTGAATTGTTGAAAGCCTTCAGCATCGTTGATACCAATCTTGAGCTGGGTCGGATTCCCAAGATATCTCCATCTCTTCTGACCATTACCATGCCCAAAGCCATGTGTGATGGCATCTGCGGGTGTGAGGGATGACTCCTCAAGGCCCAAGTGATGCTTCTCGGCCGCGCTAGTACCTGCCAGGAGATAGTACATGATGTGAAAACTCCTTTCTCCTATCGGAACAGCAGCTAATCGTTTTCGCTCAAGTCTGTGTCCGAGCAGTTTTCCACCTATGAGTGTGGGATGGGAGGAGCTCGTTGTGTCATACTGTAGTTCGTAGAAAAGACCCGCCTTGGATGCCGTTGGTGTCGTGATAGATTTCGTTGTCGTCAAAGCGTCAAAAAGAAAAGCAGCGTAGGAAAGCTTATTGGAAAGTGGTGTGGATGATAGAGACAAGATTGAGCTCAGAAAGTGTGATCGTAGTGTAGTCTTTCCAGAACCAGATTCGCCTAAGAACAGAACAGCCTGATTTTCACCTCTTGAACCTAATCTAGCCCAAGCCCGCGCGGCCATGTCCTCGGCGGCTGCCATTGCACTACCATCTTTTGACCCATTTGGACCTCTTGCGGAGGACGTATATGTGTTGAAGCTGACGAAGGCGTGAGAGGAGAGTTTCGCCGTAGGTAGATTCAGGTGGAAACGGCTGGCCAGATGTGCTGTTAGATGCGCTTCAGATTGTAGGTATGGTGGAAGTGCAGGTAGATTATCTTCTGTGTGTTGTGGCGCGCTGTTTGAGAGGAAAGTGGCCATGGTCGCTGGGGCGCTGTTCGTTGCCGGTTCGAAGGGTCCGGCAGGGGGAAAGGAGTGCGATGAGCGAGCTGTTCCTGTGCGACAGAGGGAGTTTCGTGGGGAGTGAGCGAAATCGAGTCTATGACGTCCTCAGATGAGATGACCAGGAGGAAAAGCAGTAGGTGGACTATTATTGAGGGGTAAGTAGTATATGTGGAGTTTATGATGTGAAGTTTAGAATGCCGCAAATGACAGTGAAGTCTTCACAGCAGAGGAGGAGATGTATACAGATCAAGGAGGTATATACAATGAAGAAGAAGCTGAAGCTGACAATAATTAAAAGTTGAAACCGATACCAGACTGATGGTATATTTAGGTTGACGGCACGCCTCACACGCGCTCCACTAGCGGCATCTCAACTGCGGTAAAACATAAGACCCTGCATTTCTTCCCATCTTCAGGGGGCCGATTTTTAGCAGGATGTGAAGAGCGCCGGAGCATCCTACATCCAAATACCGGACGAGGACTGTCTTCGAAGGGCCCTAGAGGTTCGTGGGAAAAGCAGTAATGTACAGTGAATAATGAAGCCAACATCTGCTCTTTGTTTATGCAAGCTGAACTATTTTCGGACGGAACAAGGCTGTTTTAAGTTCGAATGTGTGGGGGAGGATAAACGGTTGTCGTTGTCGCCGCCTTCGTCGTCTGAAGCAGAGTAAAAGGTGTTATGGTACTTCTGCATCCTCTTCTCTTCTGCTGCTTCTCGTCACATCTCACTGCCAGCCAGATCCCATGGTGACCTCTCTGCTTCGTGATTCCTAGAGCATTTTCTCTCACATTACAGCACAATACTCAAAATGTCGAACCGCAACTCATCATATTCTGCTTACACGCAATCTGGAAACCCCTACGCGCCACAGAACGACCAAGTGTCGACGCAGACTCTCCTCAATGCTCTTCATGACTCACACAGTTCTGGGACTCCGCTAAGTCTCGAGTCCAGCACGGGTGTCGTGATCAATGCTTGGAACAGCACAGGCCTGGCAGACGGCAGACAACGTCCTACAATAGATGAGCAAATAGCAAGAAGAGCTTGGGAACATGCAAGAAGACGAGCAGAAGACGGATGCGTCGTGCTTGCGTGAGTACTAATACGACACAACCACACGCTTATACATGCTGATTCTAAACATCCAGGTCGTTACACGACTCCTGCCCCTCTCTACTCCTGCCCTTCATTTCTACACTACCCTTCGATGTACCTTCGATATTCAGTACGGCTATGGCCGTGTTACACCCCTTCATTACCTGCAGCACGCCCCACAATCCTAGTCTAGCTAGATATTCCTCTCTTGCAACAACCTTCACTTGTGCTCTGAGTGGAAAAGTCAGTAGCATCACAATCGCATTATCGACATCTGGTCTCGACGTTTCGAAAGGACTCCTACAGCTACCACAAACGAATGGATACAGAGCTTTCGACGTCTTTTACTACCTTCTAAGCTCGGCAGCGACGCCTACAGAACGAGAAGCCCTTGGTTTAGGTTCTCCTCAAGATTATGCACTTCTCAAGAAATCTGGAACATATGAGCCGGCCTCATACCTTCCGACAGCGGATGACGCAGCCTCAGCAGAAGAGTTTCGGGACGCACTCAAGACCATTGGCATATCGGGACGCACCCGTCGAGACCTACTCTCTGTATTAGCAGGTCTACTCCGGCTCGGCGACACACTTAATCCCTTAGTCAATGAATCAGAACTTGAGCAGATCTGCGAGGAAGCTGCAGGGCTTCTTGGTTTGGACTCTGACACACTTGTCAGAAACTTCGAAGATGCACAAAGAGAAGTCATTATAGGTGGTCTGTATGAAGCAGTTGTAGACTGGGTTATCGTCCAAGCGAACAAAGCCATTGCCGCAACTATACTTGAAAATAACGATAGGAGCTCGATGGACAGTGGATCAAGACAAGCCGTACTAACCCCAGTGATGAGTAACGAGGACACTGTCAGTCTTACCATTGTAGATGTTCCTGCTCCACAACTCTCACGAGCGTTGGCACTTCGCACTGTGTTTGACGATTCGTTCGGTATCAATGCTGAGCTGGAAAGTGATGGCGT
>Ga0268246_10000944_pt1 | contig 11296 bp, 11 predicted proteins | sample AgamicOrSfe_FD_200242 | JGI IMG/M metagenome (GOLD analysis project Ga0268246, IMG submission 200242) | Agave microbial communities from Guanajuato, Mexico - Or.Sf.e (v2) (version 2) | ecosystem: Host-associated > Plants > Phyllosphere > Phylloplane/Leaf | place: Guanajuato, Mexico | collected...
CCACGACAACTGGTTCCGCGTCGCCGCGCGCCCCTTCATCCTCTTCGCCTACCCGGCCATCCTCTGGTCCTCCGCCATCTACGCCCTCTCCGTCGGCTGGCTCATCATCCTCTCCGAGTCCGTCTCCACCATCTACCGCTCCAACGCCTATGCCTACCGTTTCTCTGCTATTCAGACGGGGTTAATATACCTTTCTCCGTTTATTGGCGGAATATTGGGCACGGCGGTCGCGGGGAAAGTGAGCGATATTATTGTAAGAGCGCTGGCGAAGAGGAATGGAGGCGTGTATGAGCCTGAATTTCGACTTGTTATGGCGCTGCCGATCGCCCTCGCCACTACAGCAGGCCTGTGGGGTTTTGGGTGGGCGGCGCAGGAACGCGATGTTTGGATCGTGCCGACAGTCTTCTTCGGCGTCATTAGCTTTGGGTGCTGCCTCGGCAGCACGACGGCGATTACGTTTGCGGTGGATAGTTATCGCCAATACGCGGGCGAGTCGCTCGTCAGCCTGAATTGGAGTAAAAACATATTCGATGGACTGGTCTTCTCCCTGTTCTTTAGTAAATGGCTCGAAGCGGATGGGAGTCGGAAGGTGTTTTTGGCGCTGGGAGGCATTCAACTGGCGTTTTGTGCGGCGAGCGTGCCGATGTGGATTTATGGGAAGAGGTTGAGGGCGTGGACGTATAGGAAGAATTTGATGGAGGGGTGGAAGTAGAGTCGGCAGTTCCTAATCTGTCTTGTTTTGTTTCATTTGTTTATATGTTTTTTACAGCTAGTGTTGTCTCATGGCATTTGCACAACAACCTCTCCTGCCCCGTCCAACCACTGCAGGCCCGCCATCTTGACCTTTGATCTGCTCGCCACGAAGAGAAGATAGTAGATGTGCTCCACCACCTCTCCCCAGCAATATATCCTCAAGTTCCAGATGTGTTCGTCCTCCCCGTCCATGGCTACAGCCATGTCCACATCCCCATCGCCTATGCCACCCCCACCTGCACTCACCTTTCCACCTCCAGCATCTACGCGCACACAACTAACCCCCCACCCAGCCTGCCCCGTCCCCACAAACTCTTCCAGCCAGTCCCAGAAGTCCTTTCGAAGTTGCGGCTCCCAAAGCATCGTCGTCGACGCTGCTGGCACAGACCAGTAGCCGCGCTCGAGCGGCCGCAGAGGTCGCGACTGGAATGCAGGAGCGTATCTTGGTGGCTGGACTGCGGCAAATTTGGTGTAGAGGTGCTGCAGAGGAGCGGTGATATGGCTTGAAGGGCCTGGCGTGAGGGAGATAGGGGGTGAGGGAGGACGGGTGATGCGGAAGGCGGAATGAGTGAGGGGAAGAGGTTGGAGAGTGCTTGGTGGAAGAGATGCGGCTCGAAGTGCGGGTATGGGAGATAGTACGGCTGGAGATGGCAAGGTTGGGGTGGACGGTCCCCTAAGGACTGAGGCGGGTGTGAGTAGTACTGGTGTCGAAAGAGAAGGCGTGGACGCGGCTATGCCGAGGTTGGTTTTCCCAATATCATTCACTGGCGTCGGAAGCATCGGTGTGATTGCAGTCACAGCATGGCTGGTACCATTCACTGCAGATTGTTTCAGAGCTATATTCGGAGTCTGCAATCCCGACGTGCCTGATGCACGCAATAAGGCAGCAGGTGTACTTGGGCCCCTGGAAGACGGCATAGTGTGAGCGCGCCTCATAGAAGTAACACTTTTCGACGGCGAAGATATCGGGCTAGAAGACGCCTCTCGTCGACGTAAATCATGCTCCTCCGCAGCTGTTGCAGTCCGTCGCACGTTCCTGGTTTTGCTTTCTTGCTCAGCATTTGCACGTTTCCTGTTCAGCGCTGACATGGCGTCCAGATTGGCACGGAGTGCGGATTGTCGATGCACGTCATGCTCATGATCTTGCGCATTGCTCTTGTCTATAAGACTGCTTTCTGGTGCAAGGTTGACCACCTCCAGAACAGGATTGGGGCTTACTTGAGGCAATTGCAGAGGTACCCCACTGGCAACAGGAGTCGTGACTTGATTCGCGGCGTACAGACCTGCTGCATGCTCCTGATCAGCCTGTATGGCAAGTGATGATGTCCACAGCTGCGATGCAAGAGCCGCAGTAGCTCTGGGTGTGTCCGATATGTATGGCTCGCTAGCGACTTGCTTGATAGTTATATCACTTGATTGAGGCGCTCTATTGTCGACAGGCGAGTCAAAATCGAGAGTAGCAGCAGTTGGGAACTGTGTCAATCCTGAGAATAATGGCTGCCTTTGAGGACTTGTGTTCGGATCGCGTTCAAGCTGGACAGTCAAAGATGGGGTTGTCGCATCCGTAGGGAGCTCGTCGTGAGCTCGCTGGTTCACAGCGAGAGGTGTGATTATATCAAGAGCAACAGGAGTGCCATCTTTAGGTCTCGTCAGATCTGTAGTGTGCTCAAGCTCAAAGTCGGCATAGGCCGCAGCCATCTGCCTGTAGCGATCATCTTGCTGCTTCCCAGAGACGTGGACGAGCAGCTCGACCACTTCCATTCTCGGTCTTCCAGTACGACATGGTTGTCTTGTCACTGTCAATACTGAAGCATAAGGGAGGAAGGTTGACAATCATTGGCATTTGTGAATGACGAAGTCGTATCTCCGATTGCCTTACAGTAAATCCGATAGCACGTGATGACGTGGGCTTCATGCACTCATGTTCTCGTGCAACCTCCGTCTCGTCTGCCGCAATGCTGATGGTTAGTATTAGTGCTGGAAGGGTGATTGCTCACCGCGGACCTACAGAACCAAGCATAAAGGTCTCTATGTTGTTGCGATCTATCTGCATTGCCCCTAATATATCATCACTCTAGTCTAGTCTAGTCTAGTCTTCCAATTTAACCTCATTCCCTACCAATCATCAACCTTCTTGACAAAGTCCATCGACTCATTGTCAAGTGACACACCAAGGTCCTTCACCAGCTGCTGAGTCAATTTGATAGCCTTCTGTATCTCTGCCTTCCCATTTCCCAAGTTGCGGCTCCCATACATATGACCCCTCGCTTGAGGAGCAGCACCACTCGCATAACACACGATGAATTCCATCAATCCCGTCTCCTTTGCATTTAGGATTCTTTCCTCGGCCATGAGCTCTCCGTAGATGCTGAGCATGGCGAACTGACTAAGATCGCCACCAGATGTCAAGGCCATGTTCTGCTCAACACGATCCGCAACCTTGCCGTATACACGTTGGAAGAAGTCTAGGCCTCGCTTCTCAAGCTCAGCGGCACTGTAGTCTGCTCGTAATGACTTGTCGGAGTCTAAAGTCTCTGATACTGAAGGAGAAGTTTCCTTGACTGCTGAGCGAAGAGCAGCTAGTGTGTTGATGCCCTGTCTATTGTTAGATGTGCTTGCTTATCAACGCTATGGGAGGAGTACCTTGGGAAATCCAGCCAACGGACTGCATTTCAACAGACCCTCTCTGATTCTTCGTGCAACCTGGATTTGCTTGTCTGGCACGTCCTTCAGTTCGGCGGCGACATAGTTCCAGAGATCAGTGATATGTTTGGCTGATCCTACGGTCTCAATGATGGCGGCTGCATAAACGATCCATATCGAGTTTTCTGGCTGACCCAGGTCCCCAGAAACGAGTGGTGAAAGTGTCGACTTGAAATCGACTGAAGACATGGCTGAAACAGTAAAGAAATCTGTACTATGCGTTGAGAATTTTATAGCTTTTCTCCTCTCTGTTTCTGTGTGTTTTCATGAAAGGGTAAGGCGGCTTTTTAGAGTTACGACCGATATCGATGATGATGAGTGATGATAATGTTTTGTCGGTTCAGTCGGCTATGACGCGGCGTATCCCCGTTATTGCTTAGTGATCTTGTAGGTCGTCGATCGAGACAATCATTCACTCTATACCTATATAAAAGCCCTTTTTCTTGCGGGCAAACTTTCATCATATTGCATAGACATGGCACCAACAAGTCTGAACTTCCAGCTTTGCGACTCGGTCGAGGATGCATTGAAAGACTGTGTGAAAGGTTCTACTGTGGCAGTAGGGTAAAAATGACAGCCTCAACAGATAGCTAAGACATCAGTTGACATTCATGCAGTGGGTTTGGACTGTCAGGAATCCCGGAGAACATCATCGAGTATGTTCGCACGCGTGACGATATTACGGACCTGAAGGTCATCTCCACCGAAGCAGGTGATGATAATTGGGGGCTTGGAAGACTGTATGAGAAGGAAAAGATTTCGAAGCAATGGGCAAGCTATATAGGCAGAGCCAAGGTCATGGAGCAAGCATACTTGAAAGGGAAGACGGAATTGGAACTCATTCCTCAGGGCACTCTTGCAGAGAAAGTACGATGTTGTGGCGTTGGTATACCCGGTACGCTAATCCCGTTCAGATACAGGAGATTCTGATGCTTACTAAGGTGTGATGCTAATCTTGTAACTAGCCTTCTACTCGGTGACTGGGCTGCACACCTTGTATGCTGAAGGCAAGCTACCCATGAAATACGACTCGGACGGGAATGTGGTAGCTTACAACAAGAAGCGGGAGACTAGAGATTTTGGTGGAAAGACGTACTTGCTCGAGGAAGCTTTCGAACCGGCTGACTTCGCCTGGATCAAAGCGTCGAAAGCTGACAAGATGGGAAACTGTGTGTTCAAGGGGACCAGCTACAACTTCAATGCCCTCATGGCCAGTGCGTCCACCAAAATGCAGCCTGATTCAATGCTAATCATCACAGAGATGTCAAAAACCGTCATCGTGGAAGCAGAGGAAATTGTTGAGATAGGGGGGATCCAACCGGAGCACATACACCTACCTGGGCTCTATGTCAATCGTCTCTTCAAAGGAGCAAAGTACGAACATAAAATCGAAGTTCTCAAAAACGCAGAACACGAGACAGCAAAGTCAGGAGAGGAGGCCGAAAAGTCCGACGATCCACGAGAACTCATCGCTCACATTGCAGCTCAAGAGTTCGAATCGGGCATGAACTGCAATCTCGGAGTTGGTATCCCTACCATGGCGGCTGGTTTCGCTGCCAGCATGGGCATTCACGTCTTCTTGCAGAGTGAGAATGGTATGACGGGTTGTGGACCGTACCCTGAGAAAGGAAAGGAGGACTCGGATTGGATTAATGCGGGAAAAGAAAGTGTGACTCCGCTACCTGGCGCAAGTACTTTTGGAAGCGACGAGAGTTTTGGGCAGATCAGAGGGGGGCATCTCGACTTGACAGTGCTTGGGGTATGTGATATATTCCCCCGTCACAAGGAACAGAATACTGACTTGCGCAGGCACTGGAATGTAGTCAGTATGGTGACATTGCAAACTTCATGATACCGGGAAAGATGGTGAAGGGAATGGGAGGAGCAATGGTGAGTCTTTAACACTTCCATATAGGATTGAGTCGTACTGAATCAAGAGCAGGATCTCGTGTCCAATCCTGCGAAGACGAAAGTTATGGTCGTTCAGACCCATGTCGACAAATATGGAAAGTCCAAGATCAAGAAGCAATGTGATCTGCCAATCACAGGCTCAAAATGCGTGCACACGATCGTCACAGATCTTGCTGTGTTCGATGTTGATCATGAAAAGGGATTAACACTGAGGAAATACAACCCGAAGAGCAGTATTGATGAGATCAAGGAAAAGACGGCAGCGGACTTCGAAGTTTCCAAGGATTGCGCGCCGTGGAAGTTGTAATGTCATCGTCGTCAGTCAAAGGGCCATACACCCTCCTTGTATAGGGTCTCAAAAAATAGAATAGAACAGGTACCTCTACAAGTCCTCCGCCTGATCCTGTCGTCGTCGTCGTCGAACCTAAGCCCTACCGGATCTCATTCCGATGTCCGGTTTGTCAACAAAGAAACAATTCGACCCGAGCCGTGATCTGATATTCATGGACGTGCTACATTTGCGTCAATGGCATGTCGTCGAAGTCGGAGCATCTCAAGGATGAAGTGAGTCGATGAGAGAGCACGATGTCAACCTTGACTAACCTTTTCAAGGGCTCTCGTACTCAAGTAGTCATCGCCGGAGGAGTGGCCGGTCTTGTTTCGAGGTATGCTTGGAGTCGTCCTGATTACCCACAACCTGTTCTGACCATCTCAGATTCTGTATAGCGCCACTAGATGTCATCAAGATCCGTCTACAGCTTCAGAGTCATTCGCTGTCAGATCCGCTGAGCCACCATGGCTACAAAGGACCAGTCTACAAAGGCACAATAGGCACTGCAAGAGCTATACTGCAAGAGGAAGGATTCACTGTACTTGGGCATACTCGATATACCTGAGAAACATATACTGATTGGTACAGGCACTCTGGAAAGGCAACATCCCCGCAGAGCTCCTCTATGTCACCTACGGCGCGCTCCAATTCTCACTATACAGGAACACCGCAAATGTCCTCCAGCAGTTACCGCCCCCGTATCGACTGCCGGATTCTGCAGAATCCTTCGTCAGTGGTGCCTTTGCAGGCGGCACTGCTACGACCCTGACATACCCGCTTGATCTCCTCCGAACACGCTTTGCTGCACAAGGAAAGGAAAAGGTATACCACAGTCTGTTGTCAAGCATCCGCGACATCAATACACGTGAAGGTCCCATAGGATTCTTCCGAGGCCTGTCCGCGGCTGTTGTCGGAATCGTGCCATACATGGGCCTCTTCTTCCTATCATATGAATCTCTCAAGTTACCTCTTGCTGGCATGTCCCTTCCTATAGGTTCCGGCGATGCTCTTGCCGGAATTTTAGCCAGTGTCACGGCAAAGACTGCCGTCTTCCCACTGGATACAGTCAGGAAACGGTTGCAGGTGCAAGGACCAACTCGAGCGCTGTACGTTCACCGAAACATCCCTATCTACAAAGGCGTGCTTGCCACCGTCAAGCAGATCATGCGCAGGGAGGGTATCAGGGGCTTGTATCGAGGTCTTCCGGTGAGTCTGTTGAAGGCTGCACCCGCTAGTGCAATCACCATGTGGACCTATGAGAGAACTATGAAAGCACTTCGGAGCACGAATGAGGTGGGGCTTGCAAGCCCAGATGAAGGCTGAGCGATGCTACTGAGAGGTTTCGGCATTGTATGATGATCTGCAATACGATAGCAGTCATCAGTGCTGCCACCAAACACTATCGAGTGCGTTCGATGCGTTCCCAAGTGCAAGTGAAGAGCTGTGCTCTAGAACCAGTTTGCCAAGCGAGGCAGATGTGGCTTGGAATGTGTTTCAGTGTCTTTGCATTCCATCGAGCAAAGCAACAAAGAATGCGTCATCTTGGCGTAAACAAACACGATTCACAGCTTATCACCAGCCAGAGTCCGGAATGCCACGATTGTAATTTCAGGTTTTACTTCCTCCTGTGTTCCCTCACTTGATCTTAGCCCAAAATGCTGTCCAACTCAAAGTCACTCCTTATCGCACTACAGATTATACCCACCATCTTTCTAGGCGTAGAGGCAGCCTGGCCTGCTCGTGCAGCCGCGAAGCACGTCGCGAATCACCGTCGGCAGGCGACAGCGACACAGGCGACAACTTACACGATTATCACGCCTTCTCCATCCGCGGAACCAGTCCCAGTGACATCGCTCAGTCAAGTCGTCACATCGTATGTACCACAGATCACAGCCTGTGCGATTGCTGGTTCTTCGGTGTCACCTGTTGTCAGCAAATGGTCGAATAGTAGCATCAACAATGCGCTCGCATTGAGGAGTGCGGCTTCATCCGACTGCACGACGCAGTACAGCACTACGGTATTGACCATCTGTGCCACGACATTGCAGGGCCTGGGCTCTACGGTATCAATCACTGCGTGTGATCAGCGTGTTACCTTTTCCAGCGAGTATGGATATAGCCTTATCCCAGCCAGCACTACCACGTCCAGCTTCGATGGAACTGGAGCGCCGGAGACTACCATTACCGCGCCGGCCTCGATCAACACCATCACTGTATGTTACACGTATGACCTTTCGACTTGAGATACTAATGAGCCGATGACAGTCGTTCTATGTGGCACCATGGCAAGCACTCACCACTGCTGTCGACGCGATGAATGTCACCGAGCGGGTTTGCAGCCAGAATCTTGCAGCTTCGACTAGCCAGTGTCTCGACATATACGAGATGTGGTCCACCACTACTGTTACCTCTATGACCAGCTTCACATCCGTCGTCGATATTACAACCACCATCGGTAGCGGCGCCAGCCTGATGATCGTCGAGACTATCACGGCCAGCTTGGCAGAGAGTGAGACGGTATACAGTCTCAGCACAACTCTGGTCTTGACGACAAGCACGGAGAGTACGGCGACACAGACGAGCACATTTTCTGTGAGCACAAGCACAATGGTGGTGTATGCGGCAACTGCTACGACAAGCCAGGAGAGCACGAGTACCAGCACGTCAACTCTTTTTACGACATCCACGATCACGCATACCTTGACATCGACCACGACAATGACACCAGCTGTGGCTTCAAGCTCTGCGTAGATAGGAACGTCTTGCATGTTGGGTGATTTCGATTCATTTTGAGAGTCGTTTTGGGAGGTTATTTAGCATAGCATAAGGTTCGCATCGGGATTCAAGAAATCCTACTTCTGTTTCTGCCTTATCGTTGAGAGGGTGCCAATCCAGTATCGTGTATGACTGGTTCACGGCAGGTGGGACTCGTGACGTCTGTACCAGGGAAAGAGGAGACCGGAAGAGAGTGTTCACGCTGAGACTGAGAGAGGAGGCGATGAAGGTATGCGACACATAGGAGTCTGGGGGCGGGAGGAGGAGGTTGTTCGTCAGGGTTAGCTTCCGTAGCTCGAATCACAACTTTGACTTCGTCATTTCACCATCCAGTTTCCAGATCTACAACCAACAACAACGTCAACAAGCATGAAGACTCATGTCAGTCTTGTCCGTCGCCAATAGCGTCACTTCCGATCGCAGCAGACTTGCTCCGGAAGATGCACTTCGCTACAGTCATGTCCTCGACACCTCCGCGCCCGTAGCAGATGCAGATGGCCTCTTGCGCCTGAAGCCGCGTGAACACCGTCACCGCAGCAAGAGCAGAAGACGCAAAGGCGCCTGGAAGAAGCTACTATGGGTGAAACAGTCTCATCCGGACAACTACACCGACGAAGAGACGTTCTTAGATGCTCTCCAGCGCAATCCACGCCTGCAACCATATGACTTCTGGCCACTCGTCGGCGAGTCTACTGTGATTGTGCAGCAGGTTTGCACTATGATCGTCTTTGTCTGCTGTTTCTCTGGTATCATACAAGAGAAGGTGTCGCCGGTCACGATTGTCAGCGCGGGTAGTGTTGGCACAGTACTAGGATGGATACTATGGGATATGTGGGTGGAGCAAGAGCAAACAGATGAGCCTGTCTTTGACATGGCATCAGAGGATAGAGGTCGCCATGATGGTCCATCAAGATCACCAAGCATGAAAGATCTGAGGAGACATGCTGAAACGCCGTCAAGATCACCAAGCCAGAAGGATTTGGCAAGTCTCGGTCTACATCTTGCGCATGCCAGCAATACACCCATGACGAAAAGCCAAATCAGCCAATCGAGGAGGACGAGCGTACAGTCGGCCAGGCTAAGCACCATAGCAGAGCCTCACCACGAAGAGCCTCACCAAGGAGTAGCTGCAAGTGGCCAAAACACGCCCAAGCAGGTTGCAGGCGAGAATGTGTATGCACCATACAGCGATCCCACGTCGCGCTGGTCACCTCGAACGCAGCGGCGTCTTGCAACTGCAAAGTCTGCGGTACTCATCTACTGCGCCTTACTCGGCCTCAGTCCGATCCTGAAATCCCTGACAAAGTCGACCGCAAGCGACTCCATCTGGGCGATCAGCTTCTGGCTCATGTGTATCAACGTCATCTTCTTTGACTACGGTCGCGGAGTCGGTGCTAATTTTCCCGCATCTCTGTCTACGAATGCTGCACTCATGGCATCGACTGTGCTGGCATCACGGCTAGAGTCAACTCGACACGTCTTCTCATTGACACTATTCTCCATAGAAGTGTTTGGCCTCTTCCCTGTATTTCGCAGGTATCTGAGGTACATTTCGTGGCGAGGTCACCTATGTCTGACGTGGTTCCTAGTCATGGGTGCAGGCGGTGGCGTGGCACTTGTGATTTCAGACGGCGGCTGGAAGTCTGCAGTCGTGGGGATTGTGCTGGGCCAATCGATCACGGCATTTGCCATGGGACTGTGCGGATGGTGGCTGATTGGGCTGCAGCGGTACAAGAACGAGATCTACGGGCCTTGGGATCCGGCCAGACCGGTCATACGAAGATGGGACTGACATCAATTCTAGTGCAGACGTCCTTGTATACCTTGTACATACTACAGCAATACTTTCAACCCATGCCTTGTCACTGGACTTCCCAGGTATGCAACTTGTGTGATGTGTCTGCTAATCGCCAGGACATCTACCTTTGCCCTCACAAGTCATCATGGGTTTGTGAATGTACGAATGGCCTGCTAGTCACGGACGAGGATGTGAATCGTCCGAAGTCTCTGCATTATTGTGTGATGACTTATTGGCTTGCTCTGAAATATGCCCGAAACATCTGACAAGGTCACCTGACGTGATCATGCTGAGGCTTTGGCCACTGGTGCTATCGAGCAGCATGCACTTGATCAATTCATGTGATGGGTCTTTGGTCACTTTGCTAACAAGGAATCAGATTGTGTATGCAGTGTTCGCTCTACTAAAAGAGTAATTTCTGACTACTGCTGCTAGCTCGCTAGTCTAGCATGGGCTGCATAGCACTACTGTCTGATTCTACTGTATTAGATCAGAAGTCTCAAAAAGTCAGTCCTGGGGAGAGTGCCGTACGGATTCCATCCAATCTTCTGCTCTGTGACAGTAGCTCGTTCGTGTCTTGCTTCGACTCTTTTCATTCGCTCGTGTTAGTCTCTGCAGTTGCATAAGCAAAATATGGTGAAGCGTATCGACATGCATAAATCGATACAAAGTACTCGAGTAAAGAGCTGGATCATCACAGTACAGCACATCAGAGAATTGCAAATCCTTAGATCAGCTTCGTACTGTTCTTCGTTGACGTAAGTCATACAGAGCAGTTCTCACTTGCTACTCGCTGGCAACTCGTCCTTGCGAAGTTACACAGAGTAGAAGCCTCCAGCGCCTCCACGCCTTCTGGGATTTGCCGCGACCTGCACAACCTGAAACTAGCGCGGCTAAAGTGGAGAGAGATTCCTGGCATACAGATCTAGGTCTCGACCTGCACACCCTCGACTAGCGCTCGCTTAGCGAATACCTTGTATACTGGAGGAGTGTGCTACGCCGCCTTTTCAGGCCAACGAATTCAA
>Ga0268246_10000945_pt1 | contig 11292 bp, 10 predicted proteins | sample AgamicOrSfe_FD_200242 | JGI IMG/M metagenome (GOLD analysis project Ga0268246, IMG submission 200242) | Agave microbial communities from Guanajuato, Mexico - Or.Sf.e (v2) (version 2) | ecosystem: Host-associated > Plants > Phyllosphere > Phylloplane/Leaf | place: Guanajuato, Mexico | collected...
ACAATGAGGATCGTGATATTTGGAGAATCGAAACGCTTCAGAGCGACTTCCAGAGCTGCTGTCGCCCACTCTTCACCTCTCAGGAATGCTGGTTCTGTTTGCACTGCGGGATGTGTAGAGAATCGAGCCGAGACCGCGCACACAGCAAGCGTCAATACAGGTGGGATCGCTCCAGCTTCTAACCTTCGCATAAAGCTTGGCTTGTGAAGCAGATGATAGCTCTGGCCGTAAACGTAATCGAAGTAGACCTCCGCGAGATGTAGCTGAATATTCTTCGAGGGCAATGCCTCCAAGCCGTCCGTCAATAGAGCACCTCGTTCCTCCTTTGTCTTCTGTTTAGGAGGTGGGAAAGCTGCTCGTGCCTCTCTCACATCTCCTGTAGCAACATTTGCATCCCTCACTTCTGGATTCGGCGTTGCTAGTTCTGGTGTGTTGGCCCATCTCCCAAGACCGTGGCCGAAAGCGTCTTCAGCAGATCTCTTCTTTGCAGCCTTTTGCTGCTGTATTGCTGAGCCCGGTTTCAGCACCGCTCGAGTGACCTCCGGAAGCCTCTCTAGATCTTCCTTGGGTAATGCCTTAATGACCCTTTCCTCCATTCTCTTCAGTCGCTTGTCCAGCATGGCCATGTAGTCTGTTCTCGGTGCTGCTTTGCGTGTCGTAACCTTGTATACACATGGTGTTCTGGACTTCAAGCAGTGTTTGCACGCCGGCTTCTCACCTGAACACCTGATCTTCTTCCGCCGACAGGCTATGCAAGCCAATGGCAAGCGCTTGCGGTCCTTCCCTGCTTTCGTCTTCATGTCTGTCCATGCTGGTTGTGGTTCACCACCATCGCCTGTTGGCGCTGTGCCATCCGTGTAATGTGCTTGACTAGACTTTGATCCCACACTGGTCCGTCTCCTGTCTTCTCCTGCAGGATCCATGAAGGTAATTGGCGCCATCGTTGCTGTTCCAGCAGGATAGTTGTTCGGTGCTATCAGTGGTGCTAAAGGTGTATGCTGTACTATGTGCGTGCCAGGCGGGCTCTTTCTCGTTGTGCTCCAAGTGTTCAGGTCAAAGTCCAAGCTCGCCGGCATGGGTGGCATGGCCGCGAACAGATTGTTCGAGTCATCTTGTGGCTGTCCATAGCCATCCGCGTCCATAGCTGCTCCGACGACACGCGATCACATGCGCTATTGCCATGCAGTGAAAGAGGCGTCAGGTCTAGTTCGTGTATTGCTGTGGGCCACTTTCGTGATGTGCCAGCTGAAATGGTGTATAGTCTCTACTTGGAGTGCTGGAGTATCACTTTTGACGTAGTCGTGCTCCAAGCAAACTGTCAATCTAAATGTGAGAGCTGTCTTACTGTAGCTCAAGATACATGCAAATTATGTGAATGAACGCAACAAGGAAGAGTCCACTTCAACGGGTTTCCCCGCCTTACATCGTACAAGTATGGGGTATGGTACGTTTCAGATGTCATAGCGCGCATCCTTCCTGTTACATGACATTGGGATGCAAGACGAAATCAGGTTGTCGTGAGCAATTCATTGGGAGGCTTTCTATGCCTTGCGCGAGGACGTATTTATTTGATCTTATCTATCCTCTTCTTGGCGACACGCAATTTGTCATCCACCCGGTCGACATCCTGATCTAGCATACCAAGCATCTCATTCTGAAGATGCAGCTCATCACTGATCTGAATTCCCATGCCTTTCATTCTCATCACTACCTTCGTGAGGTCAACCACATCAGCGTCCTGCTCTTCCATGATCTGCTTCTGCAGCTGCAGGACACCAGTGTTGTCTAATTCTCTCGTCCTGTCGGTCTCCTTGGCACCTAGCACTCTCCTGCTACTGCTGGGTGCGACAGACGCTGCAAGACTAGTGCCACTACCACTCTTAAAGAGGCTGTCCTTCTCCAGAGTAGTTGCTGCTGCTGACGCATGACTTGATCCTGTGTTCTTCGGCGCGAAGGTATTCAGCACATTCTCAAGTGCATCCCGCTCCTTTTTCGCGGCAGTCACCAAGTCTTTTCTCCTTCGAAGCTCGCCTTGCCCTAGTCCTGTGTCCTGCTCACTCATCTTGCTCAAACCCCCGTCCAAGCTGATGAGCATCGTGCCAGCTCTGACCAAACATCTGCGCGCATCACCACTAGCTTCATGCTGCTCCTGCGCAGTACTCGCTTGATCCCTTCTTGTCAGTTGAGCTCTTGCATCTCGTAGCTGGAGCTTGAGATCTCTGTGCACGTCCAACCAGATCGTGGCATCTGTGACTGGTGCTTGGAGATCCGCACTCTTCATGGCAGCCGCCGCAATCTTGCCAGCAGCTGTTTCACTGTTAATATTCGGAAGGTTCAGGAATTGTCGCCATGCTGCGCAATTTCGCCATCGGGCATCGCTCGTTGTATGGATCTTCCTTAGATATTCCTCGAGCTGTTTTCTTCTTGTTTCTGTCAATTCCGGACTTGAGACGGTCTTCTTGAACCACGACTTTTGCGGTAGTGAAGCAGGTGGTGCGGTGTTGTTACATTGAGCGGTAAGCTGAGTGTGTAGGGTAGTGAAGTCAGAGTACCGCTTTGAGACAGTCCATGAGCGAAGCGGTTGCCGAAGAGTGATTGTGTATAGAGTGTACGGAGGCGACGAGGCGGAGATAGTCGTGGTTGGAATCGCAATCTCCACCGCGGGAGCCATGCTTGAGACTTGGCTTGTAGGAAAGCGGAAGACGAGCTCGATGGGATTTGGCGAATGTGGAGGTCTGTCGAATGATGTCTCGTGGGGATAATGATTGAAAGAGGTCTCGATTCAGATGTTTCATGATCAGAACCTCAAGATGTACGATGACGAAATGTCGTCGGAGCCAACACCTCAGACCACGACGGCAAGGGACGGCACTCTCCAGAGGCTTTCCAGTCAGTCGTGACTACAAACGTCGTGTCGCCTCCAACAGCAAACGACAAATCTGAACACAAACAGGCAGGTATCGGATCGCTCTCTCGTTCAAAGAATCTGCTTGCAAGTTTGTCAAACTTTACAAACGCGCAAACATCTCCTTACGTCGCACAAAGTGATTTTTGTGTGACTTGCAGTTTTCGCCGTATGCAGAGAAGCGCTCCGGACGTGTGAAGAAGCCGTGCAGAAGCGCGTGAATCATCGCACTTATTCGCAGCTATGGTATATCGGGTGCATTTCATGCTGGCGTGTGCTATGTTTGTCGCCTCTCACCTGACATGCGGTCTTGTTTCATCCTCGTTTTGGTGATATCTTCTTAATCAGACTCACCGCCATCTTCCATTCTGCTTGCCACTGAAGCTGTCAAGCGCTGTGAGCTTGCTTACTCTGTAAGTCAAACCACGAGCAATGCTCCCCCATCATCTTCTTTATAAGCTCGGAAATCATTCACTCGATGACATGAAAGGTGGACTCAGAACACCACAATTCTTGCCATTTGCCTCATCACAGCATGCCCCCTTCATCACTCCATAAGCCTTCAGTTCTGCTTTCTCACTCCACTGACAACCAGAAGTACCCTTCCTATCCACTGAACTCGAAGACAACACTTCTTTCATCCCTTCAAGCACTTCACAACTCTATCGCCGGTAAACCTGTATTTAGTGCTATTGCTATCGGACTGTACATTGCGCTCCCAGGCACCCTCACTGGCGTTCTGATTACAAAGATGCTCAAACACTACATTCAACAAGGCACGTCTGTGCTCACATCGGTTGATGATGGAGCAAATAGTGATCATTCTTCAAGTGATCCTTGTACACCAGCACTGTCAACACCTGAATCTCTTCTCTTTGAAGACACTGACTCGTCCACCGAAGACCACAAGTTTGAGAGGCAAGACTCCCATCATGAGCTGATTCGACTTGCACCGGCCGCCGCATTTGACTTTCATGACCACTGTGACAACAACGACAGTCTTCAGCTCGAGATTGAGCATCTTCAGGAGGCATTGTACCAGCACCAATCGCAACATCAAGTCGAGAAGTTTGTGCTTGAGGAAAAGTTGCGGTTCTCAGAATCTCAAAACAAGCAACACCAATCACGACAGGAAGATGACGAAGCTCAGCTGCATGCATTGAGATATGACTACGATACTATCAAAGACAATCACTTCGCAGCGGGTGAAGAACTCGAGTTGTCCTCGCAAAGGCAGGAGCACCTCCAGTCTGCCATTGATGATGTGGAGCACCTTTCCATGGTACAACACGACGAGCTTCTGGTTCAACAGCACATCATCGAGGAGCTGAGAGGAGAAGTTCGTGTTGCGCAAGACGACCTTGAGTGTGCTCGCGTTGATCTTGCCACCGCCATTACTCCTGATGCAACCCAATCTGAATTTGAGCTCGCGTACCTTGATTCTAGGGCTGAGCTTTTGGAATGCCAGGAGAAGCACGAACGTGAACAGATTGCTACAGAAGTTGAGCTTCTGCTGTGCCAGAAAAAGAACGAGCATATGCAAGAATCTATGAAGAAGGTCTTTGCTGCATTGAACTCAAGGAAAGGAGATCGCCAGCAGATTGCTGACCTTCAGAAGAGCAATCAAGATCTGCAGAAGAGCAATCGCGACCTGCAGAAGAGCAACGAGGTGCTTCAAGAAAGCTATGATTTCGTGAACGAGCAATTTCGCATCAGAGTGCTTCAGGAATTCAACGCGGCAGCCTCAGTGACACAACTTCAGGATGAGAACGAATTACACGCTGCAGCGGTCGATCGACTTGAGCAGCTCATCACAGATCGCGAGAATGAGCATGCTCGGGTCGACAAGAGAATGACCGAATACATCGCAGTCATGGAGGAAGAGCGAGTCAAGACCGGCAAGGAATTACGTGAACTGAAGAAATTGGACAGTGCCAGAGTCGGAGAATTGCAGACACTTCGAGCGCTGAAGGAAAGTCTGCAGAAGCAGCTGGGCGACGCTACGAAGAATCAGCCTCAAGCACGACAAGCTGAAGTAGAGCGAGATGCTACTATTAACGAGCTTCAGCGCAAGGTCCACGACGCTTCGCATAAGTGGCAGGAGAGTTCGAACAAATGCTCTGCACTCGAGACAGAACTCGAGGGAGCCCGCACCCAGCTCACGGCCTCTCGAGAAAAGCTCGATGAGCCCACCGGAACTGCTGACATCGAACGCCAGAGTCTTATCGCCCAAGTGAAGGAGCTTACCACCAATCTTTCTCAGGCCGACATTGAACGTCAGGACCTTACAATCCAAGTGAAGCAGTTCACGACCAATCTTTCTCAGGCCAACCTGGAACGCCAAAGTCTCACAACTCAACTGAAGGAGCTCACCGCAAGTCTGTCCCAGGCCGGTTTTGAACGCCAGAGTCTTACAACCCAATTGAACGAGGCTCAAGAGGACCTCCACAATGCTCGTTCAGCAAGGAGTGACATCCTTCGACAGAAAGAGCTTGCAGAGCATGCCTTCTCAATGAAGGAGGCAGCTTATCAGGCTGAGGTCGCACGACGAGACGAGGCTTTGTTCTACGCGGACGAAGATATTGCGATCAAGGAGGCAGCTTATCAGAAGGAGATGTCACAGCGAGACAACGCTCTGTTCGAAGCACAGCAAAAAGCTACTGAGGTACGTCATCAGGCTATCTGGCCACCTCTGTCTTCCTGCTAACATAAATATACAGGAAGGAAACCGATGCACGACCCTTGAGGCACAACTCAGAACCTCCCGACAAGCAAACAACCGCAAAGGCATCAGTGAACAAAACCACAAACTTGCACTGCAGAGAGCCAAAGATGCTGCCAACGCTGCTGCGCAAAGAGCGATCGCCCAATATCGGGAGCGCACCCGGCTAGCGGATCACAACAGCAGCTTCTGGGCTTCGACGCTCGCACAAGGCATTGGTATTCCGAAACACGTCTTCGACAACATGAGCGACGACAGCCTAAACGAAGTGTGCATCAGAGTCAAAATGCAGGACGAGGAGAACTTCAGACTCATGGAGAGAATCAGGGCGTTAGAAGCTGGTGCGCAGCCATCTGGTCCGGTCAGGGCTGCTTATGGTGGTTTCCAATGGGTTGTCGGTCCTCCTCCCCCACCAAATTACCGTCTCGAGGAAGCAGTGGTAGCTGGTGCTTTGATGCAGCGCACTTCATCCCGTGGCTCTGCAAGGTCAGCAGAAAGCACTTTCGCAGAAGTCCTTGATGAAGTTGGAGATGTTCATGAAGCGGTCAGAGAGACGTTGTCGCGACAAGTGAGTGCTGGTAGTGGGCACACCGTAATCGGGAATGCAGGCGAACTTGAGCAGCCGATCAGTGATGACGAGGGCTTGTACGCCGAGGATGTTGTTCCCATTGGGAGGCCTACAGCATTACGACGTGCATCATGGAGTTGATCGATGATGGGCAATAAGCATGGTTTGGAAGATTGGGTATGCATTTCCTGGACATCAAAATTGTAAATAGGCATTTACACCCTTACATTGCGGCATTATCTGCTTGCCCCAAATGAGAACTTTTCACAAAGTCTATACGATATTGACGCCTCCCAATGCATGCCTCCTCGCGTGTCATATATTCATATCATACACATCCACTGCTTCTCCCTTCTCCTCTTCTCCATCTCACACCTCATTATCACTCTCCGGCCCACTTCCTCCCTCCTCTCCATCCTGCACCACATCCCCACCCGCCTCCATCTCGACCATCATGACCTCCGCCCTCCTCAAGAACCCCCTCAACGCCTCATTCCTCGGATCCACCAAATCCACCGCCTTCATCTTCCCCTTATTGCGTATCCTCGGATCACATCCCGCATCGACCAAAATTTCCACAACCGCATTGCCAGGATTACTCTCACCCGCCACCTCCACCTCCCCTGTGACAGCCGTACTCGCCCGCGCCGCCCGCACCGGCACAACGCCATGTGCATTCGCACCCTCGACCGCACTGTGCAGCGGTGTTCCGCCCGTAAGGCGATCGAGCGGATCGCACTCCAGCCCGTCTTGATCAAGGAGCATGTCGAGGACTTCGTAGCTGCCGGCACGGGCGGCGACGTGGAGGGCGGAGGCGCCGAGGGTGTCGCGTGTGGAGTTTAGGAGGTCGGCGGTGGAGGTGGGGGAGGGGGAGGAGGAAAGGACGGAGAGGAGGAGGTCGGTGTTATTGCGGCGGCAGGCTTCGAGGATGAGTTCGCGAGGGGTGGCGCCCTGGGAGGTGTCAGTAATGTGTGGAGGGTGGAGGGGTGGTGAGGTGGTGAAAGGGGAGGCGCAGAGGGGGACTTACCTCGTCAGCCATTATGAAAAGAATACTCGGTGAAAATTGTGCGAAGAAATCGGTGATAGTGTGTTCGACTGTGTTGCGGTAATATTTGCGTCTGTACAGTGGTCCAACCAGCTAATGTAGATCGCTAGTTTGACTGCATTGGCATTTCGGAGATGTTACAGTTGCGTTTCGTCATCTTTCTTATGTCCGACATCTCCGCGCGGAGTTTCACTTCTTTTCCTGCGACAGCAGCACAACTCCCACAGATCACCACTGAATCATCTCACCAAGTCCCCTCAGCGGGCATACACGCCACCATGCTTCTCTGTCGGTACCCCTCGCTCCTAACGCTTCCAACTTCCAACTAACACCCCTCCAGTCTGTCCCGCCTGCTCCAACATGCTCACCATAACCCGCGTAACCAACGAAGCCACCGGCGCCGCTCCCCACCACTTCGCCTGCCGCACCTGCCCCTACTCCTTCCCTCTCTCCAAACCGCACTACGAACGCAAATACTTCACACACAAAGCCGCCGAAGACGTGCTGGGAGGGGCTGAGAGCAACAATCACAGAGAGAAAGTGGAGGCGCCGTGCCCGAATGAGAAGTGCGATAGTATGGAAGCGTTCTTTAGTCAGATGCAGATTAGGAGTGCGGATGAGCCGATGACGAGTTTCTTTACGTGTGTCAAGTGTAGGAGGAGGTGGCAGGAGAATTAGATGCGAGGGCTGGGGTTGTAAAGGGGAAGGGGGGGAGATGGACGCGAATGTGGATGCGTGGTTGATGACGAGGGATGGATGATAGGAGATAACGAGCATTGGGACGGCGTTCACAGGTTATGTTCGCGAATACCCAGTCATGGAGGGAATTTTATGCACTTGAAACAGTACTAGGACAAAAGTCTGAGCAGAAAACCCTACGACGCTCGATGCTCTTTTGGGACTTATGTCCTGTAACTGTATATTCAATCAGGAAAAGTCATTCGTCATTTCTCATCATCATTCGTCCCTTCGTTCTTCTTCATTAGTCCCTCTCTGCACTGACTTCCAGCTAGGCATCCTCACAATCTCATTGTACAAGAAAGTCCCATACACAAGGACGACAAAACCAAGCACTTGCAGCCATCTGAAGTGTTCCCAACCAAGCCCAAGCGATGTGAGCCAGACAAACAACACTCTGCAAGTATCGATCGTGCTCCGACTCGTGGCGCTCACGTTCTTCGTCACGCTAAGGCCGAAGAAGTTGAATGCCCCGACGCATACCATGATTAGCAGGCTGCTCACCCAGATCGACCTATGGCCGATGATATCGTCCCAGCCGGCCTTCATGTCAAAGTAGCCGCCCCTACCTGATTCCGTGCTGCCATACACTACGTAGAGCAGCACTTGGGCTAGGACAGTGATCACTAAGCCGAATGTTCCCTCAAATGCCACCATCTGCAATGGCCCCACCGTACTCGAGTGCATAATGGATTCTTCAAGCACAAACTGCGATGCGGTGAACGTTTGCGCGAGGAAGATGAGCAACATGCCGACAATGGTTCTCCATGCAGTGTCGTCTGGGTCCGCGAATGAGCGTCGAATCAAGTCTAATCCGTACTGAGCTGAGTTCAGAACGTGAGGCTCGGTATCGCCGGGCAAGTGCGGTGGCCCTGCTTGTTGTTCTATCATCCCACTTAGACCGACAATGCCTACGCCAATCACGACGATAAGCAGGCTGAACCACTTGGTAGCTGACAATGAACGATGTAGGAAGAGGACGCTGAACAGACCGACGAAGAGCACGAGAGTGCCGCGCGTCATCTGATAGATCGATGCCTGTTTGTCCCCAAGTTAGCTCCGCTTCACTGTCGACGGTAGCTTGCCGTTATGCCTGGTCCGTTGCTAGATCTTACCACAACGAACAACAACCCAGTATTCATCAGCGTCGTCCCAATGATATCACAAGCTGCCGGCATGGCCAGGAGCAAGGTTCTCCATCCTGTTATCGGTCGCGGCTGCTTAGCCTGTTCCTCCCCAACATGCTCAACCACCACAGCAGGATTCGCAGCAGTGACAGTCCCAGTAGGGTCTCCGTGTCCATCCTCGCCGTCCACTGGCTCAGTCTGCAGTGCCTGGTATTCCCCTCTGGCATCCTCCTTTCCATATCTCGCCAGGATCGCGGACACGGCGACCACCAACCAGCTGCCCATCTCGCCCACGAACATCTGTGCCGTCTGCCATACTGGTTGCTCGAAGTTCTGGTGTTTGGAGGGATCGGGATCGCTACAATTGCGCACGCATTGGTTGTCCTATAGAGCCATATATTGCATGAGCTGATGTGTTATGGGTAGTGTGGTTCGCGTGCTGGGGCCCACCTGATATTTAGTGATTAACGTGTTACAGACCCCGGTCAATAACATGGCGGCCACCAGAAATGGGATGCGGGCTCCCGCTGGAACTCTCATTGTCGCGTCTGCTAGGCGAATCACCCTTGTACTCGTGGTTGTCCACTTCTAACGAACAAGGGCTCAGATTTTGGGAGGAATATTGAGATTCAATCACCAAAACACTGCGCAACCCTAGTTCGTTAAGAACCTGCACCCACGAGTAAAGTCCAATGGTGTTGTTGCAATACGAGCGAGGACTAGACGAGCTTATCGCATTATCTCCGAAAGGTGGAGATTAGCTTCGCCACGTGGGAGCCACGATAAGGTTGCCGGATCTCACCCCGATGGCACCACCTACATGTCCATGTACAGTAGCATTCAAAAACCCTTAGGAGAGTGCCGCAAGGTGTCTGCTCAGGCTTCTACTGTTTGACAGTACTGTAAGCTTCATAATCGTCAATCGTGCTTCATATTAGATTACGTACAAACGCCTCGCTTTGCTACCCAGCGTACTGGATCGTCTAGGCATGCAGACCTCCCATCTTGAACTCATTTACCATCACCATCTGCCCAAGGATTCTGCTCTTGATCGCCAAAATCCTCGCGATCAGTCTGGCTCTTGTGCTGTCCGCGCATGTCTTCCTCGTCCTCTTTGCCCTTGACCAAGTCTTCCGCATGGTCGTCCTCATCGTAGTTCCTCGTCTTCCACCTCCTGTTCTTTGCATCATGATCAATCGCAGACTTACCACCCTCACCGTCATCCCTTGCATCAATCTCGGGCTTATCCGTTCGGTTGTGTGTCCCCAGAGCCGTACTGTCCATCACCTCATCGCCGTCCTCATCTTCACCAACGGCAAAGACATCACCTGTAGCATCTATACCATGCTGGTTCTTCGGCATCTTGTTGGGCTGGCCTGCTGGCTCATACCCTTCACGCACATATTCTTCCTGCTGGTCTTCGTCGCCTTCACCGCTGTATGCGCGCACGAAATGACGCGGGTCATGTCTGTTCCAACCTGGTGAGCCTTCTTTCCGAGCTCTCACCCTTTCGATCTCCTCTGCTTGAGCGTCTTCGACTATCAGGTCAACAAGTTGCGAGCTGTGAGAGTGTGTAGATGCAGTCCGTTGATGCGAAAGGAGGCCACCTATGACGGGAATATGCGAAATGATGCCTCCACGTCCGCGGTGTTCTTCATCGCCTTCAGCGCTATGTTTTGAGGCGGCGTCATCGACAATGGCTGACTCGCCAGCCTGCGCAGAATCCTCTTCATCATCACTCCTGACCGGCGAGAGTTCTGGACGGCGATGTTTCCCTTTACCAACGTCTTTCTGAATTTGTGAGATGCGTGATTTCCGACGGGCTCGATTTTCCTTTGTAGCTTGCAGCAGATGACGGTTCGTCGAAGCAGTGATCATTCCTGGTTCGGCGTATAATCGGTCTTCCCGTGTCGCGTTGTGCGCAGTGATCACAGGGTAATTCCAATCACCAAACTCAAGCTCGCGGGCACTAGTAAAGTACTCCTCGTCATCATCGTCCAGATATGGGTCATCTTGGATATCATCGTAGCCAGATGTTGTTGTTCCATACATTGCATTCGGACTTGTAGAGCCACTATGAGACGGCACAGCCGCGAAGTCTCCGTCATGTCCGGTGATTTTGTTCAGCAGTGGTGTCTTAGTACCAATCTCGTGCGGGTTCGGGATCCAGTATTTGCCTTTACCATC
>Ga0268246_10000947_pt1 | contig 11275 bp, 10 predicted proteins | sample AgamicOrSfe_FD_200242 | JGI IMG/M metagenome (GOLD analysis project Ga0268246, IMG submission 200242) | Agave microbial communities from Guanajuato, Mexico - Or.Sf.e (v2) (version 2) | ecosystem: Host-associated > Plants > Phyllosphere > Phylloplane/Leaf | place: Guanajuato, Mexico | collected...
GAAGAAAGACGTCAGGGCACGATCACGAGACAATGGAACTGATAAGACGGTGTCACAGAGCCAAGGCTGAGCATGGAGCGGGGTCAATGGTGTATCTGTGACCGAGCAGGTTGACCTGCATTAGCGCAGTTGGCTGTCTCCACAGATAATGCAAGTCAGCAGAAGGACCACGTGACTAACATCATCACCTCTCTCTTGTCAGAGACGGTAACTGCTCAGGTATAGTGGCGAGGAGGTTGACGATGAAGCTAGAGACATCGGATGGAAGGTGTAATGATGGACTAGGACAAAACACAGAAGATTGCCACAAGGGGTAGGCGAGCACTTTATGCTGGCTATCATAGCTTCAGCTGTCTATTATCATTACTGCTGCCGGCTTCAACTACATTACTCGACCTCGAGCTTCCTGTATCCAGTGTGGTGATGCTCGGTGCTCGCTAGAAATATAGCCCTCGAGGCTCTGCGCTCACAAGCCATAGGTGCCAGTCAACACTCCAGTACCATTTCCGGCGATGTCAGCATACGTGATGCCTCTTCCGTTCATACCTAGACAAGGAACAGTCAGTCATCCGGATCCACAGAAAGTACGATGATAATGACGTACCCATATAACACCTACCATACACCCTCGAGTCCGCCTGAATCAACGACGGTCCTCCATACTGGTGCTGGTCATCATTGATGCGCACCCACGTTGCGCCCGTATCGTCACTTCGGAACAGCCCTGTCGCACTGGTTTTCGTCACTGTTCCCCACAGAAACAAAGCCGGAATGCTAGATCCAGGTGGCGCCGCGCCAACGGAGAAGCGTGTCGTTGACAAGCCAGGATGACCAACAGCATGGAACGTCGAGCCGAAGTCAGTGGAATGCCAAAGTCCCAGGGAACCAAGAGGCAGCCAGATGTCTCCTGCTGTGAACGGATTGACTACGGGAGCCACGCCTGGAGCTGTGGCTGGTAGGCCGGTTGTGCTAGCTGAGTGAGTGGTGTAGCTTGCGCCACCGTCGCTGGATAGGTAGAATGTGCCGTTGTAGAAGGCGTAGAAAGTTGCTGGTCGTACTTTGTCGGAAGCAAGGTAGCTGGTCTGTACGTTGAGACCGGTCGGCGCGGTCCATGTGGTCTGTCAGCAGCACTGTCAGCGGGCCTGGTCTACACTCGAACAACAGGTAAGGCAAGAAAGCAACGTCCGCAACTTACACCATAGTCAGAGGAATAGTAGGGTCCAATGGCACCGACTCTTCCTGGTGAAGTCCAGACAATGTGGCTGCCACTGCTATCAACTGCGATGTATCCACCAGTACCAGAACTGTTGGTTGCGCCATTGACGCAAGTCTTGAATTTGTTCCAGCCCTGTATAGCATCAGTATCTGTGCACTCTAGGATATGCCGTCAGGAACTTACATATCCACCGTCGGTGGAGTATGCTCCTAGTCCACAACCATCTGGATAGATCACGCCGTTCTCGCCAACTCTTACAATAACATTGGGATTGTTTCCAGCCCAGTCAAGGCTATTGAGTGAGATGAACACAGGGTCTGAATAGCTATTCTGCGGGATATACAAAGAGTCATGGCGGAAACTGTAGTATAAACATGAGTTGTGGTGTATAGATCAGCTTCATGAGCGAAACTCACCCATCAATATCACCAAACCCACTAAGCAGGTTGGCGCCTTCCGTTGGGCTTATCAAGGCGAGAATGGCAGTTTCTTCGATACCAGCAGCATTAACATACTACAGAGCAATCGTCAGACATGCGGGATGTATCATACACGATCACACTATCTCACCCAAGTAGGAGCCCAGTCATTGTCAATCCGGCTGATGTTGTCAGTGGCCCAGATAGTGGCGCCTGTGCCATACATGACCTGATCAGGGTTTGTTGGATTGATGAGAACAGCAGCAGGCCTGGTAAAGATCAGTCTCCGTAATCATGTTCGACCTATGTTTGAAGTTTTACAAACCACCAACCGAACTTCACATCACCGACCACTGGATCTGGAGCACCGAAGCTTGCTGATCGCGGACCCCAATTGAAGGAGAGCCAGGGTACTTGTGTACCATTCTTCAGTATGGCTTCCTGATGCAATGTTTAGCACTTGATCCAGCTGATATACGGTGGGAACTCATACTTGAACGGGATGACTCCAGAAGCCACCACTTCCTTCTGGAGTTGACAACTGCGAGACATCTTTCCAGGTTTGGCCAGCTGCAAGTCTGTCAGTTATGGATCCTTTCGTCAAGACTACCTTCTTACCATCACGAGATAAGTACATGCTATCGATTGCCGGACCTGAAGATGGAGTCAGAATGAGGTCTTCCGTCAGCTACTCCAACTCACCTGGGTCTCTGTCGAGAGAGAACACAATCACCGTGTTAGGGTCACTCGGTGCCATACTGATACCACAGAAACCTCCAGGAGGCCAGGCTTGTGGCGTGTAAGGAGGCGGATAGGAGTTTCCATCCATTCCCGGGGTGATGTTTGTCCATGTCGAGGACTTCGTGTCGTACTTCTGTACTTGACCATAGTTTACTCCATATGGACCAGGTGCATCGCCGTATGTGACGAAGAGGACTGACGCGGAGGACAAGACAGCACGCATAGGTTGAGGAGCAGTACTCTGTGGCGTGTGTCCAGCGTACAAGATTGTCGCATTCCAGTCTGTTGGCTGTCCAGGTATGGGACCCCAAGTAGCCTATATTGCATGATCAGTCCTGGCTAGTCAAGGACTAGAACACCAAACATACTCCACTGTCTTTGCTGATCCAAAGTCCCTCTGGAACATTTGCACCAACATAGATGTGACCTTTCTGCTGCGGGTCGAAGATCACGAAACTGAAACCAATCCCATTTGTCACTGCATTGGGGAAGTTGGTGACATTGGTCCAGGTTCGAGCACGGTCCTCACTCTTCCATAGACCGGCTGAACGTGACCCAAAGTATAGCTCATTTGGTTTGAAGGGGTTGACAGCCAAGCGTTCACCGTTGTTACGACCAAGATCGTTTGAGCCAGATGTGAATGGAGTGGGTTGAATCGAAAATGTATTGCCACGATTATTGGAGACAAATATGGCTGACTGGTTTACAGTATGATACTCACCCTGCATCAGGTATAGCTTCAGGTCATCAGTAGGATCCAGAGCAATGCTCTCTGTGCCGAAGTAGTTCGTGACATCTTCACCGATGAAGTCTGTCAAAGGTGACCACATATCATTGCTAACGTCCCAACGATACGATGAACCGATATCAGTGCGGACGTAGTGGACATCTGGTGTCGTAGGATGTGAAACGAATCCGGTTATAAATCGATAGGTCTATCAGTACCATGCCTACTCAGTGGTATAGGCTAACATACCCTCCACCTGTCACAGCGACATTGCTGAATTGGTAGGAATACTTCTTAGTGCTTGGGGCTCGTTTGGCAGTCAACCTCGACACATCGAAAGATACAACAAGCTGAGTCAACAGGACTATTCCCAGTAGGTATACACGCAAGTGAGTAGTCATCTTGAAATCACTTCGCGTCAGAGGAAAGTTGCTGGGCACTCTTCAAGCTCGAAATCAGCACGACAGTCACCCTGAAAGCATCTTATACTCAGCAGTTGAACCACAAACCCCGCAGCACATCATACATCATAGCTAACCCCGCTCGTTTACTGATGATCACTATACCGCATTGGGCCCTGCTCTAGGGTGGCTGCAGCGAGGCAGCAGAAAGAGGGGAAAGAGGGAGTGTGAAAGAAGAAGGTGGTGTCACTGGATATGCATGGCAAATCTGTCCTCGTCGATGCTGCTAGCGGATGTGTGATGTGATCGGTGTGATCGAGACCAAGTTGGTGGGACGGATTGCACTGGTGATATGGTCTAAATACTTCCCTCGCAGCCTACTGCCAGCTCTTACGCCGAATACAGAGGTATACCAGCGTATCTGTCGGCGCTGATGCCTCCGAAGGGCCATGTCTGGGATGAGGTTGAGATTGAGTACTCTTGGCATGTGGAGTTGGCTCCGAGAGCATTGAGCCTCGCGCGTCATATTGTATTACCATTCATTGTTGTCAACAACGCTTTGCAAGAACAGACAGCTGAGCTCAGTCATTGACGACGCGAGGCTCGCAAGACCATGCTGTGCTGCTAGTTCTGCAGTAAGCAAGCGCCGGTCGCTACTGATATACTGTGGGTACTCATACTTCAAACACCAATCCAGCGGCAGGCCCTACTGGAAGACAAAAACAAAATGGATATGCAGGAAGAGTCAATGACGGACCATGAGGGACAGGACTCCCTCCATCTCCAGACACCGATGAGAACACCTAGCAAAGTTCGATCCTACTCAGATTCCGTCCCCACGCTTGCACCATCACCACGCTTCCTCGAGCCTGCACAAACAACCCAGGACGATCATGCCATTGGAGCTATCTTACGGTTGCCCATGAGCATAGATCTGCCTCCTCGGGAAACGTTTTCGCAGCCTACAGCTCCTGCTTCCCGCACGATTGCCTCACCTTCTATCGAAGCCTATTCTCCAACAACCGTCCTTCCCCGACATTCTCGCGGCATGGACTTCTCACGAGCAGCCACACATTTACATCATTCGACTCTTGCCGGACAGCAATCTCCTGATTCCTCGCCGACCATTACACATAAAAGCCTAGCCTCAAGAAGGACATCATCACACTCGATGGCGCTGGATTCGCCGCGACTTAATCCTGGATGGGGTTGGAACAATGCTGCGGACAAGAGCTTCTTCTCGCGCTCGGTAGGCTCGACTGTTGCGCTCACTTCCGACACTTCAAGCAGTAGCTCTGTAGATGACGAGGAGATGATCGAGCAGGACGAGCAAGATGATGCAATGATGAGTACCCCGCAGGTGCATAAGATGATGGATGCTTCTGCTGTGACCCCTTATGCCGCCGCGGAGAAGACGAAGCCACCGGACTGGTTGACTCAGCAGTCACCAAACCCACATGCTTTTACCAACTTGCGGGAAGGACGGCGACGACGACATGGCCCGGGCAGTATTGGACGACGTAGCAGATTGACCACGCCTGATCCGCAGCCGCAAAGACAGCATCGGGATAGTGTTGCGACGGGCCGTATTGCAAAAGATCACCTGAACCGCAGTCCGCAGTATCGCAGGAATAGTCGGAGAGAAAGCTTGAGCTTGGGCACAAATCACCTTCACCTCACCTCCAGCCACGAAAGTGGTGATGAAGGTGGAAGTTCGAGTACACCAGAAGTTGTACGTAGACCAGTTGTGAGGCGCAGTAATCTATTAGTGAGTAGTAGCAAGCGATCAGCCCATGTCTCTGCTAACCTCTCACATAGCCAAAGACGAAAGGCTTCGCTCGCATCAGAGCAGCACTTCAAGAAGAAAGTGCTCCAGTTGAGAATGAGTTCAAGAGAGAAGCTGAAGTGGTCAAACAAGTCCACCAGAATTACAAAGACCATGATTGGAATGGTGCAGCTAATAATAGTGGAGGTCAAATGACAACGCCTCCATCACCTAATGTGGTACCTAAAATTGGTCGAGAAGAGTCATCAGTCTCGATGTCTGACATCGACTTCTTCTCCAATGGTGCTGCGGAAGAGCTCAAACTCGATCCTGACCATCGCAGAAGCTCCAATCAGAAAGAGTTCTGGCCAAACATGTACAACAGAATACAAACACCGCCACCACTGGGGCGTCCACGAAGCTCCTCAAATATGTCCGAGGATGTGGGCATGGACTCTCCATATATGTCCAGACGAAGTACGCCACCATCGTCTGGCATTTCAGGCACTGCAACAAACACGAATATACCCAAGCCAACTGTGGAAACCAATGTTCTAGAAGCACGACCACCAAAGATGCCTACTGCGGCTGAGATCTCACAGAAGGTGAACAGCAAGCGACGTCGGGATGATGACTTTGATATAGCTTCGATCAAACGCCGAGCAGTGTCTCCTGGTTTAAGCGTGCAGAGCAGTCCAGTACCAGGTCAATCGCCGCTCAATGGCGGATCGTGGTGGGGCCAACCGAAGCTGATACGTGAGACCACGCTTCCGAGTGTCAATGTTGAGGAACGAGCGAGCAGTGTAGGACATGTCACCACGCCAGTGCTTGGGCCTGTCAAGAAGACTGGACTGCAAGGAATGACTGATACTAGTGACGGCTTGATGAAGATGAGCATTGAGTAGTCATATTGGAGCTTGGAGGTTGAGGATACGCACACAGATACCCATGTTTTGATATATACATTTACAAAAAGTTCTCTGTTTCTTTAAACGCTGTCTTTGATATGGGTCGGAACGTGACACCTTCATGGACCCCTATTATCTGAAACACTCCTCAGACTCAATGGCTACCCCGCATTGCTCTGACGTACCTCCGTCAACAAGACACAGTTACCACCACACACACATCTGCATACATACTTTGATCCACTTCTCAACCACTATCATGACGTCGAAAGGTGCTATCGTAGGATCATTCATCAAAGATGCGCCACCAGGAGAGGTAGACCTAGAAATCCGCCTACATTCGAGCCAAGACTGATATACCTCTTTACGCAGCTGCACGAAGTCGTGAAAGGTATGCTAGCTCCGCTGCCGATAGTTGGCTCTCCGCGGCTCTGACACCGCCTGCACAGATATCAAAGCCCTCACATCAGACCAACCGTCACTATTACAATCACAAACCGAAGCATTCAAGACATATAATGAAGAGCAATTCACGACCGTCAAATTACCTGGAGGTAGTCAAGAAGTCAGTATTTTGACACAACAGCACCTTGCGCGACCACTAAGTAGCCCTGAAGGTCCTGATCAGCAGCTACAACTCCCTACCAGATGGACGATACTACGACACTGAAAGCAAGAGCTCCTTCGCCTTCGACCACCAGACACAGGTCAGTGTCGTGCAAGCCCGGACGTATATCTGGAGCTCACTCGCAACATATAGAAAGCATCCTCCGTACAATCGCATTCCACAGATTCTCAACACTCCGCCCTCGTCGACTCTACACTAAAAGCTCTCTCGAAGTATGCCGCGGAGCACTTTCCCTCTGCCTCATACGGCGTCTACCCAACAGACAATGATTCGAGTATCGCGATCGTTCTAGTCGCGAACAAATACTCGCCGAATAACTTCTGGTAAGCAAGAAGACCGCAACAGCCCTCCGCACCACGCTCGCTAAGCAACCATGCAGGAACGGTCGCTGGCGATCCCACTACACATTCAACCCGTCCGGCTCCTCCTCCGCACTCACTGGCACACTCCACATCGACGTACACTACTACGAAGACGGCAACGTGCGACTGCTGACCGAGAAGCCCATGTCGCTTTCCACATCCTCATCGGCGAATGGAACTGAAATCATTCGCGCTATCGCAACAGCTGAGAAGCAGTATCAGGAGGAGCTGAATAGGTCGTTTGTGCAGCTGAGTGAGGGGGCGTTTAAGAGTCTGCGTAGGCAGTTGCCGGTGACGAGGCAGAAGATTGAGTGGGAGCGGATTAGTGGATATCGGATTGGGCAGAGCTTGCAGGGCGCGGGGCGGTGAGACGGATGAGATGAGGGTCAGGCAGGCAGGCGATAATAGATAAAGAGGAGATCATGTACGCAGCTCCGGCTATGGCGTGAAAGCTGTTGAATCTGGACCAGACAACTGCAGCAAAGCACGAATTGTATGGGTACTGATGTCCGACTGCCTCAATGAGATAGACTCTGTTTGCTCATGATGTGCCTGACTGAACTTCTGTGACTCTGTATCTGCGCACGCGACGACTCATGTATCGCTGAAACGATGGCGCGTTTCAGCGCCTGTGTATGAAGGTTATCACAGCGGTGTTACGCATGCTACACTCTCCGTACCCTCAGGCAGCCTTTCATGCCGTGAATACCATTGACTGTGGAGTAATGATGCTGAGTGGGACCAGATGATCGAGTGGGAGTGCCGTCCCCTGCCGTACTGATGTCCTGACCCGCTTGATCTTCGGAATCTGTTTCATTTCAGTGAACCTAGGTAACGTCACACTTTTGACAACAACAACAACGACGACAATAACAACACTCCACCCTGCTCTGCGGACTGTCTTGCCCAGCGCTAGTGCAGTCTCTATCACCTGTTCAAATTCTCACTCAATGTGCCATCCGAGATTGATCTATCAATTTGAGAACATCGTCTTCGCATGAGCCGTCGCAAGTGAAATCTTCTGCCCATATCTCACACAGTCTCGTTTGCAATCATCATGTTCGGGTCGTTACGTTCTAGCTATTCCAGTCGAGCATCGCGCTTGTGGTCTGTCGTAGCGGAGAAGACCGCAGTGCTGCGACCTCGAGGTTTTTCCTCCATCGATGCCAAACCTACCAAACCTGCCAGGTTGCGTCATTGGAACGAGTGGAGTGATGCAGACACGGATCTGCTCCGCAGGTTGTACGCAGAGGGGAAAACTATCACTGAATGCTGCGACTTGTTTCCATCCCGCAACCGCAATGGGGTCAAGAATAAGCTGAACAGGCTTGGTCTGCGCTACAGAAGGCCCCCGAAGCCGCACGAGGACAGCCGTCGTGTATGCGAAATGGCGTTGAACGGATTGTCCGTAGATGAAATCAGAGCTCAGTTACCACAGCTAAAATTCGGCTCCATCTATAGCTATGTCTATCGAAGAGGCATAACCTTGATACCCAAGCCCCGGGGGAAAGGGAAAGGACCCGATTTTACCCATTGGACAGCAGAGGAAGACGACATCCTTATGGATGGAGTAGCCAAGCAGCTGACATTTGACTCGATTGCTGAACAACTCGCTGGGGGATCTGTGTTCTCAATCGAAACCAGAATTAAGGTTTTACGGGTCTATAGACCAAGAAGATCTGCTACACGTCGTAGACGATGGGAACAAGAGGAAGAAGACTTACTGAATGAGCTGTATAGCAAGAAACTCTCATACAAAGACATCGCTCTAAGACTTGGCAGAACTCCTCTTGCCGTGCAGGGTCGTCTTCGTGCGTTTAGATATAAGTAGAGACTTATCTGCAGGATTGCTCCGAACTTGCTTTCCCAGTCGATCGGAGCGGCTTGGGCCTGTCACAGCAGGAAAAACTACAGTATCGCGTTCTTACTCATCTTTTGATGGTAAACCTGCCAAAGCTGCCAGGTTACGTCGACGCGACGAGTGGAGTGATACTGAGACAGAAGCTCTTCGGCAAGCGTTTGAAGAAGGCAAAACCATTGCAGAATGCTGCCTGTTGTTCCCGTCCCGCAGCTCCTCAGCCATCGGTGGTAAGCGAATCAGGCTCGGTCTATGACGCTATCGCCCTGCGAAAGAGAGCGAGGACAGTCAGCGTGTACGCGCATTAGCCGCAAAAGATCTATCTCTAGATCAGATCCGAGCTGAATTGCCACACCTTTCATATTACACTATCCGCGCCTTGATATATGGCAAACGGCTATCATTTCCACGCGTGCCCCGAAAAGGAGTGCCCAGCACTGACCCCTGGTCAGCAGAGGAAGATCGCATGCTAATGGACGCAGTGTCCAGGGGCCAGCCAGTCGACATAATCGCTAAGCAATTTGAGCACAGATCCTTGACGGCAATCGACTGCAGAATTAAGGATTTGCGAGTCTATGGACAAGCACGATTTGCGATACGCCGCGGCATTTGGCAGAAAGAGGAACTCGTTTTGCTGAAAGAAATGTTCAATGACAAGATTACCTATAAAGATATGGCCCTGAAGTTAGGTCGATCTTACTTGTCCGTGAAGCATCGTGTCAGACTGTTAAGACAGGAAAGCATACGCCCGCGCGCAGAGACGTCATGAAGCCTACTTACATGGCCATGGTATCCGAAAATACTGCCAATACGACATTACCGACTAAGCTAGCCCTGCATTTCTGTCACTGGCCACCCGTGAGCACCCTTCACAAGTCCACACAAGTGTTAGTGTGCTTGGTGCAGCAACAGTCTCCTATCCTCGAACATGCCAGCTTCGTGAGCCTCGGCAGCGACGATTTGTGTGCAGAGCAGGCGTCGCTCAAAGTACTGCCTTCCGTATGCTCTGCACGATGTTCGAAGTACCGAGGATGCTTTCGCCTACTACTGTACTAGGACACAAGTCTGAGCAGATTTCCCACGGCCCTCTCCCCAAGAACTTCCAAACTTTGGTCCTATGACAGTATGACCACAAAGACCAACTCTGCCCAAATCCCACCGCACGAAACAGCAAGTCAGAAGAGGTCGAGTCCAGAAGCTTGGGCTCCTCGTCTGGTTCGCAGAAGCTGAGCAATGGCTCGGAGTGCGGAGGTGCGTACCATTGACGACCAGACGAGACCTTTTGGAGGAGATGGGGACGAGCGCATGCTGGAGTGCTTGAGCAAGAGCGATACTGTTCACGGAGACGGAACATCGTACCACATTTCAGCGAATATTGAAAAGGCCTGTTTGTATGCAGGATACTATTCAAGCATCGGAGCTGCTCCATGAGTAAGTTGAAGAAGCATGAGAAAAGCAATGAAGCTAGTCTAGAAATGAGCTATATAGAGTGAGCTACGTAGTAATAAGCAAATAAGCCAAAACTCATAGAAAGCCAGGAAAAGTCCTCTCCTCTACATGTCAGCACACTTCAGCACATTTCCGCACATCGGAACCTCCCATGTCAGCACACTTCAGCACATTTCCGCACATCGAAACCTCCCATGTCAGCACACCACGTCCCCGTCATTCCTCCTCAACTCAGCAGTAGATCCCCCTCGTCCACTCCAGATCCTCCCACGTTGCCTCCCACGCATTACTTACCTTGAAGATCCATCCCTTCCCTACCTCATCGCGCTCAATCTTGCCTAGGAAGCGACCCATCTTCATCTCACCAGCCTCTTCCACCAATGGAGTCGCTTGGCTGGTAGCCCCAGTTGACTTTCCATCGACTTTGGTGTCGGGTGTGAGGGCGGGAACGAGATTATTGTTGGTGATAGGATTGACGCATAGCAACCCGCCATCATACTGCCAAGGCTCCAGGCCTTTCCAACCCTGCCACACCGCTTGTACCGTCAATCCAGGCCCTTTCTTCTTACCACCACTTCCACCAGCATCCACCTCTACTACTCGTTGTCCCAAGTCCCCAAGCACGAACGTCTGAATCCCAGTCTCCATCGACCGTTCCGATGCCAATACTCTCGCATACAACTCAAATAGCACCGGCCGATTCGCGCGCGCTGCGGCACAGCCTGTCGAGAGAGCGGCGCCGAGGCGGAAGCAGGTGCGTAGGAGGGCGTGGGAGGAGAGGCCAGTGATGGGGGAGCGGTC
>Ga0268246_10000948_pt1 | contig 11266 bp, 12 predicted proteins | sample AgamicOrSfe_FD_200242 | JGI IMG/M metagenome (GOLD analysis project Ga0268246, IMG submission 200242) | Agave microbial communities from Guanajuato, Mexico - Or.Sf.e (v2) (version 2) | ecosystem: Host-associated > Plants > Phyllosphere > Phylloplane/Leaf | place: Guanajuato, Mexico | collected...
TTGAGTTCCCGGTTGAGGACAAGCGTGCGCTCAGGGAAGTGTTCCAGAAGTACGATATTAGGGGTGTCTTCAACTTGGCCAAGCGACGGGCTAGCAGCTTGGTAGATGAGGACTATGTTATGAGGAGAAACGCGGTAAGTTCTAACATGCTCTATATTGACCATTTCATGCTAACGAGTCACAGGTTGACTTCGGTGTCCCGCTGTTCATGGAACCAAAGACGGCTGTTCTATTCGCACAATGCATGGCTGAGAAGATTCCAGCACGAAAAGAGGGCGAGATTCCCGCTGAAGTTCGCAGGTGGAGCGAGTTCATCGGGGGCAAACCATTGTAGATCAGAGTCGCTCCTGCCATATGAATCGCACCTTCCGTGCCTTACGACACTCTTCCTGACTTACCCTGAGCCGTGCAACTTCGTCTTTCCCTTTCTTTTTCTCACCTTTCCATCCTCTTCATCATCACAACATACCCTCTGCACCACCATCAAGACAATGCCTGTAAGCATTACGATACTCTCCTACCATATGCCCAGATCCTGTCTCGCCACTGCTATCAACATTATCCTCTATATCTGGATGCACCAAGATGCCGACCTTGTCTTTTCCAGAGGACTACCGTCATGCAATCAGGTGCTATCTTGCCACTACTACAAACATCATCGTCTATATCTGGATACACGGAGAAGGCGTCCTTAGTACCTACGGTACTCTCCCTGCTCTCTCTGGACACAGCACTTCTAGAAGAAACCTGTCGAATCTTGGAGGTTGATCGTCTGAAACAACATTGAAACGACATTGGAACTCGATATTCGAGGCCCGAGGGCACTCCTCCTGGTATCCCTGGACACAGTCTAGCAGCATATACACCAGCACTGGACGACTATATATGTCAAAAGACTACCGCTATGCTCGCTACCTCTGAGTCTCAACGATACTCTCCTTGGCTCCTCCGAAACCTGGCTCGGCGTTACCTTCTGCACATATCTCCCTTGAACCTGGTGGCAAATCATATGAAACAGCCTTGAAACTCCCTCTTTCCATGATCCACGGCACTCTTCCTGCTCTTTCATGGCCTTGACTTTCACATCAATTTCTCCGCTAATCTTACTTCGTTCCTATCTAGACTCTCAAAGAAACCCTCTCTCGCGCCGCCACGGCACTCGCCGTAGACCTTTTCGTGCTTTTGGCCTCCAAGGCCTTACAATATTTTGCCGGCCCCGTCGGCCAAGAAGCTGTAAGTATCATGACGGCACTCTTCAGAAGTGGCTTGGGTCCGTACTAATGCGTTGCTAGGAGATGGCAGCAGAGGAGGCGTGGAGAGAGGAGCAGCGTGCTGTGTGGAGGGAGGAGGCGGAGCTCAGGGAGGAGCAGAGGGAGGTGTGGGCGGAGGAGAGGACGAGAGAGAGGAGTGGAAGGCGTGGCGCGAGGCGCACACCACCGGCTTCGGCCAATAATAGACAGCACAGTCTCTAACAGCAACATCAACGGGAGAGAAGGGGAGGGGGAGGTTCCGTGTTTGTCGTGGCGTTTCGGTGTGCGTTTTTTGGAACGAAAATGAGGGAAACATTCTAATTCAGCATAATTTACATCAACCTGCATCACCTTCCAGCACCGGCTCTCCGCGCTCTTCCAGGCCGACTTGACCCTCTGCTCCCACCACGACCGCCGCCACGCCCACCTCCACGAGCGCCACTACTCTTTCCTTCTCTCATCTTTTTCGCGCTGTACCCGCTCATATCGCCTGCTGTGCTGGCATCATTACTCTTTGAGAACCGCTTCTTGCCCCCGAAGCCAAACTTGTCGTCCTTCTTCACCCTCTTAGCATTCCTGTCTCCACCATCTCGGTCTCCACGTCCACCTCGGTCTCCCCCGCCTCTTCCACCCCTGCCACCTCTACCTCCCCTTGCTGCCCCTCTGTCCCGCCTCTCCTGCTTATCCCGCTTCTCCGTCGTTGCGGCATCCTCAAGCGCCACATCGAACAGATCCGCCTCGCCCTGCGACTCGCCCAAGCCCTCGCCCTGTCGCTTCCGCTTCAGCGACTTGACCTTATCCATCATGGTGCGCTTCTCCTGCGCCCTCTCCTTGAGCTTCTCCTGCTGTACTTGCTTTCCGAACTTCTTGAGATCGCGCTGCTTGCGTGCATCCGAGGACGCCTTCTTAGCGGCCGCGTCCTCGAGCATCTTGCCCTTGATTTTGGACATGTGCTCGTCGCTCTTTACCATTTCAGCAAAGTAGTCTGAGGGGCGTGTGAAGGAGATTTGCTCTTTGAGCAGGAGGGAGCGTGCGGTTTGCGCGGCGGTGAGGGATTGAGAGTAGAAAGCGAGTTCGCGGGCGAGGTCGTCGTTGATGTCGGGGATGGAGATGGGGGCGGGCGTGGTTAGAGACATGTGCTCGGAAAATGGGAGGTCGCTGGGGAGGGTGATGGAGGAGAGGGCGCTGAGGAGAGCGGGCGCGTTGTTGATGGTGAGGCGTTGATGGGGGATGATGTCGTCGATGTCGGAGCCATCGTCTTCGATGTCGGAGAGAGGTATGTCGGAGCCATCGGAGGTGGGTTCTGTGTCGGGTATTGGTGTTGTTTTTGAGGATGGCTTTAGTATTGACTTTGGCGCTTTTGCTGTAGTATCTGCCTCGGCGTCGTCTTCCTCCATGTCATCGTCCGAGTCACTTTCACTCTCGTCCAGGCGGTTGAGGTCATATTCTGCTTCCATTTCCTCATCATCACTGTCGTCGTCACTGTCGTCCTCCTCACTTGCGTCTTCCCAGCCTTCCTCATCGTCATCTGCGCCTTCAAACGTGCCACCAGCCAAAATAGCAGCGACACCTGCTTCAAGTGCTGCATCGTCTACGGCCCCCTTGACTTCCTCGACACTCTTGGACTTTCGCTTTTGCTCAGCTGCTTTTTGTGATTTCTTTTGCACTTCGAGCTTGTGTTCCCTGGCACGGTCCTTGCCCTGACGCTTGTCGAGCAGTTCGCGCAGCTTCGGTTTGGCCATGGTGACTATGAGGTGAGTATTGGTGAGTGTGTTGATGTGAGTAATGAACTTGAGTGTGATGATCACAAGCACAAGTCAAAAAAGTTCTCGCACCGGATCGCACTCCGGCACGCCAAGAGCTTTCTTTTACAAAGAGCTCACCACGACTCTTGACATTCTGTATTCTCTATATCTGATAGCGAAGAAATGCCTCACAAGCACAAGCGAGGCGCCAATGGCGCAGATACCTCAAAAACGTATGTAAACGCTATACCCTCAACTGGCTTCTTCACCTTACTAACTTGACCCAGCCACGACCTCCCACCTACTGCTTTCGCCCGTCCGCTCGCTGTTGGCAAGACCGCCTCTGGCAAAGCCCCTGCTGCCAAAGACGACAAGCCAACGAGGAAGGCTCGCGCCATCGATGACACGCCGAAAGAGTTCGCACGGCTCATGCAATACACCAAAGCTGGGAAGCGGCCGAATGGCCTCGACGATGGGAACACGCCGAAGACCAAGAAGCGGAAACGTGTAGCCGAAGATGATAACAAAACTCCGGCGATTGCGAAGAAAGCCAAAGCTGAAGCTATACCAGCAGCGAAAGCACCATTACATGCATCGATACCCAAGATTATGCCTGGTGAGCGCATGTCAGACTACTCTGCTCGTGTCGACCAAGCCTTACCTATTTCGGGGCTCAGTCGCAAGAGCCGGAAAATCGACGGAATGAAGGAGCGACAGACTCGTATCGAGAAGAAGATTCAGCGCAGAATCGCAGATTGGCGTAAGGACGAAGAGAAGCTGAAGGACGCTGAAGAGGAAGCTCGCGATCTCGCGGATCTGGAAGATGCAGAACATGGCACTGGCACTGGTAATGCGTCTCAATATGGGGAAGGCGATGGCGAGGACGGTACAGGTCAGAAGAAGAAACGCAAGAGGGGTGGTGGGTCGAAAGAGGATCAGGAGGATGCGGATATTTGGGCAAAGTTGAAATTGGCACGGGAAAGACCAGCAAAGGTGTCAGAGCAAGCACAAGCGCCACCTACGTTCAAGAGGATCCCGAAGGAGGTATTCAAGATGAAGAACGGGGCACTGATCAGCGTGGGTAGCGTACCGAAGAGTGTGGGAAGCTTGAGGCGAAGAGAAGAGCTGGAGGCTGCGAGACAGGATACCATTGAGAAGTACCGGAAGATGATGGAGGAGAAAAGAGTATGATCTGGGACTCTCATGGCACTCTCGCCTGGGTACCTAAGACTTGTGGTCTAGCACAGCACCTCGACTGCTCATACTCTCGAAGACTCGTGCTTTGCCCCAACCATGCACGAAGAAATCTCAAACGGTTCTCTCCAACGGTATTACCGCAAGCAGAGCAGTGCCTGCTCACCAAATTCCTGCTCAACCGTACCATCGATCTTCAGCATATGCCTGAGCCAGCGCTTAGCTCCCTCAACCTCTCTTGCACCGAACTTGACGACCACAAACCCTCGCACCAATGCTGCAGTCCATACCACCCCGTCTTTGCTTTCCTGCTCGACTCTCGAAGCACGTTCAGCTTCTTCAGGAGTCAGCTTTTCAGGCACGTCCCATTGCCTCGAACCAATTTGTGGGAGAGCCTTGAACTCTGTCATGAAATAGCTACCAAGCATACGAAACATGTCGCCGCAAAGTATCAATGCTCCATACACTCCGAGGTCTTTCATGCGGTTTGCAACAGTTTCCGCTGCTGCACCACTACAGTGGTTCAAGATCATGTTGTCACGCAAGAGTAGCCTTCGCTTCTTTTGTGCATCGACTAGCCAAACTTCATTACGAGAGGTGTATGTTCTGAACGACCACTTTTCTCCCCGCGCGGTTCGTCCTTCAGACACCCAGTCGCAGACGCAAAGATTCGTCTTGGTCCCAACTACATTGTATATCTGCTTCTGCTCGAATGCGCTCTCGCCGAAAGGCTGCACGGGATCTGGCAAATAGCACAATGCGGCGTCATGATCCACTTCGAAGAGAGTTGTTTGGGTTGTCACTACATCATGGCTCGGGCTCTTGAATATTTTCGTGCTACCCTGCGTCAACAGGATCAAGCGTGTTTCCGGTGCCAGAACGACACGCAGGTCGATGGAGTCTCCGGCGACCAGACCGCCTCCATATGTGAGCAGGAATACAGTGTGTATGGTCGACGATGATCTGGGCTTCGAGTCGTCGGGTAAAAATGTTGCAGCTGGTGCTATAAGCTTGAGGGGATACTGGAAGGATAGTGTCGAGAGGACAGGTCTGTTTGGGGGCAGTACGGCAAGGACTATGGCGCCATGACCTGGAAGAGAGGTTGAAGTAGCGAACGGATTGCTCATAGTATAGCATGATTGTAGGTGTCGTGAAAGTAAGGTAGTGCTTATCGCAATCGCACCTTCTGGTTCACGTGACTATGAATTGTCGCGTCGCCCGCACCACGCGACGCCTTTCGCCTTGCGTTCGATCAGTCTGCAAAGGAATTGTTCTAGCTATATCGCTTTAAGTGGTGTCGAGCGTGTTCTTTGCGCACTGGCGTCCGTTCGAAAGCGCCTCACTTCTCGCAGCGATCCAAGCTCCCTTCGCCTCGCACCACATCGATTTGCGGTCGATGCCCGCCCGACTGTTCAGCATGGAGCTTTCACCCGACTCGAATCCAGACGCCGAGCAGAGCGCGAGACCATCAAGACGCAAGTCAGGTCGTGCCGTTCATGCGCCCGAGCGACTTGTCGCGTCTAGCGCGCCGACGAAGAGAAAGCGCGACGAACTTGAGGACGTCGATGACGAGGATAATGAGGAAGATGTAGACATGGACGAGGACGAGGATGGGCAGGATGATGATGATGGTGATGACGAGGCGGCTGCGGAAGAAGTCAGGGAGAAGAAACGCAAAACTAGTCGGACTACAAATACAGGCGCAACAGCTTCAAAAAAGGCAAAGACGAAGAGTACAAACGCGAAACCAGCAACGAGACCAAAGGCAAAAGCGAGAACAGTCAAGAAAGGCGCTCAGATTGACTCTGCAGAAGAAGTGGGAGGACTCTATGGTATGTCACGATTGGCACACATCACCTGCAGAATCAAGAGCTGACAACGCGCTAGCTGAGGTCTTTGGCGAAGGGAAGAACTTAGACGATGTGACGGCACAATGGTTGACGCGGTTCAATGAGCACGAGACCAACGCCCTCACGGAGGTTGTCAACTTGATTCTACGCGCCACAGGCAGTTCGCGGCAGGTCGAACCATTTGACATTGATGATCCCGACAACTGCCAGAATCGTCTCCAGGAGATTCAAGAGGAACTACAAGCGGTTTGTGAGGCAGGAAGGTTCAATCGAGAGGAATTGCTGACCATAAACTAGGCGAAAGTAGCAGACTATCCATTGATTGCGAAGAATAAGACTGCTGCCATCTTCAAGCGCACTCTCGTCTCGTTCTTCAACTCGCTCATTCGCAGCATCGCTGTGACTGAGTCTCTGTACTCGAGACCGGAGCTTATCGAGAACATCTTAATCTGGGTCAGCACAATGTCATCAGCAAGCTCTCGACCATTTCGACATACTGCAACTGTTATTGCACTGGCTATCACCAGTGGACTGGCTGAAGTCGGTGCTGAGTTGGTCAAAACCAAAGCACATGCACTCCGTCAGGCAGAGGGAGAACAAAAGAAGCAGAAGAAGAACCAGTCCAGGATTAGGGAGATACAAGAATCTGCCCAAAAGACCGCGGACTTCGAGGCTTCCCTCAAGGGTTTGGTTCAGGATTGGGTCGACACAGTCTTTGTCCATCGTTACCGCGATGTTGATCCAAGGGTACGGACGGATTGTATGGCACATTTGGGGGAGTGGATCAGAATATATCCTGACCACTTCTTTGATGCGAACTACACGCGCTATCTTGGATGGGTCCTGTCTGATACCTCGTCCTCGACTCGCCTTGAAGTGGTCAAGCAGTTGCAAAAGATATATCAGAATGAGGCAAGCGTTCCAGGTTTGAGTAATTTCACCGAGCGGTTCCGTCCACGACTTGTAGAGATGGCTACTCGAGATGCTGAAACAGGTGTTCGAGTTGCAGCACTCGACCTACTTGAGCTCCTACGCAAGGCCGGCGTCCTCGAACCTGATGACATTGACACCATCAGTAAGCTCATATATGATACTGACAGTAGGATTCGCAAGGCTGTTGTTCCTTTCTTCGTTGCAGGGGTTCAGGAGTCTTATGAATCAAAAATCGACGACCTTGGTGGGAATGACGCTCTTGATGAAGGACTCCCGTCGGCGGAGGAGGACGATTACGAACAGCCCACTATGGCCTGGCTGAAGCTGAAGTCCTTAGCTGAAATGCTGCAGAGTCTTGATCCAGACGATGACACTCCGTCCACGATAGAGCGTGGAACAGGTCTTGAAAGTGATACACTTGTTGCAGCAGGTACCGAGTCTCGTTGTACTCTTGCTGCACAAGCTCTCTCGACAAAAATGAATGAGCTGGCCCGTTGGGAGGTCATAGCAGGGTGCCTCTTGTTCGATCACTCGCTCACAACAGCAGCGAACAAGGGCGAGGATATTTCACAGCAGTTCCAACAGCAGTGCCTCTTGACAGAAAAGGAAGAAGTTATATTACTCGACGTCCTCAATACCTCTGTCAAATCGGCATTAATTGACCTTATTGACGCGTCAACCGAGACGACTGGCAATGCTAAGAAAACAGCGAAGAAACTGACCAAGACGCAACAGCAAGAGCAGCTTAGTGAGCGAGAGGCAGCGGCGCAAAGACTCGCTCAGCTCATTCCCAGGCTTCTGAAGAAGTTCGGAGCTTCTGCTGAGGCTGCTTCTGCTGTCCTACACCTCGAGCATATCCTCAATCTCGAAGTGTTCCAAGAGTTGCGTCAAGATAGTACGACGTATAGCGCATTACTCGACGACATCAACAAGCAGTTCCTCACCCACGACAATCGTCAGGTTTTGTTTGAAGCGAGTGATGCTCTGCGGCACGCAAAGTCTTATGATGAGCTGGGTGAGATCACAGATGGGAAGCTGCAAAGTCTCTGGGAGGACACAACACATGCACTCGTCGGTCTTTGCAAAGGTGAAGATGTGGAGAGTAGAGGTAGTATCGACCACAATGTCCTCAAGAAGCTAGAAAGCACCGTCCTCCGGATTGCGAACCTGGCACGAATCTCGGACTGCGTAGAAAGTCTCGAGACGCCAAGAACAAGTGGTGCCAACAAGCAACGACGGAAGCAGCAGAGCGATGCTGGCACAGTACCTGTTGATCTCCTCATCGATCTTGTGGCCCGTGGCAAACTCGCCGCACCGATATCGCAATCGCAGTCACAGTCGCAGCGCAATCGCGACATTGATGAAGGAGAAGATGCCGTGGTGAAGAACGCAGCACAAAGTGTGATGTTCTACTTCATGTGGCGCGTCAGTCGTTTGCATGCTGCACTGAAGAGCACTTCTTCGACCGAAGTCGATGGCACATCCCACAAGCTCAACTCTGCAGAACTCCTTGCACTCGTCAACCGTCGCGACGCGTTTGCCTCAAACCTCGACATAATCCTCTCCTCACGTCGTGGCGTCGACGACATCCGGACCACCGCCGCGGGCACATTACTCGACCTCCACAACATGTTCGCCACACTCCGAAACTTCTCCCTCCCCACTTCCCCCTCCGCAGACGACGACGCCGAACCAGACGAAGACTTAACCTCCACCTCCACCAGCCCCGCCACGCTGATCACCCTTCTAACATCTCCTCTCTCCTCTTCCCGCCAAAAAGCCCTAACGCGAGTCTTCGCCGCCATCGAGCGCGACTTTGCCAAGAAAGCATCGTACACAGTAGCCTCTTACAGCGGCAAGGACGACCCTGAAGAATTCTATTCCGATGATCCTGAAGATGACCCTGAAGACGAAGACGCCGAGTCCGATGATGACGATCAAGTCCTTGAGGATGAGGACGAAGAGGAGAGGAGACAGAATCGCAAGGCGACGATGAAAGCCCGTACCATCCTCGTGGCGGAGGAACGGCTGTGTATGCTCACGAGTAAGATTGTCATTGCGCTGAGGGCAGGAGTGTTGGATGCGCACAAGAGTCAAGGGGAAGACGATGATATGGAACTAGATCTGGAGGCAGCAGAGCCACCTGAGAGAAAGATGGAGGATGGCGCGATGTTCAAGCGTGTGACGCGGAATCGTCTCAGCTTGGGGCCGAACTACAAGGAGATCATTGCTGCGCTGGAGGCGGACGGTTTGGCGACTGGGAAGTCTGCTGCTGGAGGAGGAGCTGCCAAGGCACGAGCGAAGGGCAAGAAGACGAGTGGCAAGAGTGCGGCGACGAAAGCGAAGGGGAATGCGAAGGCCAAGACGACGGCGACGACGGCAGCTTCGTCAAGAGGCAAGAGGGCGAAGAAGAGCAAAGAGGTCATTAGCGATGATGACGATGATGTAGAGGATGAGCCAGAAGACGAGCCTGAGGAAGAAGAGGAGGAGCAGCCAGACGACGAGGAGGCACAGGCATTGGAGGAAGAGGAGGAGCACCGCCAGCGTGAGGAAGCTGATGGTGCGGCGAACGGTGATGAGGCTGATGATGGTGTTGACGACGAGCTAGAGAGCGTGCTTGGGGATTGAGTATGGTTATGAGCATGGATATGAGCATGACTGAATTTACGCGGCGTTGTCTATATGTACAAGTTCGGGATGTGTACCGTAGCTTGTCAGGGACGGAATGGAAGGATAGCTAAGCATGATATGATATGAGCAAGTCTAAATGTCTAATTCAAGCCCTGAAGAATACCCCAGCTGCTCCAGACCCGACATAAGTAGCATCTACTGAACAATCCTCCCCAGAATTAGCCGTGAACATACCTGAGATTGTATAGCAACTCCCTAAACCCATAAACCGACGGCACTCTTCCCTCGTTCCCAACCTACAAAACAAGGCCCTGACCTGCCCACCATCCCGTTCACGAGTCTAACATGATGTCCCGGTACTTGCCGCACCTGGACAAAATCCAGCATCTTTATCGTTGACGAGAATGCCAGTTGTTAGGGAATATTCGCAGTAGAAATCACTGAATTGCTCGCCAGGATAAGCAGGGTAGCTGCACTGCAGCGTCGTCGCTGTCTTCGCCGTCCCTCCATTTGAGAACCCGGCCTCGTCCTAGAGTCGCGGAGTGTCAGATTGAGAACATGATACAGTACTAGGACAGGAGTCTGAAAGCCTTTTGGGGAGAGTGCCGTAGGGTTTCCGTTCAGACTTCTGTCCTGTGACTGTAGGTGGGTAAGGATTGACTTACATTGGCTGGACAGCTGAAAGATACTGGGCAGGCGGGCGCCGTGATGGTAGCCACGGCCGAGACGGTATTCGTGGCCGTAACATCGATTGTGACTGTGGTTGCAGTCGAGAGAGTCGTAAGCTCAACAGTGGTGGTCTCCGTTACTTGCGTGGAAGTAAGAGTGATATCAACTACATCAGTAGTCGACATAGTTGTAACCACCGTGGTCTGTGTAGTGTAGACAACTACTGTCGGTGTGAACGTTTGCGTGTGAGTGACCACCAAACTGACTGTCGGCGTTGGTGCAGTGATAGTTGTGGCACCAACTCCAAAGCAAGAGCAAGCCTAGATTTATCATCGGTAATAAGCATAAAGGCTAGACGGAAATAGTACTATCATAGGACAAAAGGTTGGAAGTTTCTTGGAGAGAGTGCCGTGGGGTTTCTGCTCAGACTTGTGTCCTAGTACAGTATAGGGTGCTGAAGGCAATACTTACAGATGCGTATTTGGTCGCGCAGGAGAGTGCCGTAGCATAAGATGGCACGGTGGGCGATGTTGCAGATCTGCGTTTTAATGCAGCACGGACCGTGGTCGACCCGATTGTTGTAGTCACGAAGACGGTACTAATCGTAGTGTCTAGCGTTGTAGCTACAGAAATGTTAGTAAAAACAAGTCAACTACTTCATGCGGCAAGGCTGCTCACGGTAGACCTGCGTGATGGTGGAATCTTGCACAATAGTCGAGGTGACTAGATCGGTGTAGGTTATGGTAACATCCTCGGTGATTGTCTCGCTGGAGATCTGCGTAGTGATGCCTGATACGGTGCTGAAGACAGTACTGGCGGTAACTGTTGCAAATTGCGTAGACGTGGAAGTCCTACACAAATTTCTGAGTCAGCCGTAGGATGCCGCCAATCCTCAGTTTCTCATCCACTTACACTGTAGTAGGTGTGACAGTAGTTCTCAAGTAAGACGAACAATCCTGTCCCACAGGCTTATTGGCCAGGGCCGCAGTGTCGA
>Ga0268246_10000949_pt1 | contig 11259 bp, 11 predicted proteins | sample AgamicOrSfe_FD_200242 | JGI IMG/M metagenome (GOLD analysis project Ga0268246, IMG submission 200242) | Agave microbial communities from Guanajuato, Mexico - Or.Sf.e (v2) (version 2) | ecosystem: Host-associated > Plants > Phyllosphere > Phylloplane/Leaf | place: Guanajuato, Mexico | collected...
TAGTCGTCGTCGTATTCGTCGTCGTGGACGGCGGAGGGGCAATAGGTCCAGGCGCATATCCGCCGCCTGAAGCCCCAGAGTTCGCCGTGCTGGGTCGTCCACTATCATGAGAGATTCTCGAAGTCGTTGCGCCCACAGCATGCGGATCGTTCCTGGGTGTGATATCACCAGGAAGGTAGAGCTGAGGCTGCGCGTTCGAGTGGGAAGAAGAAACTGGAGGGGGGAGAGGCGTCGATGTCAGGCTCAGCACAGATGCAGATGCGCTGGGGATGGAGCCCAGTGCTGCTGAGGAGCCGGATTGAGGCTTATCGCCGCCGGGGGTGAAGCGTGCGGGCCAGCCGTCGTGTTCGTCATCGGAGAGGTTGATGCCGGAGTCGTTCCAGGGGTTGCGGTAGCCGCTGTGTTGGGATTCGAGGCTGGCTAGGGAAGCCTTGGACGCATTGGCTGACGCGTGGGTCATAAATGATCCCGGTGTATTCGATCCGTTCTTGCGGCGGTCGAGGAAGGCGGACAAAGAGGTGATGCTGCCAGGGCGGCGAATCTTGTCAAAGAAAGATCGCTGAGTACCATCTTCATTTGTAGTCCGAGTAGGAGATTCCGAGATGTTAATCGGTTGTGCCGTGTGCAAGACTTTAGACTCGAAGAATGGCAAGCTGTCTTCGAATGTGTCCGACTTTGGTCGAGGAGGGGCACCACGAACGCTAGACTCGTCAAGCCCATGAGGGACGAGTTGTGTAGTTAGAAAGTCAATGGCATCCCCGAGTCCACCTGCATTGTTGCGAGTATAAGTCATTGTCAAAGTCTCAGTGTTGGTAGAGGCTGATTGTTCGGCAGCTGCAGCGGAGCTGAGCCCGTTGACATAAACGTCGACCTCATATTGTGAGTTCAGCTTCTGCACGACCTCCTGCTGGAAGTCACGGGTTGCAAAGTAGTTTGACAGTTCGTCAGTGGTGGTCAATGTGATCTCATGACTTTCAGGTACCATGCCAAGCAGTTCATCAACTGCTTGAGGAACTTGATATTCAGGTCCCATAATGGTAACGACATCGCTGGCTTGCTCTGTGCTGGGAAATGTAATCTTGCAGTTCCACTTCTTCTCAAGCTCCTCGATCTCGTGCATTCGGTGGAGAAGCTCGCGATGGTAGAGACGATTGATGATGACGTGCTCTGAAACAAACTCAGCATCAACCTTCTCGACCATATCCATGATTTCCTGCTTGACCAGATCCAGGCTTTGAGCATTGCGAGCTGGTGTACGGCAGATGACATTGTCAACCTTGATGTCGTCATCTTCTTTTGAAGGGCCACCACGGTCCATGGCGTTGCTGAATTTGACAAAGACGGAGTACTTCTTCATGATGCGCTGGATATGCTGGCCACCAATACCGATGATGCGTTTGTGATACTGATCCGGGACGTGAAAGGCAAGAGACGCCGGCATCTCCTGCTCAACAAGCTCAAGACCATTCTTGGTAGCGTCGTAGTTCGGTCCGCTAACGTCAATGAAGAAGTTGTACTCATTGAAGAGATCAAAAAAGACCTGGACGTTGCTTTGACTCATGATCTTGTTGATCTTGCCATTCTTCTTGCCACTGACGAACTCTTTGTGCTCATTTGCGAGCTCGATCTTGACCTTGAGAAGGGACTGTCCTTTCTTGACAAAAGGCAGGGTATTGATGATCCAGAGCGCGGCTTTGACAGCATCGTCCGAGCCGTAGATGTGGAAAGTCAGCTTTTCAAAGGCAATCTCCGCACCAGAGCTGATGCATATGTCCGCTAGCATGTTCTTGATGTCGTTGGTGGTAGGAGCACGTTGCGAGCCATCTGCGAGAGTGATCCACCAGGATGCAGAGTAGAATTGGCCGGACTGTGTTGTGTTAGCGTACGATTGTAGTAAAGTTGAATTCAGGACTTGTTACCAAAGACATGATCTCCCGGATGGTTCGCTCAACGTGAAGCATATCCGTCCCCTGTACACGTACTACTCCTCGTTGGACACCCAGCTGAGGAAAGAGAACGTACGATCCATTGTACTCGATAATCTTCTTGATCTTGTCCATTCTCTCAAGTAGAATGCTATCAATCTTGTCCGAGGATATCCGAACTTCCTTCACACACGCCTGCGTGGATCGAACCAGCTCGTGGAGCTTCAGCTTGGCCCTGTGAATGTCATGCTCGCTATCGGCGGTGATGAAGATCTCGTCGTCACGTCGTCGATTGGCACCAGGGGGTGTATAACCGTAGATCTGCGGGAAAGGCGGTGGGAAGTAGATAGCGCTGTTGGTTGCGGACTCGATGTGCTTGATGTGCCTCCTCAATCGGCCACAGACCATGGTATGAAGGGACAGCTCGAGGTTGAATACGTCGACTTTACGGCGGAGCTGTTGTGGTGTCAGTCTTCATTCGAGCTCTTGCTGATGATGCAACCCACAATCTGGTCTATCATGATCAATATCCGTGTTTTGGCATGTTCAGAGCTTTCCATATCACCAAAGATGGCCACCCTGAATCGTTGGTCCAAGCTATTGTCAAGCGTTCCGTTGAAGCTTGCAGTCTCAATATCAATCTGCTTAGGCTTGAGGAGAAAGGTGTCTGTTCCGGTCCAAGTAGCCACATAGTTCATATGGTCAAGCACACTTTGTCGAATAGCCCCCGAGGTCGAGTCTCCGACCAGGTTCTGATCAATGTCCACAGTGGCGCACCTCTGTTCCTCTTATTAGCCTTGCTCTGTTCCAACTGCGTTTCTTGACTCCAAGCATACCAAAGAGATCGGTGTATCATTGAATATTCTTCCACGCATCCTCCTCACCAGCTCCGGCTCTCCGGAGAGGCACACATTGGTGACCAAGGTTTTGTGTGGTGGCGATTGTAATCCAGGAATTGGTCTTGGCTCCGATGATGTGACTGTCGCCTGTAGCCTTCCCTCGCTCTGCTCCGTCATTTGCTTGCACATCAACCTCAAGGCCTCCACATTCTGCGCGTGTATTGGTAGCTTGTGGGTTGGTGCTCCTTCGGGCGTGCCATCCGCATGTGTCCATCTTGTAAACGCACCGGGCGTGGCATGTATAACATCGTCGGGTTCAGGACCAGCAAGAAACGAAGAGAAGGGAACATTGAAAGACAGATTGAGAGGACCTTGCCGGGGCGCGGTCTGTCTGCCTAAGGCGGCGACGTCGGGTCGAGATTGTTTCGAGGGTGGCAAGACCATCCCAGGCATGGGCGGTTCAGGCGGTTGTGGAGGGCGTGGGCCGAAGCCCATCGAGGGTGTCATCTTATCCCAGCCATGGCGAGCACTACCGGTGAAGCTCGAGATTTTGTGCATGACAGATTGGATGAAGAATCAACCCTCGAGGACAACGACTCGAGATGGTTGGACGATATAGACGCTAGGGAATCCAGTTTGACCGCCGGACAGGAGGACGATGGTGAGGAAAGGATGGAAAGGGTTGTGAGGTGTATCGAACAGGCAGTGTCATCGACTTTGAGGTCGTCGGTCAAGTTTCCGTGATCATCTCACACGACTGACTTGGTCAGCCGTTTCCCCACGTTCGCGTCAGCAACGTCTTCCTAAATCTGCGTAGTCTGTCATTATTGTCTTTGTCTTTTGTTAAGGGAGACACTCTCCATTCGTGACGACAGCATATGATTGTCTATCTATTGCATGGACAGGAGGCCTTCGTTGTGGGTGATGACAACTCCCAGATCACTCCCCCGTGCTTAGACACAAGTATCTAGCACCTTCCGGAGCCAGGCTATCACCTCAATATACAAAGTACCATCTACGGCCATCTCCCGTCTCTCAGACCCAGTGCCTGATTTCGCTCCTACTACACCATGAAATGCCTTTGTCAGCGACACAAGAGTGGCTCCACTGACATCTGACAATCGCAAAGCATTTCCGTATTCTCGTAACCTTGCCGTCCTCTCATGCTCTATCAACCCCTGCAGCTTGGACTCGAGGACTTCGGCAGCATCTCTGCGTTCTGCCAGTCGTTGCAGCGAGTCACCGATGATGAGCAATACCTTGGGAGTTTCTGCAGATACGTTCACAGTGCTGATATCACGAGGGGATCGGCTGTGGTCCTCATCAAAGTTTGACACTGCCTGCAGAAGGTACAGTAACTGCGACGCTGCATTGCTGACTAGGCTGAAGTTCCACAGAGATCCATCGGCAGCTGTCCCATAGATATTTTGCTCAAGTATACCAGGGCTGTCTCGATCGCACCATGGCATCCTGATATCCGATTTGACAAGACGGGTAATAGAGCATGGAAGGTCGAGGCGGTATATATCTTCGCCACTACCTTGCCGTATCATGCCAGTGGACAAGTCAATAGTGAGAATTGTGACATAGCTGTCCTTGGTAGTCACGAAGATCACACCGGCCTGCTCGAGGACAAGATGCGAGATGCCTTGCCGAGCTTCGAGATCTTGACCTACACACTTCAGTTCTTCCTCTCCTTGTGTGTCCAAAATCTGAACAGAGTGACTACTCGTCATGACGTAGAGATACTGGCCAGCTGTGATGTAGACCGCAGGACTTGGTAGACGAAACAACGTGCCTTTGGAGAACCTCTTCTCCTTCCAGTCAAACGTGCGCATCCTGAGCCGATCTCCGCAGCCATAGATCAGAGTGTTCTCCTTGTACTGACAGACTGCATACACTGCATGTGGCTCTCGACTCTCGTGGACAACCGATAGACGGTACTGTTTTCGGCCTTCAGTCGTCTCAGCAACAATCTTGATATACTTGATCAAGCCTTTGTCCTGGCCAGATGTGTCAGTATAGCGAAACGACGCGACCAGCATCAAGCTAGTACGCTTCTTTGGCCACTTCCACTCTAGAATATCAGTGAGCCTTTCTCCGCTTTTGGAAGACCATGGAAGTGACAGTATGTTTTGTTGCCAGGCTCCATATTCCACCTTGATCGTTTCAGTATTCAGTGTTTCGGGCTTGGTAATGTAGATGTGCGAGAGAGAGTATCGCTTGCTCTGCACCTCATCGACCTCGACTTTCACATATCCCACGATCAGGGCTTGTAGTTCATCAGAGTAGATCAGCCGTTGAGGTGTGCCGTCGATCGGCGTCTCTTTTCGAACCCGCCAGGCTGTTCTGTGAGACGTCAAAGAGCAGGATATGATGCCGACTGAGCAGGCAATATCAAGGGTTCTGGTTGACGTGCCGTCTGGTGCAGGTCGGGCGGAGACTGCTGTGATTGCCTTAACCACCGGCTTGCTATCGCCTTCGTCGACTGTCAATCTTTCTATGCGCACGTCATCGCGACTTTGGTCAAGCCAGACCACCTGATATGCCACTCCATCACAGACTGCAATAGCAGACATGTTATTCGACTTGTTCGACATTGGAAACAATCTGATGGCAGTCATTGACATTGGGATGATCCTATGAGACTGGACTTCAACGTATTGTTCTCCGCTGTCAGTAGTTATGTATGATACACGTAGCACACCAGAGCGGAATGCTGTAAGAAGTAGCATCGCGGCCCCGTCTGCTTCGTGTGACTTCGGATCATCATGTCCTGCAGATTCAGGCATATTGACAGACGAAAGGCTCGAAGCGTCCAAGTTCTCACTTGGATGAGTCGATGATAGAAGGACGACGCTTTCGACTGGGTCTCCCGGCTCATACTGGAGCTGTACTGACCGCTTTATGCTCATTCCATCTAGGATCAAAATGGTGAGGCTACCATCTTGATACCCTACCATTATGATTGAAGTCCGGAGCTGTGCAAAGCCATGATAGGGGAGATTAGGTGTCTCAACAAAGGATATACAGGTTGGTCCCGGCATCAAAGGAAGTGGACGTCCAACGTCGACGAGGACAGTTTGGTGGAGGCTGGTTTGGACTTCCTGCAATTTCAGCCCCATCCCACCATCTCGTTTTACAATGATGGCCAGATAGGGAAGTGATATCGAGGCGAAACTGATTTGTTCGCTAGCCTCGAACAGAACGCCTGTAGCAGGGCCTTTGCCAAAGAAAGACTCTGCTCGATATATCCTTGATCCGGAGCGTGTCAAAATGATCACATTCCTCATGTTCTCGCTATTTTCGGTCATGATCGATGCCGCCGCTAGTGTTGGTTCATCGCTGATCTTAATTGACTGATAGCCGTTCTCGGGATGTTGAAGTGCTACAATAGTCTCCCAGGGCATTGAGTACAGTGTCATGGCACTGCCATCAGCTGCTTGATCTAGGATCCAGAAATCGTCTGGACAGGTCGGATCCGCTAGTATCTCATCAACCTCGAGGTCGACGGAAGGGCAATACTCAAACGCGGCAGCACTTCCTGTCGCATGTCCACTCCCGCTGGTGCCGGAGGTCACGAACAATGCACCTCTGGTCTCGGTGTCATTGGCTTCGTTCTTCTCGGTTCGGAACGCAGCGTTACGTGGGACTACAGCAGTATCAATGATTGGAGCCCAATTGGGTAGAGTAGCCTCTTTGGTGAGGATAAACATGTCGCGATCAGTCTCGACCTGGGGACTGTTAGCTGCACTCATGAACGTCGTTTTTTGTGTCCCTCACTTCATATATCCCTCCATTACCTCCACTGCCACCGATCAGGAGGTATTCTTGACTTGACAAGCCTTTTGTGGTCGACAAATCCAGCTTGAGTGCTGCAAAAGCAGTGTCGATACCCAGAGACACTTTTGCGGCATCGCCTATCCTCGGCTGGACTGAATCGCGATACTTCCCGCATGTGATGAACTGAATGAGTCCATCTTCTCGTGCAACATAAATAGCATCATCTGTATCGTAGCGTGTGTTAAAGCCAACTGCTTTTGTGTAGGCAGTCCAAAGTAATGAACGAGCTGATGTGGTATCGTTGACAGACGCGCTTTCGTCCTCAAGGCTACCACAATACGTTTGCTGGACAGACCCGTCGTGACCATATTGGTATATTGCCATTACTCTTTCGTCAAAGATCATGAAAGCTCCCGGATATTTGAGAGGGATCAGTAGGGTAGAGATGACCTTAGCGTGCTCTATAACCGTCAGCTTGTGTGAGCTGTTCCTGACAAGTCGTTCCTCTACCTTTTCCCAGTGCATGCCTAATTGGTCTGTAAGAGTCCGCCGACGTGTAGATAACATTCTGTGTATCCCATGAATAGAGATGCAGCACATTCTTCCCATCTTGAATGCCCAGGAGGATCAGCACCGCCCGATCCGGATCGCTAGCTGGAGGATGGAGTAGTTCCAACTTCAATATAACCATGTTTGGTGGTGTCACAACGATGTCGTCCCGTACGATCTTATCAAGAGTTCTGATAGCACTTCTATTCGTGTTGAGAATGAGGAGGCCACTTTGTGGACTCGAAATAACGATCACGCCTCCTGTAGGCCCAACTGCCAGAAGGTCTTCCACCCCGAGAGACAGGTCTCTTGGTGTCGAGGGCAATATCGGCAATGGCCAAACATATTCATGCCATTCGATCATAGCCGTGCCGGAGACATACATAAGCTGAAGCCTCGCCGACGCCAGCTTCAGGACAAGTATTTGAGGAGGGAGAAAATCGCCCGTATATGGATCTCCCAGCTTGAGCACCCCTGCTGCTTGTATTTTGCAATCAAAGAAATGCTTAGATAAAGCATGCAGAGGCTTGCCATCTCCTGTGAACTCGTACAGTTCGAGATGGTAGTCATACACGAAGATAACATCTTGTTGAGCTTTTGACCTGACGTGCGCGGGCAAGATATGCTTGACCATCGGACTGGGAACACAGAGCCGCGATATGACAGCGAAAGATCCATGATCCTCCATCTGATCGGATTTCCGAAATTCTCACTCGAGATGAGTCGTATTACGGTTGAGTGGCTGTGATTCCAGTGAGACTGTCAGAGAAAGTCTGTCCTTCACCTCGACGAAGTTGCTTGTAACCGAGATTTGTCGGAAAGTCCAATGACGATTAGGGTACGTGTGAGACCGAAAAGTCCTTCAGCTCCGAGCTATTCTGCTACGGAGGACAATGAAAGTGTACTTTGTAGTTTTTTCGCGGCATGACATACAACATACTGCAGGAAACAGTCCTTGCAGATGAAGGGGACGTTCTGGCTTTTGCAAAGCTTTCTTTAGTAGAAGCTTGAGACAGTCTATGGTGTGTCAAACTGCATAGATCATATGGTACAGCACGATCTCGCGACGGCACTTCCGCGAGCTCTCAGACTTTTGTTCCCCTGGGCATGGGAACAATCGTTGAGTTTAGTGGCTAAAGTGGGATGGTGTTTTCACGAACTGCAATAAAATACCCACAGTGCCCTCGTCCACCTTCCTCATAACGCAACCTTACTACACGAAGTAAAGTAGGTCGACCAAAGAGGCAAGTGTCAAAGCCATCCTCAGATAAGACCAGACTAAAGATCTCACCCGTTTCCCACATTTTCCACTTCCCTTGTCGTCGCAAAGATGAAGCTGTTCTGCCTCGCCGTGCTTCAAACTCTGGTGCTTGCCTCGCCTTGTGCCTCACTTCTACTCCCCTTTCAAGCTCAAAGCTCTCAAGCTCAAAGCTCCAAGTTATCACCGCAATATGTCTCTCTCCCTTCACTACGCGAACAGGCCACTCTGCAGGACAGCTGGACTGCCGAGCGGCTGGCTCAAGTGCCCTCTCTGCTCCGTAAGCACGGCGTAGACGCCTGGCTCATGAGCCAGAAAGAATACGCCGAAGACACCGTCTTCTGGTCGCAGAAGTCAGCGACGCAGTTCTCAGCGCGGCGGCGAACAACAAAGCTCTTCTTGGCAGAACCAGCTCATGGTAGCACATATCACAGTTGGGTTGACAACACGCCTGCAGTGTGGAAGAACTTAGTGGAGGTGCTGGAGGCGGGTACCGTGAGCTCGATTGCCGTCAACATCGATGCAGATATAGCGTTCAGTAGCGGACTGCATGCGGGCGAGTATGCGCTTATTGTGCAGCAGTTAGGACCGGAGTGGAGTGAAAAGCTGGTTAATGTGCCGATGCTCGGTGTTGAGTTCGTGGCGACGCAGCCGGAAAGTAAGCTTGAATGGTATCGGAAATTGCAGGAGACGGCATGGGCGATGATCAGTGAGGCATTCAGTGAGCGTGTCATCACTCCTGGCAAGACGTCTACAGAGGTATGGCAATCAAGGGTCCTCGAAGAGCTTCGTTGGCTTCTTCGAAGTGGCACCATACTGATCCTTGTTGCAGGATGTTGAGTGGTGGCTGAGGGATAAGATTCAACAGTTGCACTATACAACTTGGTTTATGCCAGATGTCAGCATCGTTAGAGCTGACACAAGGTGGCCAAACAGCACAAGCAAAGCAGTTGAGCTGGATTCACTGGCAGAATCAGAGCAGAACATCATCCAATTCGGTGATCTTCTACACTGTGACTTTGGCGTAACTGCGCTTGGCATGAATACCGATACCCAGCATCTGGCTTATGTGCTCCCTCCTGGTGAGACACAAGTTCCCGCAGGATTACTCGCCGGCCTGGCAAAGGGCAATCGCATGCAGGATATTGTCAAATCAAAAATGAACATTGGCCGCACAGGTAATGAGATCCTGCAAACATGTCTGGAGCAGATGGCGGCCGAAGACATTGAGGGGAGGATTTACTCTCACCCCATAGGTGAGTAGACATGCGTCTCGCAAACTATTCCACTATCGATCGACTAACCGCGCCACTAGGTGACTACGGCCACAGTGCAGGCACGCTCGTTGGCATGGTCAACCTCCCTACAGGAGTGCCTATTCTTGGAGATCTGCCGCTGCTCAACCAGACTTACTACAGCGTCGAGTTGTACGCCGAGCATTTCGTGCCGGAAATGAACGGTACAGTAATCTTTGCGCTGGAGGAGGACATCCGATGGGTTGATGGGGACAGCTGGGAATGGGTATACGGACAGCAGAAGGAGTATCATCTGATTAGAACTCCTGGTCATGATGGCTTGCGTGTACAGTCTTGAGTGGTGCCGTGTGACATGGGCTCCCAGAAGGTCAAGTCACACCCTATATAGCTATTCTACGACAATCTCGGACTTCTTCTTCTTATCTTATGTTAAGCAACTAAGGATGATTTCTCGTCTCACCTAATATCTAGGTACGTACCCCACATTTATCGTCTGAAACTCCGGATGGAAAGAGCACGAGCGCGGCGATGACGTGAACTTCCAAAGTGTTCGACAAACAAATAGGCACGCAATACCTCAGGCACCCTCACACAATATCTATGAGATTGGGCAGCCGAGCTAGAATACTGTCATGACTCACATGTAGCCTCAATATATCCACTACTCACACATCTCTATCTTGCGAGATTCAAAGAGCAACACAGCGCTAAGCACCGACACAAGTCGACTGCCACACTCTGCACGACGCATACGATCTCGACAAGCCTATATACATTTGACATTGCGAGGAGCTGACTCACTTCACCACTCCTACATCACTCCTTGAACATAATATCCGACGATGAGTCGCTCAGAGGGCAACAGTGGCCAGCGACGAGAGCTAGTCTTTTGCCACCAATGTGAGAACGAATGGTACAATGCTGGTGATCCGACTGGCATGAGCTGTCCGTCATGTGGATCAGACTTTGTAAGCACGTCTTGTCCCATCACTTCACACAAACTAACACGAATCTATAGACCGAGATCATCGACAACGACTTTGATCCCAGAGCGGTAGAAACCACACTACCCGAGCCGCCATATCAACCACCACATCAACCACCACCGCCACGAAATCCATTTCAAGACCACAATCCCTGGGCAAACGCACCGGATCCAGATGAGGAAGATATCGAGGGATTCGGACATCATCCACAACATATGCCCGGCGCATATCCAGGCGGACCACGAACTCGACAAGGGCAGGGAGGCCAGCCACCTCCAGGTGGGAATCCAGTGTTTGATATGATGCAGACGATCATGGGCAGAGCGATGGGCGGGATGGGACCGCCATTCGGGGGCGCCGCATTTCCACCTATGGGCGCACAGGGCGGCATGCAGAGGCAAGATCCATATCAATCTGCACCAGGACAAGCTTCTTCAACGACTACACATTCTGGAAATGGTTATACGATCACTTTCTCAAGTGGGCCACAAGGTGGGTTTGCCATGGGGTCAGGACGATGGCCTGGAGGTCGATCACAACAAGCTGATCAAGCTGATATGGATGAGTAAGTGAAGTGGATGCAGCGGGATTTAACTGTGCTAAGCCTAAGTCAGGATCATGAATGGACTGTTCGCATCAATGCCTGGCTTGGGCGGAGCTCGT
>Ga0268246_10000951_pt1 | contig 11254 bp, 12 predicted proteins | sample AgamicOrSfe_FD_200242 | JGI IMG/M metagenome (GOLD analysis project Ga0268246, IMG submission 200242) | Agave microbial communities from Guanajuato, Mexico - Or.Sf.e (v2) (version 2) | ecosystem: Host-associated > Plants > Phyllosphere > Phylloplane/Leaf | place: Guanajuato, Mexico | collected...
ACTATATTAATAAAAGATAAAGTAAGAAAAATAAATAGCGTAATAAAAGTCTTAATAAGCTAAAACTTTAGTTTTAAACTATATTTTTTAATAATAGCTTTTCTACTGAATAAGTTTAATTTAAAGTCTAGTTATACCGCTAAACCTTAAAATATAGAGATACTTATATTTTTTAAGAGATAGCTTCAATAAGTACTTAGAGATTAATAAGATAGTAATAAGATTTTAGTAAGTAAGGATATTAAGAAATATCCTAAGTATAGAGTCTAGGTTATAAGGATTTATAGCTTCTATCTTCTACCTTAAGGTAATACTAAAGAAACTAATACTACTAAAGGTTAGAAGATTAGACCCTAGAATTATATACTTAATTAAGCCCGCCGGGATAAATAGGTAGCCGATCCTAATACAACTTTCTGGATTTAGCCAGACAGGCGCTTCAACCCCTCACTTAAACCCCTCATTCTTCCCCTCAGATCGACGTTTTCCATTTTCTGCATCATTGAAACAGCGCGGGGTAGATGACGAGCAGAAAGAGGAGAAGAGACGTAGTATAAGATGTCGCCCGCCAAGAGTGCAAAGCGTACGAAGCCACTCCTCCATAGACGATAGATCGATATATTAAAACCCCATCGAAACCATTCCTGATGGCTGGTTCCGATGTATGCGGCCCTGTGTTGGGCAGGAGGAGGAAGACTGCTTCCGTACTACTTACCATTCTAAACTTCCTGGGTGCTGTCTCAGCAACCCCCTCCACGACCACCTTGGGCGACATCACAATCTTAGCAACTGATACCTTGAGACGTGCGTTAAGTCCAGACTCTCCGAGAGTAGTGCTAACAGCGTACAGCCAGCGACATCAATAGTACTAGCGCTGCGATCCTGCTGAGCACGCCGCGCACCTACCAAGATGCAGAAGCTGCATGTGCATCTCTAGGCGAGCATCTATGGTCGGCATCGACACAACCGTTCACCGCTGGCCTCAATAGCTCGCTATCGTACGAGGTCTATCGGGACAATATTGCAAGCAACCAGCTCCTCTGGACGGCAGGCGATACTCACTCCTCGTGGAAGCGTGGCCGGCCATCATGGGGACGCGGACCTCATCCGTGGCAGCAGTGTGAAGCCATACTACCCGATGGCAAATCACTGCAAGTCAGCTGCAACCAGAAGTTGCCTGCCTTGTGCACGCAAAGCGCACCCGCTTCGAGCCCGTCTTTTGCCAACACTTCCGCTGTCTATCAGATCGAGCAAAGCACAGGTGCACAAAGCTTGATCGGATACCGTGACTTCCTCACCTTCCAGTTCCGCGGTGTGCGTTTCGCTGATGAGCCGGAGGCGTAAGCATGACCCTGTCAAAGCCATTACTCGTGCTCGTATTGACAGTCGCTAATCTTCCGTCCAGCTTCACCTACTCGACCGTGTACAACAATGCATCCGGCATCAACTATGCTCTGACGGATGCGCCGCAGTGCCTGCAGCCATCTGGTGGCAGCACAGATTGTCTCTTTCTGAACCTTTGGACTACATCCCTGCCAAGCTCGCTAGCACCGGCAACATCTTCTCTCAAGCCTGTCATGGTTTATATCTATGGCGGCGGGTTCACGACAGGATCTGCCAGCTCTTCCACGACTGACGGCGGCAATCTCGCTGCTCGCGGAGACGTCGTGGTCGTCAGTATTGCCTACCGCCTCGGCGCGCTTGGTGTCCTGGCGTTTAATGATGGTGAGAAGTTGTTCTGGCGAAAGCTCGATGAGACCTGTACTGACCATTCTATCCATCGCGTTCTAGGCATCCACAATGGCAACTACTGGATCTCGGACCAGATTGCGGGCTTGCAGTGGGTACAAGAGCATGTTGCCGACTTCGGTGGCGATCCTTCTCAGGTCACCATCTTTGGAGAGTCAGCTGGAGCACAGAGCGTACAGGCGCTCGTTGCATCGCCCAAGGCACGAAATCTCTTCCGTGCCGCCATTATACAAAGCACATACGTCGATACCTACCTTCCCATCCCGCAATTCGTGGATGAATTCACAAACCCTATTGTCGACGAGGCAGGATGCGCCAACTCGACTGACCAAGTCGCTTGCCTTCAAGCTTACAATGCGACTGCACTCACCAACCTGCGGAATCCAGCGAGCAGTACCAGCCAAACAATCACAATCGACGGCACTTACCTCACCACATCATTCATCGACCTCAACGCCACGGCGATCAACAAGACGACCAGTTCTGTACCGATTATGATCGGCGTCAACCGAGATGAAGCAGGCGTCTTGAACCCACTGTTCTTCTCCACAAACCTGTCTGCCAGCTTCTACAACCTCAATCCCGGCGAGCATATCCAGAGTCCTCCCGACAGCGTAATTGCAGCTGCTTTGGCCTCTGGGGCCTTTCCGCTAGGCACGGGGCCGACAGGTAACAATACCCTGGAGAACCAGGTCTTCAACGCTACTGTGCGCTTCTTCACCGACTATCAGCTCAAATGTCTGAGCGAGTATCTGGCGTACACTGGTGTAGTGACTGGAGCGTTGCCGCACGTCTGGTTCTATGAGTTCAACCGCACGTGAGTTACTTGCACCTTTGGCTTATTGCATATCCCATGCAGATTGATGTACTGACAAGCTGCTCTCTAGCTACCAAGATCCAGGCTACAACGGCAATGGCGTGTGTCAAGCTCCCGTCACTCCGAGCCACCCCTACGGCGATCCGGAACTGGAGTACTTCAAATGTTAGCACAACTGATGCCTATTTTCTGACACACTTTTAACTCTTAGCTTTGTAGGTCACGCTGGAGATCTCGAGATGAACTTTGGCAACTTCGCTCGCGACGGTCTGCCCGAGCGCGACGAGTTTGATATCCCATATGCGCAGCGTCTAACGGACTACTGGACTTCCTTCGCTCGAAACCTGAACCCGAACCCATCGCCAGAGTATCTGGAAGCGCGAGGCTATTGGAACACGCTGAGTCAGAATGAGTTTGCCGGCACCTGGGAGCCAGTCAATGCAAGTGCGCCGAGCATGATGTTATTGCAGTGGAACAGTGTCATGGTGCCTTTTGGCGACGTGCAGCAGTGTGCTGTGATTGGCGAGTCACTAAATTCGCGCCTGGGGTAAGTGACTGCAATGCTATTTAGCATACATGGAAACCACATCGGTAGTAAGAAACTAGGATTGAGCTCGTTGTATACATATTATAACTTCAAGTTCATGCCTGTCACGCATATGCCCACACTGTAACAAAGGTCCAACGCCCGATACCCCGCCCAATATCTCGCCAATACCTCGCAATCGTCCTTCAGAATGCAAACAGCATCAAACTGGGGTTCAAAGCGACAGGCAACAGAATATGACTGCAGACGCCAATCGCCATTGGCCAAATCGCTGCAAAGGTGTCGATTCGCCAGTTTTCAGGCACAAAAAGAGCCAGCGCGACCATCATGGCGATGCAGAAGATGCAGTAGCCAAAGGCGAATTTGAACTTCTTGGCCACCTTGCCGAGCTCCTCGAAAAAGGTGCTATCCGTGAGCTCTTTGGCTGTGGCTCCCCAGCTGTGATGAGGATTTAGTGTCAGCAATGAGCCTGGAGATTATGATACGTTGGAAGTGAGATTAAAAGAGCGACTTACCTCATGTCGATACTGAAGAGATGACTCAGAAGCGCTTGGCTAACGTGCATAGACATGCCGCCTGAAAGAATAGTCATCAGCACAACCCATTTTAAGTTTCCTGTTCACAACGTACCCATGAATATGGTCATCAACGGGACCCACTTGAAGTTCTCCCACAATCCCCCCAGCAGAGGCTTGTTGTCTGCACGGAAGCGCATGACCGCAAGACAGACATTTCCCAGCATGGTGAACACGATGATAATGGCGAAGAAGATGCTGAAACTCTGGTAGTAGAAGCGATCGAGCTTTGGCAAATACCAGCCGACCATGAAGTAGTTGACCAGCGAGCCTATCCAAGCCATGGCAATGGCGTAGTAGGTTCCGATATATGCCATCAGAGTGAACTTTGAGGCAAGTGGCATACGTGACCTGAGGAAAGTGCGAAAGATTGGCGTGATGGGACCACGTCGAAACCAGTCCTTGAGCGGATGGAACATGAGCTCCGAGCAACCATAGGCATACTTCTCCTATTGAGCGGATGGTCAGCGAGGTGCAGCAAAGAGTGGTGGGGATCGCATACCCAACGAGTGAGTTCGTCGTACACAGTAAGGGAAACACCTTCCTGAAACAGCTCGCCATCTGGAGAAGTATACGCAGCAAGACGAATGAGGTATCCGGCTGCTTGAAGGCGCAGAGACATGTCGAAGTCCTCGGAAACAGATGACTCGGACCTGCAGGCTATGTAAGCTCGGTTCCTTGGAAGTTGTAGCATCACATACCACCACTTTTCTCGACTGTCGTCCTCGCATTCGTATGAGATATACTGAATCGCGTTCCAGCGCAGGAAGGCATTGTGACCGACGAAAGGTGCGCAATCTCCGCTGCTCACGGCATAACGAATCTGATCATAAACAAGATTGGTGAAATATGTGATGCCCATCTCGAAGTATGCTAAGGAATCAATGTTAGCTTTATACTGTGGTGATCTGGGACATGCCGCGACCTACAATCTGTCACGTTCATGACACCACTGGCATGCTGGAGTACCGCGCATCGCGGATTGTGCTCCATCTCGCTTACGCTGTCAAGCAGACAATCTCTCGGCACGCGAGTGTCGGAGTCGATGATGAGAATGTAGTCACCGAAGCGGACATTTCCTGATGGTTTTCATTAGTCGTGTTGTGTTGAAGTCATTGGCATGCAGTGCTGAATACCTGTGGCCCAAGTGCGACCCTCGTCTTCGGCGACAACCTCGTCAAGTGCTTGTCTGTATGAAGCGGCAATGTCCTCGTGCCCAAGCTGCACGGACAACTTATCCTCAATGCGAGTGCTGACCCACATGGCATAGTTCATGTTCGAAGCCTTCTTGAACTTGCCTCTTCGGAGAAAGACTGGTCCAGCATCTGGATTTTCGTTGTGTTTCGGTCTTGCCACCCAGCCGATGTTGTTCTCGTCGTAAAATTCCTGCCTCGCTCTTGCCATATCAGAGCTGATGAGCTGCATACCATCATCATTGATGAAAATGTTGGCTGTACCACCCTGCATCTCGTATGTCGCAATGGCAGCCTTGATCGAGCGTATCGTTGGTACTATGACGGCTTCGAGGCCTTCTTTGTAGACTTTGAGGGGTCAGCAGACGACGTGTCATTGAGTTCCAAGCACATACCTGGCATCTGGATAGTAACGTGCGGAAGACCGTTGGCGTGGTGGCGATTGAGTCGTTGAGGACGGACGCCAGAGTAGAACTTGCTGTTCTGATGCATTTGTTTGATTGGTCCCATCATCTGAATGATACTGCACGCCAAGGCCTGGAAGAAGAATAGGGAGAACCAGGTGAGGAAAGGCACGACTAGCAGCAGGGCGAAACGAATGTATTGTCCATCCCAAGAGGCTTCAACAAGGAGTTTGGACAATCCGCTGCCCATGGCGCTGAAACCAAGTGCCAGAGCACACGCGATACCAAAAGGCTGAAGTACCTGGACTTGTGGTGATTTTCGCGAGATGGGACCTGCTTCCACATCCGCCATCGACGCTGCTGAGCTGCTGACTTCCGAGACGTCTACCGTGATGTTGTCTTTCTTCTCATAGATTGCAGTAGCATTGAGGTCTGCTTGCCAGATGATATTGAGTAATTCCTTCTCGAGGCGAGAGACACGCTCGATGATTTCGGTTGGGTCGTCAGTCCAGACTACCAAAAGTCCAATGTCTGAGATGAAGGCTGCAGACTGATACTTCTGACATCTCGAGAGCCATGTCATGTCGGGCAGGACCTGAAGGTGTTGACCATTCGCCAGTGAAACAATGTTACGCCCGGCAAAGCGTTTGATGACTGGTGTACTAACTGTCATAGCGACCTGTCCTGTCAGCGAGGTGGTGATGTTGGACGAACGTAAACATACTCTAACATTCAGAGTTTGAATGTGACTCCTGAAACCATCTTCAACCTCAGTCAGAGATGGTGGTAAGCAGATATATGAGTCTCTTGCTTTCTTCATGACGACACCCTCGTCACGACCACCAGATGTCCATCCGAAGTTTGTCTGCTGCTGGCGCAAGTATTCCAGCATGAGGTCATACTTGTAGTCAAACTCTGCGTCATGCTCCGGGGCATCTCCAGAGCCATCGTGGACTGACGACGACGAGTTATTGACCTGAGGGCGGACTTCTGAAGGTGGCGCATGCTGTCCTTTACGAAGCCTGGCGGGTGTGATGTAAGAGAGTAGACCCATTCTGATGACAAAGTGTGAAGTAATGCGCAGAACCTGACAGCCTGCCTGACTGCTTGATGGGCGAGAATGTGAACTTTTCACAAAGCGGATCGAGATGTGCTTTTAGTATGAGTCTTCTCAACACTAACTCGGTCATCAGGACCACACTGAACGTCACTGTGATACACAAGAAAGGCTGGTTAGTCCGATAAGGGAAACGACATTTGTTGAGTATTGCTTCGTGCCGTCCGCCATATTGGCATTGAGCTATCTAGAACTGCAAAGATGAGGCCCATTGCCCGAAACAAGGTCTTAGCTGAACCCAGCTAGGCCAGCCAAGCAAGGTGGCAAGAATCATATCAGCACTGATTGGGTCCAAAGCCAGCTAGCTGAGTCGACATCAGTATGGAAGAAGCGGAGAGTGAGACGCCACTGCCACAGCTTCTGCGTCTCCCTAGTTTGCCATTGCCGAAGACTGGGAAGCTGAGTGGGATTCAAAGTGGAGGATTGCGTCAGCGAGGAGTGACACCAAGAAGCTGATTACAGAAACAGACGCTCTATGTGCAACCACAACCTTATCGGTCGATAGTCAGCTCAACTTCCCTTCCTGTTCACCAAGCTTACAATTTCGGGCAGGAGGCGTAGTTGTTTCAGCTGAGTATTCGTTTTAGGACTCTTCGAGCTCGGCCCTAGCCGCACACGTAAGCTTGGAAGGATGCATCGGGCTGAGAAGATGTACAAGCTTGGACTGACAAGGATGACCCTCACACAGTCTGAGACATTATACTATTGCCAAGATCTCCGGAGCTTCAGCTGGGCATGTGTTTTCTTTGTCTCGGATTCATTGATCGTGTATTAGAAAAGGAACGTCATTTCCAATTGGAGCTCGTCGGGCGACTCATGCTCGGCACGGTGCAGGTAGATTATTATCTACGGCTTGATTCTGATGGTATGGGTACTGACACACTGTACACAAAGATGGCCGCCCCAGGACGAGTAAGACGAGCTCGGGGCGTTTACAGGACGAAAGCTCCAGGGTATGATAGAAGCTTACCTTGGAGCGCTTGCCGAACATGGCGGATCACTATCCGTTCTGGGATGCTGATGCCAAAGTTGTGTGCCAGTGGATCTTGCGGCTAGGTGTCACAGAGTCGTACAAGGTCGTACAGACCATGAGCATGAACATGGCAACGTTGCAGATACAGATGCCATAGATGTAGAAGATGTAACATTCATCATCTCGTCGAAGTATCGAAGACATGAGGTCGGTTGTAGGTGTATTTCAGCTGACACATGCCATCCAACCAGCTGTTGCAGCCCGAGGTGGTGATTACCAGGTAGCGCCGGTGGCGTGCAGCCAATATTCCGTCACCTGCTTTCGTGCATGTTGTGCGATGACATGTTGCGGTGCTTCTGACAGACTCACAGCTAGGTAGGTTCCTGTCTGAGCCGTCTGACCGAAAGAATATCTGGGCTGTGTTCGGATCTGCTTGGCCTTGTCTTACCTTGCATACCTCTTTCAAAACTCCGCGGCGGCAGATCATGTCCATTCCCATAGTCCCCTTAATATCGCTCGACATGAGGAGTCGCGGCAGTATTATCGGACGTAGCGTGTTCCAGGCACTGGATAAGGCACCTTCTGCTCGAAGTTGTTCATGAAGAGGGCTACAGTATCGTGGGGAGCTGCCAAGGCTACACAACTATGTATATGTATTTTCCATGCTGCCACAGGATAGGACAAGACGATGATATGAGAACACTCATTGATTCAGGCTCATTGATAAAGGGTACTGCTCGTCTACATTAATACATGCCGCCAAACATTGCATCAAAAGTCGCACGCCAACGCCAACCGCCAAACGCCAGCACCAAGGTCAATGGTCTGTGACACAGACAGTCACAGACTGCAGCAGATATGCTCAGCCGAGCCACAAGACTCTCGCTCAACAGCCGTTCCAGCCTTTCTGCTGCCACATCTTCACGCTCTTGACGACCATCTCTCCTTCCTTTTTCCATGTTGGATACCACTCGTCCTGCGCATCCCAGAACTGCTTCATCGCCAAAGGGCTCTCATTCACCCATGGTTTCCCGTTGCCATCAGGAAAGTATGTGTTTGTGCCGCCCACCGCAACGTTGAGGATGAGGTAAAATTCCTGGTCAAAGGGCGTGCTGTCGAGGCCTGTCTGGCTCCAGGGGTCGACCAGGGGAGTTCCGTCTTGGTTGGCAGGTGGGAACCAACCACGGTGCCAGAAGCTTTGATCGAACTTGACGTAGAGCACCTGGTTCAGTCTGTTGTCGAGATAGGTGAAGAGGTATTTCTCGCTCCACTCAAGTCCGAAGGTGTGAAAAGCGTCGGCGAAGGTGGAATGGAGCACACTTGCACTTCCGTCGGTCTCGATGTAGCGGTCCTCGTCCTTTTCTGGACCCCAGTGCAGAGTTGAGCTAACTCTGTCGAAACCTCCGGCTGCATAGCTGGCGTTGTTGCCTTTGCTTTCCATCAGGTCGATTTCGCCAGATGCAGGCCAGACCCCATAGGTGCTGTTGACAGGGAGCATCCAGATTGCAGGCCAGAGCCAGTCGCCTCGTGGTAACTTTGCCTCAACCTCAACACGGCCGTACTTGATGTGCGCGGAGCCAAGCGTAGTCAAACGAGCAGATCTGACGGGGTTGATGATTGTCCCATTGGTGACGTTGGTCACAGCGACACAGTCATAGAAGTTGATGCCTGTGCATCCAAGGTCCGTGAGATTGAGAATGTTGTTGTTCTCGATCAAGTTCGCATCCTGCAAGGTTGGCTTGATGACAAGTTGATTGTTCTGAATATAGGCATTTTCGCCTGTGTTGGTTGTCTGTTCGAACTCTCCGTTGCTTTGAAATCGTAAGTAAAAAGCTATTGCCACTTCCGAGAGATTGACTTACCCAAATCCACCAACACTGACTTCTTGTGTCCAGGTTCTTGTGTCCAAAATTCCAGTGGAGAAGTCCTCCATCAGAACAGGACAGTAAGAATGGTGTGGGACTTCACGAAGGCCCATCCAGCACAGAAGTGCTGTCATGATAAGACCAACGAACATGCCTGGACATCGTCAGTGAAAAGGCCGTCAGAAGTAGTTTCGACTGTCACTACCACAGCAGGGAAGAATCCAGGCCAATTTCTCGCGTGGATCTTGCTTTTCATCGATCCATGGCCTTTGTATGTCTTCTTTGTTTCTGATGCGTCGAGAGCGGAATCGCATCGAGGCAGCAAGAGGAATGCTGAGTGAGATGGTGCTTGATTGACCAACTCGTGAAGTTGAGCAACCTTGATTATTGTCAAGTGACAGACTGGAAGGGGATGGTTTGAGAGACATTTTGCTTGGTGTTGCAGAAAGGGTTTGCGGGCAGAGTCGTGAAGGAAAGGCAGATGATGTGGGGAGGAGATCCGTGATAATGGATCAGATAGTGCAAGTGATATACTTTGGCGAGCTTGCGGAGCGGACTCTGCTCAGGATTATATCTAGGAACTCAGTTGTCCGGTAGCATCGTGCAGCACTCTTCCCGTATCGTTGAGCTTGGCAGTTCCCAAGAAGTCTAGATTCCAATATTTGCAGCTTAATTGGGCTGAGACAGATTTCAAGTCTCAGCTGGTTCACCAGCTGGGAAGAGGGGCGACGGTAGGGGATTCCTGTGTGAGCTCAGGAGCTGGTAACGAGCGGAAGCCGATGCTGACATGCTGACCTTTTCCCTTTCCAGTAGAATCTCATAAATAACCAAAGCTTGACAGTATTCAGACGTCTGAGTGAGACCATGCACGTATAGTAGGCCCGGTATGGGTTCAGCTCATGCAACATGCCTGTTTCGTGCCCGTGACTGTCTGCATCCAGCATGCCGTCGAAACAAACTTCAGCTTTCACAGTGCTGAACTTCCCACGGCTGGCTTCACCATGCTTCACCATGACTAGATGAATCCAGCTTGTGACCTCTCAACGAGATAATGTCATGTGTCCCACCATGCGACTGGTAGTGCTAAGTCTGATTCTTGGCGCGCAGGATCAACAAACCACTCAACACGACTTGCCCTATTTGGAAATACTGCTGACTACATTGCCTGGGCACACAGTTCCGGACATCGTCTGGAATGGTGCCTCAACCACCTCCGGGCCTTTCACCTCTTCCGACTCGTGCTGTCAGCACCTCCTCACCGGCGTGGCTTGCAGCTTGTCCTTGTACTGCAGTGTGAGCTACCCCTCGAAGCCGGTCTTGTCAGCAGACCTTGCAGAATGCGTATGGTGGCTTGCTGAAGAGCCACGAATGAGCAGTGCAGGAGTTGAGCTGGCAGGCCTGAGTGGAAATGGCTTGTACGCAAAGAGCAGCTAAGGCGGTCACCTGAAGACTTTCCCCTTCCGACCCAGCAGTAGATCGAGCGATGAGGCGTCCTGAAGTGAGTGAATGCACGATTGTTGTCAAGAGGTTCCCGAAAGCTCTTTTCCTCTCACAGTGCTGCGCAGAATACTGTTCGGTAACCTTCCTGTATTGGAGGGCTACCTGGAGTCCATACCGCCAGACGGTCTATAAAGCCATAGCTCACGCCTTCACCTTGGGAAGGCCACTCCATAGCATTCATACAATCTCCCTCTCGTCGAACTACCAAGTTCTCCACCATGATTGCCAATATGCTTCTGTCGTTGGCGAGTATACTGCTTGGCAGTCAAGCCTTGGCTGCTCCTGCTCCTGCACCGGCACCAGCCCCTCAAGGTTTTGATTTTGCTGCCATCGCTGCATTGCCTCCAGCTTCAACTCCCTCTGTCGCGGTTGGTGTCGCCTCCCAGATCATCCACGTCAACGTGGCGTCGCTGGTCGCCTCCGTCGCGAACGCAATCTCCACCAATCCCATCACTGTGTCTGCTGCAGCACGAAAGCTTAAGCGCGACACCACCGACACCACTGTCTCTCCTAC
>Ga0268246_10000956_pt1 | contig 11230 bp, 8 predicted proteins | sample AgamicOrSfe_FD_200242 | JGI IMG/M metagenome (GOLD analysis project Ga0268246, IMG submission 200242) | Agave microbial communities from Guanajuato, Mexico - Or.Sf.e (v2) (version 2) | ecosystem: Host-associated > Plants > Phyllosphere > Phylloplane/Leaf | place: Guanajuato, Mexico | collected...
TTCTGCCCATCCCTGACAGTCTTGTCAGCCGACCTCACATACTACTCGCAATCAACAGTCATGAACGAGGCCGCAGAACCCAAATACACCACCCTCCTCTCTGACAACGCCATCCCAACCTGGCCAACCACTCTCCAACACCTGACCCTTCTCCACCTCCGACGCTGGTCCACTCCAACCGCCCTCAATTTCCTCCGCTCTCTGACATCATCCGCCGGTGCTCTTCCCGACCTTCGCCACCTCGAACTCAAAGTCATGCTCCCGGAGGCGAGCTGGCGTGAACGTGCCACTATCCGCGAAAAGTGGACAGAGAAACTCACAACCGTCTTCCTTCGCAACGCCGCCCCACCAAATCCGCACCTTGCAAGCAAAAAAGCATGGCGCCTCTGGCAAGCCGAAAAAGACGAACTCGACGACGCCCCATTAGCTCGAACTGTGCGTCTCCGTGCCTCCACCAAACGCAAGCACTCAGACTCCTCTCCCGATTTCGAACCCGCAACCACCACAACCCGCTCCCAAGCCCGCTCCCGCGCACGCGCAAAGCAAGAGGAATCAGACCTCCTAGAGCTAGACGAGGATTACGAGCAGGTCATCCACGGCATGTGCGATGTTGTGGATGTGACGATAGATAATCTACGGCCGAGCGAGACGAGGTTTGTGGAGGCGGATTTTCTGGACGAGGTGCAGGCGGGGGATGAGGAGTGGGATGAGGATGTGGATGATTTGGAGGGCGAGGAGGGGAGGAGGGTGTTTGATTGGAGGGGTGGGAGGATTTGATCGATGATGGGGATGAGGAGGGTGATGCTTGCGAAGCTGGTCGTGGTGGATCGTGGTGATGGGGATTTGATGTTGGGCAAGTGTGTCAGGGCGCAGGGTTGTGTACGATATATGCATGTTGTGGACATTCGTGATTCTTGACAGTGTACAGTTGGACGAGGGTGAGGTCATGATAGGGCGAATATGGATCTCCTGCCTAGTACGGGGCTTTGGTAAGGAGGGGATGAGTGTCCGAGTGGAGGACGAAGGGATGAAAACACATTGGGAGGTTTGGACCTGGCATAGGCGACACAATGATGGTTTGAGAGTTGAGAGGAATGCAACTGGTTTGTATAATTCTCCATGGCCACTGAAAGTGCCAAATATGTACTGCATAACTTCCTGTATCATTTGAAACTCTCGTAAGCTCGACGACATGAAGCTCTTACGTGATCCTGTCACCATTGTTATTGTCCTGCTTCAGACAATGACTGTGCAGAAAGTTGTGCCCACGGTCCTAGAGCACACGTAAACTCATCTAAGCTGAAACTTTGGAGGCCAGGTACCCTGTCGGCTGAGGAAGTCCGATGTTATGACTGCCGAAGAACAACATCAAGTCAATGCTCAGCAGGGCGTTGCTAGCACAACGCGATGACGAGTGCATGTTCTCCAGATCGACGACAAGCTATTCAACATCTTCCAGCATTTCTGTGGAACGAAGACGATCCATGCACAGTTGCAGAACATGAGTCCGGCTCCCGGATTGAGCGCCTTGGGCTTTTTGCTGAGACATATGTTCAAGTAGCAGTGCAGCTAGAATCGAACATGTGTATGGCGCCGAGGAACAGCTACCCGTGTCCCCTGAAGATCACAATCCAACGCATGAAGTCAAGAGCAGGCAATTAAGCTTCTTACCTCACCGACAAGCTCACCAGCCACTCTGACCACCTCCTCCATACCCATTCTGCTGTCCTCCATACCCACCCCCTCCATACCCATTACTCGGATGGCTCCCCATCGGCGGTGGCGGCGCTCCATACTGGCTATACCCCGGCGGCGGTTGCGAATAGCTCTGACCATACTGTGCATGTCCCTGCGGTGGTGGTGCACCATATGGATTCTGATTCGACTGTTGCTGCTGCTGGGGGAAGTAATTCGGGGCCGGTCCAGAAGGTGGGCCATATCCATTCGCCTGCGGCGGCTGAGTCGCATAGCCACTTTGATTGTATTGTTGCGTGGGATTCTGGGCGTAGCCGTTCTGTTGCGGGTATTGGTTGTTGTATTGCTGGTTTTGATTCGGCTTATTGGCGGTGTGGTGCTGCCTTCTTGTTAGCCATACCTTGTCGATCGGTTATGCCATGAATGACACATACTGTGACATGATGGAAGATTTCGCTCAGCGACCCGCCCGGATGCTGATTCGTCTGCACACCACCAGCTCCGTAGTACTGGCCATTCGGTCCTGTCATTTGCTGCTGGCCCTGCTGTCCTTGTCCATATGGCTTGTTATGTCCGCCCAGCAGGTTTCCTAGCTGTGCGCCCAAGCCACCAGATGAGTTCTGACCCATTCCCTGTTGTGACGAGCCGCCGCCGAGTAGCGAGCTTGCTAGGCTGCCGAGACCGCCGGCGCCCTGTTGATTGTTCTGCTTGTTGCCGCCCATCATTGCGTTGATTGCCATAGTCTTTGTACACCATCTGTGTCAGCGATCCGAACGTGGTTAAAGTCAGAGTGAAGAGATTGAGGAGTGACTGACGCCTAATCCTCGCTCGCCATCCAGTCCATCTCGTGCTTCTGGCGGAATCTCTTGTGGTCTATTGAAGCCCTCACCTTGTGGTGCGGGTGTGGGACCAGGTGTCGGTATGCCGTCTGCCTCTTCCCTTGGTATCTCCCTGGAATGTATTGGCTTCTTTCTCTTCGCAATCCGCGCACGCGACAGGGGCTGGAGTCTCACCATTGGCTTTCCCCCGAAGCAAATGAAACGAAATAGTACTTGCGGTTCGCTGCGTCCCATTGAGCTGTCCTATGCTGGGAGTAAGCATAGTATAGCACATGGTGTAGCAAAGGGTCTCACACCAGCCAGCAGGCAGTCTTGGAGGATTTATATCGGGGCCCGCGTCAGGACTGAGCGGTCCATTCTCTGCCATCTTGAGGTGTGATACTAGTCGTGGAAGTAGTGGTAAGGGTTGGTGCTGGTAGGAAGGTGAGGAAGTGAGCAAGGAGAGAAACAAAAGGTGTGCTAGCACTAGGTTACAACACTTTCGGGGCTGAGAGCTGAGCTGTCAGCCAGTGACGTGCGCCCGCCGACGCGCCGAGTTGACGGAGGCGGTTCCGATACATATCACCTATTGAGACACTGACTAGTTACACATGTTCGAGTTCTATATATTTAATACTCTATATTACCATTATTACCACATCAATAGGTGCAATCATTCCAAGTGACTGCATCATATGTTTCAGCGAGAACGACGCTCAAAATCGTGTTCACGTCGCCTTCGTGATAGCACCATCGTAGTCAAATCCAAGCGGCTCCGTGATGTTGTAGTCCGCGAAACAGGCATACTGGTAGTTGCTGAGCTCAAAGGCATCCTTCTGGCTCTTCATAAAGTTCGCCATCGAGCAGAGTCCATCCACGCGGTTGGTCTCGTTGCAGGCACCACCGCGAATGGTGTTGAGGGGAAGGATACCGTTGTTCAGACGCATCCTAATGAACTTGTGTGTGGCAGCTGTGCTGTTGTAGCCATACTGGGTCGGGTAGTATTGAGTGCGGTATGGCTGGGCACTAGGAGTCGCGGCTTTGCATCCGATGACTTCAGTGGTGAGACGAGCGCCGAACGGTGTCAATTTGGTGAGATCAAAGTTTGTGGTCTTAGGTGGGACGTTGGTGTAGTCGGGAGCTTGGCGGAAATAGTCCATACTCATAGCTGTAAGTACAGATACGATGATATCTAAATTCCGATTAGTCTTTGATTCCCGCAGTGTTGATCAGACAGGCACAGAGCAAAAGTCTGGAGATCATCCCGGTTGAGTGCCGCAGAGGATCTGCTCAGACTTGTGTTCGGGTATTGGACGCTTACCATCGTGGGAAAAGTCAGCATAGAATAGCTCATTCAGAGGGAACGTGGCAGCATTATCATCCAAGGTGCTGTTCACAGAGCTGTCCGAGGCATTAATGTACTGGTGGTCAAGACGTGCCATGAGCTCCTGGAGGTAGCCGATACCCTGAGCACGACCGGTGGGGTTACCGTAAGCATAATCGAAGTAGTACTCGGTGCTAAGGGTGGTCTGGAAGCCTAGCCACTCCTCAAGTGTGAAAAGATCGCAGAAGGCAGACATGCCAAGGCCAATGTAGTTGCTCTCGTACGCGCAGATACTCTGCATGGCATAGGTGTCATTGACCGTAAAGGTGAAGTCCTTGGGAGTGAAAGCGTTCATGCGTTGTGTAGCATTTGCCAAGTACTTTGGCAGGTAAGTCTCGAGCAGTAGGTCACCGATTTGGCCGCCGCTGTTAGAGGAACAGGAGATCAGTAACTCAAATTTGCGGCGTTCGAAAGGACAAACTTACACTGGGTCGCCATCTCTGATGCAGGAGTCGTACGAGGCTAGGGTATTATTTTCAGTACCACCTAGATAAAGATTAGCGGCCGTATCGAGTTATATCCTCATCACCCGCTGATCTCACCCTCGTGGATGACAACCAGGTTGTAAAGGTCTGTGAAGTTTGCAATGGTTGGGTTTGGCGCAATGTCAAAGCTTGAACCGAAGAAACCCAACGACCACTACCATGATGTCAGTCAGATTGACACACAGTCTATATGGGCGACCCTCACGTTGATCTCACTGTTCCAGATTCTGTTACTTTGTTAGCGTCGCTATACCAGGACAGTTGCCTCTTCAGTTGCTCACCTCGACTGGCTGGTGGTCCTCAGAACGGGCTTTGGTCGCCCCGAGGCATTGTAGTTGATTTGTCCAGGCTGTGCATCGTACAGGATCCGACCATATCTATTCCAGAACGAAACACCCGCCGCAAACTCGGTGGCAGCACCAATGTTGGTCAAGTAGCTTTCGCCTAGAAGGTACTGCCAGCTGTTCAAGAACTGCAGTGGCCCGGAGAATTTCTCCTTCGGGTGTGCCGACGTGAAGTTCATCAGCTTGGCCGCAAAGTTCTCATCAGTCTCCCCATCATCAAAGGCTCCGGTAGGGAACCTCTGAGCGTGGCGTTGCAAGACATGTGCTTGCTCGACTTGACAACCATCAGGAAGGCCTGTATACTCAACGCCGAAATAGTTCTCGGGGTTGTCACTGTAGGGTGTGATTTGTCCCCAGTACTGGCTGATCTCCACAGGGTTGGTGAGGAGAGCGGTCAGGCCTGGAGCGGGAGTAAAGGAAGCATTGGTAGAGTTGGCCTCGGCAAGGTATGTTTCACTGATCACTTGCGGCATAGCATTCGCTGCTGCAGCGAATGCTAGGACCATAGCAGTTCGGGAATTCATGGCGGGAGTCGGAAACGTGGTGATAGTGAGACAAGCGAGGAAAGGTGAGACGGTCTTGAAACGCAGGGCGAACAAGAGGAAGCCATTATCAGGGCACAGCACTCTATATCATTCACTGTCATGATTCATGGTTGCAATTAGGACTCAAGCGATGACGATAAGCGTGGTGTCCTCTAGGGCATGCACGTGTCCCGTCTATGAAACCTGACGGGATGCATCGCAGACGACCGGGAAACGTGCAAGCAACATGAAAAGAGCCGCTGTTGCATCTCGATCCAAACTTTCAGATGAAGGAACAGGTAGGAGAGTGGTGAGTCGAAGACAGCTAACGCTTGTCCCTCTATTTCTTATTGATTATGTCTGTGCTTCTATGTTCATATATGTTTAAAGTTAATATACTCATCGGGACTTCGTCCAGGTTGACCGACTACTCTGTGCTTCGTGCCGTCGAAATGATTTCATCGCGTTCGAGCATATGATATACAGCCGGCGGAAGGAGATGCTTCTTGACGAGCGGCCGCAACCTGACTCGTACAGCATTGTACATCTTCCATTCCGTGCCTCTGCGCCTCTTGTCCTTGCCTTCCGTCCACGATTTGTCGTGGAAGATGGCCTCGACGAGCTTCGTCTCAAACGGGCTCGAGGGCTTCACCTGCTCGTACATAGCAAGCTGCGGCGTGAGAATGTCGGCTGGGGACAGTCCGGACGACAGAGGATCGGTGTTACATGCTACGGCGCCAGCACTTGGCAGCCACCGCTGGTCGACCTCTTCCTCATCGGTCTCAAGTCGTGCCGTGAGACTTTGCATCATTTTCTTCCGCATATCAAAGGTAAGTTGACCAGCAGTGCTTGCATATATCCACACAACGCGCAGTAAATTGTACATGCGGCTATTCCAGGCGATTTGAAACATGCGTGCGTAGACGATGTGATCTGTGGCCCTCATCGCCCAATTCTCGGCCGCATACAAAACGATCCAGACAGCCAGATCTGCAGAATTAGTACGTTGACAGTGCTTCAATAGTGCATGCAATGGCGCTTTTGATGGCCGATAGTCCTTCTCCGCTCGGAGATGGTTCACCAGTCTGGCTGCCTCAATCAATTTGCCTCGAGATGCAATCACATCGATGAGCTCACATACTGCTGCATCTGTTATCCAAGCCGAGCCCCAGATGTCGTCCAATATACTGAGATAGTCTGCAACGCTTCCACCAGTACTCAAGAATGTGCGAAAACTGAAGGGTATGATGAGATGTGCCGATTCTCTTTCGAAACCCGATTGTGTGAAGAGAACTCTGTCGAAGACCTGCCGCATGATATTCTGCTTGAAGTCAACAGTCGTGTTTGCGAGGAGCAAAGCAACCCAAGTCCCGGCATCAGGTGTGATCCTCTCGAAGAGCATTCGATTGAGTATATTGTGAAAGACTTTGGGTAGCTGATCCTGCGCAGCACTAAACAGCATTCGATCATAGAAAAGTGCAGACGGCGGAAAATCGAGTCCTTGCATCAGAGCCAGCAACTGCCAGGACTGCGTGATCTTGCGTTGTGTCGTCAAAAAGGATAATACCTTGTAGAAGACGTGCCAGGACAAGGATGGCCTCAGATGTGGTGATGTCAGCAGATCCATGATGATAGATTCTGCTTGATCTTTAGAGCTCTCTCCTGATCGCAGGACAGTTGGCGGGCGTGCTGTTATTAACGAGTCGACGTACTCGGCAAGTGACCTCACTGTCCAAGTACTAGGTTGTGGGACATCTTTGACACGCCGGGCGGGATTCGCGAATCTGGCTCTCCGGCTCGACTGGTGTCCCAACATCGAGTCTCTGCCAGACTGGGATATCTCTTCTACATCGACCTGGTCGTAAAGCTTCTTCTCGATATGTACACGCGCTGTCTCGAGGAAGTGGACAAATCCTTGAAGTGTCATGTGCCCATTGCCAAAATGCAATACCGGATACTCTACTGTCAACCCATAATGCGGATTGTAAGCAAAGTGGTAGTATACCTCTAGCAAAGCCGACTCAGGTCCTCTGATCTTCATCCATCCAGCATCAGCTCTTTGCGATTGCGTATGGCTTCCAACAAGGTCCAAAATCTGGTCCCATGTGATCGGACGCTCGTTAGCTGCGTCGTATCGCCAAAATCCTTGCCGTGCTTCTTCGCCTCGAATGACCTTCAGGTTTGCAGCAAGGGCTCTTCCTGGAGATATGTTGCCTGGTATTCGAAGCACGCGATCATCTCCGTTGTGGTCTTCCTCCAGTAACTTCTGAGTGTTGTCCAACGGCGTTCTTTTTCCTGCCTTGGCTCGCAGTATGACTTCATCTTGGATCTCGCTATCGCTGGGCGGGGGCAATAATGCTCTTCTTTTCGATGATATTGATTGCTTGTTGAGGTCGACTCGCTTAAAAGCCCCCGTATGAGCATAGGCTGGAGTGGAGTAGTGTTTTGCGTGCCGGCGTGTCGGGGAACTGCTTGGCGTAGGCCTTCTGTCACTACGACATCGCAGCATGAAGTTTCGTGCGTTCGAGCCAGGACTTCCAGAGCACGAGGAGGCAGCACGTTCAGGCCACAAGCCTATTAGTGGTGAGTCGAGCTGCTGCAAGTCCGCGCAGCCCGAGAGAGCTCGTGGCGGCACATCTGGAGCCACGACATCGTGCCTGAGAGATTGTGCTATTGAGACTCGTGACCATCGAGCAGTGCTGGCGCAATTCAAAGCTGGTTGTGTCACATCGAGGCTGTGAGCTAAGGCATTGATTGCCGTAGTAGCAGCTCGTCGATGAGCATTGCTACTAAGGTTCATGCAGTGGCGCTATATTGCAGGTCGCATCAGTCCTCGCCGTCTGCGTCGTGGTCTTGAGTCGCCTTTGTTGTCTTCGACAAAAAGTTGTCTGAGATCTGAGATCTGCAGCAAAGCCAATGATTAATAATCACGTGGTCAATCTTGACTACCCTGAGGTCCACCTCTCTCTCTCGACAACATGATACATTGAAAATCACCTACTCTTGATCAAATCAACTCAGTGCGATCAGAGATTCATAGTCGGTAGTGCAAGTTAGCGTATTGTTCGTCCGATATCTACTACGCATCGGCGTTGAGTCCTCTGCACCGCACCGTGCTCCACCGACAAGGGCCGACCTCTCTCAGATTCTCAACAGCCTGCTTCCTTAAACCTGAGTAGATATAGCACTATCTTACCTCCTCAGAAACAGCTGTTGCCAGATCAGCAGATCGCAATGTCACAACCGTACCTCCTCTCCCGCACCCTCGACCCGATCTTCGCCCTCATCATCGGCGGCAGCTCTGCCTGGCTACGAATCCAGCGCGAAGAAGTAGCACGAGCTATCACGCTGTCAAGCACCACGAACCCTGCCTCGCCCTCTACCATTGCTCCACAGGACCTAGGAACCACACAATCGCCGACACGTGAAGGTGTCCACGTTCCAACTCATAACGATACGTGGGAGCTACTGAAAAGGAGGATCAGGAATGTGGATGTAAGGAAATGGGACTTGAGAAACCTGTGGCGGGAGAGGGATAGCTGGGGAGTTGTTGAGCCGTCGCAGCTTGGGCGGAGACGGTCGGAGTGAAGGAACGGAAGGAGGTCGAGGTCAAGTTCAAGAAGGGCATGCGCTGCAAGCATGACTGTCAGGTACAGCATGTATGATGACCTGGTTCGAGGATTAGGCGACGGCTAGATTAGCACGACTCCTGGTGGTTGTCCTGTGCCCACCGTTGCCGCGCTACAATAGTGGAGAGTGAAGACTGTTAAAAGAGCCCCGGATAAAGCGATATTTGGCGCAAAAGCAGCAGCTGGGCGTGTCAAGACCCAGATTTCAAGCTGGTATCAGCGAAGATGAAAGAAAGTCGTGGGGGTCCCTGCCCTGGTTTGGTAATGGACATCCCCCAGAAGGCATTGACTACCACACTGTGACGCGATGTCCCCAGCAGTCGATCCGCAGGCTCCAGGCCGAAAAATGTGGCTCCTAGCAAGCCTCAAGCAGCCCATCAAGCATAACTGCTACACAGTATTCAATGGGGACACAATTACGACGGCATGAGGCATGCCACGAGTGCGAAATTACGGCAATCGAAATGGAGAGGAAGTTAGGCATGAGAGGAAGTCACGCGGAGCTTTGCCAGGGCCAATTCTTGCTACACTATCATTTGACAAGGTCTGTCTATGATCAAGCCACCAGATACAGCATGGAGGCCTGCAGATTCAAGCAACACATAGCATTAAGAGAGAGGAGAAGAAGCAGGCATGAAGTGGTTCGCACGAATTTAGACAATGCTCCACGGGTTTAACCCAAACTAAATATTTCCTCGCTCATACATGCACCTCAACTCGTCCCTTTCTTCATAGCCTCCTCGATCCTCCTCTCCATATCCAAAGGCATCTTCGTCGCATCCACCACCACCGCAAGCAATCCCTTCCGATCCAGCACCTTTCCCGTCTGAGATCTGTTCTCATTCCCTGTCCCTACCAATTCCACAAACTCACACCCCTTGGCCACATCCTCAGCCAGCAAAGTGATACATCTCTCAACCTCCTCCTTGCTCAATACATTCCTACTGCTATCCTGCACCCTCTGCACCAAACTCGTCATGGAGAATGTCTGTCGCCGTGACATTGATCCTGCGGACTCTGAAGAGCCAGACAACCTGCCAGGATTCGAAGCTGCACGTAGCATGCACAACGTTGAGACGATGTCCGGCATACGAGACAGCGCGGCCTGACGCTCCAAGCACTCTCGAGAAGGTGCAGCTGGTGCGGCGGCCGCTGCCTCTTTCTTAGCTTTCAGTCGCTCGAGCATACTGCTGGTACGTCCCAGGACCGCCCGGGATGTCCGAGTCTCAGTCTTAGTGCTGGAAGGGCTTGCTGTGGATGATGATTGTCCGGTCGTGCTTGATGCAGCAGGCTTGATAAGGCTCTCGAGCTCACGCTGACCCCTGGCGAAAAGCGGTGCGATCTTCTTGAGGCTGGGAGAGGGCTTTATTGGCGCCAAGGGCAGAGTGCTGATGAAGTCTCTAATTTCCTCGGCGTCGGCCTGATCGAGGTGGGCAGGGAAGAGAGCCTGGGAGTCTTCCCATGCGGCGCGCAGCGCTGTTGCGAATGGCTCAACTAGCGAGTGGAAGGTGAAAGTGCTCGCAGCGGAAGAGTCCTCGACGAGCTCGAGGCAAGTTTGACCTCGACCGTGGTCGGTAAGGATGAATCGGGCAGATGATGAAGACATGGTGCTAGACATCAGGCCGAGACAACGCTGGATGTCGAGGACGGATACAGCTCGTTTGCCCCAGATCTTGGCGATGGAAGGGAGGAAGGTGGTGAGCCGTATGGGCACTGCGGTGCCGCTATGGCCATAGTGCAGGACGAGTGCGTTGATGAAGGAGGACTGCAGGTTGATGATGTTCTGTAGCTCCGCAGGCAGCTCCCGTGATGTCTTATGCTCGTCGTTGTAGGTATAGTCTGTGGCCTCATCCTCATCCTCATCCTCGTCTAGTATTGTAGGAAGCTGTGGAGTAGGCTGGGCAGCTTTGAGACAATCCTTATATCTGCTTGGCTTCGTGGGCGTAGTGTCAGGCGTTGGGAGGCTCTGTGGATTTGGCCGGCTCTTTCGCTGTCCACCGTGCACTTTGCATGCTGCAAGCTTTGGCCTCTTGTCTGCGATCACCTCTGCTGCGTCCTCTTCATCTTCAGAGTCCAAAATTGCCGCAAATGGCCTCTTCTTCTTCAGACCACTATCTGCTGTAGAAGAGGCCTGGGTCTTCTTATCCAAATGTTGTGTTTCGCTGAGCTTGCTGACTTTTGTGAATTGAGTAATGGATGTCTGCATCGAAGCATTGAAATACTGCTGTGAAAATATACTGATATTGATGGAAGCAGCAATATAGCAATTAGAGAGTAAGCAAGCAAGTAAAGCTAAGCAACTAAGTATACAGCAAAAAGAGTAGAGAGAATGTGGTGTTCGGTCGGAAGAA
>Ga0268246_10000957_pt1 | contig 11225 bp, 13 predicted proteins | sample AgamicOrSfe_FD_200242 | JGI IMG/M metagenome (GOLD analysis project Ga0268246, IMG submission 200242) | Agave microbial communities from Guanajuato, Mexico - Or.Sf.e (v2) (version 2) | ecosystem: Host-associated > Plants > Phyllosphere > Phylloplane/Leaf | place: Guanajuato, Mexico | collected...
CGCCACCACGCCAAACGGCCTTCCATTTCCCTCCGTGAACGTGCTCAGCGGCAATGTCGCTGCGGGATACCCGCTTCCGCTGATGATCTCGTCAATGTCGCTGTCGGCGGGCGCGAGGATCACGTCGATGTTGTGCGCGGAGAGGGCGTGGTCTATGCCGCGGGTGCGGGCAACTGAGCGGATGTGCGCGAGGGCGGAGGCGGTGCGTGCTTCGTCCCAGCCGGGGGCGGCGAGGGCGGAGAGGAGGAAGTCTTGGTTTATGCCTGTTGTGGTGGGGGATTAGGGATTGTTAGGTGTGTGTACTGTGTAATTGACAGAGGGAGTGGGAGTTGGGAGGCACGATGGGACACGATTATACCTGGAGGGAGTTCGAGATGCTGGTAGGTTTTGTTGAAGTCGACGATTTCTTGGAGCGTGCGCACGGGTGAGGAGGCGAGTGAGGAGAGGTACTTGTCCATTAGAGGACGGAAGTTGTTTTCTACGTGAGGATGTTAGATTGATGGCAAGTCGATATGGCTGAAGGTGGGGAAGTCGAGGGCATACTCCACATATCAAAGAGGATATTCTCGTCGTCGACCTTGAACTCGTCGACTGAGATCAGCTCGACCGATTTCACCTCTGCGGCGTATTCCTTGAGCTTCTCGTACGCTGCGTTGATTGCGCCACGCTAGATTCGCAGGTCAGTACGTCCATGAACAGCCGCACCACCCTCACCACACAAACCTGCTGCTTCACAAACGCCTCATCCTTCCCGACCAACTCATCCCCCGTCTTCCAGACACTTGGATCCAGCACTCCGATTCTCAACCCTTTCCACCCCTCCGCACCTTTCATACATGCTCTGAAGCCGCCCTCAGGGATCTTCCCCCTCAATTTCGGATCCACCGTAGCCTCCAGACAGTCGACGAAGTCCGTCACATTCTTCGTCATCGGGCCCGCAGAGTCGCAGATGTCGCTCGCGGGGATGATACCGTCTTGCGAGACGAGCGAGATGGTCGGTTTCATCGTGTACAGCGCCGCGCGATTGGCGGGCATAATCAGCGAGCCTGATGTCTCGGTGCCGATGGAGATTGGGGCGAAGCCGGCGGCGACGCAGACGGCTGAGCCGGAAGACGATCCACCGGTGTTCTATAGCTATGTGTCAGTTTGAGCGGATATGTAGTGAATGCTGTGGCAGCCAGACTTACACTATGCGACCCAACAGGTTCCCCCCTTTTCCACCCCTCCTTGACATATGCACTCTGCGTTTGCCCACCGACAGCACTCCACCCGCATGGGTTCCCTTCGCCAAATAAATACGCAAATTCACTTAGGTTCGCTTTTCCCAAAATAATAGCGCCGGCATCGACTAGTGTTTCCACAAGAAGGGCATTACGCTTGGGCTTGGCGTGCAAAAGGGCGAAGCTGCCACACGTCGTGTTAAGTCCCGTGGAAGCAAAGTCGGTGGCGATGTTGTCCTTTATTAGGACGGGAATGCCGTGCAAAGGCCCGCATTTGGAGGGATCTTGCATTCTCTCTGCATCGAGGGCCTTGGCGCGGGTTTCGAGGATGGAGATGGGGGCTGTTTGCAGAACACCACGGAGGTAGCCATTGTAGCGGGATATGTGGTAAAGATAGGTGTGAACGAGATCGAGGCAGCAGAGTGCCCCGTTGTCGAGAAGCGGCCGCAACTCGGAGGCTGTGGTGGTGATGGGGTTGAATTTGTAGGAGAACGATGGAGCTGGAGCGGCTTCTTTGGTGCCTTTCCAGCCGGACATGGTCACGTTGTGATTGGGAGGGGTTTCGGCTCGTCTTTCTGGTAGCTAGCACGGCAGATGTGCAGAGACGAAGGATATGAAGATGGCCGAGATGAAGGAGCGATATGGGTGTAGGAAGAGGAATCGATCACTTGTAATCAATGCTCGACGTCGTCTCGTCTTCCGAAAGAGGAAGCTCGATCGAGCCCCTATCTTACTGAGTTACTCTGTCACATCCTCTCCAGCACACCCCTCTCTTGAGACCACGCGCCTTAATCAGATCTGTGTGTATCATCAGTACAAACGATCACGCCTGCTCCCTCCCCAACTGTACCCGTGTCCGAACTCTTCACGCTTCCTCGAACACTATCCTACTGTTCAAAAACCACCACCATCATCCATCCAAAGTGGTGTACTATGTGCGGGGACCGTGAAAAAAAGGACGAGCCCATCAGCGCTGCCCTTGAGTGCGTGGTGAAAGAGACTCAAGAAGAAAGCCTTCTGTGTCATGACAAGTTACAAATAAACTACTACGCCGACACAAAGGCTTTCGACTGGTCCTGACATGGCTCCGCAAGCACCTAACGCACCGACCTCACATCGATACCTACTTTTCGGAGAAAGGGAGGGACGACGGTAGGAGGGACTCTTCCATTTCCTGCTTGCTTGGATTGGATTGGACTGGTGCTTCTAGGTCTGCTTTTTCCTTTTTTGTTTGCCTGTGCTTCCACAATTCGACTTCCGCTTCATGCATGCGTGCTTGGTGCACTTCGCAAATCCTGAGAAAGCCATTGTCCCGTCTTGTTTTAGCCGACGTCAATCCAACTTCAGCTGCAGAGTGTATCTATACACGCCTGCCAACGAGATACTCGTACATTCCAGCAACAGCATGCCCCTTACCCCCTTCTATCTCACTCATGCCATGCCAAACCAACTCCTTGACCGCCGCCCCCCCTTCCACATCTCTCTCATCCCACAGAGGGTCATCTCACGACACTACAAGCCGGCACCACGCTTCCCCTCTCGACCCTCGCGCCCGACAAAATCGTGCTTCCAGCTCCAATGTAGCAGTCCTCCCCAATGAAGACGCCCTTTGCCAGCATCAATCTTTTGCCCAGCCCTCCCAACGCACCTCCTCCTGCCATTCCCGACGACATCGCCGGCAAGCCCGGCTCAGGCTCCGCGGTGACTATCGTAACATTCGCGCCGAGGATACTTCGTGCGCCTATTTCCACCGGCGCGGAGTCCAGGATGCGGCATCCCGGTCCGATGTCGACGGAGGGGCCGAGGTGGACGTTGTAGCCGTAGTCGCAGTGGAAGGGGGACTGGATTTGAGGGTGCGTGTCGATGGGGTGGGATATGGACGGAGGTTGTGGAGGTGCCGGGAAGGTTGCGTGAGGGGGTGGTTGGTGATGCTGGTCTGGCTGGTGATTCAACCTCGGACGTCTGTGGTCGGGGTGGTCGTAGTGCGCAGTAGAAGGATGGTCTGGTGGTGGATGGTGGTGGAATAATGCGTCGACTAGATAGTGATACTCGTCGCTATTGGGCGAACCGACGAAGTTGTTGAAGCGGTGCAGGTTGATAGCACATCTATAGCGTTCTTCACGCAGCTGCTCGTCTTGCGGCTGGAATGGCCAACCTCTGAACATCTTCTTTCTTTCAGTCAGGCTTGGTGATGGCTGCTGTGACGATATACGTGGTTGGTAGTATACAGCCTGCTGCTGTTCTAGCTTCACAGTTGGCGACACCATGTGTGGCTGTACTTGGTGATGATGAAGCGCATACGCCTGTGAATGACCGGAATGCGCTTGATGTGGGACGGGCATCATGTCGTACGGCTGTCGATGTACTCTTCCCATTGATGGTTCCAAGTCAGAGTGTGACCGGTGGTGCTCGCCTCGGGGAGGATGGTGGGAGTGATATAGAGTGGGGGATTGTCGTCTCGATAGTTGTGGATGCTCTTCTTCTTGTTGAGGGTGGCCTCTGTACAATGACTGCGAGGATCGCTGGTCTTGTTGCAGCCAAGACGGACGTCTAGGATGGGTATTGCCGGCAGGCGAATATTGACTCATCTCAGACGTGACATTGTTCTCCCGGCTTAAAGCATGATTTTGTTCGGATGGGTTGGCAGATGTCTTGATTGTGCTTCCTGGTTGTGCGTAGCCTTTGCACTTGAAACCTGGGAGATGTGTTAGCTAGTGGGTACTTTGTCTACACAGATTGTGCGGAAACTACTGACCACCCTTGGTACAATTTTGACAATCCGGTTTCTTCTCATCACATTTCTTCTTCCGTTCTCTGCAAGTCATGCAACCTGTTTTTGTGCGATTGGAGAAGACCCTAGCATTCTGAATCAGCTGGTTGCTCACATCTGGGAGGACACTCTCAATGCAGCATCTAATTGCAAAGTCTACATACCTCTTGCGCTGTTTCTGCAGCGTTGGCGCAGTATTACCAGCGTGAAAGTCAGGTTCATCTTCTGCATGTCCATGTTGAGATCTCTGAGGAGAACTATCCGACTCCAGACTCTCATCAGAAGGACTTTGTCGCGGTCTTCCAAGAGTGCCCTCTGAAAGGCTCGCTAGCGCATATGCTTGCGATCCCGAGTCATGACTGTATCTCGTAGACAGGCCTGGTCTGACATCTCTGTCCGGACTTGCCTTCAGTCTCTTGTGAGGAGGTCCAGTTGTTGTCGTGCATGATGTGGGCTGCAGTGATGGAGATTGCCGTGAGGAAGTTGGATGTGGCTCAGAAGAGAGAAGGTCATGGATTTTTGAGCGAGCCGGTTGTGGAGTATGAGATGGGAAAGACGGAGTTCCGGGCGCGCTTGCGAGGTGTGATGGTGCGCTTCGTGGTTGGTCAGGTCTTTGTTGAGAGTATCTGTCCGAGGTAGCTGGACGTTCATCTGGAGGCTGGTTGTGCAGTAGATTGGAAGCAGATGTTCCTGAGCTCATCTCGGTACTCGCAGTCAGGAACGAGTTAAACGCAGGAGATGAGGGGAGAACAGCAGACAGACTCGACGGCGTGAGTGAGAGGACGAGGTTGTTGATGCTGATGACACCGGATACAAACTCCAAAAGTGAGAACAAGCGAGTGTTGTTGGTGATTGATATGGTAAGGTAGCGTGCCACAGGAAAGAGTGCGCAACAGCAAGCTCAAGGTGTCTGCGAAAAGGCTGCAGTCTCAGGCAGGAGGATGATTTATTCTTGAACTCTCAGGTTGAGTGAGACCTTTGGCGGCAGAGGCTTGTTTTCATACCTCGGACACACTCGACCCAGCCAAGGCCAGGCCAGGCCAGGGCAGGCCAAGCGAGCACAGCATTAGACGCGCCGACATCCATGATGCGTCAAGCAAGAGTCAGGCCAAGGGCAAGGGCGAAACCAAAGTCAGTCTGATGGACATTGATGGACAGAAGCTAAAGCAAAGAGAGCACGCGGTCGCCGAATCTCGTACGAAAATGAGAGAAAGTCTGGGGGAAGTGGAAGCGGGAGCATTGCCGATCATCCTTCAGAGTAGTACCAGTAAACGGTTCGTGCCGCGCAGAATAGTCATCAGCAATAATCATTCATCATATCAACATTATATAGTGTGCACACCAGAATAAACCACCCTTTCGCCCACATCCACGCCAACATCCATATGCACGTCCACATCCACGCCCACGCCTGCTTCTACGCAACTACATGTACAACAAGGAAAAGTGGCCGGGCGACAAGACCAAACCGACGATCACCCACAGGATCTGTCTCCTGCTCCGCCATAGCTATCGCTGCCGCGGCCTGTCAGTCAGTCAGATGATGTAAAGTATACTTTAACGTTCATCCATGATTACTATTTCCCTCTCTTCACAAAACAAGCGCTGTACCTCAGGACATAGTGAGCGCGACGGGCAAAAAGGCAGAGAAAAAGGCGCTAAAAGCCTCGATGCGCCACCGTCAAAGCGCAAACGGTTCTGCGGGGTAGAGAGAGACAGAGAGAGGAGTGGAGAAGGGGCGGAAAAGGGGCCAAACTACTGCTTGAACCAGGTTACAACTTCCCGTCTGCTTGGGTGCCTTGTGCAGTTGCGGTCTGGGATTTCACCAGGCCCTTGTCAGTATTATTGAGGTATCGAAGTAGCGGCTGTGCATAATCATGCCCTGCCCTGAAGCCTGCCGCGAATGATGATGACTACCTCGGGTGTCCCAAACCTCGTTGCATCTCAGCATTTGTGTGATTATTGAAGCTGTGCTCGAAAGCTCATCCCATCCCTCCATATCACACGGACGTGCGGCAAGCCAGATGAGTGCGGCGAGATGGAACCAAGACGCCATGAAAGATACGGTCGGAAAGTGCCGCGGTCGGTGATGTTGTGGTCGGTGTCGCGAGTAAGGCGGAAGCCTATCCTGGTCAGTGTGCCGTAAGCCGAGCATCATCTTTTTGGTCATGTCATGCATTCGGCTTGGCATTGCTATGCTGACAAGATGCTGCTACAGTATTGTCCTTTTCTGCTCACGACAGCGCCCAGGTCGCACACCCTCGGTGCTTCCATGATAAAGCTGCAGTTTGGTCAATAATCATGGTGGTGATGATGTGGACACTTCGGTCGCATCTCTCAAAGTGTTGCTGTACAGCAGAGTCAGTATACCACGACTCCTTATTTCTCCACCACTAAAGCGTTCAACGACTCTGGGGCCTTTCAAAGGAGAATATTGTCCATGGTCTAGCCTTTGTTCCCAGACAAAAAGATACCTTATTACATAGTAAGCGCGAGCAGCCTAGTAAAAGTCAAGCCTGGTCAAGCCTGGTCTCAACTGCCCAATTCCTGAAAAGATATGTCATGCGATGCGATGCGATGCAATGCAATGCGCATCATCCATGCAGCCCCTACAGTAATTGCATGAAAAGCATTATTGCATAACAATAGCGGCAAGGCGGCAATTCCCCCTAGTCTAGGCTGCCCGTCTGCCTCATAAGCTGGGGAGGGGCCGCAAAAGAGAAAAGCAAAGAGGGGAATGTGACTACTTGCCTCGGCGAAAAGTGACATTGGAAAGTCTGGGTCTGGGGTCATTGTTGGCCTTCCCTGCCTTGCGCCTGCCTGCCGCGCTGTCCGCTATTGACGCTACTGTAGATCTACCGGTCATGTGCATCATATTGGCCGCCGCCTGTCAGTCAGTTGCTGCCTGTGAACGTTGGGCGCGGCACAGCGCGGGTAGGCACAGGAGCTATCAGATTGCGTAGTGTTAGTGTAGTGCGGGCGAGAATGGTGGCGACTTTTCACTTTGAAGTTGCTCTGAGTGTTGAAGACGAAGTGAACATCTTTGGGGCTTGTGCATTGTGATGGTGATGTGCCCGGGGGTCAATAATTGACCAGAAGAGTAAAGAGTAATCATGCTGTGACTTCGAGTTCAAGTAAGTAAGCATGTGTAAGTGAGCGAAATAAACGGTGGTTGGTGATGATGATTTGATCAGTATATCGTCCATGTGATACGTAAGGTAGTGGTCGTCTGATTAATCATTAAACGCACCAAGTCTGAGCAAGAAGCATGAGCGCGCAAGTCGAGCCGATTATCCTGGATACAAGATACAAGTTGGAGCTAGCAGCTGGTAAAGCGTCTGCTGCAGAGGCCAGGCTGGTCCTGGTCCGTGCCTGCATACTTGCCGCAGAGTCGTTTATCGTTTCTGCTCATCGCTCATCCCCAGTCCGAGGCAAGCAGCTGATTGCCGCCCCCTCCGGACTCGACTCGCATCATGCATGTTGTTGCGTGATGCTCTTATGCAATAATGTAATGAAGTTCTGTATTGCGGTTCACCAACAATAACAACGACAACGATCCATCGTCTCTGCTCTCGTCAAGCGACAAGCGACGATGAGGTAACGGATTCATCTACTGTTCTCGAGTCTGAGACGCTAAGATGACTGACTGACTGACTGACTGACTGATCGCCGAGCAAGTCTGTGCCGTCTTGCCGAGGAGATAAGCGATAAGCGCTGACCCCGGATTAAGCTACTTACGAGGATGAATAATGGATAAATGAATAATAATCAGGGAGAGGAGAGAGGGAAGGAGAGGCCGATCAAGTCTGTCTGGCGCGGCGCGTCACGAGCCAACTCGAGAATCCTTGGGCCTCGCTGATCATGACAAGTGCATCTCGCGCATGCTGTAAGATGGGTAGCTACGTTCAGCCAGAAGAGGTGAGACTGACTGGATATAATATTCATCGGAGGATCAAGGATGACGAGAAGGTAATGTTGGGTCAAGTGTTTCGCCAAGAACTGCTTCTTCAGGTGGAAATGACGAGGAAAGGAGAGTGAGGGATGGCAACAGACGCCGCATGCGTCTTTGTGTATTAGTGCTATGTTCATGAGTAGGTGAGTGAATGTGCTTGGACCAATTTAAGCTGTGTGAGCGGACCCTGATGTACCAAAATCGCAGCCAAGGAGATACATATGCTGCAGAGTAATACAGGCTTATCATTGCCATAAGCTACCAGCAGCTCTGCCTTACCCTCATTCTGCCCTCTCTCATCATCTCTCGTGCAGCCGGCCCTCTGCTAAAAACTCTGCTCCACATCGACGCAGCCTCCTCGACTCCTTACATTCCCCAACTCTCAGCAGCTCGGACCGCCTTCTCCGCCTCAAGCCTGGCACTCCTCTCCAACATATTGTTCAAATCCTGCGTACTCCTCCTCAATCCCTCGGTGCTCGCAATCTTTTCCAGCAACGGCCTGCCGCCATCGCCTGTGCTCTTCGCTTTACATTTACCCTTACCCCTTCCATTGACAGGTGTCGACGAGTTCGACCACTTCGCTTGCAAAGTCGGCAGCAGACTCTTGCTTCCAGGGCTGTCTTTGAAACTTTCGACGCTCTTGACACTTGAGAAGCCGTACATATTCATCGTGTACGGGTTACCCGCGGGAAGCCACTCTTTAGAAGCCCCATCGAGATGAGAGCCCAGGTCGGTGCCGCGCGTGGTATTCCGGCTTGGGTCCACAACGAGGTACTGATCCTTCCAAGCAGGCGCAGTAGATCTGCCGCGCTGGGTGCTGGTGACAGATCCGACTGGGCTTCCTGGCGATGATCCATAGTCGGAGCTGCCAACGAGAGAGACCAGGACACTTTGGCTATTGTCTTGCATCGGATCCTGTTCGTCCATCGACATCAACCTCTCCCTGCCAGGACCAGAGTCCATGGCATTTTTCCACGCATCAAGCTGTGAGACCTCCTGATTAGCCCCTCCCGGAAGAAGCTCCAGTTCGGGAAACTCGAGTTCAGCTCCCGGTGCGATGGACGAACGATGTCCGAGTTGGCGATTGTGAGGACCACGGTTCTTGAAGAGTGATGGGATCTCGGAGAGCAATTTCTTGACTTTGGCAGTACTGGTCTTCTTCTTAGGCGAGATTGCATGCTTAGACTCCTTGTCGGCAGGAGAAGGGCTTGGAGGCGCAAAGTCCCGAGCGATGACATTATCCGCAATACCTGCAGAGCCGTTCCGCTCTTCTTGATCGTCTTGTGCGAAGCGCGCCCATGCCGCGTAGCGTTGCTGTCCTCTAACAGAACCCGAAACAGGCGGATAGTCATTTCTTGTCGGGTCCGGAGATACTAGCACATCTGTTACAGGCCATGGTGATCCTACACGGTGTTGAGAAAGATCTTCAACATCATGAAAAGCGTCGTCTGCAGTTGCAGGTGGAGGCATTCCATGAGCAATAGATCCTCTACCCGGCAATGGCACTTGAGCAAAGGAGTGCTCGGTATGGATGAGTGGCAGCTCGACTGCTGGGACTGCCTGAGTGTCTCTCGATTCCAGATGATGTAGCTCGTGATCCTCATTCGCGACACTTTCAACACGAGATCTCCTCATCGGAGAGCCTGTCGTCGCGGCCGAGCTCGAGATTCGCCTTTTGTCCTTGGTTGTCTTCTCGGCTTGATAGCTATTCAAGGCCTTCTGCCATACAGCTGCAGTATCTTCATAGTCTTCACTAATGGAAGAACTTCTCCGGCCAGTGGCTGGAGGTGGAACGAGAAGATCTGCTTGGCCGTCATACATGACAGAATCGTTTCGAGCTAGCGTTGCTTAGCTTGGATTGACATGGAGTAGGGGTGGAGCATGGACGACTTACCTCTGGTGATGGACTGACTTGACTTATCTTCAGTGCTTGTGTCACGCGTAAGACGAATCTGTGGAGCTAGACTAGTACTAAGCGCAGGCTGACGCTGGACGAAAGTGTCCTGTTTGGTCTCAGATATGGTCACTTGGTCAGGTTGTGCCGGAAGTGGCACCTGATCGCCATCATCGGAATAGTATGACAAGGATCTCAAATGTTGCGAGATTCTCATATTGTGCAGATGGGGCGCCGAGGTGCGCATGGCAACATGTGTCTGAGAGTAAGGCTTGCTTCCCGGCTGTGCAACTGCTACTATGCCACGCCCAGCAGGACTCGTGTCGGCGAGCTCAGCTATGTTGCTCAATGACGTGTCTGGTCGCTGAAGAGGCCCGGTCAGGTGCAGGCTGGACTGACTGAAGTCTTTCAAGGACAATCTGTTGAAAAAGCGAGGCTGTTGTAACTCTGATGAGCTGGGAGAGCTCTTGTACGTTGCCTCAGTCCCTTGTGGGACCCTAGCCAAGGCAGCAGGCTTGCCAGTGACTGTGTTGGTGGTCTTCGTGGTGTCATCAAGGCTCGAAATCGTTTGTGTTACCACAGTCCCAGTGTCCTCTTCCGTACACGGCGTGCCCGGAGTGCCAAATGTATATGTGCTTGTCGATGTGCGGCCAACAGTGTCCGATGCTGACTCCTCGCTGTAGGATGGCTTGTGAACCTTGATGAGTGGTGAGCCTCTCAAAGCTGCAGGCATTCGAGCAATGGGTCTGCAGATGTTCATCAGCGAATTTCCATCATATGATATGCATGGAAAACCCACACATACCGGCGTTGTCGTAGGGGCGTGGTTACACCATCTCCAGGCTTGCGCTGGCACCCAGATGCATTTCCAGTGCTCTGATCAGGCTCAAGACGAGCTAGAAGACTCGCATCTGTGAACAATTGCGCATCCGCATCATATCCGCCCCTGCTTGGAGTTCTCTGAGCCAGTTGTAGCCCGACAAGGTCATCCATTGTTACTGTGCTGTCTTTGTGATTCAAACGGGGTGTGGACTTCTTCTGCAGTCGGCGTTGCTGACGGGTGTCCTTGAAATGCTGTCTGGACTCCGAGAATCGATGTCGAAGTATGCGGGTCAGTCCGTTTGAAGTCAACGTGCCTGGACTCGTCATCGTGCTTGAGCTTTCACCTCCACCGAGAGTGCGAGGATCAGGTAGGATACTATCCTCGCTTATGCGTTGGGGATCGAGGAATGATAGCTCGGTTACGTCATGAAGTGAGCCATCTGCGTCCAAACTGGAAGAAGCGTTGTGTTGCCTATGTCGACGGAGGATGGGGTATCGGGCAGCGAGTGCGTCAGGACTGGACGCTCGATCGCCGCGATAACAGCATGTCCGGCGAGGCGCCATGGC
>Ga0268246_10000958_pt1 | contig 11224 bp, 13 predicted proteins | sample AgamicOrSfe_FD_200242 | JGI IMG/M metagenome (GOLD analysis project Ga0268246, IMG submission 200242) | Agave microbial communities from Guanajuato, Mexico - Or.Sf.e (v2) (version 2) | ecosystem: Host-associated > Plants > Phyllosphere > Phylloplane/Leaf | place: Guanajuato, Mexico | collected...
ACAATGGCGCAGGCTACGACAATATCGATGTGTCCGCAGCGACAGACGCAGGGCTGCAGATCTCGAGCACGCCGCAGGCGGTCGACAATGCCACGGCAGATGTGGCCATCTTTCTCATGCTTGGTGCCCTCAGAAAAGCCACGATCCCGCTCAAAGCGGTAAGAGAGGGAAAGTGGCGGGGAGCAACGCCGGTCGGGAATGATCCGCAGGGCAAGACACTGGGCATTCTTGGGATGGGTGGTATTGGTAGGGTATAGACTGGCCGCTGACATCTTATACCCTTTTACTACGTGCTGACAGATGACAAGGCTGTGGCCCATCGTGCTAAAGCGTTTGGCATGAATGTGATATATCACAACCGATCACGTCTGGCCTCGGAACTCGAAAGTGGCGCACAATACGTCGGTTTCGACGAGCTGCTAGCAATCTCTGACGTCCTAAGCTTAAATCTCTCCCTTAATTCCAAGACCAGACACATCATCTCGGCCCCCGAATTTGCGAAAATGAAGGACCAGGTGGTGGTTGTCAATACTGCCAGAGGTGCATTGATTAATGAAAAAGATCTCGTGGCGGCTTTGGAGTCTGGCAAAGTCGCTTCGGTGGGCTTGGATGTATTCGAGAACGAGCCGCAGATTGAAGCTTCGCTGCTGAAGAGCGAGAACGCGTTCATCTTGCCACATATTGGGACAAACACAGTTGAGACGCAGCGGGCGATGGAGCAACTGGTGTTGAGGAATCTGGTACAGGCTATGGAGAGTGGGACTCTGATAACTCCTATTCCTGAGCAGCGACCATAGTATATGGACAATCAGAGGTGAAAAAGATCTTCAGGTCTAGGCCTATGTCGTTTTTCTGTTTGATCGTACGGCTCTTCAATGAGTGGACTTCGATGTCTGACAGTCGGACGTTCTAGCAAAAGACATATCTCGATCGTGAAACATGCCATAGAGACAAGAAAAGAAAGCGAAGAGCAGCAGAAAGACAGTATACATGAAGATATACCCCTTGCCCAACCGGTGCCAATTCACTACTGCCTGCCGAGCTCCTTCCTCGTGACCATGTACATCCTCTCCCCTCTCTCCCTTCTAGCTCTCCACGCTACCCTAAAAGTGCCCCTCTAATATCCTTCCCTAATGTTATCCTCCACAACTTTGTTTCGCCACACGCCAACACCTCCCCAGCTCCCTTCACAAAGCAGAAATTCGATACCCCGCCTGGAACCAAAATGTTGCCCAGCAAGTCCCCTTGCGAAGACCAGACGCTAATGCCGTCGAGACAGCCAGCGTAGACGTTGCCAAGCGTGTCGCATTTTATACCGTCCGGGCAGCGACCGGACGCGAAGGCGAAAAGGCGGCGATGTATCAGCGAGGGTGAGGGTGTAGAGATGATGTTGAAAGCGTAGCTGGGGTAGGAATGAACGGTCAGTGAAAAATGTCCACAAGGCACGGCGGGAAACAGGAGTTGGTGATGAGTGAGACGTACATGCTAGATGCCCTCGTAGGATCAGTCGTGCCATCACCATGGATATGGTCGGTATCCTTTGCTACGATCAGCTCGCTTGCCCTTGACATTGCGGTACTATGACCACTCTACGATGAAGCTTCTGCGGCTAAACAATCACGAGCCATATCACTCACAGTAACATAAAGCACCGACTCATCCGGCGAAAAGGCCAAACCATTCGGCCTGCCGAACCCATCCGCCACCGCCCTGACACTTCCAGAGGTAGGATCGAATCGATAGACCTGTGCAGGCAATTGCGGCTTCCCTCGAAATCCCTGCTCGGAGCCATATATCGGATCTGTGAACCAGATCGCCCCATCCTTGGCCACGACAACATCGTTCACGGAATTGAACGGCGTGCCGTAGAAGTCGGGAAGCAGCGTCTCTATTCGATAGGGCGGTGACGTCGTCATGTGTACAATTCCGCCTGCATGACTGTGGTCGCCTTGCTCACACAGTAGTATACTGGAAGTGCCGTAATTGACCCCGCCGTTGGCCATTCGGATTTCGACGTCGACGGACTCCAATGTACATGGTGTTGTATTAAGATCGACCTTTGTGATGACGATGGTATCACTGTTCGAGGAGCCGCGAATTCGGTTGCTGGTCACGAAGAGCGAATTGGAGGTGCCAGATGCCACAAAGACGCAGGCTTCATGGAAGAGAGGGGTGGAATCGGGGCTTTCTGCACATATTGAAATGGAAGGGGAAGCGCCGGTGATAGCGTGAAAGTCAGCGTGGTATGCTTTGAAGGAAGATGAATTGGGTGCAGCCATGATGGCAGGGGTAGATTCGAAGCTGCGGGCAGTGTAGTCCGAGAGCTAGGTACGATAGACTTGGTATTCTTTGTTTTTCTCCTAAGGAGAGCAATATACACGGTAGTACTTAAGCCTTCTCAGTTTCCCGAGTCGCAGCTAGCAGCTCGCAACAAGATTGATGCAGAGCGGGACAACTCAATATGCTGCTACGGTCATGCGGTCTATCGTAGATCGTAGTCTATGAAACCATCGCATTCGGGCCGAACGGCTAGTTGTGGAATGGGATTGAGGGTATTTTGGTACATGTGACGGCAATCAGCGGGCCGACGAGCTAACGTGTTTCATCTGCTGACAACAGAAGGGGCGGTACCGTTGACGCGGCTGTTGCGGACCTGCTTCTCGAGGAGGGGCCTTACCATCAAGGCTCTGCAATGCACAATTTAATACATCTTGATTCATATTCGGCAAAAACACTTTAAATACTGCAATATCAGTATCTCCGAGCACGTATTCAGACAACACGATGCCTGCTCTCAAGGATAACAAAAGCAAGGCAATCCTCGCTGCTGCAGAGGAAGGACGCTACGGTGTCATCGCAGTCTGCTGTGTACGCTAGCTCTAATCCTTGACTCCTTCCTCCAAACTAACCAAGCATTCCCAGTACAACTTCGAAGAGATCTTCGCAACATGTCGCGCCGCAGAAGCAAAGTCTTCGCCGGCAATGGTCCTCCTTTTTCCCTGGGCTATGCAGCAATTCGGGCCTCTTCTCGTGAACATGGCTGCAGACGTATGTCGCAACGCTAGTGTACCAGTCTCCCTGCACCTTGACCACTGCCAGTCGGTTGAGCTGGTCAAATACGCCGCCACGCTCCCCTTCGACTCCATCATGGTCGACATGTCACACCACGAGAAGGCCGAGAATCTCAGATTGACGCGTGAGCTGACCGAACTGTGCCACGCACGCGGCATTGCCACGGAAGCCGAGCCTGGGCGGATAGAAGGTGGCGAGGACGGTGTGAAGGATACGGCCGAGCTGGAAGGAGTCATCACCACAGAGGATGTGGCGCGGGAGTTCCTCGACACGGGTATCGACTTTTTGGCGCCGGCATTTGGGAACGTGCATGGTGAATATGGGCCGAAGGGACCACGACCGTTCCTGCAGCTGGACCGGTTGCAGCAGGTGTATCAAGCGACCAAGGGCAAGGCGGAGTTGGTGTTGCATGGTAGTGGTGGGTTTTCGGAGGATATCTATCGTGATTGTGTCGAAAGGGGCGTGACGAAGATCAATGTCAATGTGCAGCTAGTGGAGCCATGGAGCGAGATGATGAAGGCGAGGACAAACTTCGTGCCGTTGACGTCTGTGATTGAAGATAGTATAGCGGTGTTTCAGAGTGAGGTCGAAAAGTTGATGGATATGGTTGGGAGTACTGGGAAAGCAGGGGTGCGACGGTGAACAGATAAGCGACAGATAGCTGACTGCTTCATCATTATGCATGGGTTTTCGCCTTTCCATACCTTCACACGCTAACGTGGTGACACAGCTTTGCTGGAGCTGGATCTTGCACCTGCGTTGTGGTGGCAGCCTGGTTCCTGCTGCCAGACCTTGCTCGAAGGACGCCTGCGGAGATCGATGAGATGTTTGAGAAGAAAGTCAGCCTGCGTAAATTTGGGCGGTACGTGACAGAGGTGGAGAGAAATGTGTACGAGCAGCAGGATAAGGAGGATCATCTTGCTGGGGTTTGAGGTTCTTGCTTGAATGTTTGGGATAATGTTAGAAAGGGTAGTGTACAAACGCTCCTCCTTTAAAGGCTTTCCTAGATTTGACTCAATACCTGACTCAATTCGATTGTTCTATGCGTAAAATGTGTCACCTCTTGTTTCAGCCAGGATATTTCAGCTCTTGTTATCTGCCGTCTTCAACCATTTCACAACCTGACTAGCACTTTCACTGCTGGGAAAAATTGGATACCAAACGTGGACGATCTTCCCATCAACCACAGCCAATGTCACGCGCTTCAGCACTTTCTTTCCCTCCCACTCGAATGTAGGCATCTTCAGAGCATCCACAAACTCCAAGTGCTCGTCACTGAGGAGTTGATACGGCAAGTGCAGCCGCTGTGCCGCTTCTTGCTGATAGTGTGTGTCCTGTGTACTCAGTCCAAAGATGTGGTTCACGCCCAGGCCAACAAGGTCGTCAGCATGGTCGCGAAATGAGCATGCCTGCGGGGTACAGCCGCGTGCGCCGGGGATAGCATCCCATGAGGCTGGGATTGTCTCGCCTGGGGCACCGGTGCGTGGGTAGCAGAAGATGATGGTTAGGCCGGAGAGGCTGGCGAGATTCACGGTCTCGCTGGAGGTGGATTGAAGGGCGAGGAAGGATGGGATGGTGTAGTCTTTGAGATGGTCGGTCGCGCCGTCATCTTCTGGTACTGGAAGTGTGTCGGGCGTTGTGGTATCTGCGAACAGACGAGGTCAGTAGGGTGAGGGGCCAGATAGAAACTATGCAGAATACTAACGAGACATTGTGAGATGCTATGGAAGTCCTCGGTGTTTTGCGGGAAGAGGTGGGGTCCAGTCTGATCGATGGATTTCGTCAGGGTAGCCTTGATGTAGTCCCCGCTTGCTTTCACGACGACACGCCTTCCGTTCGCATTCTCCAATGCCTTTCCATCTCTACAACATCTGCAACCGTGGGACGCTGAAAGTCCCCACGAAGGAAAAAGTTTCTCTTAATGCTATTCCTGAAGCAAAGATGAGCATTGGACAATGCTTGAGATGATGCAACACAAGCCGGTCATCGGCCATTGCAGCCTCGCGCTAATGTGCAGATTCCCTCGCAGCCTCGCCGCAGCCCACAATGTCCACTCGGGCAGTGCGCCTCCCGTGTAGCAGTTGCGTCAGGCAGCCTCGTGCGATCAGAACGTGCCTTGAATTCTAATCTTTCTATCCTCGGACTCCTCAGTGGAGCGTCTCTCTGCGTCAAGCACGTTTGCTGGCCGGAGAGCCTCGTGGTGATCTTCAATACACATCAAGTCCACGATGGCTATGCACAGTAGGCTATCTGTAGGCTACTGGTCGCCCTTGATAGCAGCTCAATATAGTATCTAATAGCCTCGCCGGCCTCACTTCGAAGCCTAAGGTTTATACTGTATCTTCGAGTATAAAGTGCAGCTTAAAGCCTGCAGCAAGAGAGCTATCTCCAGCTCCAGAAATCCCACACCCAAAACATTCTCACACATATTCATTCTTCACAATGCCTTCCATCACCATGCTCTCCCTCGGTACCATCGCAATCATGCTTTCCTCTGCCAACGCAGTCAGACACACTCCCATCACTGTCGTGTCTCAGTCTACTGCTGTACGCGAGAACAACTCTGAGTTCAATCAATACACCTTCCGCGATGGTGGTGCTTCGACCTTTGTCAATGGCTTCCATCTCCAAGTCTTCCAGGACAGCAAGACTTGCAAGATTCCTGACTTCAACGACCCCAGCTGCGCTCCTTTTGGGGCGAACTTCACCTCCATGGTTCATAACTCTATTGGCTACTTCGGTTATGTGAGTGTTTGTCCGGCTCTGCGACATCCTCTTCTGCGGTTCTCCACTGACACCGCTCTACACAGCCTAATGCTAGCAATCCTTATGATGTCTACACGATTGGTGGCGTTGGAACCCCCGGATCAGAGCATTTCCAGATATATGACGGGGCCTCCGGGTACTTCCCACTGGCCCCTGGTGATGGTCCCAACACTCTAATCTGGCCAAGTATGAACAGGAGTATCACGTTCAGCACCACAGGTTCAGCTGACATTCACTACAGACAACGCCATCACTCTTCCCGACAACAAGACAGCCTTGGTTGAGGCCTATGTCAACGACGAGAATGGAACCGACTACTCCACACTCTTTACAGTCGATGTCGTGGCTCCCTCTGAGATCCCCGCCGGCAAGAGCTTGAACATCACTCGTGTTCCTGGCGTGGCGCGAGGCTTGACCTTTCCGGTAGAACTTCTCGGCCGTATATTTCGAAGGGTTCGCTGACCATTACCTTGCAGGGAGCACCACAATACTGTGGTCAGATGATGGTCAACATTGCTCAAACGTATGTTGAACTCTCTCGACCGTATCTCCTTAGACTAATCCTCATCGATCTCAGGGAACTATTCTGCTTTGCCAAGACTCCCGCCAACGGCATAAATATGGCGCGTGTGCCCATTGATCAATACGGTGACCTCTCCGCTGTGAGCCTGAACTTCCCGCCCTGCCTCAAATGCTTCGAAGCTGATAAGAAATTCTAGTACCGCTTCTACAACGCCTCCAGCGGCACTTACAGCAAGCAAGCCCCAGCCAGCTCCGACAACTCCGTAGCCATCTTGTCCTTCCCATCCGGCATCGGTTTCGCATCTCTCTACTACTCCGAGGTAAGTACAGTTGGCATCGCCCCATTCATCCCGCCTGCACACCTCCCCTTCCGCCCCTCTCGCCCACACGGAGCTAACAAGACCCTTCCCTCCCACAGTACCACGAGACCTACATCGCCCTCGTGCAGGAGAGCTACGGCGGCGTCGGCGTCAGCTGGAGCACGACTGGCGAGCCAGCCGGACCGTGGACGGCGCCATCCCATTTGCTCGATGTTCCTACCGACCCGGGATGTGTGCAGTACAAGTATAGCGATGGCATACCATACTATGTCAATGCGCATCCGGGGTGGTATGGGACTGAGGGGAATAGGTTGTTGATTGGATGGGCGGCTTGTACGGCTTATGTGGATTTGGCGACGATTGAGTTTGCGTAGAAAGGGATGAATGTAGGGGGAATGTTATGGAAGGGGTAGCTGTGTGGGTGTGGGACAGTATCTAGCTCGAGGAGATGTCTTGCGATTTGCTTCGTTTGGGAATGGGCAGGTGGAGGATGTAATGTAGCAAGCAAATAATGTTGACGGCTGAAAATCCCGCTTCGATCCGTTTCGCGACTGGACCAGTGACCAGCAGAGAAGCAGTGCAGCACATTTTGCACTACATCTGCTTTGTTGTCTCCACGACTTCACCTGAGCTAGATGACTGGCTCATCTATTCCAAGTGTGTATGCATGGTGGAAGTCATGATTGCTACTGCTAATTAGAGACAGATCGAACCGGAGCGCGCGCAATCGAAATTTGCATCTCTTCTTCATGGCGCAGCTCGTGGCAAGAGCGAAGCGCACCTGATTATGTCCAAGTACACCCCAGTCGACCTCAGCACCTTCCAGCCCCTGCCCGGCTGCAATGCTTGGACACCTTCCGAAGCAAGCAGCAATAGGTAGGTGACCACTGAAGACAGCTGCGAAGTTGTAGTATTCAGCTCGATTGAAAAGAAGACTTGTGTTCTGAATGCTATGACGCGAAGGTCATTGTTCATTACGACACTCTCCCCAACCAAGCTATGAGCTTCTATCCTATATACATAACCGCCTTCTCCCTTGTCGAGTACCGCACAATCGAGCTATATATCAGTGCACACCATACATCTGCTGGCCCTTGGAGAGTGCCGTCAAGCCTCAGGCTCACCTCATCACGGTGCTCTTCTGGATATCTCGCAGGTCATCTCAGAAGAGTTCCAGGATCGCTACGATGTAATTTTTGACTCCAGAGACCTTCAGCACTATCCAGGAAGTGTTAGTCTCCGTCAACAACGAAGCGCCGACAGCGGAGCGCCGACAGCGGAGTCTTACATTGAGCTTGTGCGAGTCTCTCCATCTCCAGCACCGTCCCAAACAGTGTGCCTCCGTCGGCGGTCTCGGCTTCTGTGGCCAGTTCAGTTGCGAGCAGATTCACAGCTGCCTGATTGGTCGAGGTGTGCAAGAGGAGGTCGTGGATCAAGGCTATGACTTTGGCACCTTTGGCGGTCGGTTGAGTAGACACAGAGACCGTCGCTGAAGGAAGTGAGCTTGGGTTGAGTCGGCAGGGCATATTGAGCTTACACCGAGTTCCGCTGTGCATGGCGTCGAGTGCCTTGATGTCGCTCTCGGAGGTGTGCCAAGTCGATTCTTGATCTGCGTCAATTCCTGCGTCGAGAGTGCCTAGGACTGTAGACTCACCGCTTGTATTCCACGCACTGGCAGCTCCTGCCGATTGGTCATTGGGGTTGACATTGGTTCCAGGGTACGAGATCGATGTGATCTGCTCATCCCGATCTTGCCACTGTCAGTCCCATGATCCTCAGGTGGCAGTGCGGAAACATGCCTCGAGCCCTCCCTCCATAACTGCGCGCACCACCACGCCTTGTGCCTTCGATACCATTGCCCCTGATCTTGGTGACAGTCTCTCCAATGGCGTCAAGTCCAGCACCCAAGCTTTGCGTCTCGTCCACCTCTGGCTCTGGCTCTGGCTTGTGCTCCCAAGCTGGCTTCTGCTGCCAATCTGTTTCATCCGCATTCTCGCCCCCAATTCGACGGAGGAATCGACATTGGCTCAGCTGTTCACGCGTGGTCAGATCTTGCAGGTTCGGTTCGGAGTCGACTTCAAGGACTTACGAGCGCGAAGACTTTCAAGCGCGTCTGAGCTCAGAGCTTTGCGGCTCTCGAGGTTGGCCAAGTACGCTTCGTGGTTCTTCTTGAAGTCCCATAAGGGGTCGGCTCGTCGCGCCTTGACAGCCTTGAGCGCGTTGAGCGCGGCGAGATGGCGAGAAGTAGCGTCAGTCATGGTATTGTTGATGCAGTGAGCTACTGATGTGAGGTTGACAAGGTGAATCCGGCAAATGACCGCTGACGTCAGACGCGCCGGAGAAAGCCCGTGAAGTTGAAACAGCTCCGAAACATGTCATGTTGTCGGGCGAGCGCATTGGTCTAATAAACCAGCATGAGCACTTGTGTGACCGCTCGCTTTACTTGTGCGACTCTGTCATATCTGGTGACCAATTTGCAAAAGTGAGACCACTGAGACCACTTTTCGCGCTTTGCCGCATGTTTGCTTTTTTTGTGGGTCCAGGCCTACTTGAGTCAGGCCCATTCAGCTTCATTCATTCCAACTCGGTTTACAATACGACACGATACATCACGATATCCATCATCATCAAAGAGCTGCTTGGATAGAGCTCTTCGCAGTCCACGACATCCAGATCTTGGAGCTTGAACCTTTCCCTTCTCCAGATCTGCAATCGCATCAAGTGACACGGTCAAAATTGTGCAAGTGAGCAAGCACTCATTGAGGGTTGACGCGCTATCACTCGTAAGCATCTCACTGATAGCAGAGCAGTTTTCTCCGTCCTCACTTCAGCCCTTCTATCTTAAGGCACTTGCTCGCAATCGACTCTGACAAAGAGCCTGATGACTGTCTCGTACTCGGAACTGAGAGATGTCTCATTTCCACTTGCTCTGACAGTCTCAGTTGGCGACAACTCGCGCCTCATTGGCAATCTTCGCGACATCACCGCTTCAGATGGTGCCATCGGTGAAGTATCAGGTCGAGCCGTTCTTGTCATCGATGATGACTTCCGCTCTTTTCTGAAGCTTGAACTCAAGGCAAGTTTCACAGACAAAGAAAGTGGCAAAGTGAAGAGGCAGACCATCAGTCTCAGCTTCGATAACCTCACCAACATCCTCGGCGGCGTTCAGTTCGAGAACTGTCCTCAAATGCCAGAAGAGCTACAGCCCCACCTGGGCGCCCTGGGCATTCAAGATAGCAACTTCTGGAAGGTTTCTTTCGACTACAACGGCAGAATTTGGGCTTCTGGACTCTTCGGTATGCAAGATTTCAACGAATGCGAGCCACTCCTGGAGGAGCTGCGCGACCTGTTTCGTGGGTCTAGCTTGATCACGTTCTTCATTCATGGGGCGATGGTTGAGCTTCTGGCAGGCCAATTCACCGAGGCCATGGATAGACAGAAGCGAAAGCACCCATTGAAGCCGTTCTTTTCAGAGAGTGCACAAACGGAGCGCAGTCCACCCGCATTCAATGTCGAAACCGCTGCCGACACCAAAGATCGTCCGAAGGTCGTCGCAGACGCATACATCACATTTCCGGACAAGGTTCATTACGCGGTGGCAAATGGTTTGGCAGTCATTCAAGAGCAGGAATTCGACAGAGGTGAACACGAGATGCTCATTGAGACACTCAAGAAGATTCCGGTGAAGATGCTGAGTCTGTCGGATGACTCTGATGACAACAAGAAGAAAAGCTTTGTGTGCTTTCTTGATTGTCAATATGGGGAGAATGAGCTCAGAGAAGATCAAGTCTTGTACCTGACCTTTTGTGAGACGTCCTCGATCTTCGAGTGTACAGTACAACCCATCTCTTCTGATGTCTCTGGACGTCCGGCTGGCTACTTGTTGAGGGCCAAGATACCTGATGGAGCCAATCGTGAGCTCAAGCTCAATCGCAATGGACCAAAAGCTAGTGGCGGCACTCAACGTGTGCCAGCGGGGACGATTCATCTGATAGATCTCCGAATCAACTTGCTAGATATGGACACCAGACGTCAGATGGATGCTTTGAGGTCGTTACAGGACGGCACTTCTCGCAATGCCGATGCGTTCGCGATTCTTCTTGGGAATAATCTGAGAGATGTCGCAAGGATGGACTTCTACGAGCGTGTGCCTGGGACTGCTGAAGAGAAAGACATGTTCCTCAACACCTTCCTCGACACCATTGAGCAGCCATTCAATAACAGGCAGAAATCTGCATTTCGATCATTGAGGTCAATTCCAAGAATCCACATGATACAAGGCCCTGGAGGTACTGGCAAGTCAGAATTCGCCACCATCGCTTGTCAACCCCTGATCCTCACTCGCGATGATGAGGGAAACAAGAATCAGATACTTATCGCGTGTGGCTCGAATGTCAACGTCGATGATCTTGCCACTCAGGCTCTTGAGCATACGAGGATGTTCCTCCCAGCTGATAGAGAACCGATCGTCGTCCGCTTGCATTCGCATGATACTGAGCTGGCCGTCTTCACAGGTAAAACCGACTGGAAGAAGAAACTGCGAT
>Ga0268246_10000960_pt1 | contig 11189 bp, 7 predicted proteins | sample AgamicOrSfe_FD_200242 | JGI IMG/M metagenome (GOLD analysis project Ga0268246, IMG submission 200242) | Agave microbial communities from Guanajuato, Mexico - Or.Sf.e (v2) (version 2) | ecosystem: Host-associated > Plants > Phyllosphere > Phylloplane/Leaf | place: Guanajuato, Mexico | collected...
GTGACTTGAGTCGCAACAGATCCAAGACCTTCGATGTCAAAGTATGAGATGTCCTGCCGCAATAGACTTTCGAGAAATGCTTTTCGCAAAGTACTTGTGGTCCTTGCAGCTGCCACACACATACACAAAGTCGAGACATAGCCAATGACAAATCGGCCAATGAACAAGTACACAAAGTACAAGACCAGGTGATTGACATTGTTCTGGAACTGCCCGGAGCTTCCTTGTCCAATAGCATAGTCATTGAACGAGCTTGTGGAAGAGCCGAAGACTATCGTCATCAGAGGCAGCGTGGCCCCTGAGATGATGGCGCCCAAAACACCAACAGCATACAACAAACGATCGAGTGTGCTCGCATAGTAGAATATACGCTGTGTTCCGATGAGCTCGATGGTTTGCTCGATGAAGCTTGCCCTGTTCGCAAGACTTACAAGATAATCCTTAAAACCACCTTTACTCTTCTCCTCCGGTTTCACTGTCGTTTCATCCTTTCCCGAAGTAGCAGGATCGGGAGACGAAGAAGCAGCAGTCCCGACCTTCTCTTGGAATACAGGGAATTCATTCATTGGTTGAGTAGGAGGTGACAGTCCCAACGCAGGACCCTTCTCACCTGACGCCATTTGTACAATGAGCTCACGATTTGTCACGTTTCATTCAAGGTAGGAGGTGGACTACAACGAAAGATGTGATCGAAGCATGAAGCATGTTTGTTCTACGGGCTTGCATTGCTCCGTGCCGTTCACGACAATTCGCTCGCTGCCACCGCTTATATCACTGGATTGCGGCGGAAGCGGGGACGAGATATCTTCTCTGTGGCACTGACGCATATGGCACAAGAAGTTTGCACATGATACTCACGTTGGTGGAAGATTGTTGTTGTGGTAAATTGATGTGCAATCTAATCCTTCCGCATCCGAATGATGCCGGAGTAAAGCCGATACTGGTGGCTCCATCCCGTCCTACCAGATGTAGTGCGTATAGACCTCTGGACATCTACCTTAATAAGCATACCTGGTACTAATGAATTGGCAGAAGTGCTTGCATACTATATACTAACTTTCACTATTTAGTTGACATTGTCACACTCTCGTGCTTCCTAGGCCTCGTTCCTACAATAGACAATCAACAGTCCCTCATTTGTCAGCCTGATCCTCAGACCATAGCCAGCGCACCCCCAAGCACAGCGACAACGCCACCCATGACAGACAAGGCCAGCCACTCTCCAGGGCTGCTCCTAGGACCAACGACTCCGGCCGCCTACGGCAATCTCGTATCAGTCAAGATCTTCGATTCAGTGTCCCGACGTTACAAACTTACCCCGTTCGACGCAGGCGCTGCAGACGTACCCGCCGCCGCTGTTGCACCAGCCGTTGTCGCACTAGCCGCTGTCGCACTGGCCATCGTCGCCGCCGCAAGCTTCGACATCCCTGCCGTAATAGTAACGGGAATGTAGGCAAGGCTCGTATACGTCGTAGATACGGTGCTCGCAGTGTTCAGGCCAGCAATGTTGATGCTGGCATGGCCGACGCAAGCGGCGTAGGTTGTCGAGGAGAGCGCGCAGCTTTCGTGGACTTGCCCGGTTTGACTACCGAGGCCGGTTGCGTACGAGATTTGAAAGTCGCTTAGGCCTTGGACGAGGGTGATCTGGGGGTTGACGTGTCAGCAGATTGCAGATATGATGTTCAGAATTGAAGTTGTGATGATGTTATATGTCCTGTCTGTGTTGAAGATGCTGGGATGGGGTCACGGGACGAATGACGTACAGTCTGGCCTGATAAAGGGCCGCAGCTGCCTTGGCAGTTGACGGCGACTGTGGTTTTGGTGGTGTCAGCGCCGACGATGGAGCCATCCCAGCCGTAGCCGCTTGCGGACGGATCATTGCCAAAGTAGAGTGAGAGGGTTGTTGTAGAGGATTGGGCAAGGGAGGTCACGGCGAGGCTGCCTAGGAGAGCTAGGCTTGTCAGGGTGACCATGTTGTGTGGAGGGATGCTGCTTGAAATATGTTTCTTAATGCCAAAGCTGCAGTATTGAGATGTATTCAACAGCGCGATGAGTTTGACGAAGTGTGATCAACGTGGACAAGAAAGAAAGAAAGGTCAAGTCTAAGGACGGTAGGAAACGTGTTCTTTATACGTTGCATAGACCTTCTGCTGCAGGTGGTTGCAAGTACTTCGCGAGGCTCGAGGCTCGGCATGCCAGGCCGAGCAATTGTTGCTGCCAAGTGAAGTATCACAAGTATCTGGGCGTACTAGGCAGGCAAGCTATCCAATCAAACAAACCAAGACCAGACACTAAACCTGATAGTCGAAGTGATCATCCAAGCACTCAGCTTGGCAAGGGAAAGGGGAAAGGGGAAAGCGAATTCGAAGCAAATCGAAGTACTGGTATAGTTCGCTCAGAGTGAAAGTGTTGTGCCTGAGCATGGAAGCTGCTACCCCGAGAGGTCGCATCCATCAGATCCTCTAAGCTTCCAGGGACTATTGTACTAAATATCTGCTTAATATCAAGTCGTCGTGTCGTTGAGAGAGGAGGCTGCAGATTGCCGGAGTAAAGCCGGCGGTGCGTAGCCCTTGCTACGGCACTCTCCACTACCAACGACAGCTGCATTCCAGGGGCAGCATGCAGTATGGACGCATACTCCTTGCTATTGTCGCTCTCTTCGCTGCATTCCAGCTTCTCACGTATATAGCCTATCGTCAGCGCATTACCCCCCTCTCGTTGGCCACCGCACCAATCCACCGCAAGCTATGGCAGACCTCGAAGCTGGCGCCTATGGCACTGGAGAAAGAGTATCAAGACAACATCAGGCTATGGGACGAGAAGAATCCGACATGGCGACATGAGATCCTCACCGATAATGGCGCGTTCGAATATGTCCGCGACACATTCGCAGGCAGCCCGGACATCGTCGAGGCATTCACCACTCTCACGGACAACATCATGCGTGCAGACTTCTTCCGCTATCTGTGCCTCCTCGGCGATGGTGGAGTCTACAGCGACATGGACACGGAGGCGCTGAGGCCAATTGAGACATGGATACCGGAAGAGTACAAGAACAAGACGAATGCTGTTGTCGGCGTCGAATATGACACTTTCGGCCAAGGCAGGGGCATGGCGTTGCTGGACTTGCAGCTAGTCAACTGGACGATCATGTCTCGTGCAAACCATCGGCTGATGGAGATTGTGGTCAAGAACATCATTGCAGCGCTCAACGCTTTGGCACAAAAGCAGGGCGTGCCACTTTCGGAGATCAAGGCGAACTTCAATGATGTGCTTGCGTCGACGGGGCCGGTGCAGCTTACACGGTCGACGTGGCAGTACTTGACGGAAGTCACTGGGCAGGAATTTACGTGGGAGCGAGTGTCTGGCATCACTGAGCCATTGCTTGTGCACGATGTTCTTATCATGCCCGTCACAAGTTTTGGGAATGGACAGTCACACTCGAACGCTGGACCTCCGACCGATGAGGCTGCCTTGGTGCATCACCAGTTCAAGGGATCGTGGAAGACGGGGTCTCATGCGTACAAGGAGATGCAGAAAGCGGAGGAAGCAAGCTAGACAGAGTCTTTATGTGAAGAAGGTGCTCCTGCGTTCACCCAAGACCCAAGACCAGTTCACTTGCTACTTCATTGTGAGACTTAAGCTTTCTCAGAAGACATTCCAAGCACCAGGTCACACGCCGTGCGTACCTGCACACACTATGTGATCCTGACGTGTCAGGTGGTCAGCACCATTTAACAGCTTTCGGTGACGGCCATTGGGATGCGGACAGTGTGAGCTAAAGCTTTGCGGCGGTCGAAGAGTAGCAGACTGCGGATACAGTCTAGCAAAATTCACAGCTTGAGTGTACCTCAGGACATGGCCTACGAGTGTGAAGGCAAGGGGCTGTCATCACTTGGATAAGGAGAAGATGTTAGCCGCGTTCGAGAGACGTATGGTCAAGTGAGGACTATGCTGAGCAGGGGTAAGCTCTCCGTCACTCCAATGTTTGCCGCACGTCTGTCGTATTGTGGTGTGGCAAATGCTGTCGTCGCCAAGTTCCTGATTGGGCGCTGCTGCCTTGCCCCACACTTGTTCAACCTTGCTTTGCTGCTCATCTTTTACCGATACTCCCTAGTCTCCCTTTCTCGCGACATCGCACTCAGCGCAAGGTCCCTGCATCATGGCGTCCTTTCGCACGATGTCTACAGACGATGATCACGGAACGACTGAATCTCTTTGGGATTACCTTGCTGAGGAGGACTTTGTGCGTGCTATCAAGAAATCTGCGACCAAGTGAGTATCATTGATGAGCCTCCGGCATCCCGTGGAGCATCATCAATAGGCAGCGTGCTAATGCTCGACAGCTTCGCAACGGGTGAAAAGGCCGAAGCCATGCCGGACTATTCGACTTTGCCAACAGGGATCTTGCAAATGATTATGAGGAATGTAGCTGAACCTAGTGAAAATGAAGCATACATGAAGAAGACAATCTCAAGCCACTTCCTCAAATGTCGGCGCATCTCGAAGACCTTGTGCATGGCCGCGACTTCTATCCTCACTTCAATCATGCACAAAACAGGATACGACAAGTACCAAGTGCTCCATCTGCCACCAAGATCAGGAGACCTCAACAAGCTTAAGAAAGGCCTCAGTGGACCTGAAACTATGTTTGGCAATCAGATCACTTCCGTTGTCTATCATATCACGACTGGACAAGGACGCGAGGTTGACAAGGATTACGCAATGGAGCACTTCTGTAGATGCGATTATGGTGGCTCAGAAGACGATCAGGATTCAACAGTCGGCTCTGGCACCGAGGAACGCACTTGTTGCCGCTCTTCACGAAAGGTGTCGTGGAATCTGGCAACCTACAAGCACCAGTGTCATGTTCAGAGCAAGTTCGCCATCTATCTCGGCAAGCATCTTGCAGAGCTCCAGGCTCTTCTCGTTAGCTTGCCAAACCTTGAGAGCGTCGAGGTCGACATCAAAGAGTTTTGGAACAAGGCACCTTCTCTGTTTTACCGTTCGCCTTCTGAGATGGATGCGCCGGCAGGGAGCAGTTATCGCCAAGCTCTACCGACTCTCTTTGACGCCTTGTCGGCAACGCAAAGCTCAAAACTTATCCTGAAGAATTTCGGCTCTTATGCATTTGCTGGCCTCGATCCAATCAGGGTTTTCGAGCTTAGCCAAAAGAAGCAATTTCTGAGAAACATCGTCAAACTTGAGTTGGATGTGTGCAACCGTGACAACATTGAGTTCATTGACGGATACGACGAACCGACGGCAAGCGCGATTGACCAAGCAGACCGGCCCAGTTTTCTTCTCTACCAACTCAAGAATCTGGAGATTCTCAGTTTGAGCTTAAGCAATGAAGTTGCATATGCGGCTACCAATGGATATGGTACATATCGAAACGACCAAGGCGCGGACAAGTGGCTTACTGAGGTCCTGAAGAGGCAGTCCTGGCCATCACTTCGGATTCTCAACATAAAGGGCTTCAAATATTGCAACGACGGCAAAATCATTCCTTTGTTCCTGAAACGTCACAAGGCGAGTCTACGCGCTATCGTCATGGACGGGATGCGCTTTCGTGGCACGGAGCTAGTAGAGCTGGTGAAGGACATGTACGAACATATGTCGTTGGTTGATGCTTCCATCATCATTCACAAAGAGCATGACTTGACACCGGACCTGATTACCATGTTGGAAAAGGACAGGGTGCTTTCCCAGACTCTGGCTGTACCATCGTTGAGGGTCGACATCGGCGCACTCGCGCTCAAGCCGCAGGAGGTTAAGGTTGTTGAGCTCGAGTGATCTGGCTAGTGTCAAGGCATATGGGTACTCCTGTTATGGATAACGGATCGTCTATATAGGGGTGAAGAACAAGTCTAAGGCTGTTAGATCAAGTGAGCTCTTGTGCTGCGCAGGCCTGAAACACATCACCGATTTGAAACACGAGTTTGCATCACGTGACCAGCTCGCGTTTGTCTCATCTTGCACCTCTCGGTTCAAGCAAACAACGCAGCTTTCACTAAACAACCAACTCCTGTCCAGAAGTCAAAGTCTTCCTATCAGACATCATGTCGTGCCACTGCCATGGCTTGACAGTGGCGGGCATTGCGCCTCCTTCTCCTAAGGGCCCCAAAGCTTCATCTCTAGGTCATTCATCAGCCACTTCTATCAGCACGATCGTACTAACGAGTGCACAGAACCTTCAAGCCCTGCACTTGACCGCCTTCCTAACGAGCTTCTGATCAAGATCGTGCGAACTCTCCTCAGCTCAAGCGACGTCCGAGATGACTATCCCTGCCGCAACAAACGCTTTCAACCCGACTTCAACTACTCAACCGCGATCTTGCGAGTCAGCAAGCACATCAACAAAGTCGCAAGCTCAGTCTTCGAAGATAATAACTTCATCCTTGTCTCGAGTCCAGGAGATCTCGTCAAGAACGAAGTCATGCAGCGTGGACTCTGGCACCGTGACACGTCAAACATCAAGATCTTCAAGAGATATCGCTTGCGCGTCCACATCATTCCTATGCGGTTCGAAAAGGGCCAAGACCGGAAGATATCAAATACAGAGAAGAACTGGTTCTTCCTTATCCCAAATGCTGCCTTGCACGACTTCATCTGTGTGCTCGCCGCCCTGGAGTACAGCAGAGGTGCGCACTTCAAGCTCAAGATCGACTTTCATACTTCGAACAATCAAGAGATGCTTGCGAACTGGAAGCAGCAGATGATGTTGCAGAGATTCTGCTTGCTTCAGGAGACCGAGCGCTGCAGCATCGGTGGCGACATTGACCAAAAGACCGCGTCAAGCTTTGTCAAGAGGATGACTTCCAGAGTCCACTGGACCAGAACTCGTTGCTGGATCTTCTACGACCTTGCATACAAGACAAAGGATATCGCCGATTTCAAGTGGGCCAGTGGTGACATCAAACATGCCCACGATGCTTACCAACGCTTCTTCGACTGGTGGTCCTATGCGATCACCGTGAGGGAGGACATCTCATCCACAGCCGACGACACGAATCTGGTTCAGAGCTGGTGGGCGCTAATGGGCTTTGCAGCCATGCATCAGCTGAGCACAGGTCTTTTGCTGGCTTTGGAAGAGACTGACGACGCCAAGCGCAAACGTCTGTTGGCATGTCTTGCGGACCAGTGTATCCATAGAGACATGGTACATGGTGCCTACTTCCACGCCCAAGAGTACTCGATCAATCAGTACCTGCACGGTCTCATCTTCTATACCGTCGGCAAAGACGCAGATGCAAGACAAATGCTTACAGCGGCTTACGAAGCACATCCACAACCAGATTTCAAGACTGCACTCGATGCATGGAAACCTGAAGCTGCACCTCTCGCCAGACATGCCAAGATCAAGAGCCTTCTGTCATTCCTTCCCAGTCTGCTGCAACCAATGCGTTTCTACCGCGCCCACATGCACACCACCCCCATACACAGTCTCGACATGGAGCTCTACATCTTGCGTGAACTGGGATACACTGGACCATGTCTACACGACCGGCTTGAGCAGACAGAGAATCACTGCATTGAGCCCGCACAATTCGAGGGCGTTCAAACTGTCCCACGCACGTTTGACAAGGCGCTAGCAGACAGATTGGTGGAGTACAATCGAGCCAGGCTGGAGAAACATGAGAAGCTTGATGGCAGGAAGATGCACATGCGGCTCAACCCTTTCGAGTTCGAGGAGACTCCGAAGTTCAGGCTGCCGGGCATGCTCGTCCTGGACAGCCATGATCATCTCATCATGGACATGTACCCCGACAGAGCGGAACGAGATGGCGACAAGGGTCAAGCAGCAGCTGGTCAGATGTCCGACGTGACAATGGCAGCAACGGCGCAAATGACGGAGCACTTTCGCCGTTCTGGCAGGAGCTGGATCAGGTGATGGATAGCTGGGTGAAGGAATGGTGATTGTGAGGTCTTGGGCTTTTGTGATGTGAAGGACACACGCGCATGCCAATGATAGACTTGCCTGCTGTTGTACGTAAGCAGATAGGACACACAGTTCATCAGGCAGTGGCGACTCAAGGAATCAAGTCCGAATGTGCTCCACAAAACACGTCTCACGTCCATCTTTCGCGACTTCCATCTTCATCATCGTGAATTGTTGCACGTCGCCATAGTCATGGGAGCTAGTACTTCAGCCATGAAATTGATCCCAGACGGCCAAGAAGCTGCCCAGGAGTTCAGCAAAGGTCTCACAGCCGCCGTGGAAGAGTTCAATCGGGGTCTTCCAGCGGCCGTCGCAACTATCGCGATTACAGCTCTGATCTGCGCGCTCTGCACCACCATTGCAGCCGTGGTCGGGATTTCGAGCTATGCACGCTCGAGCCGTGAACGCGCCAGATCACACAGCGAAGCCCAATCTTTGTCACAGCAGACACGCCAGCAGACTTTCCAGCAGGAAGCTGATGCCAAGAGTCTCACGGCGAATTTGCAGTATCTGCGGATGTGGTACGGCAACGACAAAGAAACAATAGCTCAATACTGGAAGCAGAAGATCTTGAGTGCTGCTGCAATCTGGCAAGCGAAAATTCCCGAGAAGGACGTGAAGGTCATCATCATTGACCACGAGATGCTGTGGCCAATCTGGGACATCGTACTTACTCAAGCACGGGCTGACAAGAAATTGTATGATCTGCTTGTCAGTCCTTACCAAAAGCACTTCACAGCAGGAGAGCCCATAAACCCAGTTACACGGAATGACGAACGACGCTTCGTGGCGAAGGACCTCAAGGACGCTATCCGGAACGCCGATATGATCGTCGTACCGCGATATGCATATAGCAAGAAAGAGGTTTTCACCATCTTCATGTACGCCGACCTTCGTGGCCCCATTGGTCCACCAACAGTTGAGCCAACCTGCGAGATGTTGAACCCGATGTGGATTTGTGGCTTTCATATCATCGGCAGTGTTTGTGGTGGAAAGGCTCGGTACGCGATTCCAAGCGATAGTACAGTCACATTACAAGCCAGGACCTACCTCCTGCGCGACAAAGTCTCCGAAGAACATATCGAGGATATGGCATGGCACACTGTCGAAGCCAGGCTAAGCCGTCCCAGCAAGGAATCGGGATCAGTGATCTGGCGTTGGTTCTCCTTTCTGGCTATTGTGTCCATCATCGTCGGAACGTCGCAACTGTTCGGAGCAGGCACGATCCTTTTATTAGTTATGGCAGCCCTATACATCATCGGAAAGTACCAAACTGAACAGAAAACTCGGAATAATGTTTGAAGTCAATTTGCAGTGGCGAATCTCAGACGTGTTTCGGATCTGGTCTCGGACAAACCTACTGAACTTGGCGAACGGTTGCACACGTGCCAAACTTCACGCCTTCTAGCCTTTCTTACTTCGATCACTTCGTCAAAGCTACACCTGGGTAAGACGAATTTCAGCAGACACTTCAACCTCCAATGAAACTCCTGTGGTCGCATGTTCATCAGCACGCCTCACTCTATTTATAGCATTTTGATCAAGCTTCCTTTGATCTTGGATCGGCTTCTCGTCCCTCCACAGTCTTCTGTCAACCATTCTGGAGTCTAGCAGACTGGCCGCTTCTTTGACAACGACCTTCTGACCACGACCGCTGTGCTTGCCCTCGCCATATTCGTTGAAGACCTCAGAGTAGCTACAGCACCAAGCTAGCTACGACCAGCTGTCTTGTTCGCATGATCGACCTGCTTCTTCCTCAAGCGACTATAATCTTCATTTTTCAGTGCTTGATCAAGCTGCACGCACGACGTTTCAAGTGAAGGAACATCCAGCACTCTCGTTCACTCCAAAGTTTCACTTCCTCATCGCTAGTGGTTCTCACTTCCGATTGCTAGTGCTCCACCAAGCTGCACCCACGACTACTTAAAGGAAGCAATCCCCGCCACAACTTTCTCCGTACACCATTCTTGATCAAGTCTTCTCTCCACAACACAACACCCTCACATTTTGCATTGCGACACAGCTCTGATCTTGTCCCGTCATGGACCACCACGAGATACAAACCAAAGCTGGCCAACTCTGCCCCTGGACAGCGGACGGCGATGGCAAGGACCGAGTCTATGTTGGCATCTATGTTGACGACGGTGCAGCGATCCTTGACCAGTCCACCTTGATCTCTTGGTGTAGATGCAAGCGCGACAGCCGAGCATCCATTGTTCTGGACTCGTTTCGACAACGCCGTCCGGAAGCTGCAGACTATCCCATTTTCTACGACAATCTGGAAATATCCAAGGACTCACTGGTCACTTTCAGCACTCTCAGCACCGTATATCCCGCTGATCAGATCCATGCCATACTGGTTCGGGCAGTGTCACCGGTCAAAGCCAGTGCGCATGCGCCTGCCTCAGCACCGGGACAATCAAATTGCACAACTCAAGCGACCGTGCAGCAATTCAGTCTCGCACAGGCATCTGGGGATGTAGACACGGGTTCTCTCGATTCGTTTTGCTTGCAGGCTGATTTCCGCAACGCTTCTTCAGACTCGTCCAAAACCGCTGTGCAAGAAGGCGTCAGCTTTCTCAATGATTTGCAGCGTTTCTTCAAGCAAAGGTCACGTGAGTTGCCGAACGCGCAGAGCTGGCTCGATCAGATAGACCAGGTTCTAGCAAAGGCAACCGAAACCAAGACGGTGATTGGCATGGTTGGTATTACAGGTGCAGGCAAATCTTCTGCAGCCAACGCTCTGCTCGACGAAGAACGTCTTGTCCCGACATCTTGCATGCGGGCCTGTACGGCCGTTATTACCGAAATATCATACAATCATGGCGCCGAGGCGTATCGAGCGGAGATTGATTTCATTGTTGCTGAAGACTGGCGCTACGAGGTCCAGATCCTCTTCGACGAGATACTTGAAAGCAACGAGGATGGAGCGGAGGCCAACGAATCCACGTATGCAAGACATAGCACCTGCTTGTCCACTGTACTGACTTGAGCAGATCTTCCGGCGAGAGCGTGCCTTATGCAAAGCTCAAAGCCGTCTACCCGAACATCACGAAGGCGTCACTGAAAAAGCACACCGTCGATGACTTGATGGCCGATCCAAGGATTTCTGCTCTTCTCGGCACTCGACGGACTATCCAAGCGGAGACGGCTACACCATTCTACAAAGAATTGCAGGAGCTCATTGACAGCAGAGAGAAGATCGACCCTACGGAAACAAGAAAGCGGCGTACAGCTGAAGAAGGAC
>Ga0268246_10000962_pt1 | contig 11176 bp, 12 predicted proteins | sample AgamicOrSfe_FD_200242 | JGI IMG/M metagenome (GOLD analysis project Ga0268246, IMG submission 200242) | Agave microbial communities from Guanajuato, Mexico - Or.Sf.e (v2) (version 2) | ecosystem: Host-associated > Plants > Phyllosphere > Phylloplane/Leaf | place: Guanajuato, Mexico | collected...
GGACTAGGTACCTCGTAGCAAACAAAGGACTTTGCCCGAAACTCAATACACATCGATTCCGGCCATAGTCTGAGTCGCTTCGAGCCATTCTCTGGCTGGCGATAGTACCTATATCTGGTCAATGAAGTCGATTGATCCGTCCGTCCGAGTCGGCTCACCAAGGCTTCCCAAATTTGTCGCGACAAGCGATCTCGCCACGCATAAAGGCATATACGGAAGACAGTCTCTGTTTGCCATCGATGCAGACTCGACGGAGAATCTGATCTCCATTTGGTCCAGGTATGGCTTCGAGGTTGAAGATGATAGGATTGATGTAGAAGTCTTCGATCAGGGAATTGATCAAACCGGACATGACATTGGCTTGAGGAGTTGTTGTCAGCTGAAGTCAAGATGAGGAAAGACTCAGGTCAGCGACGACTTACGTTTCCAGACGATGTCACGCTGGTACTCTGGATTCAGCTCGATCAAGTCGTTGTCGATACATTCTGGGAGGATAGCAGTCTGTTAGTTCGAGAGATTCAAGTTGCAAGACACATGAAAAGAGGTGTGGTGACGACCACCAGAGCCGGAAAGTTAGTCAAACTTGAAAGAAGGGGACATCAAACAAACACAAGCACAGACGAGAAAAGACATACCCATCAAATCAACAAGTTTCCACCTTTGCACCACACTCGGCGGCAAGCACGGTCCAGACACAAACTGAGTGCCATCATCACCATCCCCTTCCTCCGCCTCCTCAGCTGCCTCCCAGTCCTCGTCGACTTCGGTGGCTTGTGCCGCTTCTGGTGGTGGTGGTTGATAACCACCTGGATTTCTTTTCACGTTTGCATTGGCGTTTGTCTCATAATCATGTGAAGCTTCGTTGTAGTTCACGTTTGTGCGTCTTCTGGCACTCTGACGTTCTGGAGGGATGGTGACATGCCCTCGTGGAGGCATCAGGCCGTGTTGGCTGAAGTCAGTGAAGGATTTGGTGTAGCGTAGGAAAAGAAGAGCTGAAGATAGTCGGTAGAGTTAAGAAAGTTACTCGTTCCCCACTTCAGGGAGCTCTTAAGCTAGGTAGGCTAGGGTATCGCAATTTCGCGCTAACGTATAAGAAAATCGTGAAATTAGGCAGCAAGGACGATCTCCCGTGTTCAGAGGGTCCAAAAAGACCCACTCTGTACGTTTCTTTCACTTCTCTATGCGTAGGAGTGCTCTGTTCAGATTACTAATCCTAGCTACTTTCACTTCAGCTTGTTTCAGCTTCCGTTCAACTCGTCTCCTTGAGGAACTGTCCAATCTGCTTACAGATGAACAGCTCATCCTCTTTGGTGCCGCCCCCTCCGCCTGCCAAGTGGCCGTATATCGATGGAATCACTACAAACTTGGCTTTGCCCTTTTGGCCCTCGTTCATCGTCTCAACTTCCAGCTCATTATCCCTGGGTGGAAAGTAGGTGTCCGTCCTGTTTATCATGATCAGCAAGTGCAGCGAGGTGGACGACCGAAGTCTACGTACCGACTAGGCATAATGAGGCACTTCGCCTTGATGCTGTTCAGTGCCTTTTTCAGATCGCCTTCCCTAGCAGGGAATCTCTTCCCTTCACCTTCCTTCTTGCTCTCGTTGTACGACGCCACATCACCATTCTGCCACGTCCAGAGCAGACATAGCAGATCGTTTGCGTCCCAAGAGCCCAAACCCTCTGCCCAATGTGTCTGTAGGTATTCTTCAAGCGTCTTACAGCTGCCGCTCTCCTCCTTCTCCCAGCACTTCTGCCTGAACCATTCTTGGTCAAGCGCCCAGGTACTGTAGACCCTCCCAAAAGCCTGTGTGCCTTGGGTGGCATTCTTCAATCCCTTCTCGTAGTACCGACCTCCGTGGTAGTCGGAGCTAGCTACCAGTGCTGCTTTCGGCCCTTCCAAGAAGCTGAAGTTGTGGTATGATGTCCTTGCTGAGCCCGCGAGGCAGGCCATGCGCTCGACAAACTCGGGATAGAGTACGCTCATATGGTATGTCTGTTGTCCGCCCATCGAGAATCCAGTGTATAGCAAAAGCTTCTTTACGCCAAGTTTATCACAAAGAGCTTTCTGCAGGTGGATGTTGTCCTCGTAGGTAACCTTCGGGAAGTCCGCGCCAGCCCATTCCTTGCTGGGAGGAACAGACGGCGAGCTGGACTCGGCACCACCGAGAAGACCAGTTATAATGATGAAGTACTTGTCATGCGGGAAAGGAGGCACTGAGTCCGGATGCTGGCAGGATTTCTTGTTGTAGAGGAACGGAGACGTGGTCGCGAGCTTGCCACCGTAGCATGTTGGCATCAGCACAGCAGGGTTCGAGGAGTCTCCATAGGTGCAGTATGCTAGGCGAGCTGGGAAGCTGGCTCCAGCGGGTTGTGAGAGTGGGGAGAGCTTGAGGTTGTACTCGAAGTACTGGATCTCGCCGTCGGTGTTGGAAGGCATTTGTGGTGGTATGAGGGACATTCGAATATTCAGGTGGAAAAGTGTATGTCAGTCTGCTGAAACAGAGTGGAGGGTCGACTTCATGATAAAGACGGCGGGGTCATTGGACTCGAGTCAGGCTATTCTCAAAGAGGAAGCTTGATTCGAATCGTCTTGCAAAGACGATTGCCACATCGTAGAACGTTTGCTACTTGATAACGTATTCGATTTGTTTCTCGTGCGTATAGGGGTACAAGGGGGAAGTAGTTGTCAAGGTGCGATTAACAAGATCTGGCATTGTTGTTAACATCAGCGCCAAGACCTGGAGTGCGCCATCAACATTGATGAATCTATACGTCATTATGTAAACAGCTAAACCCTCTTTACGAGGCTACCCATCCAAGCCATCGCAACCTCACTTTACTTCCAGGCATCAACAATGCCTCCTTGGGCATTCGTCACGCCCGCATCACGGGGTATAGGCCTCGCGCTCGCTCGCCGCTTATTAAGAACGACGAATCTCTCGATCGTCGCCACAGCCCGTGGCTCATTAGATGAAGTGCGGGAGCATATACTGCGAAAACCCTCGGACTCTGAATTGAAAGCTTCACATGGACCTCCATCAGCTACAGGCAGCGGAGATGATCCAGAAGCAGAATCCATGAGCCAAGAAGGCGATGAGTCTCGCTTGACTGTGCTGAAACTGGATGTCACCAGCGAAGAAAGTATATCTAGTGCTTCTGAGCGATGTAAAGAGCTCTTCCCTACAAAGAGCGGTGGCAGTACACAGGACTCATCGCATCTACATATGGCACTTGTAATACCTGGACTGCTGCATCCAGAACGATCGCCACAACAATTGGTCCTGGGCAATATCGAGGAGACTTTCCGCGTTAATACTTTCAGCCATCTGCTTTTCCTCAAGCATTTTGGCCACTTCTTACCTAGGAAGTCTACCAAGGGTTTGGACGACAAGGACCTATACAGAGGTGTTCCACTAGGGCATGCTACTTGGGCGGCCATGAGTGCCAGAGTGGGATCAACTTCTGACAACACCCTCGGTGGCTGGTACTCGTATCGTGCGAGTAAAGCTGCGGTCAATAGCTTGATTAGAACATTCGACAGACACCTCATCGCCTCGTCCGGCGACAAAGCCATGGGGATCACGTTACATCCCGGGACTGTCAAGACTGGTCTCAGTGAAGAATTCTGGAGTAATGTTAAAGAGGGTAAACTCTTCGAGAAGGAGTTCTCGGCCAGACGCCTACTTGAGGTCATCAATGGCTTTGAGGGGAAGGTTGGAGTCGACCGAGGCAGAGGGAGGTGCTTCGACTGGAAAGGAGAGGAAATCGCGCCCTGATCATGTCGCCTTGGAAGTGATTCTCTTCCTATCCGATCGTACAGTCTCCCAACAGCGCATCTGAGGCGCTGCTTTTCCCCGATGATAGGCTCTTCTAAGACTAATTCTGGGGATGCTCGAAGACAGAACCGACAATCAATAAGGATTGCAGTCGATGGTAGAGCAGAGCTGGAGGACGGAAAGAACCGAGATCGATATGAAAAAGGCGGTGTCATAACCCTTGCGCAGTCGGCATGCTCTCGTCTCGAAAAGCATCTCTTTCCTGTAACATACCTTGTTCGTAGCATATGGATCTCGGCAAATGTGGTGTAGTTCCAAGCATCACACAAGCACCATGCAGAGAAGTAAGATGCAGCATGATGCAAAGAACAATCATCTTGGTATTGCCTCTAGCTTCATAGGGCCATCTTTCCACTCCACGCGGCATACCGGCTCATATTCGCCGTAGCGCCGGTACTGTATATTAAAGGTGGAGCGAGTCGCTATATCATGCATAGATCTCGGACGATACTGCTAATTCGTGCGCGCCGGAGCTAGGGAAATGATCGCTGCTGCGAGGATTATTGATTGTCTTCAACATCGTTGAAATGGTACGAAATGGCGAGATGGTCAAAGTAAACATGGAGGACAGAAGGACAGAAGAGGTGAAATCGAAAGCGCTCGAATTTAAGCTCGAGCCTAAGAGCCTTATCGCTGCACGAGCTGAATTGCCAAGATTATGCCCTGACTATCACCCATCTTTACCGTCTTTCCAACCTGGTTTGTCGCCATCTTGTTCAGATCAGTTGGAGAAGGACATGGATCCCTTTGGGATATCACTGCTTCCTGAGCTACTTCGTGACTGTGCTGCGCCTTTCGTCCGATGACCCCTGCACCCCTGCTGGTTTCTATCTGGGCATGTCACCTCACATTAGACTGATACATTAGCCGTTTTAGTACTGTACCCAAGTCACTTTTCTGCTCACTTTAGCTTCGCAATAGCTTGGCAACCTTGATGATCAATTCACCATCCCGTCCCGCTAGTCTAAAGTATCGCGCTCTCACCTCCGTGGCAACTGGACGTGACGTCTGTAGTCTTATATTCACCCTCCTCCCTTCCTCATCGCCAACTATAGGTGGACGTCAGATGTTGTAGCACGTCGGCTGCAAGGTACCAGCAAGTTGTAATACCGAAAGCGACCTAGCTCACGAGCTGCATAAGTCTGGGCATCTGACCGAACAAGGTACAAAGTACAGTACAGATCGTGACATCCTAGTACGGCCAAAGCGGCAAGTGAGGAGCTAGTCGTCACACGCATATATCCAGAGCGCATCATCTGCTTCTCCAGCCGCTCTATATCGATCCGCTGAAGTGCTGGCTGGCGGTGGCTGCGCGTCGAACAAGCGATCGCTCTTGCCTATTCCGCACCATCCCTGCCAGTCTGAGACTTATGCGACCTACTTCGGGTTTCTATCATGACTCAAATTCTTTTTCGAAGCTCCACGCCAACGGAGACAGCATCCGTACATAGCCATTACTCACAACGATCATCACGGCAGAATACCACGTCTGCCTCCACATCTGATGTCAATTGGCCACTTACAAACGACCCAGCACCAAACTTTTCTCACAAAGCAGCTGTGCTCCTACCGACTACAAATTCTACGACAGCCAGATTTGCAAAGTACGGACTCGGCAGAAATTCGAAGCCTGCTCCAAAGGCAAGCACGTCCAACGTGTCGAGCAGACCAGATCAAACGCAGCGTGTGACTGTACTGAACGCAACTCCAGCACTGGGACCTGGCTTCTTCGACTCGGACCGCTCAGACGAACCACCCGTGCTCTTACGACCTCTGACGCCATTATCGTTCGGGAGGCCTGGCTTTCCCCGTGCTGCCTCCAGTCCTGCAGCTATGGGTGTTCCGCAGAGGCGCAACGAGGTCACGCCGCGGGGCGACAAGCCAGCGCCGCATGACTTATCCTCATTTACTGCACTACCACTCAACCTCAGCCGTGCGGCCGCGAAGAGGCTTGGTGTTCTCGTTGACCCTGGTCGCGAAATGGCAAGGTCAAGGTCCAGGCAATATTCAGTCTCAACATCTTCTGATAATCATTCGGTTTCTGACGGAGCGCCATCGATCTCGGAGATGAGTGACAGGTCTATCAGTTACCATGAACATCGACAGAGAGAGAGCCCTGCTCATAGTAGGTCGCATCACACGAACCAGGACTCGTGGCCATTGAGCAGCCGGTCACCTCCGTCAAGTGGGATGAGTGAGCATTCACTGTACGCCTCTAGCTCGAATGATGAAAGTGCCGATATACCTCCAGCCGCGACGGTTGAACCGCCCTCCTTGAAGTCAAGCCTGAGACAGGACCGGGCCCGGGTCGAAAACGTCTTTTGCAACAATTCGCAAGGCAGACCCGGGATGCAGTCCAGGCACGTCTCTTGGTCGGACTCTCAATCATCACAATCCCCAAGACTTCAGCATGCATCGATAAGCCGATCGCATCGAACGAAAGATCCTATGGACACCGGCACATGGCGCAATGGTGATAGCTCGGTCACGTACAGGAACCCAGCTCTACGTAGTGATGTTTTAGAACGGCATTACCACCAATACTTGCAGCAGTCACCGCCTCTTGGAGCAGATGAAGCGCATGATCTTCAGCTAGAAGCCACGCACTCGAATCCCACCACGCACGATTTTGCTGCATTTATTGAGGAAGCCATTACGCCAAAGAGCGCGGAGCAAGTCATACTGAACATCTTCCAGCATGCAGACAATTTCGCAGACCTGTTTGCTACAGCTCGGCTCAATAGGGGGTTCTATAGTGTGTTCAAACGACACGAGCTTGAGCTCATGAAGGGAGCCTTGTACAACTTCTCGCCAGCGGCATGGGAATATCGAGAGTCAAGCTCTACACAAATTATTTCTGGTACCCGCGACTCGTTCTCTGACTACACGCCAACGACATACGTGCAGTTCCACAGAAGAGATCAGTATATCATCAATGATCTCCGCACACAGATCGCTCGCCACTGCCAGCGAATCCTCCGGCAGGATACAATCAACGATCTTCACAGTTCAGGAGCCGCTGGAACAAGGCGCATCGACGATGCAATCTGGCGCATCTGGACATTCTGCGACATCTTTGCTGTCAACCGTCGGACAGAGAACGACTTCGCAGGCCAGATGGCATGGCTGAATGGCACTCGATCACCACCGACGAGTGGCACCCGCAGCAAGACGCTATCGTCTGGCAGAAGTTCAACCAGTACCAACACTAGTACAAAGTCTCGTCGATCCTTTGCGCGAGGGAATCCTGAAGGTCTTGCCACCGACCAGCTAGAGGACATCCTTGAGATATGGGCTTGCTTCGGACTCCTACTACAGGGTATCCAAGGGCCTGGTCGAATTGCACAGGCACGACGATACGGTGTCTTCGATGGAATGGAATTAGACTTCTCAAATCCAAGAGCCGAAGAAGCAATGCTCGGTATAACTGACCGCATATCTTGTCCTCCGAATCGTAGCTAACACGCCTCACAGAGGAATGGGTCTGGTACCTGCTTACTTTGGGGCCTTCCGTCGTGGTCGATCTGGCTGTCCCCGCACGTTCCCAAACAACCGACGTATTCAAGATTGCCAGAGACATGGGCTGGACATCCTGGCGACCATGCTCTAAAGACTGCTGTCGCGTGGGCTTCTTGAGAAACGTTGCTGGCAAAGTATATGAGCAAAGATTGCGGTCAAACAGGCCAGACAGGCTAGCACGGACAGCATTCTCACAAGACCAGTCTTCTCAGATGAACGTTACCTTACGCGACCAGCCTCATGATCAACCTACGACGAATCTGGCAAGTTCCGCAGGCTTATGGGCGAGGTGGGTAGACCAGCATAGTAGCAGTCAGGAACCGCCAGAAGTCAGCAAAAGGTCGAAAGACGTCAGTCAAGGGCAAAGCCGATACGCGCAACAACGATACAGCGCAGGCTTTTCTGTATCCTTATTCCCACCACAGTACGCACGGCCTTTGACGCCTACGCCCAGTATGGACTACTGAGTCCAGCTGATGTCTTGTCGACAGACGAGGATGGCATGACGTGACTGCTCCTTATGTAGTCCTTGACCTGCATACGCATATAGACGAAGAAATGTTAGTAAGAGTCTAAATCAGAATCTCCAGCCCGAGTAGCATGAATTCGTAGCCAAGCTGGGCTGAGTTCGGCCGGCGACCCATAATTAGCACATACGGGCCCACCTCTCCAGCTCTCATCACCACTTACTTTGCAACCTGTAATCGTGCATCTCATTCTTCACTCACCAACCTCTCCTTCGTCGCCTACCTGCCAGCTTCTGTGACTGCCTCTCCGCCGTCGCATACATCTCGTCACGCGCTTCAACCGCCAAGGTCACGTCCCCACCAGCTTCAGCGCAACCATCTTTCCTGCTACACGACAAGCACTATCCACGGCCAACGCGAACAACTTTTCACAAGCAGGCAACTCAGGGCATTGCAATACTGCCTCATCTTAGTGCATTAGACATCTACGCCCCAACTCACATCAAATCTCAACACCAGTCTACAAGATGTCTGACCGTGAACAACCATATGACCCATACATTCCCTCTGGCCAGCCTGGCGCTGCCGGCGGTGCACCCGCAGCTGGAGGCGCCTCGCGCACTGCAGCGCTGCAAGCTGTAAGTTTATCGATCCGAACGGGCAGTATGGCGCATGTGGAACTGTCAAACCAGTCTGTGCTGGAAGCAGACCCAAGATCGCACACTCTCGTTGTAGCCGCTGGACTTTCATCACATAAACAACGTACTGATACAACGCTCGCTTCTCTAGCAAATCGATGACACCGTCGGAGTTATGAGAGACAACATAAACAAGGTCTCGCAGCGTGGCGAGCGCCTCGATGCATTGCAAGACAAGACCGACAACCTTGCTGTATCGGCACAAGGCTTCCGCAGAGGCGCAAACAGGGTCAGGAAACAGATGTGGTGGAAGGACATGAAGATGAGAATCTGGATCATCGTCGGCATTATCGTTCTTTTGATCGTGATCATTGTGCCTTCTGGTAAGTGCACCTCTGATATGTGACGCGATACAGCGGATGTCTGGAGACGGACCGGCTTAAAGAGCAAGGCTAATATGCCGCAGTCTACGCTGCGAAACACTAGGCATGGAATGCGAAGACGTCTGGAGGGAAAACGAAGGACATGAATGCTCCCATATTGATACGAAATTGGAGGGCAACGATCACGAGATAGTACAACGATCATGACCTATGGGCTTGCGGGGGTATGCGGTTTACTTTGGGAAGAAGAAGAGGGTATAATATTGATGCTTCGCGGAATGATGTTGATGGCGTTGTCTTAGTTCAGGTAGCACAAGGTGTACGGAAATGTATCCAGTCGTTCTTCTAGCACAATGAGCTATGCGTGTTGAGTCTGAGCCACCACAGAGCATGTTGCAGCACCTATAGTAGTATACATGCCACTGATACACTCTCTAAATCTACCATCATCTCACGCTGAACTGCAATGCCTCCACAATTCCACAATTCCCCGCTATCGCCGTTGCGTTTCCCTCCAGTTTCACAGATTTACACAATAAATATCCAATGCGATTGCGATAACGGCTTTCAAAGGCAGACCTGATCGCTGCTTGTAAAGACAGTGACTCCGAGCGGTGAAGAGTCACTCGTCTCCAGTCATGCATTCCGCCAGGCATCTCCGCGCCGCTGCTGCTGCGGTGCCACGCTTAGTCTCTCACCACATCACCTCTGCTCAGCTGAAAACCCCTCATCGATTGTGTACTTCGTCTGGTCTGGTCTCTCTTTCCCGACCAACAGCCACGCTCAGTGCCAGACGACACTACTCTGTCTCTGCTGAAGATCAGAATCGTTCTACTCGTTCCGCTGTCGTACAGATTCTTAGCAACATTGGTTCGAAGAGAGAGGTTCAGCAATATCTGTCACAGTTCAGCTCGGTATCGTCACAGCAGTTTGCAGTGATCAAAGTCGGCGGAGCCATCCTCACCGACCATTTACGAACGCTATGTCTGGCTCTACACCACCTCAACCAAATGGGTCTCTACCCTGTCATCGTTCACGGTGCTGGACCACAATTGAACAAGCTCCTTGAAGATGCTGGCGTCGAGCCTCAGTTTGAAGAAGGAATCAGGATAACTGACGGCAAGACTCTGGGCGTCGCTCGGAAACTGTTCCTGGAGGAGAACCTGAAGTTGGTGGAGGAGCTCGAGAGTACTGGTCCACGAGCTCGTCCCATCACATCTGGTGTCTTCACTGCAGACTATCTGGACAAGGAGAAGTGGAAGTTTGTGGGCAAGATTACAAAGGTCAACACCAAGCCTATCGAGGCCGCGATCAACGATGGTTGCATTCCAATTCTTACTGTGATGGCCGAGAATGAGGAGGGCCAGGTGTTGAACGTCAACGCTGATGTTGCGGCTGGCGAGCTGGCAAGAGCATTGAAGCCATTGAAGATCGTGTACCTTTCGGAGAAGGGAGGCTTGTTCAACGGGGACACCAATGAGAAGATCTCTGCGATCAACCTGGACGAGGAGTACGATCATCTCATGTCACAATGGTGGGTACGACACGGCACAAGACTGAAGATCAAGGAGATGAAGCAGTTGCTCGACGATCTGCCGCGTACCTCCAGTGTCGCAATCATACATCCGGCACATCTTGAGAAAGAGCTTTTCACAGATACTGGTGCTGGCACATTGATCAGACGAGGCAACAAGCTACAGACAGCCACGTCGCTTTCCGAATTCCAGGGCACTGATCAACTCAAGGAAGTGCTTATCCGTGATCGCGAAGGTCTCGATGCTGGAGCAGTTGTGGATCGCTACATCCAGGCGTTGCAGCAGCGACCATTCAAGGCTTACTACGATAGTCAACTCGAGGCGCTTGGGATCGTCCTTCCATCGCAAGGAGGCTCGTCGATTGCACATCTGGCCACATTCACCATCACCAAGCCTGGCTGGCTTACTAACATTGCGGACAACATCTTCCAAAACTTGAAGAAGGACTACCCCAAGCTGATGTGGACAGTGCGCCAAGATGATGAGAATCTTACTTGGTTCTTTGACAAGGCAGACGGCAGTGTATCAAAGGGTGGCGAAGTTCTCTTCTGGTATGGTGTCGAGTCTGCAGATGAAGTTCGTGAGCTCATGGTCGAGTTCACTCAGCATGGTCGCAAGATGTTTGGTGACATCAACCTCGAGTCGCAGCTCAACCGTGCTGCACAGGCTGCACAAAGGATACGTGAGAGTGGCTCGCCACAAAAGCAACAGGCAAGAGCCTACTCCACATCGACCAGGTTCTCAGCAGGAAGACCACAAGTTCTTTCTTCGCGAGTGGCTCCTACACCTTTCGGCACAT